>TARA_R110002012_G_scaffold286864_2_pt1 | contig 63191 bp, 64 predicted proteins | sample TARA_R110002012 | Tara Oceans TARA_R110002012 (sample SAMEA4396515) | marine metagenome | biome: Westerlies Biome; feature: [DCM] deep chlorophyll maximum layer (ENVO:01000326); material: water (ENVO:00002006), including particulate matter (ENVO:01000060) such as... | depth 40 m
AAAAATCATCTACAACACTGGGCTAACTCTGATCCTAGCGCTTTTGGGTTATGGAGTTTTTTCATTGATTTTAGGGAATGAAGTTCAGGATCAAGGCTTATTTATCCTGAATTTGGTATTGGGAGCCATGGGCTTTTCAGCAAGTTTGACCATGGTAAGTGGAATTGCTTCCAAAGCCGGAAATAACGCCACTCTGATGGCGATTCTTAGTTTTCCAGTAATCATTCCGATTTTGCTAATGGCCATCCGCATTTCCAAAAATGCGATGGACGGATTGGATTGGAGTGTAAGTATGGATTATCTTTTTACACTTTTAGCGATCAATGCCATCGTCGCAGTGACTGGATATATTCTGTTTCCTTATTTGTGGAGGTCTTGAGATTGGAAAACTTGTCCGCCGTGGTAGATTGGAAGATTTGAAAATTGGTTTTCCGCTAACTCCCTTCAATATTAAAATACTTATATTCATTTTCATGAAAAGACTTTTCATTATCGCAGGTTGTAATGAGGCAGGAAAAACAACTGCATCCTATACAATTTTGCCCGAGATATTGAACTGTAATGAATTTGTAAATGCAGATGAAATAGCAAAAGGCTTATCTCCTTTTCAGCCTGAGGAAGTAGGCATCGAATCAGGAAGATTGATGCTTTCGCGAATAAATTCATTGTTAGAAAAAGGTGAGGACTTTGCTTTTGAGACTACATTATCCTCAAAAAGTTATAAAAATCTAATTCTTAAAGCTCAAAAGTTAGGCTATCATGTGACATTACTTTTTTTCTATTTAGAAACTCCGGAATTAGCCATTGAACGTGTTAAGAAAAGAGTTAGTGAAGGAGGGCATAATATCCCAAAGGAAGTGATTGTCAGAAGGTATTATGGAGGGCTAAAGAACTTTTTTGATATTTATTTCGATATTGTAGATGACTGGATATTTGCAAATACTTCTGAAGATCAAAGTCAAATAATAGCTTCCAACTTAAATGGTCAGCTTCAAATCTATCAACCGTCATTATGGACAAGAATAAGCCAATAATTCAAACTACAGAAGACAAGCCTAAACTCACTTTGGAAAATTTTTCTAAAGGAATGGACGAGGTATACCGAAAAATGGTGATTTTCAAACGCCAAAAAAACAGCTCTTTCGTCGTGATGAAAAATGGAAAAGTCATTGAAATAAACCCGTTTGATGCTCCTGACACAATCATTCACCAATTCGAGAAGTAATTATTATTTAATTAGGCTGCCTTTTTTCCAATAGACCATTGGGAAATCCAGACTCTTGACTATCTCCTCCGTGACCTCTGCGGTTAAAAGAACTTACAAAAAGCACCGTTTTCAGAAACTTATGCCTTATTTTTGCGCTTGAATTAGCAAAAATGCCCTATGCGCCAATCCTGGTGGAAAATTCTTGCAATTGCCCTGCTGCTGTACACGCTAATTGCAGGATTGCTGATGGAAGCTCCTCGACTTCCAATCCTCAATGAAACGATCCGTGCCCTTCACTTCCATGTTACCATGTGGTTCGGAATGATCTTACTGCTGGTTGCTGCAGTTTATTACAGCATCAAATACCTACGCACCAACGACATCCAACATGATGATATGGCAATAGAATTCACCAATTCAGCCATTCTATTCGGTGTATTGGGAATAGTAACGGGTATGCTCTGGGCCAAATTCACTTGGGGTGATTACTGGAGCGGTGATCCCAAGCAAAATGCTTCAGCTATCGGGATTCTGATGTATTTCGCCTATTTAATTCTAAGAAATTCTCTGACTGATTCCCAGCAGAGAGCCCGTATCGGAGCCATTTATAACATATTCGCTTTTGCGGCATTTATTCCTCTTATCTTCGTATTACCAAGATTAACAGATAGTTTGCACCCTGGGAATGGTGGAAATCCAGGCTTTAATGCCTACGATTTAGATTCCAAGCTTCGTGCGGTTTTCTATCCTGCGATTATTGGATGGACGCTTTTAGGCTGCTGGATGGCAACTGTCCGCGTCAGAATGCGTAGGGTGGAGAGGACGATAGAAGACAGAATGATTAATTCCTGATTGATGAAATCGAGCATGATGCGAACAACACAAATAGGAATGATAATAAACCATGCGAGATTCCCCGTCCGACTTGCATTAGCCGGGCTGGCATGTGGCCAATTCAAATCTATAATAAACACATGAAAAAATTATTAACTATTGCGCTTTTGGTTTTCAGTCTTTCTGCTTTGGCACAAGAGAAAATCCCAGTAACAGAAGCTGATTACAGCAATAACGAGGTAGAGATGGCAGATTTGATGCGATCAAACGGCAAAATTTACGTTTTGGTAGGTGTCATCGTAATCATATTTGCAGGAATTACCGTCTATCTAATCAGCACTGATCGGAAAATCAGTAAGCTTGAAAAAAATCTTCATTCTTAAAATTCAGTAAAGATGAAAACAGGACATATAATAGGATTAGGAATCATTGCCGTGGCTATTGTAATTATTATGACTTCCATTGGTGATGCAAGTAGCTACGAAAGCTTCACCACTGCCAAAGAGATGAAGCAGGACGGAGACGACAAAGCTATCCACGTTGTAGGTCAGCTGAAAAAAGACGCAAGTGGAGAAGTCACTGGATTAAATGTAAGAGAAGACAAAGTTTCCTTCACATTTATGCTTGTTGACAATGAAGGAGTGGAGCAAGAAGTGTTTTACAATGAGCCAGTACCTGCGGATTTTACCCGTTCAGAATCTGTGGTAGTAATTGGTTCTTATAAGAATGACGAAATCTTTATTGCCGATAAGATCCTGATGAAATGCCCATCGAAATACCAAGAAACTGAAGTGCAGGCGGCAAGTATGTGAGTTAGAGCAGTTAGAATAAAAAATCCATGATAAATACCTTTATCGGTAATCTTGGCCACTTCATGACTATAGTGGCCTTTGTCAGTGCACTGACTACCGCATACGCTTACATTCAGTATTTCCGCGCCAACGAAATTGACAAAGCCAGTTGGAAAAGATTCAGTAGAATCAGCTTTGCAATCCACGGCATGTCGGCTGTGATGATCGCCGTCTCACTTTTTGAAATCATCTACAATCACCGCTTCGAGTATTTTTACGCTTACTCCCACAGTTCTGCGGCACTTCCAGTTCATTACATGATTTCCAGCTTCTGGGAAGGTCAAGAGGGTGCTTTTATTCTTTGGATCTTCTGGAATGTAGTCTTAGGAACAATCTTGATTTTCACAAATAAATTCTGGGAAGCTCCAGTAATGATCGTTTTTGCACTCGTGCAGGCATTCTTGGTTTCCATGATTTTGGGGGTGGTGATTGGCGATTTGAAACTGGGAAGTTCTCCATTCATTTTGTTGAGAGATGCCACTCAGGCACCGATCTTCCAGATGAATCCTGATTTCATTCCTGAAGATGGAACTGGTTTAAATCCGCTTTTGCAAAACATCTGGATGGTGATTCACCCGCCAACCTTATTCTTAGGATATGCTTCGACGTTGGTTCCTTTCGCCTTTTTGATGGGTGGATTGGTGACCAAAAAATATTCTGAATGGATTCGTCCGGCTTTACCTTGGGCGATTTTCTCTGCTATGATTCTTGGAATGGGAATCATTATGGGAGCTTACTGGGCGTATGTGACACTAAATTTTGGTGGCTATTGGAACTGGGATCCGGTGGAAAATGCCGTGTATGTACCATGGCTAATCTTGGTTGCAGCCATTCACTGCATGATTACTTTTAAGAAAAGTGCAACTGCCTTGAAGACTTCAATTGTCTTAGTAATTATGACCTTCATTCTGGTCCTTTACGCAACCTTCTTAGTAAGATCCGGCGTATTGGGCGATGCTTCAGTACACTCATTTACTGATCTTGGGCTTTCCGGTCAGTTACTTATCTACATGCTTTTCTTCCTTGTAGTGGCAGTGGTTCTTTGTGTAATCAATTGGAAACACATCCCAACTTCAGAGAAAGAAGCTTCTGTTTACTCCCGTGAGTTTTGGGTATTCATCGGTGCGACAACACTTGCATTGATGGCATTTCAAGTAATTCTTCCTACTTCTATTCCTGCGTGGAATGCGATGGTGGAAAGCTTTGGAGGCATTTCCAATATGGCTCCTCCAGCCGATCAGATTGAGTTTTATACCAAATTCCAACTTTGGTTTGCCGTAGCTCTTGCTATGCTTACCGCTGTAGGGCAATTCTTCTGGTGGCAAAAAATGGATAAGAAAGCACTGAAAGATGCGCTTTTGACTCCTTACATCATTTCGGTTTTACTTTCGGCAGCGATTATTGTCTTGGCGAAAGTTTATGACTGGAAATACATCATTATAGTTCTTGCGGGCACATTTACGATAACTGCCAATTCGGTGATTTTAGCCAAAATCCTCAAGAAATCTACTTTCAAACTAGCAGGTGGTTCTTTGGCACATATTGGTTTGGGTATGATTTTGATTGGAATTATGTTCAGCTCTGGTTATTCTGATACCATTTCCATCAACATGTCTGGCTTGACCTATAGCAATAGCTGGGAAGATGAACTGAACAAAGAGCACGTGTTGCTTTGGATCAATAAGCCTACACAAATGAAAGACTATACGGTGATTTATCGTGGTCGTCAGAAGAAAGTAAAAGGCATTTCTGAATATGTTCCTGCTAAGATTTTGGAACCAACAGGAAAAGTAAATGAAGCCATAGCTCTGGAAGACTATAAAGATTACTTTAAGAAAGGCGATAAAGTTGACATCGTTTTGGAAGAGAATGACTACTTCCAGATCGAATATTATCAAAATGAAGTGCTGAAGTTTTCGCTTAGCCCAATGTCTCAGTTTAATGAAGGCATGGGCGGATTAATTTCTTCTCCAGCGTCAAGAATATTTATCGACAAGGATCTTTATACTTATGTAGCTGCCATGAATGATTCTGAGGATCCAGATTGGAAAGAAGATGAAATTTATGAAGTCGCGCCGGGCGAGCAGTTCCACATTGCAGATTATGTGACCTACTTTGATGGAGCAGATGTGCTAAAAGAATTGGATGGATATGTCCTTCAAGAAGGCGACGTAGCAGTTCGAGCGAATCTTCGGATCCTTGACTACGACGTAGAGAAATTGATTCAGCCAACGTTCATTATCAGAAACAATCAAGTCGGCAAACTTCCTGTCATCGATAATGAGTTGGGTATAAAAGTGAGTCTAGAAAATATCCTGCCTGATGAAAACAAGTTCGTCTTCAAAGTGAATCAGTACCAAAAGGACTACGTGGTAATGAAGGCTATAGTAAAGCCTTATATCAACATCCTTTGGATAGGAACACTAATTATGCTTGCAGGCTTCTCAGTCGCGATCTTCAGAAGATTTGATGAGTTCAAAAAGATGAGAGATAAAGGAATGGAAGTTTAAAAGCTAAAGGCTGAAAGCTGAAATAATATAAAAATGAAGCCCGGCGAATAATCGTCGGGCTTCATTGTTTATGTACATCTAGAAAAGTTTTATTGAGCTTCTGTGCCTTGAATCATTGCCAATAACTCATCAAGGTATTCCCTAGAATTTGACAATCTCGGTACTTTATGCTGTCCGCCCAACTTACCTCTTTTACGCATCCAGTTTTCAAATAAGCCATGTGGAGCATGGTGAATTAGCGGCTCTATCAATGCCAGTCCCTTATGACGCTTGGCATCATAATCAGAATTGATTTCTCTCAAATGCTCATCCAAAAGTCGATTAAAGCTATCCGGGTCTGATGGGCTTTTCTGAAATTCCACGATCCATTCATGTGCTCCTTTTGAGCCAGAACCATCAAAATATACAGGAGCAGCAGTGAAATTTGAAATCATAGCTTCAGTATGCTCAGCAGCAAATTGAATTGCTTTTTCTGCATTTTCCACAATAACTTCCTCTCCAAAAGCATTCAGGAAATGACGTGTCCTTCCGGTAATTCTAAATCTATATGGTGAAGTAGAAGTGAATTTTACCGTATCACCGATTTTATATCTCCAAAGTCCACCATTTGTAGTAATCACCAAGGCGTAATTTTTACCTATTTCAACTTGAGATAAAGGAATTACTTCTGGATTTTCATTATCCCACTCTTCCATGGAAATGAATTCATAGAAAATCCCGTAATCCAAAAGCAGAAGCAACTCATCAGAATCCTTCTGATCCTGAATCCCAAAAAATCCCTCCGAAGCATTGTAGGTTTCCATATAACGCATCTTCTCTGATGGAATAAGCTCCTTGAATAGACTTCTGTAAGGTCCAAAAGCAACAGCACCGTGGAAGAAAATCTCAAGATTTGGCCAAACTTCTGTAATGTTCTTAGCTTTCTTCAGTTCCAGTACTTTTTGCAAAAGAACTATAGTCCAGGTAGGCACTCCAGCCATGCAAGTCACGTCCTCGTCCATCGTTTCGAAAGCCATTTTTTCAATCTTGGCTTCCCACTCTCCCATCAATGCAGTTTCCTTGGAAGGAGTTCGGACGAAGTATGACCAAAACGGCAGGTTCTCCATGATTACTGCAGAGATATCTCCAGCTCTGGCGGTTCCTTGGGGATTCAGCGGATTATTTTCAAGCGTTCCTCCGATTGTCAAGGTCTTTCCGGCAAACATTCTGGAATCCGGATAATTAGCCATATAAAGCGCGACCATATCCTTTCCGCCTTTATAATGACATTCTTCCAAACTTTCCCGAGTCACCGGAATGTATTTACTGCGGCTGGCAGTAGTTCCGGATGATTTTGCAAACCATTCTATATCACGGTTCCAGATCACATTATCATTCCCTTCCATCGCTTTGTCGATGTAAGATTTGAAGTTGTCATAATTTCGGATCGGAATTTTTCGTGCAAAATCCTCATAACTTTTTATGTCAGAGAAACCATGCTCAATGCCGAATTCAGTATGCATACCAGCATCTAAAAGCTCTTTAAAAATTGTTTCCTGAACAGCAATTGGATTATGCTTAAAATTATCAATTTGACCAAGGCGACTCCTAAAAATCCAGGTCATAAAGGAATTCAGAACCGCCATTATTTAAAAACTTTTCGTTTCAACTCAAAATTAGATCCTAAATACACTTTTCTTACTTGTTCATCCGCAGCAAGTTCCTCGGCAGTTCCTGCTTTGAGCAGTTTTCCTTCGAACATCAAGTATGCTCTGTCAGTGATGGAAAGGGTTTCGTTCACATTGTGATCGGTGATCAAAATGCCAATATTTTTTGTTTTTAGCTTCGCAACAATAGTCTGAATTTCCTCCACAGCGATGGGATCCACGCCTGCAAAAGGCTCATCCAATAACACAAATTTAGGATCTACAGCTAAAGCCCTAGCTATTTCAGTTCTTCTACGTTCACCTCCGGAAAGTACCATTCCTAGATTTTTACGGACGTGAGTTAAGCTAAATTCCTCAAGAAGGCTCTCAACTTTTTCTTTGCGTTCCTGCTTTGACATTTTGGTCATTTCCAAGACAGCCATGATATTTTCTTCTACAGAAAGCTTGCGGAAAACAGATGCTTCCTGAGCCAAATACCCAATTCCCAGCTTTGCCCTCCGGTACATAGGAAGACTCGTGATATCATTATCTTCGAGAAAAATTTTGCCTTCATTTGGTTGGATCAAACCCACGATCATGTAAAAGGAAGTTGTTTTTCCAGCTCCATTCGGTCCTAAAAGACCTACAATCTCCCCTTGGCTAACTTCCACAGAGATGTCGTTCACCACTCGGCGACCTTTATAGATTTTTACTAAATGTTCCGCACGAAGAATCATATCAATCAAATTTTATGTCTTTCACGTAGAGTTGCAAACTACTCTTATCGCGAAATACATTTTCTCTCATTTCTGCAACTATATCAAATCGCATTTTTCCGCGAAGCATATTTACTGTAGTTAAATCCGGATCCTTAGTCCGATCTGCCATTCCAAATCCAAGGCATACGGGCGTGGTAACTTGACCATCCTGTACGATCTTGAACCTGAGATGCTTATCCTTGAGAACAGTCACATCCTCAGCATATACATTCGCAATTCGGAATATCGGCTCTGTATTTCCTGGACCAAATGGCGCCATTTGCTTCAAGATATTATAAAACTTGTAATTAATCTGATCTAAGAGCAATTCATCGTCAACTTCTATCACTGGCTTGCGATGAACTTCCTCGATTCTGCTTTTCACTACTGCCTCAAATTTCTCCTGAAATGCAACAACATTCTCCACAGGAAGCGTTAAACCAGCAGCGTACATATGTCCGCCAAACTGGTCAAGTAAATCCGAACATTCCTCTATTGCTTCGTAAATATTGAAGTCCACAACCGACCTGGCACTTCCAGTAGCTTTGCCATTTGACTCGGTCAAAATAATTGTCGGTCTGTAATATTTCTCAATACAGCGACTGGCTACGATTCCGATTACGCCTTTGTGCCAATCTTCTTTGAAGAGGACTGTGGAATTCCACTCTACTAATTCCTCCCTAGAAGCAATCATTTCAAAAGCTTCCTTGGTGATATTTTCGTCAAAATTCCTTCGGGTTGCGTTCACTTCATCCACGACTTTGGCTCGCTCCATCGCGCCTTCTAAGTCTGAAGAAATCAGTAATTCTACCGAAGCTTTTGCATGCTCGAGTCTTCCGGAAGCGTTAATTCTCGGACCGATTTTAAAAACCACATCAGAGATTCCAATGTCCTTTTCCAAATTACTACTTAGCATTAATGCCTTCAATCCTGGACGGGGCGTGTTATTCAATCGATCAAGTCCGTAATAGGCAAGAATTCTGTTTTCTCCTGTAATTGGAACGATATCGGCGGCGATACTCACAGCCACAAGGTCCAAATAAGCGTCCAACTGGGAACTGTCCATTCCGCGCTTCATGGCAATAGCTTGGATCAGTTTGAATCCAACACCTGCACCACTCAATTCCTTATATGGGTAATCGCAATCCTTACGCTTGGCATCCAAAACTGCAATAGCAGCTGGAAGCTCCTCGCCAGGCGTGTGGTGATCACAGATAATAAAATCAACGCCTAATTTAGTAGCCAAAGCCACCTTTTCTATTGCCTTGATCCCGCAATCGAGCGCGATAATCAACTTAATATCATTATCGGCAGCGAACCTTACTCCCTTCTCAGAAATACCGTAGCCCTCTTTGTAGCGATCTGGAATATAAAATACCACATCAGGATAGAAGGTTTTTAAAAATCCATACATCAGCGCAACTGCAGTCGTGCCATCTACATCATAGTCACCATAGACCATAATCTTTTGCTCCTTAGCAATGGCTTCCTGAATTCTATCGACAGCCTCCGTCATATCCTTCATTAGAAAAGGATCGTGAAGCATCACTAAGGAAGGGCGGAAGTAACTCTTCGCCTGCTCAAAACTCTCCACCCCTCGGTTTATCAGCATATTGGCCAATGTCGGATTGACATTGATCTCCTTGCTCAGCTGATCTATCGCTGGTTGTGAGGTTTTGGGCTTTTGTTTCCAGAGGTACTCCATGAAGCTAATTTAGTAAACTAAGTTTCTTGTGATTTTATAATTAAAAGTACTGGTTCTATAATCGGCTATAGCAGCCTAAAAGTTTACTTGAAAGCAAAAAATACTAGCTTTTTGCTTTTTTATATTTTCCCCAAAAATATACCGGGAAAATAAGTGCTTTAAGCTTCCAGTCGTTTTTCTCAGACAATGTCAGGCTGGAATCCTCATGCACAGCACGATACATTTTTCCTGCAAAAAGACAATGTCCAATTAGCAAAACAAAAACGACAGCGTATATAATCAGTTCGGTCATTTGGGGAAAAGGGTTGTAAAGTTTTAAAGTGGTAAAGTGTGTCAAATACTAAGGTTAATTAAGACTTTTACCCTTTATTTAAGATTTTTGATTTACGATTTACGGCGGCAAAGCAGAATTGAAGAATGGGATAATCTAAACCATACAACTCACAAATGTTACAACTTACTTTTTTTACTTCCCACTTCGGTCTGCTGTCTTCAAGCGTTCTTCTGTAAAATCAACGCGGCCCAATTATCCTTGCTTTGCTGTGAAATCAACTCTAAACCAAGTGGCTTTGCGCAAGCATCCAAATCCTCAACATCCTCTGTGTAAAACCCACTGAGTAACAAAAACCCTTCTGGCTTCAACAAACCAGTATAAATCCCCATTTCATCAAGTAATACATTCTTATTGATGTTAGCTAGAACTATGTCGAATTCACCCTGCGGATTTACTTCTCTGATCGTTCCCAACTCCATTCGGGTGGTTAATCCATTTAGGTCAAAATTCTCATTTCCATTATCCACACACCAATCATCGATATCAAAAGCTTCGATTTCACTAGCTCCGAGTAAATGCGCCATTACGGCAAGAATTCCAGTTCCTGAGCCCACATCCAACACGCGCTTTCCTTGGTGGTCTATCTGACCTTGATGACGAAGCATCTGGAAAGTAGTCGCATGATGACCTGTCCCAAAAGACATTTTGGGATTGATTACAATCTCGTGTTTGAACTCAGGCTTGCTTGGGTGAAAAGACGCTCTCACGTAAACCAGATCATCGACGGCAATGGGGTCGTAATTCTTTTCCCATTCCTCATTCCAGTTGATTTTTGGCATCAGGCCTTCTTCCAAAGTGATTTCAGCATCAACTTTATATTGAGCTATCACTTCATCGAAGGCCACTCGATCAAAATCTGACTCCAGTGTATAAGCATCGATTCCCTCCTCAGTTTCGAGGAAGGAATCAAAGCCTATCATGGATAGTTCAGCGATAAGGATTTCCCGGAATTGCTCCAGGCACTTGATTTTAAACTCCAGGTAATCCATTTTTTCTTAGAATGATTTGATAATATCTACGAAGTCACGGGACTTCAACGATGCGCCACCGATCAATCCGCCATCCACATCAGGCTTCGCGAAAAGCTCCTGTGCATTCTTTGGATTACAACTACCTCCGTAAAGGATAGAAGTGTTATCAGCGATGTCTTTTCCGTATTTAGAAGCTATGTGTCTTCTCAAGGCCGCATGCATGTCTTGCGCTTCCTCAGAGCTTGCTGTTTTGCCCGTACCAATCGCCCAGATCGGCTCATAAGCAATTACGATCTTGGAGAAATCCTCAGGGCTCAAGTCAAAAAGACCTTCTGTCAACTGGAATTTCACATTTGGCTCATGGGTACCTGCAGTTCTTATCTCAAGAGATTCCCCACAGCAGAAGATTGGAGTCAAACCATTGGCAAGCGCAAGCTTTACTTTGGTAGCAAGCATCTCATTGCTTTCTTTGAAATATTCACGGCGCTCGCTATGACCGATGATTACATATTGTGCTCCAAAAGATGCTAGGATCTTGGCAGAAACTTCACCTGTAAATGCTCCAGCTTCTTTATCAGAACAGTTCTGAGCTCCGATGAAAACACCTTTTGCTTGCCCTATTAGTTTTTTGACTGGGAAAATATGTGGAAAAGGAGGGTTAAGCACAGCGATAGCTTCGCCAGAATGCTCGTCCTTCATCATGTTTAAAATTTCGGAAGTAAGGGTCTGACCTTCTTCGAAAGTCATGTTCATTTTCCAGTTGCCGGCTACGATTTTCTTACGCATAATGAGTTTTGAAAATTTAATAAGGTTTGATAAAAAAGGGATTCGCTATAATTTGGTTTAAAATTACGGAAAATGTCCAGTTGGGGAAAATATAAGCCAAATGAGTCAGGAAAAAACTCCTGGTCGCAGGAAGAAGCTTTTGAAAAGCTGACAACTTTCTGTGCTTATCAGGAGCGTTGTCCCTGGGAAGTTCGTCGGAAACTTTATGAAAAAGGTATCAATGATGAACCTGCGGAGAAAATAATTTCGGAATTGATAGCAGCCGAATTTGTGAATGAGGAGCGTTATGCGAGATCTTTTGCACGGGGCAAATTCAGGCTGAAAAAATGGGGCAGGAACAGAATTCGGATAGAACTGAAAATGCGCGAAATCTCAGAAGACCTCATCCGAAAAGGCATGACTGAAATCGATCCTGAAGAGTATTACGACACACTTTTATCCCAGACAGAAAAAAAATGGGAAACCACACGAGAACCCGAGGCTTACAAAAAGAAATTCAAAGTCACGCAGTATTTAATGGGCAAGGGCTTTGAAATGGACTTGGTGAAGGAAGCGATTGAAAGTTTGATCAGTGATCAGTCGCAGTGATCAGTCGCAGTGATCAGTCCTTGGGGTAGTCACCCTGAGCGAAAACGAAGGGTTCATGGGCTGGAAAAAATAGAGATTGCCACGTCCTTCCTCCTCGCAATGACGTCCGCACATTTTTGAAATTAACAAACGGAGACTGCGACTGAAAACTGCCTACTGCTATTCTATCATCTCACTCATAATTTTCGCAGAAAGCAAGCAAAGCGGAATCCCTCCTCCAGGATGCACAGATCCTCCACAGAAGTATAGGTTTTTAATCGAGGAAGAGTAATTCGCATGTCGTAGAAATGCCGCAAACTTATTATTAGAGCTATTTCCATAAAGCGCACCTTGAGCTGAGGAAGTTTTAGATTCTATGGTTCTTGGATCAAGGATTTCCTCCACTTCGATCAAAGACTCGACATCTGTCTTTAAGATGCGATTGAGCTTATGAATAATATTCCTTTTAGCCTCTGCAATCATTTTATCCCAATCCTGTCCTTGGTTATTAGGGACATTAATCATCGTGAACCAATTCATGCATCCTTCTGGAGCATCGTCTGATTTATGTGTAGAAGTGATGTTCACATAGATCGTAGGATCGTCGTAGATCGTCCAACGCTTGAAAATATGCTCAAATTCCAAAGGGTAATTATCCGAGAAAAAAATATTGTGGAGATCCAACTCAGGAAAATCCCTCTTAATCCCCCAATAGAAAATAAGAGCAGAACTAGATTTCGGTTGCTTAAGTAAAAGTTTGGGTTGTCTTTGATCTTTTAGAATGGTCTTATAAGCGTTGACCATATCCATATTGTTAACCACCAAATCCGCTATTCGATTTTCCCCATTTACTTTAATTCCTATTGCCTCTCCATTTTCTACTAAGACCTTTTCCACTTTATCGCCAAAATGATATCCTACCCCAAGCTCCTCTGATAGTTTGAATAAGCTCTGGGTGATGTCATGCATGCCTTTTTTTGGGAAAAATGCTCCAATATTAAATTCCAGGTGCGGAATAATATTCAGCGTCGCCGGTGTCTCAAAAGGATTCGATCCATTGTACGTCGCATAGCGATTGAATAGTTGCACCAATTTCGGATGTGAAAATTGCTTTCTATTCGCCTCATTCATGCTGGAGAAAATTCCCAACTTTCCCATTTTCAAATAGGATTTCAATGCTTGGGGATTTGTCCAGGTATCCATCTTATGAAGTGAGCGATTCATAAATAGTGGAGCTAAGCTGTCGTAAATAAAGGCCGATTGTCTGAGTGCATCACGAATACTTGATGCCGGCTCGCCAAGGTTGGATTGTACTTCCTCTGCAAATTGATCCAGATCAGCATAAGCTTTCAGGTTTGTTCCATCTTCCCAAAAGTATTGGCAGGTCACATCCAATTTTTCATAGACAAAGTAATCCTCTGGTCTTTTGCCTGCCAACCGAAAAAGCTCATCCACCTGCTCAGGAAGTGTAAAAAGGGAAGGCCCGGCATCGAATCGATACCCTTCTATTTCAATTTCAGAAAGCTTTCCGCCAGGATAAGCGTTAGCTTCAAATACTTCAACGTGGTAGCCTTTTATCGCTAATCTTATTGAAGCTGCAATACCAGCTATTCCTGAACCTATGATTATTGCTTTCTTGGTCATGAAACTCTATTCAAACCCTAAACTAGGAATTTTTAAAAAAGTTAGGCCGATTGTAGCGGGGAGTCTATAAGTTCCGTAGAGATTATACACCTAATTGCTTTTTTATGAAAAACTTACTACTACTTTCTTTTTTAGGAATAATTTTCTTTTCCTGTGAAAAACTAGAAGAACCGGAGATTTTGGGAACCTATACCTATATCCCTGAAGCTTGCGATCCTGGAGCGGACCCTGAATTTGGTTGTTCTAATACATTAACACTTTCTACTGACGGAGTTGCAGACATTCTACCAAGTGGAGATATTATGTATAGAACTACTTTTAAGGTTAGAGGCGAAAAAATCATAGTGGCCAAAGCGGATGAGGTGATCGACCAATACGTTTTCCGCTATTTGGATAATTCCACTTTGAAAAATGAAAGGGATGGAACTTTGTGGGTTAAGTGAAATATATAAGTTCACCACTGTGCAATTCTCGGAATTTGAATCGCCTTAAAAACGAAGTATAAATCACATTATTAAAATTAATTACATCTTTCACTTGTATTTTTTAATTTATGCTCTTATATTTGATCATAAATTAAAATGGAATGGAAAACAATAAGCCATTACGGATATTTGAAGTATCAAGCAGAATCGGTATTCTAATTCAGGATTTAATTAAGGCTCTTCGAGAATCCGGAGTTGAAGCTTATAATTCGCCAAACTTTATCCTCGATAGTTCACATATTGACATAATATCTGATTTTTATGTTAGATCAGTCAAAGATTCATTTAGCTACACTAAAAAAAATAGACATATATTCTCCTCTAACCGAGAGGATCTTCATAAAAAATTCTATTCGCAATTCATACCCGAATTCTCACCTTTTAGTCATTTAGACAATGGTTTTGATTATGAGAGTTGGGATAAAGTTATTAATGAATTTACCCTTGAAAGGGTTTTAGAATTTGAATTAGATGAAACTCTAATTAGAAGCCATTTTTATATATCCGTTTATCAGGAATATTCTCCAGTGCATAAGAAATATTTTAATACGAGTAAACTTTTAAGATTAAGACTAAGGTTAAAATCAATAGGCAAAATATTTGATTTGAATAAAAGAGATCAAATTTCTGCATTAATCAACTTTGGAAATTACCACACTTTTTCTTCGGAAGAAGACCATAAACATGAAGCTTTCCCTTTTAACAGCTTCTCATTTATGGTAAAATCTATACGAGAAGCTAAAATTATTTCTGCAATAAATTTTAGTTTCAATCATGAAAAAACATCAAGAATTAATACGAAAAATACAATCCTGTAACTTATCTAAAGAAGATAAAAAACAATTACTAGATATACTTAATGACGAAAATTCGAATTATGACGATTTTTTGAAAGTATTTATATCAATTCTCAAATTAGGACACGAATTCTCAAAATTTCTAGATTTCGGTCCGTAAATCTTAAATATATGAACATCGGGGCAGCTATAAAGCAAGTTAGAAAGGAAAAAGGTCTTGGTCAAAAGGATGTTGCTGAAAAATGTAATATCTCTGTAAACGCCTTAAGTCAGATAGAAACAAATCTATCTTTCCCTCAAAAAGGTACACTTCAAAAAATCAGTGATGTACTTAATGTTCCAGTTTCTTATCTTCTTTTCCTTTCAATAAGTGATGAAGACGTACCAGAGTCTAAAAGAGAGGCCTTTAATTATTTAAATTCTGCAGTAAAATCTATCCTCTTAGACTCACTTGAAGAAAAAGTTTAAAATATAAAAAACCTCTAAGATCACTCTCAGAGGTTTTTTTATGCCTTTCCGTTTCTTACAACTTCTCGAAAACCCTTCTAAAGCTAGTAGCTTCAGCTATTCTGCCATGAAGCTCAGAGATAGGAACTCTTTCCTGCTCTGTGGTATCACGATGACGAATCGTTACAGTATTGTCTTCTAAAGTCTGATGATCTACAGCGATACAGAATGGCGTACCAATCAGATCCTGACGCGCATAACGCTTACCGATTGAAGCGGCATCTTCATAAATGATATTGAAATCGTATTTCAGCAATTCCACAATCTCTTTCCCTTTTTCAGGCAAGCCGTCTTTCTTCGTGATGGGAAGAATTGCTGCTTTTACTGGAGCAATGGCTGGATGAAGCTTTAAGAACGTTCTGCTTTTCTCTTCTTTATTTTCTTCCGTATAAGCATTGCAAAGGGTCAATAAGAACAAACGATCCGCTCCAATGGAAGTCTCGATTACATAAGGGATGTAATTCTGATTCACCTCAGGATCAAAGTACTGCTGTTTCTTTCTAGAGAAATCCTGATGTGATTTTAGATCAAAATCGGTTCTGGAGTGAATACCTTCCACTTCTTTGAATCCAAATGGGAAGTCAAACTCAATATCCATCGCTGCATTGGCGTAGTGAGCTAGCTTTTCATGATCATGCTTTCTCAGTTTTTCCGCAGGAGTTCCTAGTGCCAAATGCCATTTCATACGCATATCAGCCCATTTCTGGTACCATTCTAGTTCAGTTCCAGGACGGACGAAGAATTGCATCTCCATTTGTTCAAATTCCCTCATACGGAAGATAAACTGACGGGCAACGATTTCATTTCTGAAAGCTTTACCAATTTGTGCAATTCCAAAAGGAACCTTCATTCTGGCAGTTTTCTGCACATTCAGGAAGTTCACGAAGATACCCTGAGCAGTTTCAGGTCTTAGGTAAATCGTAGTGGAATCTTCAGCCACGGAACCTACTTGCGTAGAGAACATCAGGTTGAATTGACGAACGTCCGTCCAGTTGGAAGTACCAGAGATAGGACATTTGATGTTTTCATTGGTGATCAAATCCCGTACTCCATCTAGATCTTCTGCTTCCAGTAATTTCGCCAAAGCTCCTGTCAAAGCATTTGCCTTTTCTATATCTCCAGCTCTTTCAAATACAGCTGCATGCTCCTCCACCAAAACATCCGCACGGTAGCGTTTCTTAGAATCCTTGTTATCAATCATAGGATCGTTAAAGCTGTCTACATGACCTGAAGCTTTCCACGTAGTAGGATGCATAAAAATCGCTGCATCGATCCCTACGATATTATCCTGAACCCGTGTCATGGTCTCCCACCACAGACGCTTCAGGTTATTTTTTAATTCAACACCATAAGCACCATAATCATACACTGCCTGAAGGCCGTCGTAGATCTCAGAACTAGGGTAAACAAATCCATACTCTTTGGCATGGGAAATAATATCTTTCAATTGCGCGTTTTCCGCAGGAGTTTCTGTTTTTGCCATAGGCGCAAAAATAGGGAAACTAATTGAAATCTCAGGGATATTGGAACCGATCCATTTTGCTCTAAAACTTAAAAAGGTCAACTCAATTGCTGAGTTGACCTTTTTTGGCTATGGGTGGCTTATTGTTTTATCTAAAAGTGTATTTCACTCCTATTCCTCCTCTGAGATATGTATCGTTATGATTTGCGATAACCGGTGCTGCTTCTATAAGAAATCCTAGGTCCTTAGTGTTGAAAGGTTTGATCAACACACCAACAGGAATAGCGACATAAATATCATTGTGGTCATCGTGATGCTTATGATGATGATCTCCCAGCAAACCTAGCCCGGCGCCTACGTATGCATTCACTTCACTTTTTCGTACAAAGTTATAGCCTCCCATCAACTCTAATCCGATATCGTGGCCGATTCCCAATCTTGCTTCTCCAAAGAATTCCTTATCTGTATCTGTACCTACAGTAATGAAGGTGTCCGAAGTCTGGAAATTTATACCTACAGAAACTTGGGCTTTGGAAATTGAAATAAAAGCAAAAAGCGAAAATGCTAATAAGAATACTTTTTTCATGGTGATTTAAGATTATTTCTAATCACTCTCCCCAAGAAAGAGCCAAACTTAAAAAATCACCATCCTCCTTCTAATTTTGAAATCCTTTTTCCTGATTTAGCACTTTCAAAAGATGACTCTATTATCTTCAATACATTGATGGTCTGTGGAATGGTGACATCCAGCGTTGCACCTTTTAAAATGGCATCTGCGACATTTTGATAAAGTATTCTATAATCTCCTGGAATGGTTTTATAAGCTTTTGTCTCCCCATTGAGGAAAATATTCCCCCACTTTTCCTCAGTTTCTAGTCCCCAGAAAGTACCTTCGGGCTTTTCTCCAGCTTTGAATGCCGCTTCCTGCACATCCAACCCGAATTTCTGGTAAGAACCATTTTTGCCCAGCAGCAAAAATTTTGGAGTAGCCACATTTACCAAAGCTCCGGCTGTAACTCTGGCTTTGAGAGAACCGTAGTCCAGAATAATATCAAAGTAATCATCGGCAATCGCTCCGGTTCTTTGTTTACGGATATCTGCCTGTATCCAGTTTGGCAAACCAAAAAGCAAGACTACCTGATCAATCAAATGAGCACCAAGGTCATAAGTGATTCCATTACCAGGCACTTCCTTTTCCCTCCAATTCTCCGAAACGTCGGGCCTGAAACGATCAAAGTGGGATTCCAGGTAAACCAAATCTCCAAGTTCTCCTTCCCTTACCAGCTTCTGTAGCGTCATGAAATCCCCATCATACCGGCGATTATGAAACACAGAACAGATCAGTCCCTTCTCCTCAGCTAACTTATTAAGCTCCTCAGCTTCGTGGGAAAAAATCGTCACCGGCTTATCTACCACCACATGTTTTCCTGCTTGGAGGCACTGCATAGCCATTGGAAAGTGATATTCATTTGGCGTGGTAATCACAATTAAATCTGCACCATCAGCTGACAACAAATCATCCAAACTTCGGTAAGTTGTGGTAGTATAAAGCTCTTCGCATCGGTTAGTCTTACGCTCCACTGATGCTACTAGTTCTAGATCAGGGCAGGCATTTATCAAAGGCGCATGCATTTTTTCAGCTACAGAGCCGAAACCGACTATAGCCGTTTTTATAGGATTACTCATCATTAAATATTCATTTCGTGGGCCTTATTCACCAGCTCAACTCTGGAGCTCACCTGTAGTTTCAGATGGATGTTTTTCCGATGCGTCTCCACAGTTTGCTTGCTTAGATTTAGTATCTGGGCTATTTCGCGGTTTTGAATTCCTTCCTTGATCAGATGTATGATTTCAGTCTCCCTTCGGCTAAGCTTATACTTCAGTCGGAAGGCATCATAATATTCTCCCAGCAGTGCCTGTTTCTTGACACGGTCAAAATTTAAAATATGCCTACCTTCATGAACTTCGTTTATGGTAAAAATTAATTCATCGGGATCAGCATCTTTGAGAATAAATGCATCTGCCTCTTTATCAATGCACTTTTTGTAAATCTTTTCCTCATCGTACATGGATAGAACTACCACCTTCACATGGGAAAGTTCTCTTTTACAATGATCCAATACTCCAAAACCATCCAAGAGGGGCATATTGAGGTCTGTAAGTACCACGTCCACTGGGTTTTTTGCAATATAATCACAGAGTTCTTTACCATTTGGAAAGACACCAACAACAATGAATTCATCTACATCATCTAGAATTCCTTCTATTCCTTTTGCAAATAATGTGTGGTCATCAGCCAGGGCAATCCTGATCATGAGTGGGGGGATTATATTATTAAAGGAGATTATAACCCAAATTAGAATGTATTATCTAATTAGGCAAGGTTAAAGTGATTTCTGTTCCTATGCCGACAGATGAAGTCAGGTGAAATTCACCGCCAATAGTCTCCATTCTCATCTTAAGATTAGTCATTCCACTTCCCTTTGAGGGTTGGGAACTATCAAAACCTTTGCCGTCATCCTTAATTCTTATCTGTTTTCTATTTCCATTTTCCTCGATCCTAATCAGGATTTTATCCGGCAAAGCGTGCTTGATGGCATTGTTTAGAGATTCTTGGATTACCCGGATCAAAACAAGCTTTGACTCCTTTGGTAAATCGACCAAGTCAAAATCTGCCTGCAATGTAGTCGCACAAAAACCAGTAGCTTCTATCCGATCAAGTTGCTGTCCGATAAATTCACTGATACTGATAGACTCCACCCAATCTAGATTCAGTTGCTTGGATAATCCCCGCACTTCCCTTATTGCCTGTGCGAGAATCTCTCTTCCCTCTGCGTGTTTTTCAGGTTTGATAGAGCCAAAATTCAACTTTGCCAGGGAAAGCAACTGTCCAATATTATCATGAAGCTCTCTACCTATATGTGTGAGTGTCTCTTGCTGTATCTCGTTTTCAATATTCAGTAAAGTCATCTCATGTTCAGATTTGATCTGATCTACCTTCTGACGGTTTTGGGCCTGACGTTGTCTATGGATAAACACCATGGAAATAACGAAAGTGGACATGATCCCTCCCAGAAATATCGTAGCAAAAATGATTACATATACTTGATCTTCAGTCGGTTCCATAGAATGGTTCTTTTTCAAATAGTTTTGGCAGCTTAGGAGAAGCGATTGTCAGAACAAGTATGGCCAAATTAAAACAGCCCATTACTGTTTCTGTTTGAGAAAGTGATATACCAAGCCCATAATTATAAGTGACCAAGTAAGGCTTACTTACATCATTGATGTAGGTTAAAGAGTAGGTAAAGAGAATAAATGTCATTTGCCAAAAGGAAGTTAGTCTTAGGGGATTTGAATTGAGGTACGCATCGTTTTTCATCAATCCCACGAAATAGAGCCAACTTCCCACCAAAATCATATTTGCCCCTATGGTAAATATAATAGGCTGAAACCAATAAATAGGCTCTATTCCTGAAAACTGTATAATCTGACTGCTTACCACAAACGCAATCAACATCCAGTTGATGTACTTCTTATTGGAGGGCACGAGCCAGGACTTAATTAAAAAGAGGTAGAGAATTGTCAAAACTTGCATATTAGCGATGTTAAATAACCATAAATTATATCTGGGAAATTCCGTATTGCCAAGAAATGCATTCACTGACTTTTTGAACTCATAATTGTAGTTGGTATAGGCTCCCATATTTTCATAACACACAGTGAAAGCCAAAATTAAAAATGGGAGCCAGTACCTACTATTTGATCTTTCACTCCCTGACAACTTTAAAAAATATATAATACCAATTGTCAATATTATATCTATGGAGATTAGATACCAATCTCCAAATGTCTGGAAAAATTTAGTATCCATTTTTATGTAAAGGATACGTTTTATTTGGAAACAAAGCATACAGTAATAAAGATGGTATGCACCAAAAAAAAACGTAAAGATAACCTTTATTTGAATCCATAAGTAGGCTCTTTTTCAAAAATCCCCGGCAATAGCGGTGACGCTACGGTCAATGTAAGCACAGCCAAATTGGTAATTAAGATTACATTGCCCATTTGCTGTAAAGCCTTTCCCAAAACAGGATTAACCGAATAGAGATATAATAGGGATACCCAAAAGATATAAGTCAGGGTAAAAGTGAACATAATTAAAGTCATCTGCCAAAATGATATTAGCTTCAATGGATTGCTAGCCAAATAGTCTTCCTGGCTGATCAATCCTATAAAATATAATCCACTACCAATCAATATCAAATTGGCTCCAATGGTAAATAAAATAGGCTGATTAAAATAAAGTGGTTCTATACCTAAAAATGTAATCACGCATACTATGGGTATGTAAATATAAATCATCCAATTAATGTATTTCTTTTTGGACGTCGCCAGCCAAGACTTAATTAAAACTAAATAGAGTATTACCCCGATCTGGTTTTCTGCAATATTATAGACCCAGATGTTAAACTTAGGATATTCAGTATTTCCCAAATAGGCATTTACTGATTTTTTAAATTCGTAGTTGTAATTCGTATAAGCTCCAAAATTCTGATAAAAAACAGTGAATACTAAAATCAAAAAAGGAAGCCAATACTGAATATCGGCTCTCTTTTCTTTTGGCAATTTGATAAAGCAAGCAACCCCAATAATCAATAGTAGATCAAGGGGTATTAATAGTTCACCATTCGAAATGAAGAATGACTGGATGAACCTACTTTCCATACTTAATTACTTGTAGGTTCTGGTTCACAATTGTAAGGGCACATTAATCTTCCACCCTGATATTCATCTTCGGTTCCGCCTAAGGTGTGTAGCTTATTTTCATTGAGATTGGCTGCACGCATTACCAAAGTCATCTGTCCGGTATAGGCAGCACCCTCTTTTGGATAGGCTTTCTCAGCAGTTTCATCAGTGTGTTCAGTGAAATAAAATTGAATCCCACCCACTTTGGGATCTTTGTCTGCTTGAGCCAATAATCCCTCTAAAGTCTCCCGATCAAAAAATATCCACTTAGTTTGATTGGTTTTATCTTGGTCTTTTGTCCCTTTGGCAGGCTTACCTTTTTTTACTTCTTTGTCATACTTTGATTGCATGCTTTCGAAGTCTTCTTTCGAAATTTTCATTTAAAAGTGTTTTAAAAGTTTGAAACAGGTTAGGTATTAATAAAATTCACCTCAAAAGATACAAACTTTCCCACTTAGAGGGCAATAAAAAAGGAGTGAGATCGTCTCCCACTCCTTTCTAAATTAGGTTAATAATAGCTTATGCAAGCTTTTTAGCTTCTTTAGCAGCACTTTCCTGTTCTATTTCTCTTTTCATCAAATCCACTACAATAGGAGTAGCGATATAGATCGATGAATAAGTACCTACCAATATACCGATGAATAGCGCAAATGAGAAGCCTCTCAATACCTCACCACCGAATATCAATAGTACAATCACCACAATCAATGTAGTAAATGAAGTAATCAAGGTACGACCCAAAGTCTGGTTGATGGCATCATTGAATACCTTCACCAGCTTGTTTGTACCTCTGGTCTCGATATTCTCACGAATACGGTCAAATACAATTACAGTATCGTTAATCGAATAACCAATCACTGTCAATACTGCTGCGATAAAGACTTGGTCAATCTCAAACGTAGCACCAAAAGCACTCGCGATCGCAAATGCTGCAATCACAAACAACGTATCGTGAATCAAGGCTATAATGGATGCCAAAGAGAATTGCCACTTACGGAATCTAAGTAAAATATAAAGGAAGATGGCAACAAGTGCAACGATCATAGCTTCTGCTGAAGATGCCTTAATATCATCTGCCACAGTAGCCCCTACTTTAGAAGATCCTGTGATGGCAAACTGTCCATCTGTTAGCGTAGCAGCATCTTCGGTAAAATTCAAACCAGTCACAGAAGCAATACCTTCCCTAACTTTAGTCTCTACTTCCTCATTGGAAGCAGCGTCATCTTCAGTGACCAAATACGAAGTAGTCACTTTCAGTACGTTGTTTGAACCGTAAGTCTTCACTTCTACAGATCCGTCAAATTCACTATCCAACCCGGATTTCAATTCAGAAGCCGGGATGGCATCATTAAATTCTACAATGTATGAACGACCACCTGTGAAGTCAACGCCGAATTTCAATCCATTGACAGCGGCGATACCTAATCCAATCACGATAATTGCAGAAGAAATTAGGTAGGCAATTTTTCTTTTACCCAAAAAGTCAAAGTTCAATCCGCTTAATGCATTCTTTGCAAAAGGAGTAGCAAAACTAATGGAGCTCTTATCTCCTTTTTTGCTCATCCATGATACGATAACTCTGGTGATGAATACAGCAGAGAAGAAAGATGACGCAATACCAATCATCAATACAATCGCAAATCCTTTTACAGGACCTTGTCCCAAAGCAAATAGAATCGCACCGGTAAGGAAAGTCGTTACGTTTGAATCGAGAATCGCAGAGAATGCTTTACTATAACCAGCATTGATCGCTGCCATCAGGCTGACACCATTACGGAGTTCTTCCTTGATACGCTCAAAGATCAGCACGTTTGCATCTATGGACATACCTATCGTCAACACAATACCTGCGATGCCCGGCAATGTCAGGGCAGTACCTAGCTGAGCAAGGATTCCAAGAATAAAGAAGATGTTGAAAACCAATGCTGAAATAGCGATAAGGCCGCCTTTAGCGTAATACGCCACCATGAATAGGATCACAATAGCAAGACCTGCCACCATAGAGATCAAACCTTGATTTAAAGCTTCTCTACCCAATGTTGGACCGATGATGCTTTCTTCTACGATTTGAGTTGGAGCTGGAAGAGAACCTGACTTTAGGATGTTTGCCAAATCTTGGGCCTCTTGTAAGGTGAAGTTTCCGGATATTTCAGACTGACCAGTAGGGATTTCTCCGTTTACCACTGGAGCAGTGTATACATAATCATCCAAAACAACCGCGATTCTTCTACCCATATTTTCAGCGGTCAGTTTTCGCCATTTTCTAGCGCCGTCCGCATTCATCTGCATGGATACTGCAGGTCTTGAAGACTGATCTAAAGTCTGACGGGCATCTGTTACCACATCGCCCTCAAGAGGAGCTTCGTCTGTTCCCCTTACAGCTTTAATCGCATAAAGTTCAAGCGTCTCGGTACCATCTTCTGCTTCGAATGGTTTTACTCCCCAAAGTAATTTGATGTCTCTAGGCAATAAAGCTTTGTAATCATCATTTTTAATAATGCGGTTTATAGCCATTGTGTCACGAAGCTCATAAGCCAATCCGTAATTAGGCTTCAATAAACTGAACAATGGTGAAATCGTATTGTCTCCTGCTTTGGTAGGGTCTATTTCTGCAAGTTGTTTCTCTAAAGCATTTCTTAAAGAATCCTCTTCTGAAAGATTCTCAGTGGCTACTGTATCTGCTTCCGCAGGTTGAGCTGATTTATTGGCAGCTACCCAAGCACTGTTCACAGACTCCAATGCAGCTCCGATCTCATTAGTCTCAGCTACTTCCCAGAATTGTAATTTAGCTACTCCTTGAAGTAGATTTCTTACTCTTTCCTGATTGTCCACTCCTGGCAATTCGATCTGGATACGACCAGAACCTTGAATTCTTTGGATGTTAGGCTGCGAAGTACCAAATCTATCAATACGGGTTCTAAGGATATTAAAAGAACGCTCTATCGCATTTTCTACTTCGTTATCGATGATTTCCAGGATTTCTGAATCAGAAGACTCCAAAGAAATACGACCTCTGTTTGCTGCTGTAGCGAAGATGCTGCTCAGATTTTTATTTGGGCTGTTTCTCTTCCATGCTGCATAGAACAGGTCCACATACTTATCAGTAGAAGTCTTTGCCTCTTCACGGGCTTCCTCTACAGATTTATTGAATGCTGCATCCTTAGGATTACCGGCAAGTCCTTTGACGATTTCTACAGGAGAAACTGCCAAAGTAACATGCATACCCCCTTGAAGGTCAAGACCCAATCCAAGTTCCGTTTCTTTTACTTCCTGAAAAGTGAAATCAGCACCTAGGAAATTATATACCGGAGCTCTCCAGATAGAATCGAGATAGCTTTGTCTTTTCGAAAAATCCACATTTCCAGACGCATCCGTTGCGTAATCCTGGGCCTTTTGCTGGATATTGTTTGATACAAATGTGAATGACAGATAGTACAAGCATAATGCTGTAACGATCACTGTCAAAAACACAATGACACCTTTGTTTTGCATGAGAAATTGAAATTATTAATTGATTGTAAATACAGAGTTTTGGCTTGCCTGAATCTCAGGAAGCGGTTTTTCACCAGAAAACAAAAAAGAACTTAGGGTCCTTTGGTGGATATGATACGCTCAAAAAGTATTTCTACGAGCTGGTTAGGTTGAATAACCGAGGTTGATTCAGTAACAAATGAAGATCCTTCGAATCTTACTATATCATGAATAAGGTAAAGAATGCTATGCGATACATGGACTACAAAGGGTACTACTGCATCGACTGCTACATTCAAAAAAGTCTGGTCCTGCTCATTGGAAGCTTTCTTGTCTTGTTTTTCAACTTTGACAACTTCTCCATTTTCAGGTACATATTCTACGCTCGAAATAAACAAACAAAACAGCAAAGCGAGCATCACCGTGAGGCGTTGCTGGAATAAGTTGCTATTTCTTTTAGTTGCTTTCATGCGGCGCAAATATAGCCAATTATTTAAAATGAGAAATTCTCATGGGAAAAATTCTGTTTCAAGAGAATGAAATCGAAATAATATGTTAAAAATCAGATGGTTAACAAAATTACTTCCTGTTTATTAAACAATCCGCATTCGTAAATAACTACGAATAACTTCCAGCGCCTTGTCAAAATTATGGTTATTAGGCACGATGAGATCTGCATCATTCATGAACGGCTTGATATATTTCTCATAAGTGGGCATAACATGCTGCTCATAGCGATAAAGCACATCATCTAGATCATAGCCTCTTTCTACCTTGTCACGGATGATTCTACGTTTAAGCTTTATGTGGTCTTTAGCATCTATAAAAACTTTCAGATCCAGCAGATTTGCCAATTCCGGATAATACAACACAAAAATTCCCTCCACAACAACTACAGGAGAAGATTTGAAAGTCAGCATTTTAGGCTTCTTCGCCGCGTTATTGAAGGTATATTCCTCTCTTAGTACGGTCTCGCCTGCCTGGATCTTGCGGATATCTGCTGCGTACTCCTCAAAATCAATACTTTCCGGCCGATCAAAATTATGTACACCATGCTCATCGATTGGCTGCATTTCCCTAGGCTTGTAGTAATTATCCTGAGAAATAAGACAAACCTCACCGTCCTCAAAAGAATTTAGTAGTCGTTCCAAAAAAAGTGTTTTTCCTGAAGCAGAGCCCCCGGTAATACCGACGATGAATGGTTTTTTCATGGGGCAAAGTTAAGGTGATTTTCTTCTTTAAACAGAATTATATATTGCTTAAAAAGGAAATGAGCGCTCTGACAGCTTTGCCACGATGTGAAATTGCGTTCTTTTCTGCCATTGTAAGCTGCGCAAAAGACTGAACATATCCGTTAGGTACAAACACAGAATCGTAACCAAATCCACCGTCGCCCTTTCTTTCCTTCAAAATCTCCCCTTCGGCTACTCCTTCAAATTTGTATTCTTCATCACCTAGCAACAATGCAATCACTGTTTTAAAGCGAGCCTTTCGTAGTGAGGATTTTTCAAGGTTTTTCAGCAAAAGATCGATGTTTCTGTCATCGCTTCTAGGTTCGCCAGCATATCTTCCAGAGTAGACCCCTGGCTCTCCTTCCAGTGCATCTACTTCTAATCCTGTATCATCTGCAAAGCAATCCACTCCAAAATGCTCCTTAACATATCGTGCTTTTTGGAAAGCATTGTGCTCCAATGTGTCACCCGTTTCAGGAAGCTCATCTATGCATCCTATATCTTTCAAGGAAACAATTTCGAAGTTGTCACCAAGCGCGGCTTTTACTTCTTCTACTTTTTTTTGGTTGTTGGTGGCAAAGCAAATTTTCATGTGTTTCTAATTTTATTTTTATAAATCACATGGAATCCCACATTCATTGTAAAAATTCTACTGTGGGACACTCCGGCCATGCTCAATTTCATATTTCAAAAATAGAGGTTAATGTTTTTCGGTACTAGTAGGGAAGAAAAATATCCTATTGTTTATTCCTCGCTTGGTTAAGCTTTTGTAAAACCTTTCCCTTGGCTGTGCATTAAAAATTGAATCACTTAATTTCGAATTTATCTTTTGAAATAACTCATGAAGAAAATTACCATTTATTGTGGCTCGCGAAAAGGAGAAAGTTCTGCCTATGAAGAGGGTGCAAAAGCTTTAGCTCAGGAAATGATCAAGCGAGACCATTCATTAGTATATGGGGCTGGAAGAGTAGGGCTGATGGGAGTGATAGCGGATGAAATGCTCTCTGCCGGAAAAGAAGTGCTGGGCATCATACCCCAAAAACTGGTGGATAGAGAAGTCGCCCATAGAGGCTGCACAGAACTCATCATCGTGGAGACGATGCGTGACAGAAAATGGCTGATGGCAGAGCGTGGTGACGCATTTATCGCCATGCCTGGAGGAATAGGAACATTGGAAGAACTTTTTGAAATCATGACACTTAATCAATTGCATTATATACAAAAACCTCTGGCGCTCTATAATGTAAATGGGTATTTTGATAAATTGATAGCTTTCTTAAATCATGCGATGGAAGAAGGATTTATGTATCCAGAGCAGGAAGAATTATTAATTGTCTCTGAGAATCCTGTGGATTTACTAGATCAAATCGAAGCTTATGAAGCGAGAAGGCCGGCAGATTGGTAGAAATCTTTGTTGTTCGGTGTAATACGCCAGACGCGCTTTCTAAATCTATGCAAACTATATCAGCACCGAATGGATAAAAAAGTATTGCCTTTCATCCGACATAAAATATAATTTAAAACATCATAATAAGATAATTTATTATTTTTGCGAAGCAATGATCCAGAAACTCTTTCCATTAGATAAAAACTACATTCTTCGCCAAGCTCAATCTATGCTTGAAGAAGAGTTGCTTGATCGGATGGTTTTTGAATTGAAGCGCTCTTATACTTCCCTGTATAATCCACTTCAATTGATGGATACAACTTACGCACAGATTCTTGACACTTTTGATTTTCCGCGTGATCGTGTACGATTAATCTACCGCCAGCTGTGTGGCATTTATCGCTATAAGCATGGGGATAATCAACTGGAAATGCTTTTTGACGGAAGAACTCATTTGGAAAAATTCCAGGAGGATTGGTGTGCAGCTTTTTTGGTATATGTAGGCGAGCTGGGTTGCTATGAGCAATACGTGAAAACTATGCTTAGAATGACTATACTTTTTGATACCGAGTCTCGTGCCGAATGGGCAGAAAATCATTGCAAGGCATTTATTAATCAACATTTCGAATGCAAAGTGGTAAAGCGACAAGGTGAGCTTCACCTGAAGGTCGGCTAAGGTTGATCATTTTTATATTATTACTAATAATACCTCGTTCGATTTCTCTAATTTATTTTTTGTCCGTGAGTGGACAAAGGATTTCATGTACGAACGTCGACTCTTTGAAAATCCTTGATTTGACGCAATTGACATAGATTTCACTTGGCTTTCTGTTTGCAAAACTATAGATCCAACTAGTCTGCAAGTCATATGATCATCAACAATTACTTTAAAACTGCCCTCAGAATTCTCCGGCGTGAGAAAAGCAATTCTATTATAAACATAGCAGGTCTCACGCTTGGGATTACGGGCAGCTTACTGTTATTTATGCTTGTAGAGAACGGTTCTAGTTTTGATAGTTATCATAAAAACAAAGACAGAATTTTCCGGGTAGTCACTTCAGAAAAGACAAGCAACGGAGAATCTTTTACGCAGGGCATCCCTCCGATACTAGTCAGCGCATTAGAGGATGATTTTGAATCGCAGGTAGAAGTGGCCACATTCACCTCTTATCGCCGTAATTCAATCATCGGGTTTTCAAAACCTGATGGCTCGTTCACCAAAGTAAATGAGCCAACAGGCGTAGCGTACGCAGAACCCTCGTTTTTTGAGATTTTTGACAGAGAATTTTTGATTGGGAATCCTTCCAGTATAGAAAGTCCAAATACTGCCTTGATTTCTATAGATTGGGCTAAGAAATATTTCCAGAATGAAGACCCGATTGGTGAAGTAATAAAGTATGAAGATGAACTCTATAAAATTAGTGGAGTAATCGAAGACTACCCTTCAAAGACTGATTTGCCTTTTGACTTAATGCTTTCCTATGCGACAATTAAACAACAAAAAGAAGCGAGCGAATGGGGAGGAATTTCTGATACAGACAACTGCTACTTTTTACTAAAGGAAAATGCTTCAGTTGGAAATCTGGAAGCACAACTGCCCGGATTTACTGATAAATACTACGGTGAAAAGGATAATACAGGATTTGGCAAGAGTTTCATTATCCAGCCACTCAATACACTTCACAGCGATATGAGATTTGGCAATTACAATACTAAAATGCCATTCATTGCCAAAATCACTTTCATTGTGATTGGGTTAGTCCTCCTTGTAAGTTGCTGTATCAATTTTATAAACTTAACCACGGCTGCCGCTGTAAAACGAAGCAAGGAAATCGGAATCAGAAAAATCCTTGGAAGCTCAAGATCCCAGCTAGTTTTCCAACTGCTGAGTGAAACATTCTTAGTCACACTTATCGCAACCGGAATCTCTTTACTTCTAGGAGATTTTCTACTGAAATTTATCAATCCTTACCTAGGACTAAATATTTCACTTCATCTATCTTCCCGTCTTACAGTTTGGCTTTACCTGTTTGGAGTGATGATTATCGTCACCATACTTTCAGGTTTGTATCCCGCGTGGATAATTTCTTCAGGCAAAGGAGGAAAAGTCTACTCTTCAAATATCCCTGAAAGAAAGACAGGTTTTTCCGTCCGAAGTTCATTGGTGGTAGTCCAGTTTTTCATTTCCCAGTTTTTTATCATCGCCACATTAGCCATGTATTCCCAATTTCAATACATGCAAAATATAGATCTCGGTTTTCAGAAGGATGCGATAGTAACGTTACCAATTCCAGTGAATGAGCAAGTGGATACCGTCCAAAATCAAAGTGTAATGCGAACGCTCAAAAGCGAATTGCAGCGATTATCCGGTATTTCAATGGTGAGTCTAAACAATGCTCCACCATCATCAAGTGGCGTTCTGGGCACCAGTTTCACTTTGCCGGGAAGCGATGATCCTATTAGTACCCAAATCAAGGAAGTAGATGGCGATTACATAGACCTATTTGAGTTAGAGTTACTGGCCGGAACTGGACTTTCTGATATGGATACTATGTCTGGCTTTGTGGTGAATGAGACTTTAGCGAAAGCTGCAGGATACGAGGATTACAGCAACTTAGTAGGTGAGCAAATTGACCTCTGGGGAAATCTGCTTCCGGTAAAAGGAGTGGTAAAAGATTTCAGCACCACTTCACTTTCCAAACCTATGGAGCCAGTGATCTTACTCAACAACCTGAGCGGATTTCACAGTATTTCACTCAAAATAGAAGGAAATGCTTTTGAGCAGAACCTTGCTCAGATCCAGGAAAAATGGGAGTCCGCCTATCCAGAATACATTTTCAGTTATAGTTTTTTAGACGATCAGGTGTACAATCTGTATAACGGTGAAAGAAAAACATCCACTACACTTGCTTTGTTCTCATCAATAGCAATTTTCATCGGCTGCCTCGGCTTATATGGCTTGGTAACTTTTATGGCAAATAACAAAACGAAAGAAGTTGGCATCCGAAAAGTGCTGGGTGCATCTTCAGAAAGCATTGTGATGCTATTCTCCAAAGAGTTTTTGAAGCTGATTCTTTTCGGCTTCGTACTGGCGGTGCCGATAGCTTGGTTTGTGATGAATATGGTGTTAAAAGAATTTGCCTACCAGATTTCCCTCGGGCCAATTCTATTTCTTGCAGGGCTTGGGATCACATTTATCATTGCATTTATCACGGTTGGATTTAGATCATTCAGCGCGGCTGTGGCAAATCCTGTGGATTCACTCAGATCAGAATGAGCGTCATCTCCATTTTACTTTAATGTAATTGTCAATTTTCTGAAATCTTTCAGGAATTGATTTGAGAATACTTGCACGCAACACTTCGATCAAAGCTTCCTTGGTGAAGCTACTTTGAACGACCAGACTGATTTCACGCACAGGCTCCGGAGAGTCAAATCTTCGGATCCTTTCGTTTCCAATTTCTGAAAGTACTGCCATCTCAGGTACAAGTGTGTAACCTACTCCTTTGTCCACCAGCCGAATCAAGGATTCGATAGAACCACTTTGATATTCAAATCCAAAGTTATTTCTGGTCCTTTCGCTTTCACAGATTGCCAATGTCTGTTCCCGAAAGCAGTGTCCTTCGTCCAACACCAGCATTTGGTTAGGGTCTAAAACTGCAGGAATTATGTGCCATTTTTTGGTTAAAGGATGATTTTCGGGCAAATAGAGAAGAAAAGGCTCATTGAACAGTGATATCTCCCGAATGGATTTCTCTTCAACAGGAGTCACTAAGATTCCGATATCCAATGTTCCTTTCTGAAGTTCAGAGATGATTTCCATGGTTTGAAGTTCCCTAATCTTCAATTTCGTCTTGGGATTGGCCCGTACAAATTCAGGCAAAAACATCGAAAGTAAGTACGGAGCAATAGTGGGAATCACTCCAATTGTAAATGTTCCCTCCAAAGATTCTTTCTCATCTAGGACAAATTCATTTAAATCGGCAACTTCACGAAGAATTTGCCGGGCCTTGAGCAGGATTTGTTCACCTGCCAACGTGGGTTTTACTGGCTTCGAGTCACGATCGAAAATTCTGACTCCTATCTCATCCTCCAGCTTTTTTATCTGTGTAGTTAAGTTTGGCTGTGAAACATGGCAGCTTTCTGCAGCTTTCACAAAATGTCTATGATTATCTAAGGCTACGATATACTCCAATTGATACAGTGTCATATAATTCAAAGTTATAAAGACATAAGAAATATTAATTTGATTAATGAAAATTACATGGACAACTTTGTATAACAATTTTGAAAACTAAATCTTACAATTTTATGAGCAGCAGAATGCTTGGCTTGGGTGCTGAATTCCCAGCTTTCGAAAAAACCGCCGTAGTTTCAAGAGAAAAAGGACAAGAATTCCAGACGATCAGCAACAATATCCACACTGCCGATGGCAAATGGATGGTGATGTTCTGGTGGCCAAAGGATTTTACTTTTGTTTGCCCAACTGAAATCGCTGAATTCAACAAGAATGCAGGTGAATTTGCAGACAGAGATGCAGTATTGGTAGGAGCTTCTACTGATTCTGAATTCGTTCACTTGGCTTGGAGAAACAACCACGAAGATCTTCGTGACCTTAAATTCCCAATGCTTGCAGATACTTCTAAGTCACTTGCAGAAGAACTTGGTATCCTTGAGGCAAACGAGAAAATCGCTTACAGAGCTACTTTTATCATCGATCCTCAGGGAATCGTTCGTTGGGTTTCTGCTTACGATCTTTCAGTAGGAAGAAATGTTGAAGAAGTATTGAGAGTGCTTGACGCGCTTCAGACTGACGAGCTTTGCCCATGTAACTGGGAAAAAGGAGAAGCTACTTTGAATCTGAATTAATTCAGATTTAAAATTATCTGTATCAAAGGAGGTCTTATGATCTCCTTTGCTTGTTTTCAAACCTAAACCTAACACCATGGAAGTACTAAATGTAAATCAATCCGTAGCCGAGCTTTTGGAAGTGGTAGGATTGAATGAAGAATTTACCAATGAATCTTTGAGAAATCTGGGCGACGCTGATTCCAGATATGTGAAAGATTTGAAACTTAACTTTAAGACAATTCTTAAAGGTGATAAGCTAAACCAAAAAGAAGTGGCTTTAATGGGCTTGGCTCTAGCTGCTAATGCGGCTAACAACCCCCTTCAAGTGTTTTTTAGAAAATTGGCAGAGCAAAACGAAGCAACTGTAGCCGAAATCGGCGAAGCTGTAGCTTGTGCTTCTTTGCTGAGCAGCAATAATGTGTTGTACAGATTCCGCCACTTCGTGGAAAAGGAAAAGTACGGTCAAATTCCAGCCAGACTTCGCATGAATATTATGATGAATCCTGTGTTAGGAAAAGAGTTCTTCGAATTGATTTCAACGGCAGTTTCTGCTGTGAATGGCTGCCAAATGTGCGTGGCTTCCCACGAGAATCACCTGATCGAATTGGGAACAAGCGAGGAAAGAATCTTTGAATCTATCCGTATGGCTTCTGTCATCACGAGCTTGGTAAAAGTGATCTATTAAGAATTATAGTCCGGTATATAAATGCAAAAACCTCCTGAGCGATCGGGAGGTTTTTTGATTATTAACTCATAATTCTAATAACCTATTAATTTCATTTTTGAGTTTGGGTAAGTGATTGATCAGAATCGACCAGATATTTTCATCCGAGATATTGTCATAAGCATGAATGATCTGATTTCTAAGTCCAATAATTGATTTTGCATTTTTGACTCTGTCTTCAAAAGAAGGCTCTCTTTTTAGAATACGATTTAATGCTTCGCCAATTATTTCAAGGTGCCTCTCTATAGCTCATTTTCGCATAGAGTTTTTCTTATAGTCAAAAAAGTTTTTTTCCTCAAATGGGAAATAGCTCTCTATTTCCTTTATTCAAAAATGGATATCATAAAGCCATTTCTCGATTCGCTCATCCATAAATATGCTGCTTATGTCGGTCTATCGACCTAATTAATACAGGATTTTTGAGTGTCTGTTCTTCGACCAAATCTACTTTTCGCTTAAGTAGCTTTTCTAATTTATTTTTAAGAGCCTGATAATTGTCAAAATAATTGAACAAGTCAATCTTTTGGAAGGACACTAGTAAATCAACGTCACTTTTGGAATTAAACGAATCAGATGCTATTGATCCGAAAACATAGAGTTTATCAACTTTATGGCTAACGCATAGTTGAATGATCTTCTCAATATTGGCTTGGATAATTCCCATCCTTAAAAATACGAAATACTCTGAAAACAAAAGCTCGTCATAAATTATGACGAGCTTTTGCCTTCTTAAATTCTGAATACTAAGACTGTGTACTACAAACTACTATTTCCCCCACTCCGTATGGAAGATCCCCTCACGATCAGTTCGCTCATAAGTGTGTGATCCAAAATGATCACGCTGTGCTTGGATCAAGTTTAAAGGAAGTTTTGTAGAGGTATAGGCATCAAAGTAACTTAATGCAGAAGAAAGTCCCGGAACAGGAATTCCATTTGTCGCAGCAAAAGCAACTACTTCACGAACTGCTGGCAAAGTACCTTGTACTTTAGGAACGAAAGACGGTGAAAGCAACAAGTTTGGAATGGAGTTATCCGCAGTATAAGCTTCTGCGATATCAGCCAACAATCCTGCACGTATGATACAGCCTGCTCTCCAGATCTTCGCAATAGTGGACATGTCCAGGTCGTAACCATAGTCTTTGGAAGCATACATCAACTGATGTAAGCCTTGTGCATAAGCGATGATAAAAGAAAAGTATAAGGCTTGCTCTGCTTGAGCGATTAAATCCTCTTTCTTGATGTGAGCTACTTCTGGTCTGCTATACAATTCGTCCGCTTGAACTCGCTCGTCTTTCAAAGCAGAAATTTCACGCATACTTACCGCCATATCAATTGTTGGAACCGGAATACCTAGATCCATCGCATTCTGAGAAGTCCATTTACCAGTTCCCTTTTGCTTAGCTTTATCCAGAATCATATCTACCAGATCCGCTGAAGTCAACTCATCCTTTTGGGTGAAGATCTCTGCCGTGATTTCTACCAAAAATGACTGTAAACGGCCTTTATTCCATGTGTCGTAAACTTGGTGAAGTTCCTCATTACTTAGATCACATGATTTTTTCAACAAATCATAAATCTCAGAAGTCAGCTGCATCATGGCGTACTCAATGCCATTATGAACCATCTTCACATAGTTACCTGCTGATTTTGGACCTAGGTAAGCGACACAAGGTTCTCCTTTATATTTCGCAGATACAGCTTCGAAAATTGGTTTCACATGTTCGTAAGCTTCCTTATCACCTCCCGGCATGATGCTCGGGCCTTTTCTTGCTCCTTCTGCTCCACCGGAGACACCTGATCCGAAAAAGTGAATTCCTCTATCTTTTAAGTACGCCTCTCTTCTATCTGTATCAGTAAAAAATGAGTTGCCGCCATCAATAATGATATCGCCCTCGTCCAAAAGTGGAAGAATATTTTCTATCGCATGATCTACTATTTTTCCAGCCGGGACAAGAAGCATAATTTTTCTTGGCTTAGCCAAAGCCTGAATAAACGTATTGACATCAGTTGTTGCATTCACGTTTTTCATTTCCCCAGCTTCTACCTTCAATGCCTTCACCTGAGCCTCACTCAAATCATATCCATAAGCGCTGAAATTATTGTCAGCGACATTAAGAATAAAATTGCGGCCCATCACTCCAAGGCCTATCAGTCCAAAATCATATGATGTATTTTCCATAATTAATGTTTTTGTATCAATCACTTGAGCATGATTCCGGCGGCTCCTTGATATGTTTAAGCTAAATAAGCCTTATTTTTGAGAATCACAGGGCAAAAATAGTTATACCCTTGACCTTTGATGATTTTATCAGAAACTATTTGGCAAAATATTTCATTGTCAATAAAATCAAGGATTTTCTAAATAGTTTTTAAGGTTTTCTAAGCTCTTAGGCTTTTTATCATAAAGATCTGAAAACCATAAAATTGAATAAACTATAAATAATAAGGAGAACTCAGCCACTCCAGCTTATTTCTCGAAATAATAGACAGACCATAACCCCATGAAAAAAACACAAAACCAGATGCTAATCATTTTTGGTGCATCAGGTGATCTAACAGCCAGAAAATTGGTTCCTGCACTTTATAATTTATACAAGGGCAACCATTTACCAGAGAATTTTGTGGTATTAGGAGCTAGTAGAAGTACTATGACTGACGAAGAATTTCGTAACAAAGTAGTTCAGGAAAGTGACTTTTTGAAGGATAAAATAAGTAAGGAGGACAAAGACTTTATCTCTTCCTTCGCTGACAAAATGTTTTACGAAGATTTGGGAGAAAATTACGACAGTAACTACAGTGCCTTGGCCAAGCGGATCGAAAAACTTAATACGGAAAAAGGTTGCGATGAAAATTATATATTTTACCTCTCCACGCCTCCCAGCTTATATGAGATAATAGCCAAAAATCTTTGCGAAGCAGATTTAACTAGAGAGGAAAATGGCTGGAAGCGCATTATTGTGGAGAAGCCATTTGGTTATAGTTTGGCTACCGCCCAAGAATTGAATGCTGGTTTGCATAAGTATTTCAACGAACCTCAGGTCTATAGAATAGATCATTATTTAGGTAAGGAAACTGTTCAAAACCTGCTGGTAACCCGGTTTTCAAATTCTCTTTTCGAGCCTACTTGGAACCGCAGATACATTCACCATGTGGAAATCACCAATGCAGAAACTGTGGGTGTGGAAAAACGCGGAGGTTATTACGATAAGTCCGGCGCCCTTCGCGACATGTTCCAAAGTCATTTACTTCAGGTCGTATCACTTATCGTGATGGAGCCACCGATCAATTCGAGTGCGGAAGAGATCCGCGATGAGAAAGTCAAAGCCTTGAAGTCACTTCGCGTAATGACAAGTGCTGAAGAACTGTCTAAACACACCATGAAAGGCCAATATGTTGCGTCTACCATCGATGGCAAAAAAGTGAAAGGATATAGAGAAGAGGAAGGAGTTGATCCTGATTCTAAAACTGAAACTTTTGCAGCAGTTAAGTTCTTTGTGGATAATTGGCGCTGGAAAGATGTCCCATTCTACGTCCGTACGGCTAAGTACATGCCGACAAAAGTGACTGAGGTCGTGATCCACTTTAAGTCACCAGCGCACGAGGTTTTCAAAAGCCAGGATGCTTATAAGAAGGATAATAAAATAATTATCCGCATTCAGCCTGATGAAGGAATCCTGATCAAGTTTGGAGTGAAAGTTCCTGGGCTGGGCTTCCAAGTAGAGCAGGCAAATATGGATTTTTATTATTCGGATCTTGATTCAGCAGAGATCATGGATGCTTATGAGAGATTGCTATTGGATGCCATGCAGGGAGATGCGACGCTTTATGCTCGTGCGGATGAGGTGGAAGCTGCCTGGAAATTTGTTGATCCAATTCTGAAATATTGGGAAAATGAGGACGTACCTACCTTTGGCTATGCAGCTGGAACCTGGGGACCTCGAAATTCTGATGAACTATTTGAAGGTCACTTCGGCTGGAGAAATCCCGGTAATCGCCTTACTGACGAAACAGGTTTCTGTATTTTGTGAAAAACCGTAGAGATAGCAAGTAAAAGGCTGAGAGCTTATGCGAAGATTTAGTACTGAATTACATGAGTAATTTACCACTTGCATATCCTTGTAATTGTAAAAACAAAATTCAATGAAACTAAAAATATCTGATTCCAAAGAGCAAGTTGCGAAGGAGTTTTCTGAATACTTTAAAGAAATAGCAACTGGAGATAAAAGTATCCATGTCGCACTTTCCGGAGGCAGCACGCCGAAAATCGTATTCGATTACATGGCCGCTCACTTTGGAAATGAAATTGACTGGTCCAAAATCAAGTTTTATTGGGGCGATGAACGCTGTGTGCCGCCAACTGACTCTGAAAGTAACTACAAAATGACGGTGGATCACCTACTGTCAAAAATTGAAATTTCTTCATTCAATATTTTCAGGGTATTGGGAGAAAATGACCCCGAAGGTGAAGCGGAGCGTTATAGCCAAGTCTTGGATACTGAGTTGCCTAAATTGAATGAAATACCTCAGTTTGATCTTGTTATGCTTGGAATGGGCGATGATGGTCATACGGTTTCTATTTTCCCAGATTCCATATCACTATGGGACGCTAGCGAAAACTGCGTGGTAGCCACACATCCCGATTCTGGCCAAAAGCGTGTGACGATTACAGGAAAAATCGTAAACAACGCTAAAGCAGTAGCATTTTTGGTAACTGGCGCAGGCAAAGCCCAGAAAGTGCAGGAAATCATCAAAAAGGAAAATGACTTTGCTTTATACCCAGCAAATTTGGTACAGCCATCTCACGGTGAGCTGATTTGGTTTATGGATAAAGATGCGGCGAAAGGAATTAGCCAGAATCCCAGTAGCACTATATTGTGATGTGATAGTAAAGTTGTAAGACAGTCACCATTTCTGCCTTGAATAATTCCGGTTTTAAAACTTAATACGAGTTCAGTGGGTTGTTGATTTAAATAAAACCATTAATCAACATTTTTATATGAGTCAAGTAAAAGCATACGCAGCTAAAAAAGCTGACCAACCGCTAGTTCCTTTTGATCTGGAAAGAAGAACTCCAGGAGCTACAGATGTAGAAATTGAAATACTGTATTGCGGAGTTTGTCACTCAGATATTCACACTGCCCGAAATGAATGGGGCGGAACAATGTATCCGGTAGTACCAGGTCATGAAATTGTAGGAAAAGTCTCGGCTGTTGGCTCAGAAGTAACCAAATATAAAGTTGGAGATACTGTTGGCGTGGGTTGTTTCGTAGATTCCTGCGGTCATTGTACTAATTGTGCTGAGGATCTGGAGCAATACTGTGAAAACGGCAATTCCCAAACTTATAACTCATTGCTTCAAGACAAAAAAACCGTCACGTACGGAGGATATTCTACTCATATTGTAGTAACTGAGAAGTTTGTTTTGAGCGTATCAGACAAATTACCTCTTGAAGCTGTCGCACCACTTCTTTGTGCTGGGATTACTACTTATTCTCCTTTGAAGCATTGGAAGGTGAAAGAAGGCGACAAAGTAGCTGTTGTAGGACTTGGAGGATTAGGCCATATGGCAGTTAAAATCGCAGCTGCAATGGGAGCTGAAGTCACCATGCTGAGCAGATCTCCAGAGAAAGAAAAAGACGCAGATGCACTTGGTGCGCACCACTTTGAGCTGACCACTGATCCGGAAAACATGAAAAGGATGGCAAGTTCCTTCGACTTGATTATCGATACAGTTTCGGGCCAGCATGATTATAACTCGTATCTGGGCTTATTGAAAACGGACGGCACAATGGTACTTCTAGGTGTTCCGCCTGAGATGGAGCAAATCCACGCTGGATCCCTGATTTTTGGAAGAAGAAGTCTGGTAGGATCTCTAGTTGGCGGGATAAAAGAAACTCAGGAAATGCTGGATTTCTGTGCTGAGCATGATATCGTTTCAGATGTAGAAGTAATCTCCATTGATAAGATTAATGAAGCGTATGAACGAACCGTCGCGGGTGATGTTCATTACAGATTTGTAATCGATATGGCTTCGTTGAAAAATTGATAAAAAGTCAGAAATCAATAAAGCGGCTGGGAGTAACTTATCAGCCGCTTTATTGATTTAAAGGAATTTCATGCATTTTTTTACTTAATGTCACTTAACATATGGTTTGACTTTGAAGATTCCCTAAATTCAGAATCCATCTAAAGCCCAACCCATGAAAAAGTTTTTACTATTTTCTTTTAGTCTGCTATTAACAGCAGGACTACTTCATGCCCAAAATTTTTCCATCAAGGTAAGCGCAGAGAATGTTTCCATGAAAATTGGTGAAACCAAACAGCTCGGCGCAGCAGTAATTGATGCTGACGGTAAAAAGATAAATAAAAGAGATTTTATTTTTTATTCTACTGATTCTCGATCATTATCCGTGGTCGATAGCACCGGCATTGCTACTGCCATTAGGCATGGAGAGTTTGATGTGATTGTGATCAGTCCAGGCTCACCTCAGTTGAGGTCAACTATTAAGGTTTCGGTTGTCCCAGCGGCGATCGCAAAAATAGAAATCGCTCCGATTCCAGAGCATATCTATGCTGGTGTGAGTTTGCCGTTGAAAATCTCGGTAACCGATGAAGCGGGATTTGAGAGGCCAGAGAAAATAGTCAAACTTACATCATCTGATGAAAGCAAAGTAGGCATTGCTCCTTTCGATAAATTGATTGTCAAAGAAAAAGGAAAATCAACCATCACAGCCTCAGTAGACGGCGTTGAGGAAAAACTTGAGATTAATGTATCGGAAAATCCAATTGCAGAGATCCGTCTGAAGTCGGATAAAGTAGAAGGCAGATCCGGAGATGTGTTTACGCTAACTGCTTTGGCCCTTGACAAAAATGGAAATGAAATTAAAGATGCTCCTATTAGCTACTCATTCATTGGAGAGTCATTTAATGTGTCAGCTGCGCCTTCTGGCTTGATTACCCAAGAAGGTAAGTTTGTTGCTGACGAGCCAGGACTTTATGTCCTAAATGCAACCTGTGGCCCTGCTGCATCTTCTATAACTGTCCAAGCTAATTCGAGAAATATCACACGGAAAATTGATTTGATAGGTCAAGGCTCTGTGAATAATAAACATACTTCTGACCTATGGGTTTGGGAAGGTGTAGATGGAAGAGATTATGCCGTTACCGGAACATGGGGAGCTGATGGAACAGCCTATTTCTGGGACGTAACCAATCCTGCTGGAATTGAATTGATTGATTCTGTGAAAGTGGATGCTAGAACCGTAAACGATGTGAAAGTGTCTGAAGATGGGAAAGTGGCCGTGATTTCCCGAGAAGGCGCTTCCAATCGTAAAAACGGCTTAGTAATCATAGACGTCAGCAATCCGCGTGATACAAAAGTGATTTCAGAATTTTCTAAAAATCTAACTGGGGGCGTTCATAACGTATTCATTTATAAAGACCACGTCTATGCCCTAAGTGATGGCAGAAAATACTATTCTATCAATATTGAAGATCCTAAAAATCCACGAATAGTAGGAGAGTTTGAATTGGATACACCTGGTCATGCCATTCACGATGTATGGGTTCACGATGGAATTGCTTATTCCTCGAACTGGTCTGATGGTGTACAGTTAGTTGATGTGGGAAATGGAATAGCAGGCGGCACTCCAGCCAACCCAGTTCAGTTTGCTAGCTATGCATATCCAAGCGGCTCTAACCATGCTGCATTCCCTTACAAAGATGAGAAAACAGGCAAGTTCTATGTGATTCTTGGAGACGAAGAATTCCCTTATGGCTTAGATCCTGATGGTCGCAAGCCAGGTAGAGCGGCAGGCTTTCTGCACGTGATTGATTTTACTGATCTCAAAAACCCGAAGGAAGTAGCTTGGTTCCAAGTTCCATTTGCAGGGTCTCACAATTTCTGGATTGAGGACGATATACTATATGCTGCATTCTACAATGGAGGTGTCCGGGTAGTAGATATCAGTGGCGAATTGCTGGGCGATCTTAATCGTCAAGGCCGTGAAATCGCCTGGATCGTCCCTGAAGATCCCGATGGCTACATTTCAAATGCTCCATTTACCTGGGGAGCACAACCACACAAAGGTCACATTTTCTATTCCGATTGGAACAGTGGTTTATGGTCAGCCAAGCTTCAACCAGTAATTCCGGAAAAAGCAACTTTAGAAGACGCTAAGTAAGATTTTATGGATCATTTGATTTTAAGAATTAACACAATCAGGTCAATTATTTTGATCGTATTCTTCTCATTCAGCTTTGCGGCAAAAGCACAAAATTACTATGTATATGTGACTGCTGAGTCGGAGGACGAAGTTGCTTTGATCAAATTTGACGGAAAAGAGGCTACTATAGAAAAAACAATCCCTGTGGGAGTTTGGCCTGCAGAGATAGAAGGTCCGCATGGGATAAATATTAGCCCCGATGGAAAGTATTGGTATCTCTCTCTTGCGCATGGAAATCCATATGGAACTTTATACAAATTTTCCACAGAAACTAACGAAGTGGTGAAGACAGTAAAATTGGGGCTTTTCCCAGCCTCATTACAAGTATCACAAGCAACCGGGTTATTGTACTGCGTGAATTTCAATCTACATGGAGACATGGTGCCAAGCACCGTTTCGGTAGTTGACCCAGAGGAAATGATTGAGATTGATCAAATCGAAACTGGCGTCATGCCGCATGGATCAAGAATCTCATCAGATGGAATGTATCACTATTCAGTTGGAATGATGTCAGGTGAACTTTTTGAGATTTCTACTGCGAAATTAAAGGTAACCCGTACATTAAATTTGGACGGAAAAGCCGAAGAAAAGCCTGCTATGGAGGGAATGGATCACAGTAATATGGATCACTCTAAAATGGGACATAGTATGATGACGGAGTCTGCACCAATGTATCACAGTCCTACGAAGCCCACTTGGGCAATCCCGCATCCAACGAACGGAAAAGTTTACGTGGCTGGAAATGGGACAGATGAAGTATTGGAAGTAGACTTAGAAAAATGGGAAATTACAAATCGCTTCAAAACGGGTAAAGCACCATACAACTGTGATGTATCGCCTGATGGACGCTATCTAGTCGTTACTTACAAAGGAAGTGCGGAGACCGGCATTTGGGATTTAGAAAAAGGGGAAGAATTGCGTAGGATTAAGAATACAAGAAAAGTGACACACGGTGTTTCGATTTCTTCAGATAGCAAATATGCTTTCATCTCAGTAGAAGGAATCGGTGGAGAACCTGGGACAATGGACGTAATCGATATCAAAAAGGCAGAAAAAGTAGCTTCCGTGGATATGGGGAAGCAAGCTGGTGGAATTATCTTTTGGAAGATGGAGTAACTAGTATTTGAATTAATAAAATTATTCTTTTAGGTTTTATTCTCTTAAAATCAGCATGATCTACATCACCCAACTAATCTACATCAAGCAAGGGCAGGAAAATATCTTTCATCAGTTTGAGGACATTGCCATCCCACTCATAGCCAAATATAATGGAACCCTTCTTTTGAGAATCCGCCCGGATACTGAGAGTTTTATAGAAAGCAGCATAGATCAACCCTATGAAGTTCATTTAGTTTCATTTCACTCTCAGGAAGATTTTGATAACTTCAAACTTGACGAAGAGCGCAAGAAATTCCTTCATCTTAAAGAAAAATCGATTACAGCATCCATCCTGATTCAGGGTACTAAGATTTCTTAAAATACCCAATCAATTTTCAAAAACACCCAAATGAAATACCTGTTAACGGCACTTTTTTTGGCCAGTCTAATCCTTCAGCCATCTTATTCCAAGCAGCAAGCCAACGATACCTGGCCAGATGGAACGCCCATCTCGTCCTGGTTTCATGATTATTCCAAAAAGAAATTGGAAGACTTGGGGAAGCAGTACGTGCTGACTGATTATGGAGTAAAAAATGATAGCAGTATCATCCAAACGAAGCAAATACAGGCTTTAATTGATCATGCAGAAAAAAATGGTGGTGGCGTTATTGTCGTTCCAAAAGGAACATTTCTAAGTGGTGCACTTTTTTTCAAACCTAAAACCCATTTGCATATAGTAGAAGGAGCAGTACTGAAAGGCTCAGATGACATTGCGGATTATCCTTTGATTCCTTCCCGTATGGAGGGTCAAAACTTGGATTACTACGCCGCACTGGTGAATGCCTATGGAGTAGATGGATTTACCATTTCTGGGCATGGAACGATCAACGGAAATGGATTGAAATTTTGGGAGGCTTTTTGGCAGCGAAGAAAAGAAGATCCCAACTGCACCAACTTGGAAGTTTCAAGGCCTCGATTGGTGTTCATCTGGAAAAGCAATGATGTTCAGGTGCAGGATGTTAGTTTGATCAATGCGGGATTCTGGAGTAGCCATTATTACCAATGCAAAAACATTAAACTTCTCGATCTTACAATCACTTCGCCACATGAACCTGTTAAAGCGCCGAGCACCGATGCAATTGATCTGGATGTAGTATCAAATGTGCTGATTAAAGGCTGCTACCTCGCGGTAAATGACGATGCGATAGCACTCAAAGGAGGAAAAGGACCATGGGCAGATGAAGACCCAAATAATGGGGAGAACACGAATATCATCATTGAGGATAGTGAATTTGGGTTCTGCCATGGAGCTCTTACTAATGGCAGCGAATCAATTCACAACAAAAATGTGATCATGCGCAATATTAAAGTGCGGGATGCCGTACGGCTTCTTTGGCTGAAAATGCGCCCAGACACCCCACAGCATTACGAGTATATTACGGTTGAAAATATTACGGGACAGGTCCACAGTTTCATTTATGTAAAGCCATGGACTCAATTTTTTGATCTCAAAGGGAAAGAAGAAGTTCCTCTTTCCTTTTCTGATCATATAACGATGAAAAATATCGATTTGGAATGTGACATATTTTTTGATGTGGCGATTACAGAACACGATAGACTATCTGATTTTACCTTTGAAAATCTGAACATAAGTACGGGAAAACCTGATTTCGAACCAGACTTTGTAAAAGATTTTGAAGTGAAAAATGTAGTGGTAAACGGTAAAAAATTGGATTAATCACCGCATACAAGCAATCACTAAAATGCTGAAATTTGCGCGGTTCAAAATACCTCTCAAATGAAGGCACTTCTCACTATTGCACTACTTATTCTTTCTAATACCTTCATGACTTTGGCTTGGTATGGCCATCTGAAGTTTGCCGAGTGGAAATGGTTTAGCAAGCTTGGCTTGGTTTCAATAATCCTGATCTCGTGGGGAATTGCTCTATTTGAATATTGCTTTCAGGTGCCCGCCAATAAAATTGGATTTGATGGGAATGGCGGTCCTTTTTCATTGGTACAACTGAAAGTCATCCAGGAAGTGATCACGCTGGTAATCTTTATGATCTTTTCCTTAATCGCATTTAAAACCGAGACTTTTCGCCTCAATCATCTTATCGGATCAATCTTCTTGATTTTAGCAGTTTACTTTTTTTTCAAGAAGTAAGCATCTCCGCTCAAAGATTATAAATAAGAGTATGGATAAATTTCATTTTAGTTACCACCGCAGAGCTGACCACAAAAGGATATGCATCGGGTACACCCATACTTCTGTTCAGGCTATTGATAGCAAATGAAATCGGCGCCCAACTTTGATAGATTTTCTCAAAATCTCTCTTTTCATACGGATCAAAAGTGATTGAACCTTTTAGGCTTTTTTCTCTCACATTAGGCTTCACTGATATTCCATAGTAATAGGCAGTCTCAGACATGTCCATAATGTGTAAATAGTGAGCCCAAGTCTCTGCCCAGTCTTCCCAGGCATGTGAGCTGGCATATTGGCTGATATAGGATTGTTGCCAGTTTGCGGGAGCTCCTGTTTGATAATAATTCTTCAAAGCCTCTCCATAATCTAAACTGTCATCACCAAATAGATTTCTGAATTCCGCTAAGCGCTTCTCATTGTTAGCCACCAATCTATCCCAGAAATAATGACCAACTTCATGTCGAAAATGTCCGATTAATGTGCGATAAGGTTCGGACATTTGCTTCCTCATCTGTTCCCTATGCACTGAGTCCGCTTCAGAAAGTAAGATCGTAATCAAACCATTTGCATGGCCAGTCATGATCTTATCATCTCCCTGACGGGAAATAAAATCAAAGGCTAGCCCAATCTCAGGATTAGTTTCCTGAGGCGGAATGGCTAGCCCTAGTTTTAACAATTGATAAACAAGGCGGTGTTTTGCAACCTCAAGCTTCTGCCATTTAGGGAAGTTTTCTGCATCAGATAAATCGGGAATAGTACGATTAAGCTCACATGCAACACAAAACTCATGGTCTCCCTCTTCAGGAATCAGCCAATTACATACTCCAAGATCTTTGTTTTTGCAGTATTTATATGCCTTCCCCTTTCTATCAGAAATAAGGGGGAATTTACTGGGATCAAAAGTGAGCATAGTAGCACTTGCACTGGAATAACCAGTTAGATGACCACATTTTTCACAGCTATCGTTTTCAAAATACAAAGGGTGAAAACAATTACCACATTCAAAAATTTTCATAGGAATTTGACTAGTTGATGTAAGATAGTGAGAAGATCAATTCATTAATCAAGCCACTAAAAAAGGTTTTGAGGAATAGTCGTAAACACTGCTCAGCCTACGTTTCCTGCAATCCTATTTAGCACATTCTTCCAGTGAAAATTTTCACCTATAAAAGAAAAACCCTCAAAAATTATGGAGAAGTTATAGCCACAGCATGTGTCAAGATTTCCCATATATGCTCTAATTTCTTAAAAATTGGCGGGTAACAAAAGAGCTGTTTAAAGAGAAAATAAATGCTTCATGTATTGATCTAAAATTATTTACAAACCCATTCTACCAAATATTCCCTTGATAAACCATTCAATACAAAATATTAACATGTATAAAGTAGCTTATTAAAAATAATATTTTTAAATTCCTAGAACTTTTAACTAACCCCCATTTTTTATGAAAAAACTTGTAGCAGAATTTATTGGGACCCTCTGGCTGGTGCTAGGTGGGTGCGGAAGTGCCGTATTGGCGGCAGGTTTCCCTGAGCTGGGAATCGGATTTGTCGGAGTTTCATTTGCCTTTGGTCTGACTGTTTTAACTATGGCCTATGCAATCGGTCATATCTCTGGCTGCCATCTTAATCCAGCTGTTACAGTTGGACTTTGGATTGGTGGAAGGTTTGAAAGTAAAGATGTAATAGGATACATTATTGCGCAGGTGCTTGGCGGCCTAGCAGGCGCAGCAATTCTGTATAGTATAGCCACAGGAAAAGTTGGTGTGGAGCTAGGAGGCTTTGCTGCAAATGGGTATGGAGAAGCTTCTCCTGATGGCTACAAACTTACCTCTGCTTTAGTCACCGAGGTTGTGATGACCTTTATGTTTTTGATGATTATTCTTGGTTCCACCTATCCTGAAGCCCCAGCTGGTTTTGCCGGAATTGCCATAGGCCTTGGCTTGGTATTAATTCACTTAATCAGCATTCCGGTGACAAACACATCGGTAAATCCTGCCAGAAGTACTTCCCAAGCTATTTTTGCTGGGGGAATCTATCTTCAGCAACTCTGGCTTTTCTGGTTAGCTCCATTGGTTGGCGCAATACTTGCAGGCGTAATTCACAAGAACTTTTTATCTCGCTCAAGTAATTAAACACCATATTCAACACTAATCATCACTGTTATGAAAAAAATTAAACTCCTAGGCTTAGCGCTGTTTTTAGCTATGGCCGGCTTATCTCAAGCAAATGCACAAGAATTAGGTATTCGTTTTGGTAACTTCTCCGGTAACAATGTAGCCGTGGATGGAGTTTTCGAACTTGGGCAATTTAGCAGAATACACGCTGATGTTAGTTTTGGAAATGACGGAGTTGGTATTGATGCACTATGGGACTTCTTATATCGGCCAATAGGAACCAGTGACTTTGATTACTATATCGGAGCTGGGCCTTCTTTATTTTTGGGAGATCCATTTGGTCTTAGTGCTGCCGGTGAAATCGGTGTTGAATATGCTTTTCCTGATGTCCCGATTGCAATTGGATTTGACTGGAGGCCTACTTTCCGGATTGTTGAAGAAACAGACTTCTTTGTTGATGTCTTTGGTCTGAATGTTAGATATGTTTTCGGAAGAGTTACAGGAAATTAGAAATTAGAAATTCCTAAATTAGAAGAGCGGACTTGACACCCGCTCTTTTTTATGCAACTTTTAGTCGAAGGAGAATATATTTTGGAGCGAATGCAAACCAAAGGAGGCTGGACTTTCATTAAATTTCCAAAGGAAATCATCTCTACCTCAAAAGCTTTTGGAATGATGAAAGTTTCAGGATCTCTTGATGACTTCACTTTCGGAGAAAAGCATCTTATGCCAATGGGAAATGGCTATATTTTGCTACCTGTCGCAAAACCTATCAGAACTAAAATTGGAAAGGAAGAAGGGGATATTGTTTACGTTCGCCTGTTAAAGCAGGAAATCCCAAATCACATTCCTCAGGAATTAATTGACTGCCTAAAAGATGACCCGGGGAAGTTTGAGGTTTTTGAAAAGCTCTCCAAATCGGAACAAACGAACTGGATAGAGTACATCTACACCAATGACAATATAGAAGAAAGGACCAATCGTATTATCAAATTACTTGATTCTCTAAGTCAAATTTAGAACTCTACGATCAATCCAACTGTGGGTAAAATCGTTCCTGCAGGATTACTCAGATATTTCAATTTGTATCTGGAAGGATAGGTGGGATCTATCAGTATATTTCCTTCGCCGTCTCGCTCCGGAACCAGAAGAGGAGGCTGCTCAGCCTGGAAATTGTAGATATTCTGTATGTCCACATACCAATTCAAATTCCATTTCCGGAAATAATATTTCTTATCCAATCTTAGATCGAGCTGGTGAAAACCTTTTAATCTCACCGCATTGATTTGAGTGTAATCCAATACCGGTTTACTTCTCAGATCCCAGTTACTTATCAAACTTGAATTTTCATAGTCGTAAGGCGTGTAAGGTGTTCCTCCTAAGAATCGCCATCTTGCACCCACTTCCCAGTTATTTCCAAATCGCTTTCCAGCAGTCAAACTCACTATAAATCTATTATCCCACGAGGATGGGATGTAGCCTGCAGTGTTGGGGTTGGTGAATTCACTGCGAACCAAAGTCACTGCAGCTATACCATAAAAATCATTAAATAGCCGTTGCTGAGCAAGCATTTCCAAGCCATATGCCCTTCCCTCTGAATTTGATTCCACAGGCTCATTTCCGATTACTCCAAAGTCAGCACCCAAGTTTGCCAAAGAAATCCCATTTCTGACAGAGGATGGATAGTTGTTATATTTCTTATAAAATGCCTCTGCAGTGAATCGACGGTTCTTCTCTGGGACCAGCCATTCTATGCCTGCGATGAGCTGTGAATTCCGGATAAACCTTACATCATTTAACTGGTTGATCAGATTCCCTTCATTGTCCTTGTATCCCAAAACGGTATAGGAAGGTTTTTGATAATAAATTCCCGCATTAGCTGTCGCAAACAGATTTGGCCTCAACTGATAAGATAGGGAAACTCTTGGACTCAGTTGTTTTAATGGATTTTTTGCGGTCTCTCCAAAATCGGCTCCATCCATACGGATTCCACCTGTGATCAGGAATCGCTCGTCGTTAAAATACTTACTTGCCGAGACAAAGCCACCGTAGAGATTAAAGTTTGAAGTAGATTCCACATCGATGATTTCGCCTGAATTGGCCAAAATAGATCGATCAATATCCTTGATATAGTATCTCGAATACTCGTAATTGACACCATATTTTACTGTAAAACCATCCTTAAAAACACTGTTTTCAGCACGGAATTTATTTTCAGATTCTTGTGAAAGGTAATCATACAGTAAATTATCCTGAGAACTGCCGTCATTGCCTACATACTTCACGGAATGATTATTCAACATGTTTCTACTCAAAACAAAAGTCCAAAAGCCGTTCTCCCTAAAACGTTTGAGCTTCACACCCGTGGCGTAATTCCATTGATCTTGGACAGGAAGTACATCCAGAAGATAGAGGCGATTCTCCCTATCCTCCTCAGACTCATCGTCAGGCACAGCTTCATTCAGCACAAACTTGTCAACCGCTCCGACACCGATAAAAGTAAGTTCGGTCTTGTCATTAATTTTGGTGGTAGTCTTCAGTTGAAAATCATTGAAAGTAGGAAGAAATGGCAAACCTAAGAGTTGGAACAAGCCTTGTAAATACGAGCGACGGGCAGATAGTAAATAAGTGGTCTTCTCACCTATCGGACCTTCATTAGACACTGTCAATTCAGAGGCTCCGACAGTGAGCTGGGTCGCCATCTTGTCTCTGCGACCTTCTTTTAGCTGAAACTCAAAGAAAGAGCTAAGCGCATTCATGCGATTTGCGGGAAATCCACCGGCGATGAGATCCACATTCTTGATCAGATTTACATTTAGTAACCCGACTGGACCACCTGACGAACCTTGGGTAGCAAAGTGATTGATCACAGGAACTTCGATTTCATCAATGAAAAACTTGTTTTCATTCGGTGCTCCTCCACGGATCAAAATATCATTACGGAAACTAGGAGTACTGGCTACTCCTGGCAAGGCCTGAATCACTCTGGAAATATCCCGATTCCCTCCAGGATAGCGCTCTATCTCATTTGAATTAAGTTTCCTTACAGAAAGAGGTGTTTCCTCAGATCTGGAAAATTCCGAGCTGACCACTACTTCCGAAAGCTCCGAAGCGTCTTCGGACAACTCAAAATCCAACTGTAGCGCACGGGCCAATGTCACCTGCACTTCAAAAGCAGTTTTTGATTTGAATCCTACAAAACTTGCCCGGACGTTGTACAAACCGGGGGGAACATCGAGGATTTCGTAGAAGCCATTTTCATCTGAAATTGCCCCTAGCTCGGTATTCAGAATCAGTACATTGGCAAAAGCTATAGGCTCATTATTCACAGGATTTGTGATTTTACCACGAATTATACCTTGCGAAAAAACATGTAATGAACAGAACGCAAGTAATATAAAAAGTAAAACTGATTTCATTAAAATCCAGCGGTTAGTGAGATTGAGATTCTTTCACCTGCCAAAGCCTCCACCAAGGCGTCCCTGGGGAATCATGATGCTCGTAATGATAGCCAAAGAAATAACAGGTTAAAAAAGCCCAAAGGTGATTTTTTGCTTGGGTATTAGAATGATGCTTATTCTCATTTTCTCCTTTGTGCGGCAAATAGGTTCCAAAGTAAAAAAGCTGAAATGTGGATAATACAGCAGGAAGCATCCAGAACAATATTAAGTTATCCACAGGGATAAAAAGCTTAAGAAGATTAAAGGTAATGGCCATTAGGATAATTTGCCATATCGTGACGTACTGCTTGATGAAGCTGAAGTACCATGCAAAGAAGTTATCGGAATCATGATAATCCGGATCTTGATCTGTGGCTACAAAGCGATGATGCTCGTGGTGTTTTGGGAAAAGTCTACCATAGAAATTGTATGAGAATAGTAAAGCGGAAATCCACCCTACTGCTTTATTCAATTTTTTATTGGATGACACTAAGCCGTGCATGGCATCGTGTGATGTAATGAATAGCCCGGTATACAAATGCATTTGTATTAAAATACCTAAGTAAATAATCGGATCAGTATAAGAAATCCCATAATTCAGTAGAAAAATCAGGCTACAAAACCAAAAGGATATAATCGCTATAGCAATCAAAATTCCTTTAGGATCGACAGACACACGTGTGATTTCGGACTTCATACCAGCAATTTGGGAATGTTTTCTCAAAAAGTCAGAATCCTTTCCTTCACTTCCTCCATTAGCCACATTGGAGTGGAGGTGGCTCCGCAAATTCCAACACGATCATTTTCGGAAAACCAGGAAGAATCAATTTGATCTGAATTGGATATGAAGTAGGTGTTTGGGTTGGTTTCTTTACATACATTAAACAAGACTTTTCCATTGGAAGATTTCGTCCCGCTTACGAAAACAATACTATCGAATTTTCCGGCGAAATCACGAAGCTCCCTGTCTCTATTAGAGACCTGACGACAGATGGTATCATTCGTATTTACTTCAATGCCCGATCCTTTTAGCATATCATTGATCTCATAGAATTTATCCGTACTCTTGGTAGTCTGACTGTAGAGCGTGATATTCTTGGGAACTGTAGCAAGATCCAATTCAGAAATGTCCTGGAATACCACAGCCTCATTATTCGTCTGTCCCAAAAGCCCAATCACTTCTGCATGTGCATGCTTTCCATAAATGTAAATTGAATCTCCCTTGTCGAATGAATTCTTAATTCTATGCTGGAGTTTCAATACCACTGGACAGCTGGCATCAATGAGTGTCAGGTTATTTTTAATGGCTAGCTCATAGGTGGAAGGTGGCTCGCCATGTGCTCTGATGAGCACCTTTTCGTTTCGAAGTTCACTCAAGACTTGGTGATCTATGATGATCAGTCCTTTATTTTTAAGCCGTTTTACCTCTTCGTCATTGTGCACAATATCTCCGAGGCAATACAGAACTCCTTCATCATTTAAAATTTCCTCAGCCATTTCGATGGCATACACTACACCAAAGCAAAAGCCAGAATGCGCATCAATTTGTACTTGGAGATTCTTCATAACGTAATAACTTCAAGTAGTTTGAATTGTTTTTCTACTTCTGAAATATTCAAATAAAGAAATATTCATGAGGAGTAAAGTCATCGAATAGACCGTGTCTTCTATGGGAACAGTCCAGATCCGGATTCCCAGATTTTCCGCATTATTATAGATCACGACAGGTTCTTCTGTAAGGCCTCCTGTCAAGATGCCATTGCAAATGATAAAAGGAATCAGGTGTACCAAATAAGCGAAGATAAATCTACCCAAATATTTGTCCTTGAAAATCAACCAGTGAATCCCGAGAGCCAAAGCTCCGACAAAGAAATTGACACAGGTATAAAGTTTATCAAGATTCAGAAATGCTAATAGCACCAAAACCGGAATAACTATAAAGACGAATGGTTTTGCAGCTGGTTTGAAAATGTCTTCAGGAAAAAAATAGATCAGCACCTCATAAATGAAAACGCAGGAAAAAGGCACCGTGAAGAAAAAGAGCCATTCTTCAATTGGCAACTTAAAAAGAAAAACTCCTAACAGATAAGTACGGTTGAATTCCCAAACTCCGGCAACCGTAAACCAATGATCCCAAATCAGGAAAAATGTCGCTGTAATCACTAATGCCGGAAATAAAGCATACCATTTACTGGCATACTTAATTTTGGGTTCGAAAGATCGTAAGAGAGGAAAAGAAATTGCAAAGAGATTTACCGCCAGATAGAGATAGTTGCCCATATTCAGCTCAAACCCAGTTTACTTCCAAAGTATGTCCCAATTAATAAAGTAAACTTTTGAGAATTCGGGATGCGGATTCGCTGATGGGTTATCGTATCAGCAGAAAGACCTTTAATTTTATCAAATAGCTTTTGATAATAGAGGTAAGCTACCTTCACTCCCAATTTTGCTCCGTCAGGTAAGTTTGCTATACCAACCATCGCCTCATCAAAATCCTTTTGGATATCCTCTTCAATCTCTCCTTTGGCTATCTTATCAAACAATTCAAAAGATACTCCCGGGAAATATACTCTTCCTCTCTCATCAAAATCGCTTTTGATATCACGTAGGAAGTTTACTTTTTGGAAAGCTGAGCCAAGCTTTTTTGCGGGGCCTTTTAGACGGTCATACATTTCCGAATCTCCTTCCACAAAAACTTTCAGACACATTAGCCCAACTACTTCAGCGGAGCCATAGATATACTCTAGGTATTTACTGTCATTATAGGTATGGAAATCCAAATCCATGGCCATACTTTTAAAAAAGGCCTCAATGAGATCAACATCAATTTCGTACTTATTCACAATCAATTGAAATCCATGTAAAACTGGGTTTAGAGAAAGTCCAGTCTTTATAGCCTTGTAAGTTTCCTGCCTGAATTCAGCCAATAACCCAGCTTTGTCATGTTCGTGAAAGGTATCCACAATCTCATCCGCAAATCGAACAAAACCATATATCGCATATATCGGCGCATGGAATTTCTTGTCCAATGTTTGGATCCCCAGAGTGAAGCTCGTACTGTATCGTTGTGTGATCAGCTTTCCGCATTCTAAACTAGACTGATTGAATAACTCCTTTGCGTCCATGATATTGAATTTACCTATTCCTATGAATTTTCCCTAATCACCTCATTAGCTACCACATAACCGGAAATTAGAGATGGGGGAACTCCTGGACCTGGTACCGTAAGTTGACCTGTGTAAAACAAATTACTCACCTTTTTGTTTTTGAGCGAAGGCTTGAGCAGCGCCGTTTGCTTCAATGTATTTGCTAGTCCGTAGGCATTGCCTTTATAGGCATGATAATCGGACTTAAAATCCGAGTGTGCATACGACCGCTTGAATATTACGTGAGAGCGTATTTCCTGACCGCTTATTTTCTCAAGCCTGTCCAAGATGATGTCATAATATTTTGCTCTAGTCTCCTCAGAATCTTCCAAATCGGGAGCGAGTGGAATCAGCAAAAACAGGTTTTCCATATTCTCTGGCGCTACAGTATCATCCGTCACAGATGGAACACAAGCATAAAATAACGGAGCTTCTGGCCATCTTGGATTGGTGTAGATCGCATCTGCGTGTGGGCCAAGCGGTTCGTCAAAAAATAAATTATGATGCAGTAAATTCTTCAGCTTTTTATTGACTCCCAGATAAAAGAGCAAACTCGATGGCGCCAATACTCTGGTATTCCAGTACTCTTCGCTGTAATTGCTGTACTTTGGGTTCACCAAATGCTTATCTACATGATGATAATCTGCCCCGGCAATGACCACGTCAGCGGAGATTTTTTCACCAGTCGTAAGCCTTACTCTTCTAGCATCTCCCCGTTCGATCTCTATTTCTTCTACCTCAGCATTATATCGGATTTTCACTCCCTTTTCTTCTGCCAAAGCCACCATTCCTTTTATGATTTCATGCATTCCGCCTTTGGGATACCAAGTTCCCAACGCAATATCTGCATAGTTCATCAGGCTGTAAAGAGCTGGGATATTCTCTGATGTCTCTCCTAGAAATAGCACCGGGAATTCCATCAGTCGAATGATTTTTTCAGACTTAAAGAATTTGCGAACGTGGCTGGACATGGACTGAAAAATGTCCATCCTCATCATATCTTTCATCAGTCCCAAAGAAGCAAATTCCATAAGTGAACGACTTGGTCTTTTCACCAGATCATGAATTCCTACTTGGTATTTATACTTGGCTTGCGCCAAAAAAAGATCTAATTGTGCTGAGGCTCCTGGTTCTATTTCCTCCAAAGTAGCCTTGAATTGATCCAAATCTGCAGGAATTTCCAAGACATCATCTTTGCCATAAATCACCGAATACGATGGATCTAGGCGAATTAGGTCATAGTAATCAGATGGCTTTTTGCCAAAATGCGAAAAGTAATCTTCGAAAACATCGGGCATCCAATACCAACTTGGCCCCATGTCGAACGTAAATCCCTGACTTTCAAATTTTCGTGCCCTGCCTCCCGGAGAATCATTTTTCTCCAATAGTGTGACAGAAAAGTTTTCGGCAGCAAGGTGTGTGGCGGCAGAAAGCCCGGCAAACCCAGAACCTATTACTACCGCATGTTTTTGCTTCATTTACTTAGTTTACGTGCTTATAAATTGTCAAGTCCTCCTTGAGATACTTACGGGCAATATGAATTCTATTTTTCACAGTTCCAATGGGCACAGCCAGGCGTTCTGCAATCTCATGATATTTATATCCTCTATAATATAGCAAAAAAGGTGTACTGAAGACCTCATCTAATTTATTGATGGCTTCAAAAATATCCTCCATTGCGAAGTCCCCATATGCGGAATTTTCTATTAATGCTCCGCTGGAATTAATGTAATGCAGGTTATCGGTGGTATCCACAAAGGTGGCGCGACGAACCATTTTTTGATAGTTGGTGATGAAGGTATTCTTCATTATGGTGTAAAGCCAAGCTTTTAGGTTGGTGCCTTCTGCAAATTTATCCTGATTGGTATAAGCTTTTACCATCGTGTCCTGTAGTAGGTCATTTGCATCGTCTTGATCTCTTGTCAGTTTAAGAGCAAATGGCTTGAGTACTCCGGTAAGTTTATTTAGTGAGTAGCTGAATTCAATAGTGGTCATGGTGTTTTGGCTTTTGTTTAACCAAACATAAGTATTGTTAAACAAACGAGCAAGTTTTTGTTTAACAAAAAATTGTTTTTATTAAACATTTTTTCCATCATATTATGAATACATCAACAAAACGTCCATTTAAATTAGCATAGGGCATAAAAAAAGCATTCTCCTAGAAAATGCTATGTTTAATAATTTTTATAAATAACTAAACAGTCTCCTTGTCTAATTCAAGCAAAATTTGCTTAATCTCCTTGGCATAGCTGAGCAATCGTACATTTATTGGGATCTGAATCTGCTGTTCGAAAGTCTGTAATCCAGTCACAAATATTTCTGATTTCGAAAATTCCTGTCCTAGCATATTTATATAGTCCTGAACGTTGTCGCCAGATGGAGCTGAAGTAATAATAGTCAGAAGATAATTTGGCTGCTGAATTTTATAAATAGAGACCAAATCAGCTTCGGGCGTGCTTTGTCCCAAGTAGATCACTTTGTGTCCGTGTTTTTTGATCAGATAACAACTGAAAAGTAAGGATATTTCGTGCAGCTCTCCCTCAGGAAGAAAAAGCATAAAAGTCTTGCCCGTGGCCTTAGCCACTTGTCCATCGATTGCTACGATCAGCTTCTGCCGTATCAGGTTTGAAATAAAGTGCTCTTGAGCGGGGTTGATCGCGCCTGTTTGCCAAAGCACCCCTATTTTGGATAAGAATGGATAGATGATTTCTAGGACAGTCTCTTCAAAACCCAATTTCAGAATATTAGTTGAAAGGATTTTTTCAAATCGGTCCTCATCCATCTCAATCATGCAAATGGTAAGTGCCTGAATCTGATCGTTATGATCTACGGAGCGATCGGTTAGCTTAATTATTTCTTCAGATATATCCATGCGGCTCATCGCAGCAATCTTACTGATTTTTATACCATGGGTATTTAGCATAGCTACATTTAAGATCAGCTTCAGATCTGCGTCATCATAATACCGGATATTGGTATCCGTCCTTTTGGGACTGAGGAGATTATACCTCTGCTCCCAGATCCTAAGCGTATGCGCTTTGATCCCGGACAGCTGTTCCAGATCTTTTATTGAGTAGTTGCTCACCTTTATATATTACTTCTTAAAATATTTCTTTGGAACCAAAAAGAGCCCAAATGATACAGCCCCATCCTTTTCTTTACTATGATGATGAGCTTGATGAGCTTTGAAAATCCCTTTTAAAAAACCTTTTCTAGGTCGATCCAGCCACTTTACTCTCCGATGAATCAACACATCGTGTAGAAAGAAATACAACATGCCATAGCTGCTGATTCCTATTCCTAGCCAAAACCTATAATCCAATTCTGCCACTCCTAGGAATATCAAGACTATAGAGATACTTCCAAATAAGAGAGAAAACAGATCATTCAGCTCAAAAAACGATGTTGAATGCTCATGATGTGTCTTGTGGATCATCCACAAAGGACCATGCATGAGATATTTATGAATGGCCCAACCGGACAATTCCATCAAAACGAATCCTAGTATGGTAAAACCGATCGCTTCAATCATCAGAGTAACAACCACAGCGGGTCATTTTTGTTTTAGTAATATTATAAATCTACCTATTTAGCCGCAGTCAATACGATTTTAAATAAGCGTTCAGAAGTTTTAACTAAGTATTATCCAGAAATAGTGTACTTCTTTTTCTCCAAACATTAGTCCAACGCATTCCATTTCCTTGCGGACAAATTCTCTTGTATTACAGCTCCAAGGTGAAATTCAATATCGCAAAGAAAAGGATCATCGCTACCAGCATCCAGGCTGCCACTGGATTATCCCGCTCGAAATTGGCCTTTCTATAAATCAAGTGTATTAGAAACGCAACTGCAAACCAAGAGAAGTAATTCCCCGCCGGGATGATATCAAACTTCCAATACCACATATCCAAGGCCACTGCCACCGGTTCCATGATATAATCGATCACAGTCATCGCTGTAGCTCCAAGTAGAGCTGCATAATAATCATTGTCTGTCATTTTGTAAAAAACCGTCCCCGTCAGATAAACTAAAAGAAACCAATTCACTCCGATGACAATGGGCACCTCCCAGAGTTTGGGCCCCAAGGTAGTCCCATACACATAATCTCCAAATAGATAACCTGTGTGAATCCCAATAGCCTCCGCGCCAAATCCAATCCAAAAGGCTGCAGTCGCAAAGATAGGAAAGGCATCATTCCAACCTCGATGGTAGCCCAAGAGAATCAGTAATGATACTAATAACTGTGCAGGGGTAAGCTTTAGAAACAACTCCCTGTACTCCGGTAAACTCAAGCCTACAACTCCCACTGCATACAAAACAACCACCACAATTTGTACGATAATCAATCGCCTATTCTGAGCCTGCGGAGGTGTCTGGGCTATCTTATGCATTTTTTACGAAGCTTTGGGTGAAGTAAATTCAATTTTCAGGTTTGGATTCCTAACTTTGAAATCTTAAATCTGTTTGCAAAAAAACGAAATTCCAGCCAAAATCCCCTGATATGATTCTTTACAACATCACATTCACTGTTTCAAATGACATCGAAGAGGATTTTGTCCAGTGGATGAAAGGCACACACATACCTGATATTTTTGCCACAGGCTTATTTACGGAACACAAATTTTTTCGCTTGCTCAATAGCCCAGATGATAATGTTACCAACTATGCAGTACAGTTTTTTGCGGAAAACACCAAAAAGCTGATTGAGTACGAAAGCCGGTTTGCACATCAACTGCGGTATGAAACTCAAGCCAGATATGGCGAAAAAGCGATGCCATTCCGCACCTTGATGGAATCGGTGGATTAATCAGAATTTTACATAAAAAGAAGAACTAGCAGAATGTGGGCATCGTTTCGCAACCTTGCAAAAAGATTAGTAATGATGATTTGTTGACATTAAAATTAAATTTTTAGATTTATTAACTAATTATTCTACAGTTAATTAACTATTTTCCCTTCTAAACTATTTAGAATGCGGAAGCTGTTAATGTTTTTTAGTTATGTACTTTTTTTTTCCTGTGGTAGATCCACCGATTCCTCCTCGGTCAATATTTTGGAAAATCTCACCTACTCCGTGGATACGGTGGTGGTGGATGTAGGTGAGGAAATTTTTATGCCGGGAGCATATTACCGATTTGAGTTGAGCGAAGACGGCAATCAAGTTTTTACCTACTTTGAGCCTGAACTTGAAGTTCACGAGATCGACCTTAATACGCTAAAACTAGTTAAGCGTCACAAATTTGAAAAAGACGGTCCCAACATGATTCCCATGTATATTAACTATATGCAGAATCTGAATGAGTCAGAATTATTCTTCGCAAATTCTATTCAAGCAGGAATATTCAAAAAGACTGGAGAAAAAGTAAAATCCGTCTCTCTGAAACCTGAAGATTACACTGGCCTTGATCCGGATTTTCCTTTCAACCTAGGGAATGCCATTTTAATCTGCCCAGACCAAAAAACAGCGTTAACACTCCCAAATCAAGGATTGGGCGTAGCTGATGGTTTGGCAATTCTGAATTTAGAAGAAATGACTGGCAAATTCCTCAAGCTTCCAGCCTTAGAAATGACCAAAAATTTCCGGGTGCTTTTCAAACAAGGCAATGGAGCTGTATCCACCGGTGAAAATCAGGGTCTTAAATGGATCAATGGGCAATTTATTGTCGATAGTGGAGCCACATCGGATATCTATATCTACGATCAAGCCGGCGATTCTTTGCGCCTCGTGACGTTCCCTCATAAGCTGGTTCCAAAAGCAAAGACAGGAGAATTTCCATCTGAAGTAGATTCCAATGAAAGACGCAGAGAGATCACTGACGAGATAGCCAAGCAAATCAGCTTTTCTCAATTTTACTGGAACGAAAACCATCAGATTTATTACAGAATGGGTGAAATGAATAGAATATTGAATGAAGAGGCCAAAAAATATACAGCAGATATCTACCTTTTTACCTACGACAAAGATTTTATTCTGACAGGCGAAACCGAAATAGAAGGCATGGACTTTTTGCCTTTGAACGGATTTGCTAAAGACAATAAGCTCTATATGCAATGGGTAGTCGATGAAAACCCAGCATTTATTGTCTACTCCTTTAATTTTTAACCAATGAAAAAACTCTCCCTCCCATTTCTTTCACTTGCTCTCCTCGTTTCATGCGGAGAAAAGGGAAACTCTGAAAAAGCTGAATCCGATAATATCCTTGAAGGTTTAACATACGGTGTGGATACGGTGGTGGTGGATCCTGGAGAGGATATTATTGATTTATCCAATGAACTCAGGCTAGGTGACGTAAGCACAGATCGTAAATATCTGTATCTATTCCAGGATAGCGATGCCAAATTGGTAAAAGTTAATCTTGACGAACTTAAACTCCAAGAGAAAACACCCTATGAAAAGGAAGGACCCAATGGCGTTGGAAGTTATATCTGGACTATTGATGCCTTTTCAAATGATAGACTTTTATTAAAAACATTTAATTCAGCAGGAATATTTGATTACCAAGGGAAAAAACATGAGTCTATCGACTTGAGCAAAGAGAAAATAACTGGAATAGAGGAAAAGAACCTACAAAACAATAACCTAATGATCAGCAAAGATCTGAAATGGTATTTTGGGATACCGGGTTCAGCCTTCGATCAAGAAAAAACAAAAGTAGAGCTCGCAGTGATAGATCGAGAGTCTTTGGAAGGAAAACTCTTCAACATGCCGGCTTTAGACAACACACAGCTTTTTCGCTTAATGCTGAGAACTGATGATATGATTCAAGTGTATGCTGAAGAATTGTTTTTGTCAGAGCATAAAGAGAAATTTCTGATCTCATCCTCAGTCACGAGCGATATTTATTCCTTTGATCCGGCTAGTGATTCTCTCTCACTACATGTCATTAATCCAGAAAATCTACCAAAAGAGAAAACAGACCCTCCTACCCAGATGGAAGTAACAGATCGGGATACGTGGAAGAAAGAAATGGAAAAAGTGAACGCCCAAGTCAAATATGAGCGTCTTCTATGGGATGAGAGCAGAGGGTATTTTTTTAGGCTCGCCAGTGTATTGATCCCAAGTATGATTGACGACGTCCTATCCAGAAGACAAGTTTTTTTATTGGTCTTTGATGAAGGACTCAATCTCTTGGGAGAGAAAGAACTTGAAGAAATGGAATCAGTTCCCTCATTCCCTTTCTTCAAAGACGGCAAGCTTTACTCTTATGTCAATGTCGAAGACGAGCTCGGCTTCGCTGTATTCACCTTTAATTTTTAAGCAACTATGAAAAAACTCTTAACAATATCCCTCATCGCCTTACTTGCCGCTTGTGGCGGCAAAGAATCCGATTCCATAGAAAAGAAAAACATTCTGGAAAACCTCACCTACTCTGTGGATACCGTGGTGGTGGATCAGGGAGACAATATTATTGACCTATCGCATGGTTCGAGGTTTTCTTCAGTTTCATTAGACGAACAGAAATTCTACCATTTTGACTATAATAAAACAGCTATAAACGAGGTTGATCTACAAAAATTGAAATTGACAGATAGGTATCAATTCTCAAAAGAAGGCCCAAATTCTATCGGTTTTAACCCTCCCACTATCCAGCCATTGAGCGATGACAGGTTTTTATTTGTTTCCTCTGGTATAAACGTCGGAACCTATTCCAAGGGTGGAGAAAAGTTGACAAGTTTAAAATACAATTTTAGGGAAATAGAGGGCCTCGACATAGATGAAAAAAGCTTGATCACTTATAAAGCCCACATCTCATCTGACGAAAAGCAACTCTTTGCCTTGACTAATCCTCACAAAACAAGTAAAGATGTAAGACTAATTATTATAGATCCAGAAACCAAAACAGGAAAAAGCATTTCCATGCCTAATATGCTTTCAACTTTAAGGTTTAAGATAGATATGCAGCAAGGGGGAAATTATATGGGAGTAAAGGAGGCCATTAATTTAAAGATTTTGAATGATAAGCTTTTCATCACTAGCAGTGCAAATTCAGACAGTTATGTGTATGACTATCATAAAGACTCCCTTCATTTATATGAATTTCCTCACCAACTAGTTTCTCTAAGAAAATCAGCAAAAGTAAAAAATGAGGTTGAGGATGAAAATGAGTTTTTTTCCGAATGGGCAAAATTCAAATATCAAACAAGCTTTGATAAGTTCTTATGGGATAAGAAGCGACAGCAATATTTCCGATTAGGCTACAATTTAATACCACAGGAAACGCCTGAATTGGAAAAAGAATCTGAAGTTTTCCTTTTCACCTATGACAAAGACTTAAACCTTCTCGGTGAGACACGACTGGATGATTTAGAATCCAGACTGGAATCTCCCTTCTTCAAAGACGGCAAGCTCTACTCCTACGTCAACGTCGAAGACGAGTTAGGCTTCGCAGTATTCACCTTTGATTTTTAACTCCAATGAAAAAATTATCATTCTTCATTTTAGCAATAGTATGTTTATCCTGTGACGGATCTAAAGAGGTAGAAAATGATAAAGAGGCTGACTTTAGCTTTACGATAGACACTGTCTTCATAGATGCAGGGGATGAACTTATCTTTCATCAAATAGGGTTGAGCCATTCAGATCTTTCTGACGATCAAAAACGATTATTCAATTTTACTCCCAAAAGTGAGCTGGAAGTCATTGACTTGGATAGCTTGAAATTGGTTGAAAAGATTGCCACTAATAAAGAAGGACCACTTGGTACTGGCTGGCCGTACGCCATCCAAGTCGATCAAACTGGAAATTTGGTTTTTTATGGAGTTGATGAAGTAAGATTTTTTAGTTCCGACTTGAGATCCATGAAACGCTATCCGCTTACTGGGGAAGCTTTATCAGGGCTAGAACCAGAGAAGTTATCAATGTTTAATCCGAAGATAGCTGATGGAGATTTTCTTTTTTCCATCTACGAAGATTATGAGCAAGTGCCTCAAGGCCTAGCGATTGTTTCATTGGAAGAAATGCTTGTAAAAAAGGTTTCGCTAGATTTAGCGGGTAGAATAGCTCCATATACCTATACATTAGGTTCAGAGAGAAAAATTTTTGAAATGATCAACTTGGAGCTAGCTGATAAGTCGCTTATCCTATCCACGGCATATGCCAACGAAGCGTTAATACTGGACTTGGAAAGTGACTCAGTCACTGTGAAAACCTTTCACTCTGAATTGACATCTGACAAAAAGAACATTCCGAACAAAACAGCAGCTGGGACAATCAATGAAATTGATGACCTCATGAAGGAAGGAAAGAAAGGTGTAACCTTTGGCAGATTCTATTTCGACAAAACTCATCGGAAGCTTGTAAGATTTTCCCAGGAGATGGATAGGGAGATTGGGGATTCTCTGGTCTTCAAGAATGTAATGACGGTCTTTGATGAAAACTTAAATCAGCTAGGAGAAAAACTGGTACCTATCGATCCATTCTCAAAGAAATTCTTCAAAGACGGCAAACTCTACTCCTATGTCAACGTCGAAGACGAGTTAGGCTTCGCAGTATTCACCTTTGATTT
>TARA_R110002012_G_scaffold320819_3_pt1 | contig 63099 bp, 46 predicted proteins | sample TARA_R110002012 | Tara Oceans TARA_R110002012 (sample SAMEA4396515) | marine metagenome | biome: Westerlies Biome; feature: [DCM] deep chlorophyll maximum layer (ENVO:01000326); material: water (ENVO:00002006), including particulate matter (ENVO:01000060) such as... | depth 40 m
CCGGGTATTGACCGAATAGTCATAGTTCTGGATATTGTATTCGTTGTATGCCAGGGAAAAATCATTGTCTTTCAATTGAGACTTCTGCCAATCTGCATCACAATGAATCAATTTGGCAGTGTACAACTCAGGATCATAGGCCAAGTCATCGAACAGCAGAACCAATGGCTTTCCAGATCTCAAAGGAACCACCGGCGCATCTATCGACGCATCAAAGGTTGCTCCAGCGGGAAACAATCGTACGGATTGAATATGCTCTTTGTATACTTTGTCCTCCAGTTGCTGGGCAAATAGCTGGAAAATAGCTGAAAGACTCAGCAAAAAACTTAAAAAAAGGGATTTGGTCTTCATCCTGAAAAATAGGCAAAATGAAGACCAAATCTGTTTTTACTAGGAAAGAACCTCTTGCAGATTGGAAATTTTATCTACCAATACTTCCCATTGCTCATTTGATGCTTTCAACTTGGCTTGAATTCCTTGATAGTTTTCCTGGATTTCCTGAGCCTCATCTTCTCGGGAATATAGTTCTGGATCCGCCATTTTTCGCTCTAACTCTAGCTTTTTCTCTTCCAACTTTTCCACTTCCTTCTCTACTCGCTCCAGTTCCTCTTCTAGCTTACGAAGGTCTTTTTTTGCCTGCTGCACTTCTGGATTATTTACAGGAGCCTTAGGTTTTGGTTGTTCTTTTTTATCGACTTTCTGCACTGCTTGCTCTTGAGCTACAGGTGCTTGCTTTTCACGCCATGCCTCATATTCTGCATAAGTCCCCAAATATTCTTTGATCTCATGATTCTCTATGTACCAAATTTTATTGGCGACACCTCTGATGAAATGTCTATCGTGGGACACGGTCACAAATGTTCCCTCGTATTGCTGAAGCGCTTGAATCAGGATATTTACAGACTGGAAATCCAAGTGGTTAGTCGGCTCATCGAGAAGCAAAAAGTTTGATTCTGAAATCAACGTCTTGGCTAACGCTACTCTAGATTTTTCACCGCCAGATAATACTTTGATTTTTTTAAAAACATCCTCGTTGGTGAACAAAAAACATCCTAGAACTCCACGGAGCTCCATCTCAGACTTGGCACTTCCGGCCTGAGCCATTTCCTGTAGGATTTCATTATCCAGTGTCAGCGCTTCCAGCTGATGCTGCGCAAAGAATGATTTGATAACATTATACCCTTCGCTTCTTCCAGATACATTTTTTTCAGACCCATCAATGATTCTGAGCAAAGTGGATTTACCTTTTCCGTTTGCCCCAATCAAAGCAATTTTATCTCCTCTTTCAATTCTGGCAGTCGTATTTTTGAGAATCACATTATCTCCGTAAGCCTTTGATATATTATCAAGAGTAATCACATCCCGCCCGGACTGCTTGGAAAATTTAAACTTGAAATTAACAGAAACCTCATCGCTCACTACCTCATGCACGCGGTCGAGACGGTCCAGGGCTTTTATTCTGGATTGAACTTGGTTTGATTTAGTCGCCTTGGCACGGAAGCGCTCGATAAATTTCTCAGTCTGCTTGATCATTTGTTGCTGATTCTCATACGCATTCTGCTGAATTTCCATACGCTCCACTTTCTCGGCTTTATAAAAGGAATAATTTCCAGCATACAGCGTCAAGGTGTGGTTTGCGACCTCCACCGTACTGCTGATGCAATTATCCAAAAAGGTCTGATCATGGGAAACGACGATAACCGCTCCCTCGTAATTTTTCATATAGTTCTCGACCCATTCGATGGAAGGAAGATCCAGGTGGTTGGTTGGCTCATCGAGCATAAGTAAGGATGGCTTTTCCAGCAAAAGCTTGGCGAGCATCACACGCATTCTCCACCCCCCGGAAAACGTCCGCAAAGGCTTTTCCAAGTCCGCAGACTTGAAACCAATACCTTCAAGTACTTCCTCAGCCTTCGCTTTGATCGTGTACCCTTCGTGCGCTTCGAATCTTTCCTGAAGAAATGCCAATCTATTGATCATTTCATCCGAATAGTCAGTTTCCATTTTCTTCAGGATTTCATCGATCTCATCCTGAAGTGCCAAAGTTTCCTTGAAAGCAGCCAACGCCACATTCAAAATACTATCGTCTGACTGGTAAGAAAGCAAGTCTTGATTTAAAAATCCGATAGTACAGTCCTTGGCTTTCTGAACTTCTCCGGAACTTGGCTGATAATCCCCATTGATAATTTTCAATAAGGTGGATTTACCTGTTCCGTTTTGACCTACTAGGCCAATCTTGTCCTTAGGCTTGATGTGTAAGTTCGCATTTTCATACAATGGACGACCACCGATGAAGTAAGAGAGATTGGAAATCGATAACATGGCGCAAAATTAACCATTAACCCGTTCATAACCTTTTCATTCCCAAACATTCTGAATGTTTATTAACTTACTACATCAAAGAAACACCCAATTATGAACTATCTATCTAAATTTTCAACTGTCCTCGGAATAGGAATTACCCTATTTTCATTTGGATGTGAGCAAAATCAAAAAGCTGAAGCTCAAAATTTTACAACGCCAAACAGTGCAAATAAGCGAAACATCAGCAATGCTTCCGCAGAGGTGAAGCTTGACAAGATCACGTTACCTTCAAATTTTAAAATAGATGTGTGGGCAGCGGACATACCGAACGCGCGTGAGATGGCAATCTCTGAAGAAGGGATTGTTTTCGTAGGAAGCAGACAAGAAGGAAATGTTTATGCTGTCATTGATGAGAATGGCGATGGGAAAGCTGATACAAAATTCATATTAGCCGAAGATCTAGAAATGCCAAATGGGGTAGCCTTAAAAGATGGCGATCTCTATGTAGCAGAGGTGAGTAGAATCATTCGCTTTAAAGACATATTAAATAATCTGAATGCACCGAAATATGAGGTCGTTTATGACAAATACCCAACTGAAACCCATCATGGGTGGAAGTTTATAGCCTTCGGCCCGGATGGATTGCTATATGTGCCTGTAGGAGCTCCCTGTAATATCTGTGAATCAGAAGATGAAATCTTTGCATCCATCACCAGATTGGATGTAAACTCGCCAAATCCAACTCCAGAAATCGTGGCGCATGGAGTAAGAAATTCCGTAGGTTTTGACTGGGATCCAAAAACAGGAGACATGTGGTTTACTGACAATGGTCGTGACATGCTTGGAGATGATGTTCCAAATTGTGAATTGAATCATATTTCAGAAGCAGGTCAGCATTTTGGCTACCCTTATTGGCACGAAGGAACTGTAAAAGACCCAGAGTTTGGTGACAAAGGAGGTCCTGCAAGTGATTATGTAGCTCCGGCTGCTAAAATGGGCGCTCATGTTGCTCCTCTAGGAATGAGATTCTATGAAGGAAGTATGTTTCCTGCAGAATATAAAAGCAAAGTAATTATTGCCAAACATGGTTCTTGGAACAGAAGTAAGAAATCAGGGTACGTTATCACCTCTTTGAATATAGATGGATCAAATGCTTCTGGTGAACAGGATTTTGCTACAGGCTGGCTAGACGAAGGGACTCAAGAAGCTTGGGGCCGACCAGTAGACGTCCAAGAAATGAAAGATGGAAGCCTTCTTATTTCCGACGATATGGCAGGAGTGATTTACAGAGTCACTTACTCTGCCAAATAGTTAGTAAGACAAGGGAAGCAATTCCTAAAGTGCCCCCAAAAGTTAGATACTTATTGGGGGCACTTATTTGATAACCTTTTTCTAATTCTCCAACCACGCCGGCTTCGTGGTTACCACTTCAGCTTGCAGCTGGTTTAGCAAATTATATAGCCCAAAATAAGTTCTGTTCACATACAAACCATGTCTGGAACCACGAGCCTGATTAGACTTTTTGAATAGCTTATCATTTGAAACACGATCTCCCAACGCAAAGATTTTCTCAAAGAAACTATCATCAGAGAAGTCAAATTTATCTACATGGAAAGGCTTCCCTAATAAAGAAATCATCTCCTTAAATACTGATTTGAAATACTCCTGCTCCTCAGGACTGTCCTTGTCGGAAATAAATTCCAGATCAAAAAACACTTGATCAAGTTCACTGTTTTTGATGAGTAAGTCCTTTTTGATCAATGCAAAATAACCTTGGTAGAAGTCCTCTGGAATTACTTTCACGCATCCAAAGTCTATAATTCCCAATTGATCATTTTCCTGAATTATGAAATTTCCGGGATGAGGATCTGCATGAACCTGCTTCAGATTGTGCACCTGATGGTGATAAAACTCCCATAGCGCCTGACCGATCTGATTTCTTGATTCCTGACTGGGGTTTGTTGCCAACCATTCTTTCATGTGTGCCCCTTTAATCCAGTCCATCGTGATGATCCTTTCTGCACTTAGATCATCGTAATAAACAGGAAATTTAAGATTAGGAATATGCCCACATTCTCCTGAAATCTCTCGGGAACGCTGTACTTCAAGTACATAATCAGTTTCCTCCAAAAGTTTCTCCTCCACTTCGGCCATATAGTGATCCAGTTCTTTTTCATTCATATTCAAAATCCGTAAAGCAAACGGTCTTACCAATTTCAAATCCGAACTTACTGAATCAGCAATTCCAGGATATTGAATTTTCACTGCGAGATTTTTATCTCCCAATGTTGCTTTATGCACTTGCCCAATCGATGCGGCATTAACCGCAGAGCGGGTGAATGTGTCAAAAATCTGATCTGGTGATTTACTGAAATATTTCTGAAAAGTCTTGACGACAAGTGGATATGACAAGGGTGGAGCAGAATACTGCGCCATGGTGAATTTATCCTGATAAGCTCTAGGCAAGAGATTCTTATCCATGGACATCATCTGCGCTACTTTCAGGGCAGAGCCTTTTAGCTGACTGAGCGAGGAGTAAATATCCGATGCGTTATTCTTGTGGAGTTCTTCCCTGTCCATTCCGGGATTCACCATTTTTTTCGCGTAATGCTTTACATAATTCCCACCTACTTTTGCTCCTGTAGAGATGAATTTGGCAGCCCGCTGCACTTTTGAGACAGGGATTGCCTGCTGCTCGTTTAAGTTATCTGTCATTGCTTATTTAGACTGATACATGAATTTTGCAAAGTCCAGAAATGAGTCCAGCGCACTTTTACCCATCAGGTCAAAAGCCAGATTCACTGATTTCTCTATTGCTGCATCTGTTTTTTCAAATCGAGGTGATCTATCATCCAGCCAATACCTGAACACAAAGCCAACCTGAATCCAGAGTGCTTCATCATATCGATCAGAGATTACAGGTCTTGATGCGATCTCTTCTGTCTCTTTCCCCTCTAATATTATTTCATTTGCAAAAGCTTTAAACTTCTCTTTGAATTCCGCTGACTCCTTTGGCAAGGTGACAAATGATTTTGTTTTGCTTTCGTAAAGACTAAGCAGATAGGACCTATTCTTTTTAAGTACTTCTATCCAAGTGAAAAGAAAACTTAAAAATTTCTCCCGGGCAGAATACTCTTCAAAGACTCCCTGCTTTTCAATGTCGGCTAAAGTCTCTTCAAAAATATCAACTAGTATTGTAGATTTTATCGCTTCAAATGAGGTGAAGTAAGTATAGAACTCTTCCTCTTTCAATTTCATATCCTTGGCAAACTTGAAAACCGACTTGGGTAATTCTCCATGCTCAAGTACATGGATTTTAAAACTTTCCAAAATCTGCTTTCTATAATCCTTCTTGGTTGTTTTTTTAACAGTAGTAGATTCCATAGTATTTCTTTTATACTACTCAGTAACAGACAAGAGACACAACAGGTTTAGAAAATAAGGAAAAACATTTGTGAGGTTGGAGAATTTCTAAATGGTGAAAAGTTTTTACGAGCTTTTCCAGTTCTCAATTATCCATTCAATTTTTCTTAGCTCACCTTCCAACCTAATAAGTGATATTTTGTGCTTACAGGCCATATATGCAAGTCTAAAAACTTTATTCCTCTGCGAAACCTTTATTCCCTCGGTATTTAAAAAAAATCTCATAAAAAAACCGAAGTTGTCAGCTTCGGTTCGTATTAAATATATTGCCCTGATTAGCCTGTTACTCTTTCAATTACCAAATTATGATTGGTGTAAATGCAGATATCAGCAGCAATATTCAGGCTTTCTCTCACCATTTCCTCAGCGGTCATTGATGGTGCAAACTGTTTCATTGCCCTAGCTGCAGACTGTGCATACATACTTCCTGATCCAATGGTAGCAATTTCCATATCTGGCTCGATCACGTCTCCATTTCCGGAAATAATCAAAATATCTTCCTTATCCGCTACGATCATCATCGCTTCCAATTTAGAAAGCATGCGATCTGTCCTCCATTCTTTAGCAAGTTCCACAGCTGAGCGTTTCATGTTATTGCCAAACGCTCCAAGCTTCTCTTCAAATTTTTCCAAAAGTGTAAAAGCATCTGCAGTAGAACCTGCAAAACCGGTAACAATCTTACCGCCTTGCAAAACTCTCAATTTCTTTACGCTGCTTTTCGCTACAGTATTTCCTAAAGTTGCCTGACCATCCGCTCCTATCACTACTTCTCCATTGTGCCTAATCGCAACTACGGTCGTTGATTTAATTTTTGTCATGTGCTTGGTTATTGTGTGATGCTATACTTACCAATAAACGTACAAAAAGCAAAAAGTCCTGAAATCAGGACTTTTTGGCAGTTAATTTATTCTTAAACCAGAATTCTGACTGGATCTTCGAGTAAGCTTTTCAAAGTAATAAGGAATGCAGCTCCAACAGAACCATCTACGACTCTGTGGTCACAGGACAAAGTTACCTTCATTACATTACCCACTTGCATCTGGCCGTCTTTTACTACTACCGTTTCCTTGATGCCTCCAACTGCTAGGATACAAGCATCAGGCGGGTTGATGATCGCAGTGAATTCATCCACTCCGAACATTCCTAAGTTTGAAATCGTGAAGGTATTTCCTTCCCAATCTTTAGGCTGGAGCTCTTTATTCTTAGCTTTTCCACCAAGGCTTTTCGCCTGAGTAGAAATCTGAGAAAGAGAAAGGCTATCAGCAAATCTGATCACCGGAACCAGAAGACCTTCTTCCACAGCTACTGCCATTCCGATATGGATATGGTCATTATATCTGATCTTATCTCCTAGCCAGCTAGAGTTCACTTTAGGATGCTGACGCAAAGCAGCCGCAGTTGCCTTGATCACCATATCATTAAAGGAAATTTTCACTGGAGCGATTTCATTCATGCTTTTTCTAGCTTCTATCGCTTTGTCCATGTTGATTTCCATGGTCACGTAGAAGTGTGGTGCGCCGAACTTGCTTTCTGCAAGTCTCTTAGCGATCACTTTTCTCATCTGAGAAACTTTCTCTTCCTTGAAGCTTTCTACACCAAGTCCAGGAGCTGCAGTGCCTACCGCTTCGCCTCCCTGAGGAGCAGCAGCAGGAACAAAGTTCTCCACGTCTCTCTTGATTACTCTTCCACCTTCTCCAGAACCACTTACGGTCCGTATATCAATTCCTTTATCCTCGGCCATTTTCTTCGCCAAGGGAGATGCTTTCAATCGATCACCATCAGCAGTTGTAGAAGGAGCACTGCTTGCAGCTGGTGCGGCAGAAGCCTTCGGAGCATCTTCCTTTTTAGGTTCAGCAGCCGGTTCAGCCTTAGCTTCTTCCGGTGCTTCAGAAGATTCAGATTTTTGAGCTTTCAAAAGTGTCTCAAAATCTGCTCCTTTTTCACCTATAACAGCAATTACACCATCAACAGCAACAGAGTCTCCAGCTTCCACCCCAATATAAAGCAAAGTCCCGTCGTCATAGGACTCCAGTTCCATCGTAGCTTTATCCGTTTCTACCTCAGCGATGATCTCACCGGACTTCACATCGTCGCCAACCTTCTTCAACCAAGATGCAATCGTTCCCTCTTGCATGGTATCAGACATCTTTGGCATAGTGATGACAGTCGCATTGATGTTAGAAACATCAATTTTCTCTGCCGGAGCCTCAGATTTAGCAGGTTCAGCTTTTTTCTCTTCACCCTTTTTCTCTTCAGCCTTAGGAGCTTCTTCGGTTTTCTTTTCCGCAGGAGCATCACCTCCGTCAAGTAGGTGCTGATAATCCTCACCTTCCTCTCCGATAACCGCGATTACGCCATTAACTGGTACAGCATCTTTTTCTTTTACTCCAATATATAAAAGCACACCCTCGTCGTAGGATTCAAGCTCCATAGTTGCTTTGTCAGTCTCCACTTCAGCCAGGATATCACCCGGTTTCACAGAATCTCCAACTTTTTTCAACCATGCAGCGATCACACCTTCTTCCATGGTGTCGCTCATTTTAGGCATTCTTATTATTTCGGCCATGAGTTATTGCGCGCTAATTCGTTTTTTAAAGTGTTCAAAAATAGTTTTTATAATGACTTTATTCAAATTTAAAACTAGTAATTTCCCCAAGCATTTCAGCCAACAAACTTTCCCCCTCTGATATGCCATTATTAGACGACTCGCACTACATCAGACCCAAGTGGCTGTTTAACCGACACTTAGAAACAATTTATCCCTCACTTTTCCGGAAAGTAACCGTTCCAAGTCCAATCCATGAGAGGATAATTACTATCGATGGAGATTTCCTAGATCTGGACTGGTACAAGCAAAAACAGTCGAAATTGGTTATCATCAGTCATGGACTGGAAGGAAACAGCAGTCGGTCCTACATGCTTGGGATGGCGAACTCTTTTATAAAAAGTGGATACGATGTACTCACTTGGAACTTTAGAAGCTGTAGTTCTGAGATGAATAAGCAAGTGATATTTTATCACTCTGGCGCAACCTATGATTTAGACTTGGTGGTGATGCATGCCTATGACTCTTATGAAGAAATAAATCTGGTAGGTTTTAGCTTGGGGGGAAATCTGACTTTGAAATATCTAGGGGAAAAGGGAAATAATCTGTCAAAGATTCATCGGGGAGTAGCGATTTCAGTTCCATTACACTTGGGGAGCTCTTCCAAAAAAATCTCTGAAACCGAAAACACCTTATACTCTAAACGATTTTTGCGAACCCTAAAAAAGAAAGTCATCGATAAATCCGCTTCTCATCCGGGTCAAATTCCAGTGGAAACTCTAAGAAACATTAAAACTTTGGCGGATTTTGATGATTTTTTTACCGGACCTCTTCACGGCTTTGCAGATGCTGAAGAATATTACGAGGTCAATTCCTCGCTTTATTTTTTGGACCAGATAAAAGTGCCAACATTGATCTTAAATGCACAAAATGACCCATTTCTCAGTGAAAAATGCTTTCCTTCGGCCTTAGGAAAAAAGCTGGATCTAGTCTATTTTGAATTTCCAAAACACGGAGGTCACGTAGGTTTTAGCCCTGCTAATTCCGAAAAACCTTATTATTCAGAACAACGGGCAGTTGAATTTATAAGCGCTGTTATCTAACTTCCTGCCAATTACAGCTATAATAATTATGCCTGGACGATATTCCCTTAGCAAAAGTAAAGAAGAACTTGAAAAACGCTTTCAAGCAGAAATGCTGGCTGACCTCAAACCAAGATATAATATTGCTCCAACGCAGCTTGTACCTGTCATCACCTCACAGAGTCCTAAAGGATTTTCTTATTTCTATTGGGGCATTACTCCGGAATTTGGAAAAAACAGACCTGTTGCTCAAAAGCTCATCAATGCCAGAGCAGAAACATTGAATGAGAAAATTTCTTTTAAAACAGCTTTCAGGCAGCGTAGATGCATTATTCCAACAGATGGCTTCTACGAATGGAAAAGACTGGGCAAGAAAACTTCCGTGCCCTACAGATTCACTTTAAGGGATGATGAGTTGTTTTCTTTTGCGGGAATATGGGAAGAATACGAAAGTGTCAACGGTGAGTCGCAACATACTTTTTTAATTATTACCACTACTCCTAATGAAGTAGTATCGGACGTCCATGACAGAATGCCTGTGATCTTGGATAGGAATGCAGAAAAAAAATGGCTGGACAACTACACAAATGAGGAAGAACTTTTGACTTTACTAAAACCCTACCCAGCTGATTCCATGCTAGGCTTTACAGTTTCACCTCTGGTGAATTCAGTACAAAATGATAGCCCAGCAGTAATTCGCAAGACTTCGCCTATGGACCAGCATGGTAATTACACGCTATTCGGCTAATTCATTCTGCTACCCAAAATCGTTTTTTGCTAGATTAAATTGAACTAGCGATATTGGAATCCAATTTTAGTATAACCCAAATTGACATGAAAAAATCCAGGATTTTAGGGGTAGGACATTATGTGCCCGAGCGAATGGTCACCAACCAGGAGCTTTCTCAGATGATGAATACCAGTAACGAGTGGATCGTCGAAAGAACCGGAATTCAGTCCAGACATTGGTTCACACCAGGAGTGGATACAGTGACTAGCATGTCAAAAAAAGCTTCTGAAATGGCTTTGGAGCGAGCGGGAATTGAGGCAGGTGAAATTGATTTCATTGTTTTTGCTACAATTACGCCTGACTATTTCATGCCTGGAAATGGAGTTTTGCTCCAAAGGGAATTGGGAATAGGGACTATTGGTGCACTGGATGTACGGAATGCCTGTTCTGGATTTCTTTATGCTCTTTCTGTGGCCGACCAGTTTATTAAAACTGGCATGTACAAAAAAATACTCGTTGTAGGTGCTGAAATTCAATCCTCTGCCTTAGACAAAAGTGATGAAGGAAGATCAAGTTCAGTAATTTTTGCTGATGGAGCTGGCGCACTTATTCTCGGCGCTGTAAATCCTGATCAGCCAGGCATTCTGTCTACACATCTCCATTCTCAAGGGGAGTATGCAGAAGAACTGTTTTGCAGAGATCCAGGAAGTAGTCGAGAGGTAAGAATTTCGCAAGAATTATTTGATTCTGGAAGTTTCTTCTTAAAAATGAATGGAAATGCAGTCTTTAAGCATGCCGTAGTAAGATTTATGGAAGTGATCGGAGAAGCGTTGAAAGCAAATCAATTGGATCAATCTGCTATTGATCTATTGGTTACCCATCAAGCTAATCTCAGAATCAGTCAATACATCCAAAAACAACTAGGATTTCCTGACGAAAAAGTATTCAACAATATCATGACCAAGGGAAATACCACAGCTGCTACCATCCCGATTGCACTAAGCGAAGCCTGGGAACAAGGCAAAATCAAGGAAGGTGATTTGATTTGCCTGGCTGCATTCGGAGCTGGCTTTACATGGGCATCTGCTTTACTTCAGTGGTAAATGGAAGAAAAACCAGACTTAGATTTAGATCTTTGGCTTGACCAGGAGATAGTCCTGAGACAGAATAAGCTAAAAGCTAAATTTTGGAAAATACTTGGAGAAGTAGGTAATCGCATTGATCCAGAATTATTACTTAAAATTCACCCTGCAAGCCGAGGGACAAAGCTTTCTAAAGGAAATGATCTTTTGGGATATCCCTACCAAGTTTTGGATCTTGTGAGAGACTTTAATCCCACTGATGGCCTTAATATCCGGGTGTTAAACTGGTTTGGACATGGTATTTATCTTTTTGTATTAATTGGTAAAAACCACCCTAAAGCACCCATTAAACAACTTAATAAACATCAATGGGTATTTGATCAAGCTTCCACTCCCTGGGACTATCCTGACATACTTTTAGATAACTCTTTCACAGATTCTCCAAGCACCCAAACATTCGAGGATGCTAAATATTTTCAGTGGCATAAATCAATTCATATTTCAGGAGATATAACCGCTGTTGAAACGAAGATTAGGGATGAACTAAAAATTCTTACGTTCTTATTGAGCTAAAAAATGGGATAAAGCTGGAATTAACTTATTTTTAAACAGGAATCAAGTTCATTCGTACACTATTCAGATTCTTCTTTTGACAGATTCAGATACCCTTTGAATCATTTCGAATTAACAACTATATGAAATATATCCTTATCGTCCTTATTCTTCTAACCACTCCACTTTTCGCACAAGAAAGCACAATGGTCCGTCAGTATAATTCTGATTCCACCTTGATGGCTACCGGTATTCTTACCAATGGTGTGAGAGAAGGATTATGGAAATACTTCAACCCCAAAACAAATACCCTACTTACTGAAGGAACATTTAAAAATGGAATCAGGGAAGGCACATGGAGTAGTTTTTATCCTGATGGAAAAAGAAAAATGGTTGCTGATTATAGAGAAGGAATTCTGTTTGGAACGTCTAAAGTATATGATGCCGACGGCGCTTTAAAACGTGAAATGATATTTCAGGATTCTACGATGGTTGGTAAATATGTTGAGTATTTCGGAAGAACTGGAGTACCCGACTATGTGGATCCAAAACAAGTATTGTTGGAAGGGCAATATGAGAACAGTAAAAAATCTGGGCAATGGGTTCAGTATTACGAATTCGGAGAAGTGGCATTGAGGGAGTTCTATGTGAATGGACTTAGAGAGGGGCCTTTTTTAGAATATGACCAGGAAGGAGTATTGATTACAGAGGCTCTTTATAAAGGAGGAGAACTTGATGGGGAATTCAAAAGGCTAACTTATCCCAATCTAATTGTCGAAGAAGGTAATTATAAAGACGGAAATAAAATCGGCGAATGGACTCGCTATTTTCCAGGTACAAAATCCAAAGAATCTGAGGAATTCTACGATGATAATGGCAAGCGTGTAGGTACTTGGAGATATTTCTATGAGAATCAAAGGTTAGCTAGAATTGAAAAGTATGAGAATGGTATTGCCGTAGGCACTTGGGAAGAGTATTTTCCCAACAAATCTGTTGCAAAACGCAAAACATATGAGCTTGGAGTTCCAGTAGGTGAATATATTGAATACCACAGTTCTGGGCAGGTGTCTGTGTCAGGTCAGTATCAAAACGGAATGAAAACAGGCATTTGGAAAAACTTTTTCCCGGATGGAGAAATTTATTCAATCGGAGAATATAGGAATGATCTGAAAACAGGACTTTGGAAGTATTTCAATAAAATCGGAATTCTTGTCGCAGAAGGAGAATATAGTCTTGGATTAGAAAATGGTCAATGGGTTTACTATTACGATGGCGGACAATTAAAATCAGTCGGTAGCTATAACATCGGATTTGAAGATGGAATTTGGGGACTTTTCTATGACAATAAGCAACTTACCCAGGAAGAATTCTGGGATAATGGCCGTCTTCTAAATGTGAGTGATTATAAATCTTATGACGGAATTGAAACTTTGGATAAAGGCTCGCTTAAAGATGGCAATGGAACAAGAATCACTTATTATGTAAATGGCAAAAAAGAATCTGAAGGGAACTACACCGGAGGAAAGGCTGATGGAACTTGGATTTTTTACCATGAAAATGGCAGAAAAGCTTCAGAAGGCCAGATGAAGGATGGCCGAAAGGAAGGCCCATGGAGATATTACAATCCTGCCGGGCGATTGGAAGATTTGATCAATTATAAAAATGATGAAATTGAAGAAGAATCTATTTCAAGCCTTCTTAATTTTAATTAATCAAAAACCATTTACCGAGATGTAGGTTTCATTTAAAATCAATCGACATCCGTAATTTAATCAGTAAGGTAAGCTGAGCATACTAAATGGTTTCAACTCTAATTTTAGGACAATTCGGTCAGCCGTCTTAGTTCTTCTATAGGGCAAAAAGACCATTGAATCTGTCCTAATTACGGATAATCTATAAATCAATAAAATGGGACTATTCAACAAGAAGTCAGAGAAAGAAAAACTTCAGGAAGCATATGCTAAAAAGCTTGAAGAAGTACATAAAGTTTCTCAAATCAATAGAAAAGAAGCGGACAAACTTGCTTCAGAAGCTGAAGAAATAGCCAAAAAAATAGATTTACTATGATTTTTTCACTTTAATAAATGGTTTTTAAACCCAAAATTTTGAATTTCAATTTTTTGAAATTAAATTCAATCACTCTTTTAACTGTCCTGTAGGATTTTTTTTAACTAAATAGTTTATTTAAGGGTGATTGAGCTACGGACGAATATTTTAAGCTTTTTAGCCCGGGATATAACCCCCGGGCTTTTTTTATTTTCGAGAGTAGTCGTCTTCTACTCGCACAATATCCTCTTCATTGGAAGGGTTTTCCGGATCCACATGCATCCATATTTCAGCAACTATCCCCCAATTATCTAGACCCACTAGTCTATGTCGTTCGCCTTGCTCCAAAGAAACAGTTTCCCCCAAAACCATCGTTTCCAAATCGTTTAGCTCATCTGTAGCACTGCGTACAATCCCTGATTCTCCATTGATTAACTTCCAAAGCTCCGCTCTACGGAAATGATATTGCCAGGAAAGTCTGGCTTTAGGTGCTACAAGTAAAAATTTTGGGCTTAGTTTTTGCTGTAGTTGCTCTTCAGAAAGATCTACATCCTCGAAAAACATAGCTCTAAATTCACGGATTTGGCTTTCATCAAGCACAAAAAAACCTCCCCACGGTCTCGTCTGATCCACTTTGGAGATTCTAAATCCTTTTTCAATCAAAAAGTCTTCCACCTTACGGAACACTTCCTCTTTGCTGAGATTAGCAGTAATGTCTATTAAATTCATATCTGTCGTTAAAAATATGTTTTCCAAAATTACTTAATTCATTGGAAAAAAGAATTTTTCAACTACAATCACACATTCAAAATCTTTTACAAAAAACAGCGATCCTCATCCAAAGAATTCTATGATATTGTGATTTACCAGCCGATGTTAACTTATTTTTTTAGTAAAGTACTTTTTTGAAAATCAAATATTACCGTAATTCAGGCAAATCTTAAACCTATGAACCTAATAAACCCTCAAGAGTTAATTGAAAAAATGGATGGAGTAGTGGAAATTAAAAGCTACCTCAACAAAATTAAAATTATAAAGAACTTATATATAAAAGGCGCTAATACAGCCAGCGAGATTTGCACTGAAGTAGGAATTTCGCTACCGACTGTTAATTCACTACTTGGGGATTTGATTTCAAGTGGGGAAGTGATCAAGCAAGGACGTGCAGAATCCCAAGGAGGCAGAAAACCTGACTTATATCGATTAGCTCCGGATGCGTTTTATGTACTCTCAGTAGATCTCTCTAAGTACAATATGAATCTTGCACTATATTCCTGCAATCATACAATTGTCACTCCAAAAGAAAGCCATAGAATCAGCCTTGACAATGAAAAAGAGACATTTGAAAAAATCTGTGAACTCATAGAATCATATCTATTAAAGACTGGAATTGAGTCACACAAAGTAATCGCAATGGGATTTTCCATGCCTGGTTTGACAGATTCAATTGGGGGTGTGAATTACACCTATCTAAGGTTTGGTGAAAAAACTCTTCTGGAAAACTTAGAAAGCAGATTTTCAAAAAAAATATTCTTGGAAAATGATGCTCGGGCTATGACCTTAGCTGAGTATAAATTTGCTACTGATCATAGCAATAAAAATGTCCTTGGATTATTTATTGGATGGGGAATTGGATTAGGAATCATCATCGATGGTAAATTATACCAAGGTGCATCCGGCTTTGCAGGAGAATTTAGTCACTCTCCCATCTTTGAATCCCGAGATGTCACATGCATTTGTGGAAAAAAAGGATGTTTAGAAGCAGTAGCTTCAGGTACAGCAATAGTAAAAATGGCTGAGGAAGCTATCAAACTGGATAAAGACAGCATATTGTCCAGAATGGCCAGAAACCATGAAGGCGATATTATGCCAAATCTTGTAGTAGATGCAGCCTTATCGGGTGACCAAAGGGCAATTACTATCTTATCAGAAGCTGGTTTGGATCTTGGGCGGGGGATATCTATGCTAATCCAAGTGTTAAATCCAGAATTAATCATTATCGGTGGCTCGGTTGCAGAAGCAAATCAATACTTAATCACCCCCATTCAGCAGGCATTGAACATTTACAGTATGGCAAAATCACGTGAAAAGTCGACGATTGCCCTCTACAAATTAGGGGAAGATGTAGGATTATTAGGTGGAGTCGCAGTGGTAAATGAAAAATTGTTCGAAGATGTAATTAACTAATTGGTCTGACAAATGGCCAGCATTGTAAATATTCATGCATTTCCCCATCAAGTCCAAGTCTCCTCTTTATCTGAGTGTTATAATCCTTCTGATTTTACTAAGTGGGGAAGGCATACTAGCTCAGTCTTCTTCGAATTTTGAAAAAATCTCATTAAAAAAATCCGGGATTGCATTCAAAAATCAGTTGAAAGAAGATTCGAAAAATAATATTCTTCGATATGAATATTTCTATAATGGAGGAGGTGTTGCTGTAGGCGATTTGGATAACGATGGTCTGGAGGATATTTTTTTCACGGGGAATATGGTTTCCAACAGAGTTTACAAAAACCTTGGGGATTTGAAATTTGAGGATAAAACAAAATCTGCCGGAGTTGCTGGGAAGAATATCTGGACCACAGGGGTAAGTATGGCTGACGTAAACGGTGATGGATTACTGGATATTTATGTATGCTACTCCGGCAAGGAAAATCCTGAACTTAGAGAAAACGAACTCTGGATCAATCAAGGGAATTTCACTTTTGTGGACGAAGCAAAAAAATATGGTATAGCGGATCCTTCCAACAGTACCCAAGGATTGTTTTTTGACTTTGACAAGGATGGGGACTTGGATCTCTACTTATTAAATCATCATATAGAGGCCATCAATGAGCTGGAGTTCAGTGATGTGAAAAATATCCGTCATCCCTATGCCGGTGATAAGCTTTACAGAAATGATGAAGGGAAATTTTTAGATATCAGTGAGCAGGCAGGGATAAAAGGCTCAGCTTTGGGCTTCGGACTGGGGATTGTATCAGCTGATGTAAATCAGGACGGATGGCCTGATATTTTGGTAACTAATGATTACATAGAACCTCATTACCTGTATATCAACAATGGAGATGGCACATTCACAGACCGTATGAATGAATATTTTAGCCATATTTCACACTTTTCCATGGGGGCAGACATATCCGACATAAATAACGATGGCAAGCTGGATATTTACACGTTAGATATGCTTCCAGAGGATAATGAAAGACAAAAGCTTCTTTATGGCCCAGAGAATTACGAGCAGTATGCCTTGATGATACAGGAAGGATTCTACCATCAAAGTATGAGGAATATGCTCCAGCTAAATCAAGGCGACGGTATTTTCTCTGAAGTAGGTCAACTTTCCAATATTTCCAATAGCGACTGGAGTTGGTCAGCATTGTTTTTTGATGCAACAAATAATGGAAAGAAAGACCTATTTATCACAAATGGTTATTACCGCGACTACACCAATCGCGACTTCCTAAAGTACAAAGGTGACTACTATTTCAAGCAGGCTATCGTAAATGAGAAAGCTGATACACTTCAATTAGTAACCAGCATGACCTCCACCCCTATTCATAATTATATATTTGAAAACACAGGTTATCTAAATTTTGAAGACAGATCATTTGACTGGGGTTTTGAAGAAAAGGGTTTTAGCAGTGGCTCAGCATATGCAGATCTGGATAATGACGGAGATTTGGACTTAATAGTCAATAACCTAAATGAACAGCCCTCTCTCTATCATAACATAAGTCCAAAAAAGAATTGGCTTCAAATATCCCTTCATGATAATTCGGAAAACACGTTTGCTTTAGGAGCAAAAGTAGAAGTCTTCACAGGCGAGGAAAATCAAATCCTGGAGGTTCAACCAGTGAGAGGCTTCCAATCATCTGTAAGTCCCAGACTTCATTTTGGCTTGGATAATATAGATACCGTCGATTCTATAAAAATCACATGGCCTGACAACTCACGGCAAATTCTTGAAAACATCTCGGCCAACCAGCACATCACTGTGAAAAAAGATGGCTCCCCGGGCTCAGTAATTTCTTCTAGAACTTCAGCGCTTTTAGGTAAAAGCGATTTTGCTCCGAATTACTCATCGCAGGCAAATGAGTTCAATGACTTCAAGCGACAGCCCCTAATGCTTACCATGCCAAGCTATATCAGTCCTATCTTATCTCAGGCTGACTTAAATGGAGATGGAAATCCAGAGGTATTTATTGGTGGTTCACAAGGTCAAGCGGGGAAAATCATGAGTTATACAGATGAAGGATGGAAGGACTATCCTAGTTTTAGGTCATCTCCAGAGTTTACAGATGCAGTGGCTATCTTCGAGGATTTCAACGGTGATGGGCATCAAGATCTATATATTGGAAGTGGTGGTTACCACGATTATTTGGGGTCTGATGAAGCGCTTCAAGACAGGCTTTACATAAATGATGGCACAGGCCGTCTAACCAGACAAACAAACTTTCCCGATTACAAATTTAGCACTGGAACAGCCATCGCTATTGATGTAAATGGAGATGGAAACCTGGATCTATTTATAGGCGCCAGATTGATACCTGGGCGATATCCTATCATCCCTGAAAGCAAATTGTTAGTTAATGATGGTAAGGGAAATTTCAGCGATCAAACATCAGACTATCTTCCAGATTCAGGTAAACTTGGATTAGTCACCTCTTCTTCATCTATGGATATCAATAATGATGGCAAGATGGATATTGTGCTGGCTGGTGAATATATGCCTATCACAATACTAATAAATTCAGGTTCTACATTCGAAGATAAAACTTCTGCTTATTTAAATTCCACACTTTCCGGCTGGTGGAATGTGCTTCAAAGTGTCGATATAGACAATGATGGCGATATGGATTTGATCGCAGGAAACTTTGGTCTTAATTCCCAATTTGAAGCAAGCGACAATAAAAAACTTCGCCTTTACGGAGCGGATTTTGACCAAAATGGATCAATCGATCCAATTTTGGAATGTTTCGTAGGAGATAAAATGTATCCATATCCTAGCAGAGACGAATTACTGGATCAGATGGCAAGTATGCGTAGTCGATTTACAGATTATGCTTCCTACTCGAAGGCTCAGTTGACAAACCTTTTTACAGAACAGGAACTTGAAAATGCACAGGTATTAGAAGCGAATACTCTGGAATCAATTCTTTTGGAAAATACAGGAAATGGCTTTCAAGTCAGATCTCTTCCTAGATTGGCTCAGTCATTCCCTGTCTATAGCATCTTACCAATAGATCTTAATAAGGATGGAAATATGGATTTGATCCTGGGAGGAAATCAATCCCATACACGAATCAGAATAGGGCTAATGGATGCAGGGTTAGGTCTCGTCCTAATAGGAGATGGTAAAGGTGATTTTTCTCCACTCAGTCCTTCAGAATCAGGTTTGGCCATCAAAGGAGATATCAAATCCATTTTGCCACTTTATACTAAATCAGGTATTCAACTGCTTTTTGGAATCAATCAAAAACCCCTGGAAAGTTATACTGTGAGATGAGCCAATATTTTAAATCAATCTGTATTTTATGTCTTCTTTTTTGCTCAATCATTTACGTGTCTTTAGCAAAGCCAAAACCTGTTAATTGGCCTAAACATTACAGCGAACAGCTTTTTCACATTACAGAAGTAATGGTAACCGATGTAGCCAGTCCTCCAGTGGCTGCTAGAATATATGCCTATTCCAATCTTGCAGCCTACTTGATAGCTAAAGAATCCGGAAAAGGATTTGAAAACAGTGATATTTTAGGTCAGACTTATTTGACAGATTACAATTGGGATCTCCCTGATTCAGAGCTCAGCTCATCAGAGTTTGCAGCAATTTATGCCATGCTTAAAGTGGGTGAATCCATCATGCCTTCTGGCTATTTGCTGAAAGAAAGACAACAAGAATGGATTGATATCGCCATAAAAGGAAAAATTCTTTCTAAAAAGGAAATCCAAATGCATGTGGCCTATGCAGAATCCGTGGCCGCTAGTGTAATGGCTGTAGCCAAAAAAGATGGGTATCTCCAACTCTCTGCACTAACAAGATATACTCCGCAAAAAGGTGAAGGATTTTGGTACCCTACTCCACCTGCGTACATAGCTGCGATAGAACCAGAATGGCAAACAATACGACCATTCTTTATTAAAGATCTTGAAGCTTATGCTCCTGCCCCTATGGCACTATTTGACATGACTGAAGGAAGTCCCTTCCATAATCAGCTGATGGAGGTGTACACCACTACAAATGAACTAAATGATGAGCGTAAACTGATTGCTAACTTTTGGGATTGTAATCCATTCAAAGTGAAGTTTTCCGGTCATATGGCTATAGGAGTCAAAAAAATCTCACCAGGTGGACATTGGATGGGAATCACCGGAATAGCAACTCAGAAAGCCAAACTTTCATTTGCCGAAACTTCATACATTCACGCGCTGGTAGCCATGACTCTTCACGATGCATTTATATCCTGCTGGAAAGCTAAATATGACACCGACAGAATCAGACCTGAGACTGTCATCAATCAGAAGGTAGATCAGCGCTGGAGACCGTTGCTGCAGACACCCCCGTTTCCAGAGTATACTTCAGGACACTCGGTAATCAGCCGTGCATCCGCTGTAATACTAACAGGATACTTTGGTGACAACTTTGATTTTATAGATAGTTCTGAAACGTATTTTGGACTTCCTGAAAGACCTTTCCCTTCTTTCCTGTATGCCTCCGAGGAAGCTGCCATTTCAAGACTTTACGGCGGAATTCATTTTCGTGATGCCATAGAAAATGGCTTAGCCCAAGGGGAAAAGATTGGTGATATGATTTGGACAAAGGTCAATAAATAAGCCTTAAATACACCCAGGAGCTACAAACTAGCCCCGATCAAGGCGGACCTTTCTCCCAGCTCAGAGATATTAATCGGTACTGGATAGCCCATATTTTCTAAGTAGGATTGAGTAGCGGGTAGGAAATATTCACAAGCCAAGCTTATCTTGCCTCCAAGAACAACTCCTTCAGCCTTGTTTTCGACCAAATAGGGAAATAGGAATTCTCCAAGTGTACTTCCAAACGTCTCAAAAACCCTCCTGGAAATCTCAATATCAAACTCCTTATTCAGAAGATCCTTTACACCAGAGATTTCAAGCCCATAATTTTGTGCAACATACTTTTTAAACCAAGCCGTACCCAAGTAATCCTCTGATATTCCTTCCCTGAATGGTGCAGTCCACAGTTTTGCATCCTTTACAATATCCTGTGTTTTGATTGCTGAACCCAACCCAGTTCCCAATGTAATGCCAATGGAATTACCGAAATCTCTACCTGCACCGGCAAAGCTTTCTCCCAATAAAAACGCTTCAGCATCATTGGTGAATGAGATACGAGAAGATATAATTCCTAGGCTCTCGGCTAGCAAATTTTTCACTGAAAGCTGATACAATGATGCCATCTTGCCTTGGTCTTTAATTAAAGATATTCCTTTGCCATAATCATATGGTCCAGGCATTGCTATACCAATTTCAATATCAGTGGCATTTCCAGCTGCTTTTTTTATTATTTCTGACCAAGCTGAAATGATAGATTCCTTAGAGCCGAATGTATCTACATCTGCTTCATGAAAATCTTGAAATTCAGCTGAATTTGATCCCAGGTAAATTTTGGCTGCGGAGATATGAGATCCGCCTATATCTACTCCTATTAACTCCATATTAGTCTACGAGGCTTAGAGAAAATGGCTTAGAACTTTCCGATACTCCTCTAGTCTTATTCGGCTCGCCTACCATGTCAAAGGTTAACTTGGCTCCTTTGCGCAGTTCCTGATACTTTAAAAAGTTTTTATCATAGTTGCTACCGTTCCATGTCACCGAATTGATATATCTATTTTCAGCAGAATTTGAAGGAGCAGAGATTTCTATATCATTGCCATTGGATAGATGAATCTTAGCATTTTGAAAGAGTGGAGCTCCTATCACATATTCATCTGACGCTGGAGTCACTGGATAAAAACCCAAAGCGGAAAAAACGTACCATGCCGAGGTCTGCCCATTATCCTCGTCTCCACAATAACCATCCGGCGTAGGCTGATACATTCTGTTCAACGTTTTCCTTACCCAGTATTGGGATTTCCACGGCTGCAAAGCATGATTATACAAATATATCATGTGCTGTATCGGCTGGTTACCATGAGCATATTGACCCATTTGGGCAACTTGCATTTCTCTTATCTCATGGATAACGAAGCCATAGTAGCTGTCTTCAAAAGTGGGAGGGCTAGAAAATACTGTATCTAACTTATCAGCAAAGGCTTTTTCCCCACCCATCAAATTAACCAGTCCTTCAATGTCCTGAAATACCGACCAAGTATAATGCATAGAATTTCCCTCTGTAAAAGCATCACCCCATTTCACAGGATTGAAAGGAGACTGGAAACTTCCATCTTCATTTTTCCCACGCATCCAGCCTACAGTAGGATCGTATAGCTTTTTATAATTCATCGCTCTCTCCTTGTAAAGATCAATTTCAGCTTTGGGTTTATTGAGCTTTTTGGCCAATTGATAAATAGTAAAGTCATCATAAGAATACTCCAGTGTGCGTGCCGCATTTTCATTGATTTCTACATCGTAAGGCACGTAACCCAGTTTATTGTAATATTCCGCTCCTGCCCGACCCACTGCTGTCAAAGGTCCGGAATGGTTTGCTCCATGCTTTAGTGCTTGATACAATGTTTCAATATCGTAGTCATAATCCTCTCCTATTTTCAAATAGGCATCAGCCACCACAGAAGCAGAATTATTTCCTACCATGACGTTTCTTAAACCTGGGCTTCCCCACTCGGGCAGCCAACCTCCTTCTTTGTATGCATTTGCCAGACCCATTTGGATCTCAGCATTGATTTCAGAATAAACCAAATTAAGCAAAGGAAAAAGTGCTCTGAACGTATCCCAAAAGCCAGTGTCAGTATACATATATCCCTTTTCCACTTTGCCATTATATGGACTGTAATGCACCACATCTCCCGATGCATCTATTTCATAAAATTTCCTTGGAAAAAGCAATGAGCGATACAAACTTGTATAAAACATCTCCATCTGAGCCACAGACCCACCACTAACTTCAATTTTGCCTAATTGCTCATTCCATGCAGTTCGTCCCTTACTTCTTAGCTCCTCAAAATCCGCATTTCCCAATTCTTTTAAATTTAGAACTGCCTGCTCAGGACTGATAAATGAGGATGCTATTTTGATGTTCACCTGGAAGGATTCTGAATTCTTTCCAAAACCAATTAGAGCTCCAACGTGGTTGGCATTTGCTGTTAAATTTTCACTGGAGACAGAATCTGCGAATGTCTGAGCTAATGAAAAGTCCTTATCGAATTCCAGCACGAAGTAATTTTTAAAATTGTCAGGAACCCCACCTGAGTTTTTGGTAGAATAACCGAAAATTCGATTATTGGCTTTATCAATGGTAACCTCAGATCCGTTGTCAAAAGCGTCCAAAACAAATGAAGCTTCCATATTCCCCGGATAAGTAATCCTAAAAAGTGCTGCTCTTTCTGTAGGTGTAAGTTCTACATTGACATTATAATCGGCTAAGAAAACTTGATAGTAATTTGGTTCTACCGTTTCGGCCTTATGAGAATACCAAGAGGCTCTTTCGTCTTGATCAAACACCGGCTTTCCAGTCATAGGCATAATGGAAAACTGGCCGTAGTCATTCATCCAAGGTGACGGCTGATGCGTCTGTTTGAATCCACGGATTTTTTCATCCCCATATTTGTACATCCAACCATCTCCCATCTTTCCTGTTTGAGGGGACCAAAAATTCATCCCCCAAGGCAAAGCAATTGCTGGATAAGTATTCCCGTTGGAAAACTCAGGTCTGGAATCAGTGCCAACAATAGGCAGGGCAAAGTCAACTAATTCTCTAGATTCCGTAGCAGTGATTTTTTGGGCAAAAAGCCCGAATTGTATGCACAGCAAAAGTGCAACAGTGGCAATAATAGGTCTCATTAAACAAATTTTTTATCTCGGCCCCAAACTTACTAATCAATTCTCAGAGTCAACAGCAGAAATATACATGTTATATAAAATTCCAATATTCGAAAAAAGGCAATAATCATCACCTATGTAATGAAGAAATAACAAAAAAGAGGTTTTGAACTTAATCAAAACCTCTTCTTATATACTACTAATTATTCAATCTCACTACTATCAATTAATTGGAAGCATCCCACCAAACATTGTTTATCCATGTATCTCCACCCATGTTAGAAATAGCATTTGCCAATCCTTGTGGATTAGTTGTACTTTCTGAAGCTGGATACAATTGTCTTCTTGGAATCTGGCCTGAGGAGAAATTACCTGAATAATTCACAGAAGTCAATTCAGGATAACCTGATCTTTTCCAGTTGTTCCAAGATTCTACGAAATTTGCGAAAACACCAGTAGTAGCCCAGATTTGCTCATTAATCATCTTAAGGGAAGCTTCAGAGCTACTTACATCCAAAGGATTTGCTGTGGCAAATGTAGCAGCAGCAGCCGGAGAAATACTTGATCCTCCGAATTTACCGATAGACACTAGGGCTCCCTGCAAACCTGCAGAATAATAAGAGGAAGCAGATCCTGAAACAGAATATCCTCTTGCAGCAGCATCAGCTAACAAAAACTGAATCTCAGCATACGTCAAAATGAAAACTGGCGCATCTCTATCTCTGTAGATGGCAGTAGGTCTTGAATATTTGCCTATCGGTGATATATCTCCACCAGTACCTGTAGCACCAGGATAGCCTGGAGCATTGGTAATATCAGTCGATCCACCTCTTAGGTCATAGCCATTTGGCATTCCTATCTGGGCACTTGGATCATTATTGCCAACAGCAGTACCTCTATTTGCAGCTAAACCAGCCAAAGGTATTTCTGCGATAACTGAAAGACGGGGATCATTGTCTGATTTAAGGAAATCAATCAATTTATCAGACCAACGAACTTCATAGATATCATCAGTTACATTTAGCGCATTTGCGCTGGAGTTAGCATATCCATTCGCTTGATCTGACACCAATACTGCCTCATCATCTGTAGAAGTAAAGACTCCACCGGCCACGGCTTTTTGTACATAGGATTGTGCTGTGGAAGGATCCACTTCAACTAATCTCATTGCCATACGCAACATGATAGAATAGCCTAGCTTTCTCCATTTAGTCAGGTCACCGCCATACAGCACATCATTTTTGATTTGATCACCTGATTCGTTAATAGAAGAAAGAGCAGTTTCAAGTTCAGAAAGCATTGCCATATAGGCATCTGACTGTGAATCATACTTTGGCTGCGTGATACCGTCCTCAGCCTGCAAAGCTTCCGAGTAAGGTAGATCTCCATAAATATCGGATACAAAAGAAAGAGTAAGTACTTTCCAGATACTACCTACAGCTACCAAATTAGTAAGGCCTTTTTCCTCAGCCAGGGCCTGCATTTGATAAACTCTGGAAGCGGTAGAATAGCCATCATTCCAAACACTTTGGATATAACTATTCGTACTTCCTGATGCCACATACTTATCTGCATTAGAGTAATAGTTTGCACCCCCCGTAGAAGTGGAAGCCATCACTTGCACCCACATACTTTGGAAAAGTATTGCTCCGGTGTATCCGGTCATCATGTTTCCATAATTGTAGGAAACTGTGGGAAGAATTAGGTTTGGATCGAATACACCTCCGTCCGCACGGTTAGGATCTGTATTGATATCTGCAAAATCTCCATCGCAGCTCGATGCTGCCAATAAAATTCCCGTAAGAAATATGCTAATATATTTTTTCATATTAATTCAATTTGAAATTAAGGTTAAACCCAAAAGATCTAGTGCTAGGAAGGTTACCACCTTCAATACCTGTGTAGTTAATATTTGAACCAAAACTAGCCTCAGGATCGATATTCTTCGCTTTACGCATTAAGAATGCTAGGTTTCTTCCCACAAGTGAAACACTCAGGCCTTTCAAAACTGGTGTATTTCCAAACCACTTAGATGGCAAGGAATATCCAAGAGTCAACTGTCTTAACTTGATAAAATCACCATCAACCACACTAGTGCTTGTCACATTTTGAGCTAAAGCTCTATAGTAGTTTTCTGCAGTTGCTGTCACTCCACCATTTGTCACTCCATCTTCTCTACCTTCAAGTGTAATTTTATTAAGTCCTCTGAAGGTCGAATAGAATTCTGTGGCAGAAAGAACCTTATTGCCATAGTTGTAATCAATCAAGAAGGAGAAGCTAATGCCTTTATAGTTAAACTCGTTATTCCAGCCACCATATAGAGTAGGCAATACTGTTCCCATGCTGATCAATTCACCACGTACAGGTAATCCTGCCTCATCCACTTGAATGCTTCCATCGGTATTGTAAGCGTAATCGTAAGCTCTGATTTGAGGACCAGATTCACCCACTACGTATGCAGTCACTGCGTTACCAAGTGTAGCTCTGTTCTGACCTAGGTTAATAGGATTATTATTTGGATCCGTGCTTAGTATCTCATTTTTCACTTTAGATAAGTTGAATGAAGTCTTCCAAGTAAAGTTTGTGGTTTGTACAGGTGTTCCTGTTACCAATACTTCCAAACCTTTGTTGCTGGTGGATCCAGTTGCCACGACAGAACTATTGAAACCTGAAGTAATACTTAAATTAGCATTCATAATTTCATTGTGCGTCTCTTTCTCGTAATAAGCGATATCAAACCCTAAGCGATTATTGAAAAAGCTAAGGTCAACACCGAATTCCATTTCACTGGTAGTAAACGGCTTGAGGTTCAAGTTAGGAAGAGAAGTTGGAGAAGAACCTGCCGGTACACCATTGTAAGAGTTTGCTGAACTGTAATAGAAGGTGCTTTGATAAGCATTAAAAGGCTCTCCACTAGTTACCGCGTACGATGCTCTTACTTTACCAAAATCAAGAGCAGGCATATCTATCAATTGATCGAATACAAATGCAGCTGCAACTGAAGGTGAGAAGATGCTGTTATTATCTGTAGGTAATGTACTATACACATCATATCTACCAGTAGTGGTCAATGTCAGGATGTTGTTATACCCTATACCAACAGAGTAGTATCCAGAGTGCACTTCACGCTCATTAAAATCATATGATCTGGAGAATGTCTCCACGTTAAACGGTGAGTACAAGTAAGGTAAAACAAAACGACTTCCCCCTACTCCTACAGATTCATATTTGTTATTTCGCATGTTTGCACCTGCAAGGATATCCAGATTAAGTTTCTCAGTTAGATCAAACTTACCACCTAAAATTCCATCAATATTTGTCTCTGATCTCTGAGATTGACCACGTCCATTAAGGTTACCTTTCAAGTCTGCTGAATAAGCAAGTCCATAAGGATCTACGCTGAAGAAATCATCATTAGAAGCATCATTACCCAATCTGATCATCGCGAATATATCTTTGGTGAAGCTATATTTGGTAGATATTGCTGAAATAGTACGCTTTCTACCAAGATCATTGATGCCTTGATTTACCACAAAATAAGGGTTAGTCACATAAATATCATCACTGAATACTGTTTCTGCACCTGTATCTGGATTATATCCAGGAGCAAAAATGCTTTGACTGATATTAGGTGCTAGAAGTAAGAAGTTATTAGGATTTTTTGGTCCATCACTTAAGAATGGAACATTTGAAGACTTCTGATCAATATAATTGACCATAGCAGTTACATTCAATTTATCCGTAATATTTTGCTCCACATTTAAATTTACAGTCAATCGATCTACGCCACTGTTGGGAACAATAGATTTAGAGTCAAGATTGGAAACCGACATTCGGAAAGATCCATCAGTTCCTAATCCTTTAGCAATTGAAACCGTATTGGTGAAATTTGATCCCGTTCTGTAAAAATCAATGTAACGGTCATTTGAAGGAGAATAAGGATATTGATTACCGTCAAATCCTATCACTGAACTACCGTCCATTACCGCACCCCAAGACAATCTACCTGTAGATTGTGCATCCACTGCAGTTGTAGGTTTTACACCTCCAGTACCTTGGCCGTATACTTCCTGAAAATCTGTGAAATCCACAGGATTTTCAGCCATATAGTTCATTGTATAATTTAAAGACCAATCACCACCTTTTGCACCTTTCTTAGTAGTGATCAAGATTACACCGTTTGATGCTCTGGATCCGTAAAGTGCAGATGCAGCCTGACCTTTCAAAACAGTCATAGTTTCGATATCGTCAGGACTTAAATTCCCTATACCATCACCACTATCACCGCCACCCCATTCACCGGCAGCTCCTCTTTGGCTGTTATCCATCGGGATACCATTGATTACATACAAAGGAGAGCCAGTACCACTGATACTTGGAAGACCTCTTAGAGTAATTTTGGAAGTTCCGCCCGGACCACTGTTCGTACCCTTTACTACCAAACCTGCCACACGTCCTGCGAGAGAGTTCGCCACGTTAGTTTCTCGGGCTGTTGTTAAGGATTCGCTCCCTACTTGGGTTACTGAATAGCCCAACGTTTCCTTGTCTTTACTTATACCCAAAGCAGTAACAACTACTTCAGATAATTCACTGGCGTCTTCGCTCAGTACGACATTCAATTCAGTTCTATTGCCTACCGGAATCTCCTGAGAAGCAAATCCGATAAACGAAAAGACCAAGACTGAACTTGAACTTACAGAAATCGAGTACTCACCATCGATATTCGTGGTGGTACCTGTCTGGTTACTCTTGTCTAAAATAGTAACTCCAGGCATGGGTAACCCATCTGTGTCTGCCGTTACTACTCCTTTCAAGACTCTACTCTGACCTTGTGCTAATTGCACTGCGCATAGCATAAACCCCAGAGCAAAAGCAATTGATAAAACTTTTCTCATAGCTGGTAATTTATAGTTTGAACTAATTTAATTGGGTATTTTTTTTACTAGGTTATTTTGTGCCTTAAACACTTAGGGCTTTAAAAGTGGGGAAGTATTCACGAAATATATAATGGTCAATCTAAGCGAATAGGGAATAATATTATTTGGTAACCTGTATTATCTAAGTATTAATTCTAGTGGAGTAAAGCTAAAAATTTCATAAACTATTCAAAAACAATTCTGTAATTTTTTATAAAAAAACATAGGCCATTCTATAATTTTTTTCAAGAAGATAATCGCTTGAACAAAATGATTTGAAAAAATATTTACCTAAAATCCCTCCCTGTTTCTATTTGTTCTTGATAAAGTATAATAATAGTATATAAACATTTCATAATGAACACAAAAAGCTTTTCCAGTCCAAGAATCATTATTAACTAAAAAATTGAATGAGAATGTATATTTAGTTCATTTCAAAGAATACTATTTAATAACACTATCCAGTGTTAAAATCACTACGTAATTCTCATTTGAATGCTTGCCACATCTTTTAACAAACACTACTATGAGGATAAATTTTGCAGATCAATACTTTAATGATTTGAAATAATGGATCAGTAAATAGCTTTTTAGTATATTCTCTTAATCTTTAAGTTAATTAGTTGTTAAAATAAGGGTAGACTAACATATTAATTGTTTAAAAATTTTATTTCTCTTTATGAGAGTTTGCTTAAATAAAAGAATTCGAAAAAAAAAGCCATCCTTTTCAGAATGGCTTTTTACTATATACTTGTAATAGCTTATCTAAGAAAAAGCATTTCGCGGTACTTCACTAATGGCCAAGATTCATCATCTACCAGAAGTTCCAATTTATCTACTGCATATCTAATTTTATCAAAGTAAGCTTCCTTCACTTCAGTTTGATAACCTTTAGCCATTTTCACGATATCCTCCTCTTTGTTCAACTTCTTACGTGCTTCTATCATCGCCGTGATATTTGCTTTCAAAGACTCAATATGTGTAGCTACTTCTTTGATCGTTTCAACAGCTGCTGTATGATCCAAACCAAGACCTTTTAGGCCATTTGCATTCTGGATAATCTTGTTTTGATAAAGAATAGCTGTAGGAATAATATGATTCAAGGCCAAATCACCCATTACTCTTCCTTCTATCTGAACTTTCTTAATGAAGTTTTCCAACATTATTTCATGGCGGGCGTGAACCTCGATACCATTCATTACATTATGTCTTTCGAAAAGTTCTTTCGTTGCTTTTGTAGCATACACGTCCAATGCCAAAGGAGTTGACTTCAAGTTGGACAAGCCTCTTTTTTCAGCCTCGTTAGCCCATTCCTCAGAATAACCGTCACCTTCGAATCTCACTTTCTTGCTATCCTTGATGTACTTTCTCAATACATTGACGATTGCAATTTTCTTTTCCTTACCAGCGCTCATTTCCTTCTCGATGTCTTTTGCCATCTCAGTCAGCACGTCAGCGACAATTACGTTCAGCACAGTCATTGGTCCAGCCACGTTAGCCTGAGATCCTACTGCACGGAATTCAAATTTGTTACCAGTGAAAGCAAATGGAGAAGTTCTATTTCTATCTGTGTTGTCAAGGATGATTTCAGGAATCTTGGAGATACCTAATTTCATATACATATTATCACCCTTTTCAATTTTGATATTTCCGTTTTTCTCAAGCTCATTCAAAACTTCGGTAAGAGTAGCGCCCAAGAAAGTAGAGATAATTGCAGGAGGAGCTTCATTGGCACCAAGACGGTGATCATTACCTGCAGAAGCTATACTAGCTCTCAATAAGTCAGAGTGATCGTAAACCGCTTTAATAGTTGCAACCAAGAAAGTAAGGAACTGAAGATTTTCTCTTGCAGAATTACTTGGCTGGAAAAGGTTAACTCCCGTGTCAGTAATCAAAGACCAGTTATTATGCTTTCCGCTTCCGTTTACTCCAGCAAATGGTTTCTCGTGAAGAAGTACTTTCAATTCATGTCTTTCAGCCACTTTTTCCATCACATCCATCAACAGTTGGTTGTGATCGGTAGCTTTGTTGATTTCTTCGAACAAAGGAGCAACTTCAAACTGACCTGGAGCTACCTCATTGTGTCTTGTCATAACAGGAATTCCCAACTTCAGTGCTTCATTTTCGAAGTCTACCATGAAGTCTTTAACTCTAGTTGGGATGGAACCGAAATAGTGATCATCCAATTGCTGACCTCTAGCTGGGCTATGTCCGAAAACAGTTCTACCAGCCATTACCAAGTCAGGTCTTGCTGCGAAAAGAGCCTTATCAATTACAAAATATTCTTGCTCTACACCTAAAGAAGGCTGCACTTTTCTAACGTTTCTGTCAAACAATTGACAGATGGTAACCGCGGCCTCATTGATTGCTTCGATTGACTTCAAAAGCGGGGTTTTGTAATCCAGTGCTTCACCTGTGTAAGACACAAAGATAGTAGGGATACAAAGGGTGTTCTCAAAGATAAAAATCGGAGAGGTTGGGTCCCAAGCAGTATATCCTCTAGCTTCAAAAGTAGAACGGATACCACCGTTAGGAAAAGAAGATGCATCTGGCTCTTGCTGAACTAACGCAGATCCCTTGAATTTCTCAAGACCACCTAGCGCATCAAAAAACGAATCATGCTTCTCCGCAGTAGATCCTGTCAATGGCTGAAACCAGTGTGTATAATGCGTCACACCTTTGGACAGTGCCCAAGTTTTAACTGCTGATGCTACTTCTTCGGCAGTAGACGCATCTATCTTGGTTCCTTTGTCAATTGCCTCCATTACTCTTTTATATGCTGAAGGAGCCAAAGAAACTTTCATTTGAGAAGCTCCAAAGGTATTGGTACCAAAAAAGTCTGAGATTTTAGGGGACGGTGCCTTTACAGTTACTCGCTGTCTGGTCTGCACCATTGCTAAGGCTTGTTGTCTGAGTGTTGCCATTTCTACAATTTGTGGTTTAAAATTATACTCACAAAAATAGAAAAATATGTATGCGAAAATGCTTTTGACAGATTTTTGACCTTAATTTTCAAAAAAATTACACTTTTTTCAATAATTCATCGTAAAAAGGCACCGTTTTCAGAGAAAAACTAAGATATATTGAATAAAATTGGAGAATTGAAAACAAGAGAAGATTAATTACCTTTGCATTCTCATTGTCAGAAGCGTAATTGTGAAAAAAGTAGCCTATTATACACTAGGATGTAAGCTAAATTTCTCCGAAACCTCTACTATTAGTCGCCAATTTGAAGAAAAAGGCTATCTAAAAGTTGATTTTCATGAAAATCCCGACATTTTCATCATCAACACCTGCTCGGTAACAGAGAATGCTGATAAGAAGTGTAAAAAAATAGTAAAGGAGGCTAAAAAGATTTCGCCTAATTCCTACGTTACTATTATCGGCTGCTATGCTCAACTGAAGCCAAAAGAAATTTCGGAAATTGAGGGAGTTGATGCAGTACTTGGAGCAGCTGAGAAATTCCGTCTAATTGAGCTTTTGGACGATTTTGCTGCAGTCCAGGAAACCAAAGTCCTGGCTTCAGAGATTCAGGAAGCAACTGTCTTTAATAATGCATTTTCGATCAATGATCGCACGAGAACTTTCCTTAAAGTCCAAGATGGTTGCAACTATGGCTGTGCATTTTGCACTATCCCACTTGCCCGCGGCAAGAGTAGAAGTAATACAATAGAAAGCGTGCTCCAGTCTGCTAGAGAAATTGCTGCAACTGGTGTAAAAGAAATTGTGTTGACTGGAGTGAATATTGGTGACTTCGGAATCGTAGACGGCAAAAGAAACGAGCGATTTGCAGATTTGGTCTATGCACTTGATGAAGTGGAAGGAATCAATAGGCTAAGAATTTCATCCATTGAGCCAAACTTGCTTACCAACGAGATCATCAGCTTTGCAGCGCAATCAAAGCGTTTTGTTCCACATTTCCATGTCCCTTTACAATCAGGTTCCAATACCATTTTGAGGAAAATGGGTAGAAGATACCTTCGTGAACTCTATATTGATCGAGTGAACAAAATCAAAACATTGATGCCACATGCCTGCATCGGGGTAGATGTGATTGTAGGTTTTCCGGGTGAGACAGATGAGCTTTTTATTGAAACATACAATTTCCTCAATGAACTGGACATTTCCTATCTGCACGTATTCACCTACTCTGAGCGGGCAAATACGCGCGCTGCAGAAATGGATGAGGTGGTTCCGATGAAAAAGAGAAACGAACGCTCGAAAATGCTCCGAATTTTATCTGAGAAAAAGAGAAGGAAATTCTACACTGAAAATTTAGGAGAGACATTCACTGTTCTTTTCGAAGAAGACATTGAGGACGGTAAGATTCATGGCTTCACAGAAAATTACATTCGTGTGGCTGCCAAATACGATCCAATGCTGATCAATGAACTGAAGCTCGTGACGCTTGATCAAATTAATGATAAAGGAAATGTCGAAGTGCTGGAACCTGAAATGGTTTACGAAAAGCACTAAGCAAAATTCGATTTTATCAAGGGAGGGTTAAACAACTTAATCATAAGCTTGTTGTTAAAGTATGACCTCTATATTCAAACCCGAAGGAAGAATCACCAGAAGGATGTATTTGGTGATGTTTATCATCTTTTATTTCATTAATATCCTCTGCCTGATGATCATATGGGATAGTTTCCACAGTCAATCATGGGCAGTATTCTATGCAGCCTTAGTAGTTCTTGTAGCATCCATCTGCATATTGTTGGTTCAAGCGATCAAAAGACTACATGACATAGGCCTCGATTGGAAATACTCTTTATATTTATTGATTCCACCTCCACTCAACTTTATCGGTTTTATATGGCTTGCTGCCAAAAAAGGCCAAGATGGTGAAAATGAGTATGGACCCGATCCAAGAAAAACTGATGTCATTTAAATCCCATTAGACATATTCGCCAAAAAAATGAAATCTGTAGAAAGAGTAATTTTTCTACCGCTTTTCTTTTTGTCAAAGAGAAAATATCAGTAAAGTGAAAGTAATGCGATTTTCCACCTACATTTTTCTAAATTCAAATCAGAAAAAAAACTATAAGTGGAAGATTCAAATAAAATCGCATTAGTTCGACAAGAACCTTGGCTTTCTCAATACGAACCACAAATCCAGCGAAGATTTGATCGATATCAGGAGGCAATTCACGAAATCAATAATTTCAGTGGAAATATTCTTGAGTACGCTTCAGCCCATACTTATTATGGGATACATTTCGATCCGTGGAGAAAAGGTTGGGTATATCGGGAATGGGCTCCCGCAGCCAATCAACTTAGCTTTTTTGGCGACTTCAATAATTGGAATAGGGGTTCACATCCCATGAAGAAAAGTCCTCGTGGTGACTGGGAGATTTTTTTACCGTATGAGCAATACAAAGACAATTTCATTCACGGAAGTAGAGTAAAGGTTCACATAATAGCTGAGAATGGCGCATTGGATCGAATTCCCGCTTACATCAGACGTGTAATACAGGATGAGAACACGCATGATGTTGCAGGTCAACTTTGGTTTGCCGAGGATTTCAAATGGACAGATGAGTCTTTCACCACCGAGAAAAGTGTCGCACAGCCGCTTATATACGAATGTCACATTGGCATGTCCCAAGAGAAACTTGGTGTAGGCACCTATCTTGAATTTGAAGAATTGACACTTCCGAGGATAAAGGCTGCCGGCTACAATACTATTCAGATGATGGCTGTAATGGAACATCCCTACTATGGTTCATTCGGGTATCATGTTTCCAATTTTTTTGCACCAACCTCCAGGTTTGGATCTCCGGAAGAATTAAAGTCACTGGTTAATAAGGCACATGAAATGGGCATAGCAGTGGTCATGGATATCGTCCACTCACATGCAATCAAAAATGTAAATGAAGGATTAAATGAGTTTGACGGAAGCGACCACCAGTATTTCCATCCTGGGGACCGAGGCAATCATGAAGCTTGGGATTCAAAAGTCTTCGATTACTCCAAGCGGGAAGTACAGCAGTTCTTACTTTCCAATATCAGATATTGGCTAGAAGAATTTCACTTTGATGGTTTTCGATTCGATGGAGTCACGTCGATTATGTATCACCACCACGGTCTGTTTATGGATTTTCATTCGGCAGACCTGTATTTTGACCAGAATGTAGACGAAGATGCTGTGCTTTACCTGCAACTGGCCAATACTCTAATTCATGCATTAAGACCCGAGAGTATTTCAATTGCCGAGGACATGAGTGGAATGCCTGGACTAGCACGGCCGATTGAAGATGGTGGTATTGGATTCGATTTCCGAATGGCGATGGGAGTACCTGATTTTTGGATCAAAACACTCAAACATAAACAAGATGAGGAATGGGACATGTTTGAGCTTTGGCATCAACTCACTAACAGACCCGGGGCAGAACGATCCATCGGCTATGCAGAAAGTCATGATCAAGCCTTAGTAGGAGACCAAACCCTGGCTTTCAGATTGATGGACAAGGAGATGTATTTTTCTATGTCACTTCTTCAGCAAAACCTTATCGTAGATCGTGGGATAGCACTCCATAAGCTTATCCGGTTGATCACCCTTACATTGGGCGGAGAAGGATATCTGAATTTTATGGGCAATGAATTTGGCCATCCAGACTGGGTAGACTTTCCAAGGGAGGGAAATAATTGGAGCTACATGCATGCACGCCGCCAATGGTCGTTGGTCGATGATCCTCTATTAAGATATGGTCAAATGGACGCCTGGGACAAAGCCATCATCAAACTTGCAGATGAATACCAACTCTTAGCTTCAGCACCTGCTCAACAGCTCTATTTGGATCCTGATAAAAAAATACTGGCTTATGAGAGGTCAGGACTGATTTTCGTATTTTCTTTCCACCCTACAGAATCATACTTCGGACTACCGATTCATGTCAAAAAAGTTGGGGAATATAAGATCTTACTTAATTCTGACGAAAAGATATTTAGCGGATTTGAGAGATTAGATGAAGAGGTAATCTATCCTACTGACGAACATCAGAGTATAAAATTATACGTGCCAAACCGGACAGTATTAGTTCTGGAAGAGATTTAGATATGGATAATTAATTGAAAGGAAATTTTTTAATTATTGAAATCATATTTAACGGATGAATACTTCTGCTGATGCATATTTCAAAGAAGGATGTGGCCGCTGTCCACTTGGTGGCACTCTAGACTGTAAAGTCAACAACTGGAAACAGGAGCTAGAGATTCTCCGGAAAATTATCCTTGAATGTGGCTTAATTGAAGAATCGAAATGGGGCGTACCATGCTACACTTACCAAAACCATAATATTCTTGTCCTCTCTGCATTCAAAGATTATGCTTCAGTAAGCTTTTTCAAGGGAGCTTTGTTAAATGACTCTCAAAAAATCCTAAGCAAACCAGGCGAAAACACCCAAGCTGCCAGGCTCATCAAGTTTACCAACACAGCGGAGGTAAAAGAAATGAAACCAATCCTGAAAGCTTATATTTTTGAAGCAATCGAAGTGGAAAAGGCTGGACTTAAAGTAGAATTTGAGAAAAAGCCAGAACCAATCCCTGAAGAGCTTCAACAAAAACTGGAAGAAAATCCAAATTTCAAGATAGCTTTTGAAAACTTGACTCCCGGTAGACAACGGGGTTACATTATTTATTTCTCGGCACCCAAGCAATCCAATACTTGGTATAATAGAATAGAAAAATTCCTACCGAAAATCCTTGATGGAAAAGGAATGAATGATTAAAACTGAAAAAGCCTTTGATGGAAACTATCAAAGGCTTTTTCATTTCTATATTTAGGCGACTACTCGTACCTCAAAGATTCTATTGGATCCAATTTCGATGCTTTGAATGCTGGGAAATATCCTGACAATAATCCTACAACAATACAGATCAAAAATGCAAGGAACATCCACATCCACGGAATCAAAAATCCTCCTACTCCAATCACCAAAGCTATTATATTCCCTATGGTGATACCTAAAATCACTCCCATAACTCCACCTAATACGCAGATCATGATTGCCTCCATCAAAAATTGCTGTCTGATTCTAAGTGGTGTTGCTCCCAATGCTTTTCTGATTCCGATTTCACGGGTTCGTTCCGTCACTGAAACGAGCATTATGTTCATAAGACCTATAGAGGCTCCCAAAAGGGTGATAAAACCTATACCAAATCCTCCCATTCTAAGATAACCAGCTACTTCTTCCAAGCTTTCTGCTACGGACTCACTTTTTGTCAAATCAAACGAATCTTCCTGAGCAACTCTATCTTGGCGAATTTCTCTCATCATTCCAATAGCCTGCCCCATTTCATAATCTATCCGCTCTGGTCCTGATGCCACACCAGTAACGTTATAATTAAAATTGCCCATCTGATCCAGGCGGCTAGCATTTTCTATAGGAAGCAAAATCTGTCTATCAGCTCCGGAATCTTGCCCTACTCCACCCTGCTCTTCCAAAACGCCCACTATCGTATAAGGACGTCCTAAAACAATGATTTTTTGGTTTAATGGATCTTCATTGGACTCAAAAAGTGTCGTGCCCAGTTCCTTACCTATAATGCACACATTATATCCATTTTGCACTTCCATACTTGTGAAGTTTCGCCCGAACTCAAGCTTCATCGCTTTAATGCTAAGATAGTTTTCATCTCCCCCTCTCACACGAACATTCGGGTTGGTTGTTTTTGATCCTCTTTTGATCTCGGCAGATCCAGTCACAGAAACGAATACTGTAGAAATACCTACACTATTATATTTCTCTTTGAAATTCATGACCTCGCGAAAAGTGAGTTTAGGATAGGTCTTTTCAGTCTTTCCGTCCTGAATAGCGCGTCCACCACTGAAACCTTTATTTCTGATATCAAAAGAATTAGCGCCCAAACCTGAAAAGCTTTCAGCAATTTGGGTTTTGATTCCATCAATAGCGGTCAGCATACCTACCAGCGACGATATACCGATTGCTATGATCGCGCCTGTTAGAATTGTTCGCAATAAGTTTACTTTGACGGAACGTGTTGCTTCCCGTACATTTTCGATCAAATTCATAGTGTGTTCATATTAGAACGTCTTTCCAGGATAAATGCACCTAGGTAAGTCAATTATAAATAATTAAGGTGAAAATGACTATTAAGCAAGAAAATTTAAGAAAGTATCAGTGAATACGGTCGCCTCTGACGTCAAGCTTTCTCATTACCTCCTCTTCAAAAAGCAACCACTCTTGCCACCGTTGATTTACCGTTTCTTCATTTTGGTATTTTCTGGCTAGCTCGATAAAAGTAACGTAATGGCCAGCCTCAGAAACCATCAATTCATAGTAAAATCTCTTTAATTCTGGATCCTCAAGATGTGTGGAAAGCAACTTGAAACGCTCACAGCTTCTGGCCTCAATTAGGGCATTTAAAAGTAATTGCTCCGTGAGTTGTTGTGTTCTGCTTCCACCTTTTTTAACAAAATCAGTCAGCTGAATCACATATTCGTCTCTTCTAGGATATCCAAATTTCAAACCCCGTTTGCGAATCTGCTCAAGTACTCGCTCAAAATGCCCCCATTCTTCCGCCACGATTGGAGTAAGTGTATCTACTAATTCATCCAAATCATTAAATCTTAAAATGAGGCTAATGCAGGAAGATGCTGCCTTTTGCTCGCAATAAGCATGATCTGTCAATATATCCTCTAGCTGCATCTCCGCTATTCCCACCCATCGCGGATCGGTTGACAGCTTCAAATGCAACATTTTTTGTCTGGTGCTCTCTTCCCAACTCATATTAATCAAATAAATACCAGGTAATGCCTAGATCTATAAATGATTTATACCCCGTGTAATCAGGAGTAACAAAATAACCTTCATTGTTCATCAGGCCGCTATTCAAGTGATTGTATTTCAGCAATACCCGTGTACGGTTAATTCTGAAATCCAGGAACACATCTGCAACTGGATAAGCATATACATTAAAGTTATTCTGAAGGTAAAATTGCTGGGTTCCAGGAAAATAAGCTTCCGCATAATAATCTGAATGATATCTAATATCCAGGCCAAGCTGTACATAGACATTATCATTAAACATCGGACTGTCATAATAGAATTTGGTATTTCCGTAAAACTTCGGAATTCTAAATTTGTCACCAGCATCTCCCGAGATTTGAGTATATATGACCTCAGTGTCCCACTGGAATTTCTGTCCGATTCTCACATTAGCTTTTAATCCAGGGACGAGCATAAATGCTTCACCACCGGCTTGCTCCGCTATGCGCTTTTCGTTAAAGTAGACATAGTTATTTATCCTGTTGATCGTCAGAGAAGGTCTGATTTTTATATTTCTAAAATCTACTTTAAAAACACCTCGAATCTGATCTACTCCTATATTATCAAAATCATTTTCCCAGCGGTAGTGATTTCCATAATACATCTGCTGCATCATAGTAGGTTTGTATACTGCCTTTGTATAATCTACCTCAAGCCAAGGAGAAACAAATAATCCGTGCAGTTTGTATGCGCCGGGAATCAGATATTCTCCATCTGCACTGATTGACCAATTCTCAGAGATTTTTCCGATCAACTCACCTCCTAAATAGACTTCATTGAAATTATTTTTCTGAGGGTAAAAAGTACTTTTCATCCTGCCTGCTCTGAATTTAGCATGGGCGTTGTAGTAAAACCCCTTAAAGCTTCCTTTGAAACCTACTTCATTTCCCCATTCTTTAAAGTCACTGTAATTTCTGGTGGTATCTAATTGGCCGTTCAACCTATCGCTCGGATAGAACAGTGAATCACTGCTGGTTAAAGCTGCAGATAATGTAAAATCCTTATTCTTTTGATCAAAGATATGATAGATCTGCAGCTCATCTTGGATGCTATATTCATGATAAAACCTGTATTCCTGTCTCAGATCACTGGCCTGAGTATTGCTGAGCCATACCTTAGCATCTTCATAGGTAAAATAGACCGAGGTGCTATCTACATCAGGAGGAATGATTCCACCGATTTCGTTGACCCTGTGTAGCATTCTTGAAAAATTTCCCAAAAACCAATACTTCCCATTTTCAGATCGATAATTGGTATGCAAAGAATATGAATTTTGAACAGTCATATTATCATCTCTGGCAACTGGGTTAAGCGTTTTCCGAGCACGAATGGTATGAAAATCAAACCCAATATTCCATCGAGGATTCACGTTTCTGGCAAAGGCTATGTCCAGCATATTCCGCTGTCCTCCACCAAAATAAGCTGACATTTCTGTAAATGGAGACTTGGTATCGAAATACTTATTCTTTTCCGGTGCATGAAAATAGAGATCATAAGCACCAAAACCTGAAGTAGCTCCGATCACATCAGGTACCGCATAAAAAATTGGCTTAGTGGCACTTCCTATATTTCCCAAATCCTGGTATTTCCAATTGCTTTTGGAAACAGGCGCATAGTTGTGGAAATTATTCAGAGACGTATCCTGAGGGTAAAGTATCAGATTATTCCGTTTGATGTCTTTTTCAAAAAAATACAAACTTGTCTTAGGACCGTACACCATCCGCGTACTATCGTCCAGCAGCGATTTCCTTATTGCTCCCTCCTCCTCTTCTTCCTCCGGATTGACTCGCTGGCTAGGATTTTGGCCAGTTCTTGGGACAGTTACCTGTGAATAAGCGAAGTGGGACCCCACTAGGCTTAAGAAAAATAGGAAGCAGAGTAACCGTTTATTCACTTAGATTTCGTTCTTTTTAAAGACCTTTTGTTGGATTAGTTTTACTAAAGCCTGCTCACCCGATGATGAAAACCGAACTTCAATGGGAAGCACAAAAATCGGAATTTCTTCCAGAAAACCTTTCGGGGCTTTAGATTTAACTTTCACAGCGTCCTTTTCGGTCGTTAGCACAACGGCATTTTGAGAAACATGTTGCTTCCAGAAAGATCTAACTTTATCCAAATCAACTTCGGAATAGTCATGATGGTCTGGATAGCTCAGCACCTTTAACAATTCATATTTTCTTCCTACATACTCTACTAAGGGTTGATTATTTGCCAAACCCGTAAGCAGAATTATTTTGGATGAAAACCTCATTTTTTCCACCAAAGGCACTGGCTCTCCATATACAATAGACGAGAAAAGAACTGGAGTCTCTGGCCTACAATAATCCAAAACCCGACTCTTATAATCACCCTTCACTTTAGCATTCAATATCTCTGGACACTTTGAAACAATGATCACATCGGCCCTTTTTGCCCCAACTCTACTTTCCCTAAGTCTGCCCATGGGCAAAATAAAATCTGAGAAAAAAGGCCTTTGAAAGGTTGTCAATAAAATTTTCAAGTCTCCCTTTACATAGCGATGCTGAAATGCATCATCCAGAATAACTACCTCAGGAGAGTCCGACATTGAAGCGATTTCATTTAGTGCTTTCGCTCGATCTTCTCCCACAAATACAGAGATTTCATTTCCATATTTTTGGTAAATCTGAAATGGCTCATCCCCTATTTCATCAGGAGAAGTTTGTGAACTTGCCTGGAGAAAACCTTTTCTTTTCCGCCCGTAGCCTCTGCTCAACGTCGCCAATTTCTTCTCCTTCTTCATCATCCGAATCAGGTATTCTACCATTGGAGTTTTCCCCGTGCCACCTACACTCAGATTTCCAACCACTATACTTGGTATAGGTGAAGGGGTACTTTTCAACCATCCCAAATCGAAAAACCAATTCCGAAGTCTTGTGACCAAATCATAAAGCAAAGTAAAGGGATAAAGCAAAAAAGCGTACCAGCGCATTCCAGAATTACTAATTTTGATCAAATAAACGGAAAAATTATGGGATACAAGATTAGAGAAGTGATTTCCTACCTGGAGCAAATAGCACCTCCAGCCTATCAGGAATCATACGATAATGCCACTTTGATCACAGGAGATAGCAAAGCCGAAGTTACTGGCATAGTCTGTTCTCTTGACTGCACTGAATCCACCGTTGATGAAGCAATAGAACTAGGTGCCAATATGATTGTAGCTCACCATCCGATAGTTTTCAAAGGCTTGAAAAGCTTGACTGGGCGAAATTATGTCGAAAGAACGATCATCAAAGCGATCAAAAACAATATCGCCATTTACGCCATTCATACTAATCTTGATCATGTTGCACATGGAGTCAATAAGAGGATTTCTGATCGGTTGAATCTCCTAAACACAAAAATCTTACGGCCTAAAAAGCAATTACTTAGCAAACTGGTTTTCTTTGTACCGGAACTTCAAAAAGATAAAGTATTACAGGCGACCTATTCTGCCGGAGCAGGGAAAATCGGTGAATATTCGGATTGTTCATTTCAGATGAGAGGCACCGGTACTTTTACACCTTCAGCCAAAGCCAATCCGACTATCGGTAATCGGGAAAATGCACAAGAAGAGCAGGAAATCAGAGTGGAAGTTTTGGTTTCAAATCACCTTCTTCCCAGAGTCCTGAAAAACATGCGGGAAGCTCATCCTTACGAAGAAGTGGCTTATTATGTACAGGGATTAGAGAATGAAAACCAGGAAGTAGGGGCAGGAATGGTGGGAAGTTTACCTCAAGAAATGGAAGGAGAGGAATTTCTGGATTATCTAAAAGCCAAAATGGATTTGCAGGTGATAAAGCACACAGAAATTATTTCCCGGAAAATTAATAAAATCGCGGTTTGCGGAGGTGCTGGTATTTTCCTTCTCGAAGATGCCAAAAAAGCTGGGGCAGACGTGTTTGTCACAGCTGACGTGAAATACCACGAATTTTTTGATGCTGATGGAGCATTAATTCTCTGTGACATCGGACATTATGAGAGTGAAATTTTCACAAAAGAATTACTCAGGGAGTTTTTGTCACAAAATTTTCCTAATATTGCACTCTATTTGACAAAAGTAGTTACAAATCCCACATCCTACCGATAGTACATGGAAAGTACAGTAGCACAGAAACTCGAAGCTATTCACAACCTTCAACTTTTAGATTCAAAACTAGACGCCATCATCAAGGTTCGTGGAGCTCTTCCAGAAGAGGTTCAAGACTTAGAAGATGAAATCGCCGGTTACGAGACTCGATTGGAGAAATTTCAAAGCGAAATTGATTCTTTTGACAACGAAATCAAGGCGCTTAAAGAAAGCATCAAAGATTCTGAAAAACTGATCAAAAAGTACCAGGAGCAGCAGATGAATGTTCGCAATAACCGCGAGTATGATGCTATAACCAAGGAGTTAGAACTTCAGGATCTTGAAATTCAGGTTGCAAAGAAGAAAATCTCAGAAGCTGGTTTCAGAATTGATCAGAAAAAAGTGGACTTGGAAGAACTAAGTGCAGTTAAAAAAGATCGCCAAAAAGATCTGGATCAGAAAAACAGTGAATTGACTTCGATTGTATCTGAAAGCGAATCTGATGAAGCGAAATTGAATAATGATCGTGAAAAAGCAGTTAAAAAAGTTGACGAACGACTTTTAAAAGCCTATACTAAAATCAGAGCAAATGCCAAAAACGGACTTGCTGTGGTTATGGTTAAAAGAGGTGCTTGCGGTGGATGCTTTAATACAGTACCTCCACAAAGACAAGCAGATATTCGTGAGAAGAAAAAATTGATCGTATGTGAGCATTGCGGAAGAATCCTCGCAGGTGTGGAAGATGAGATCGTAGAAGAAGTAGCACCTAAAAAGAAAAGAACTACCAAAGCTTCAAAAGCTGATTAAGGTTTATAAAATACATAGTGCCAAGAAACCCCTGACTTAAAGTTTGGGGTTTCTTTTTGCCCATTTTTTTTGCATGGCAAGTAATAAATTCTCTATATTGAGAGTTATGAAAAGTCTTGGTATTCTAGTTATTATCTTATTTCTCTCACTTTCTGCATCTGCAAATGAGAATGAATCGAAAACTTTTTTGGTATTATTCAAATCGAAGGAATTAAAGTCTCTCAACACCTCTCTGAAAGACATTCAATCCCAATTTTCTTCTGCTTTTAAAGTCAGGTCTTACGCTGGAAATTCTGAACTGGCGATGATCATCAATATTCCTGAGTGCGAATTTGATGCTTGTTTTCTAGGCCAGTTTCTTGTTTCACTGGGTGAAGGTGAAGAAGTTAAATTGCAGGAAATTGCTTTCCGTCTCATTGATATGACGGCCAACAAAAAATCCCTGGAGAATTATTTGATTGCTTTCGAAGAAAGTCAACAAAAGAAGAAAAACGACAAAAGACCTACACCAGCTCCTTAAGATGCTCAGTATCGTTTCTTTTTAACAGCTCAAAACTTCCATCCTCATTTTCTTCCAATAGATATAGGCACAGGTTTTTGTGCTCAAACATGTCCATGTGACAAAGGTCCTGCTTCATTATCAAGCTTAGAAAGATTCGCATCGCACGTCCGTGCATACAAACTAAAATCGTTTCTCCAGGTCCTCCAACAATTGCATCGATACCACGCTGCATTCTCTTAGCGACGATATTTGGGCTTTCTCCGCCAGCTATACAATAATCCAGGTTCCCTTGCTGCCACTGCTCCAACATGTGCGTGTAATACTGACTTTCCTCAGGTGACATAGGTAAACCTTCGTAATCACCCCATGAAATCTCATTTAGATCCGTAGTAGAAATCGCGGGAATTCCTAAGTCCAAAAAGGATTGAATTGATTGTTTAGTACGCTGAAGCCCGGTGTAATAGGCTTGATCAAATGGGACATCTTTATAAGCCTGAAAAAATGCTTCCGCTTGGTTTCTTCCGTTCTGATTTATTGGAGCGTCTATTCCACTTCCTTGCACAACGCCTTTAAGATTGTAATCAGTTTGTCCGTGTCTTACGAGGTAAATTTTTTTTCGATTCAAGATTCTCTATTTTTGTCTACACCCCAAAGAAAACTCATTTACTTTAATTTTCATGGTATTCTCCCATAAGCCTTCGCTGGATCTGATAAATGAAACTGGAAAAAATACGATGACAGACCATTTGGGAATTGTATTTACGGAGATTGGTGATGATCATCTCTCAGCGACGATGCCCGTAGATGAGCGAACAAAACAGCCTATGGGTTTGTTGCATGGAGGAGCAAATGTAGTACTCGCCGAAACACTCGGAAGTGTAGCAGCCTCACTCACTATTGATTTAAAAAAACAAGTCTGTGTCGGTCTTGAAATAAACGCAAATCACCTAAAAGGCGTTAAATCAGGTTTAGTCACAGGAATCACCACTCCTATTCACATCGGGAAAACCACACAGGTTTGGGAAATTAAAATCACGAATGAGCAAGGCCAACTCTGCTGTATCAGTCGAATCACCATGGCGATTTTAGATAAAAAGTAATGCATACTAACGTAGCTACCAATCATACAAAATCAGAAATCATTCAATTACTATTGCAGTTGGGATTGACTTCTGGTGGTTCTTTCGCTATCTGGCGAAAGCCAAAATCCAATACTGTTGAAATAGTTTTAGATGACACGGCGGAGCCGGTTAAAGTAGATTTGACTATTGAAAATCTCGAGCCAGGCTTTATTGTCCATCCATTTGCCGACCAGGCAGACAAAAAAGCCTTTTTCATAAAAGCTAACAAGTATTTTTCTTTTGAACTGGACAAACCTTTTGCGCCAGACGAGCTTCCAGAATGGGTTAAAATCCAATTGAGCAAGCAAGAAAGACTTTCCACAGAGGAAATCAGAGAATTACTTATCAGGCAAACATTAATCAGTAAAGTACAACCCTCCAAACTAAGTGAAGATAAAGACCATTTCACTCAGTTGGTAATGGAAGGTATCAAGGCAATACAAGACAATAAACTTGAGAAAGTGGTACCTGCTCGCACGAAGACCATTTCTATTCCTTCCAATTTCAATTTAAGCTGTACTCTTTTGAGTATGATGGATGCTTATCCAAATGCATTTATCAACTTCTTCCATCTTCCAAATGTCGGAACCTGGATCGGGGCTTCTCCAGAGACTTTGATAGAAACCAAAGGTGAAATATTCTGCACCATGTCTCTTGCTGGCACACAAAAAGCAACTGGAGATAATCCTCTCAAATCAGTTGCCTGGACCCAAAAAGAAATTGAGGAGCAGGCCTTAGTAAGCAGATACATTGTTTCTTGCTTCAAAAAAATCAGATTACGTGAATACGAAGAGCATGGACCAAAGACCGTGTTGGCAGGCAATCTTCTACACTTAAGATCTGACTTTAAAATAAATATGCGGGAAACAGGATTTCCTGAACTTGGATCCATCATGCTCGGTCTTCTCCATCCTACTTCAGCGGTTTGCGGAATGCCTAGGCAAGAAGCGCATGATTTCCTTCAGGAATTTGAGGGTTTTGACCGATCCTTTTTCTCAGGATTTATCGGGCCAGTAAATATTCAGGGGAGTACTTCTATTTATGTGAATCTAAGGACAGCTAGTTTGCATGACAATGAAACGACTTTATATGCTGGCGCAGGTGTGACCGAAGATTCTGATCCTGACAAAGAATGGGAAGAAACAGAACTCAAGTGTCAAATCATCGGTAAATTCATCCAAAATCCAAGCGCTTGATACTTCAATCTGTAGTCGATCTAGTGGCGATTTGTGCCAAAAAAGGTGTGCAAAACGCAATTCTTTCTCCTGGCTCACGCTGCGCTCCTCTGACCATAGCTTTTGCCCGGCACCCACAAATACACACCAGAACAATCTCTGACGAACGCTCGGCCGCTTTTATAGCCTTAGGAGTTGCACAGCAATTGGAGGAACCAGTGGCCTTGATTTGTACCTCAGGATCTGCTGCGTTGAATTATTATCCGGCAATAGCCGAAGCGTTTTTCCAACAGGTTCCTTTATTAATTTTGACTGCCGATAGACCTGCTGAGTGGATAGACCAATACGACGGACAGACTATTTTCCAGCCAGATGTGTATGGAAAGCATGTGAAAAGAAGCTTCGAACTTCCGGATTCAAGTACTTTTCCAGATCAACTCTGGCAATCCTCGCGCATAGTAAATGAAGCCATCAATCTCGCCAAGCAATTTCCTGCTGGGCCAGTTCATATCAATATTCCACTTCGTGAGCCATTCTACCCGAACAAAGGAGAAGAATTGCTTTTTCCTGAGAAACCGCGGGTTTTCAACCTTTCGAAAAGTAAAATCCAACCTACGGAGGAATCCCTGATCAAACTTAAGAGCAGGTTGGAAATAGTGAAGAAAATACTGATTGTTCCTGGACAGCAACGTCCTAATGCTCAAATTCAAAGTATCCTAGATGAGCTCAGCAGCAATACAAATGCTGTAGTAGTCACAGACACGATCAGCAATTTGCAGTCTGATCAAACGATTTCGTTTCATGATCATTGGCTGGGACATCTGGAGATTTCCGAAAACCTAAAACCAGATTTGATTATCAGTTTTGGCAAATCTGTCATTTCAAAGTCACTCAAGCTTTTTCTTCGCAAGTCTCATGCATCTCACTGGCATGTACAGGAAGATGGAGCGGCCAAGGACACCTTTCAAAGACTTACTAGAAATATTACAGCTACGCCTTTATTTTTCCTCAATTGGCTCAATCAAAACCTTGCCGCGCAGGATAGTCATTTCTATCAAGCTTGGCATTTTCTCGAGAAATCAGTCTCTAAGGACCTTAGTATGGTACTCAGGGGACAACCTTTCGGAGAGTACTCAGCCTTGAGCATTTGTATGGATAAAATACCTTACCCTTCTAAAATACATGTGGCCAACAGTATGGCTGTTCGCTATTTGAATTTGCTGGGAAAAAGAAGTCAGGAGATCATCTGCAACAGAGGAACTTCAGGTATAGATGGATCTAATTCCACAGCAGTGGGCTGCACATTTACGACAAAGGAAATCGTAACACTTGTCACTGGAGACATGGCATTTTTTTACGACCGCAATGCATTTTGGCATAATTACACCATACCTAATCTTCGGATTATCTTGCTGAACAATCATGCCGGTGGGATTTTTAGATTAATCGATGGACCTGCAAATCAGCCAGAATTGGAAGAATTCTTTGAAACCAAACAAAAATTAACCGCGGAACATCTGGCAACGGAATTTGGCTTCTTCTACTCCAAAGTTGTTAATCAGGAAGAATTGGAAGCATCGCTACAGGACTTTTATAAAGACTCCCTTCATCCAAAAATTCTGGAAATCGAAACCTCAAGTCCGAAGAATGCTGAGATTTTGAAATCAGTAAAGGAGAAAATTAAGCTGTCACTTGTGAATTGAAAGTAGAATCGGGAGAAGAAGTTCTCCCGGATTTTTTAACATACCACATTAAGAAATAAATCGATGCAAGATCAAAAACAGCTTGAGTCAAAATCCCAAATATTGCACCTATCACGGATATAAATAGTACACCAGTCACCATACCTAAAACACCTAACGGTCCAATAATAGACTTCCAAGGGGATTCGAATTGTATGAAACTATAGCCGAGAAATAGATAAACTAACCCAAAATATCCTACATATAAAATCGAAAAAGTTGAAATCAAAGGTTCACCTGACTGAACCGTAAAAGTTTCTACGCATGCTCCCATCACATTGCTAATGATCATTACCCAACCGGCAAATTTTAAAGAAATATTGCTTGCATGGACCGCAACTTTGATGAATGCAATCATAAAAAATGTAAAACAGATAACAGAGGCTACTTTGACTGCGTAATAAAAATTCATTCCAAAATCTTGAATTTCATAAGGATTCATTAAAACCCTTTCCATTCGAAACTCTGTCATCGAAAGCAAGAAATAAATGACCCCTGCACCGCACGAAAAATAAATTAAATGCTTTAAGTTTTGCGGGAAGTCATTTTCAAGAGTTTCAATCTTCTTGTCGTTTTTTTCTTCCAAATCCATGCCCAAAGCCTCAAACAAAGCTTTGATCGTATAACTCCTCGGAGTCACTTCCCCTGCCTCGATACGCTGTATCGTCCGTACATTTAAATTGCATTTTTCGACCAACTCCTCCTGAGTCAATCCCTTTGCCTTTCTCATTTCAGAGATTTTCTTGCCTAATTCTGGTTGTTTCATAGTATGTATGTTTTTATTAACCATGGCAATTTCTCGGATTGGATTGTGACTTAAGGCGAAATAGGCTCGGTTTTGACCCGACATTTGCCCGACATTAGGGTTTAGAGGCTCAAATTAAAGATTAGTTAGAATTTAAAAAATTCAAAGCGAAGAGAATTGAATACTCTCTGCACTATTGATACTTTATAGGAAGCATATTTAGTTTGAGTAAAACTAGAAGGGCTACAATTAAAATGGTTCCTACAGCAATGATAATGTTGAAGGATTTTTGAGCTTTAAGAGGGCTTTTAAAAAATCCCCTAAATGCCAAATACAGCAAATAGCCAATAATGCCGCCAGTCGTATTTGTCATTACATCTGTGATATCAAATGTCCCTAATTTGAACAAATATTGTAAACCTTCGAGTATCAAACTAATCAGGAAAAAGAAGAACAGCTTAAAACCAAAAAGTTTATTTCTGAATAATGCTCCGGCATACATTCCCATCGGAAGGAAAATTACCACATTCATTATAGTCTCCATCATGGTAAAATAGCCATTGGCAAAAGGAATAAAATTGATCCTTCTTTCCTCCGTGTAAGAGAATTGAACTCCGAGCTTCAACAAAATGATCCACCCCACGACGATCAAATAAATCACAAATAAAAATTTTGTCAGCTTGTCAGAACTGGTTTGTGATTCATCCATTCTCTTTGATTTCAGTATACTTCATAATCGAATTTGGTAATTTTATTCTTTCGGAAAATATTAATTTCCTTATTTCTAGATCAAAGGCAAAACTTGCTTTAGCGCAGGATTTCTGTTTTTAGCTTTCCAAATTGCTGAAAGCTCCGTGAATTGCGGAATATTCGGAATCTGCATAAATCGGACGTTTAACTCATAACCTTCCTTGAGCGAAGTTGGCACAATCGCCACTCCCATTCCATTTTCTACTAGTTTGAAAATCGTCAGGGCATGGACCGACTTATGTCTGATCCTTGGGAAAAACCCCGCATCCTTACAAATCCCAATAATCTGCTCATAGTATAGATTACTGTAGTCCGAGGAAAACAGAACGAAGGATTCATCACGAAATTGATTGACAGAATGAAATTCCTCTACTTTTACTGGGTGATCTTTTGGCACTACCACTGAAAAGGTATCTCTTAAAACCACCTTCATTTCCAAGTCATTTGGCACAGATGCTAATCTTACAAAACCGAGATCCAACTTATCTTTCTCTATCATTTCCACTTGAACAGCATTACTTAATTCCTCCAAACTCGTACTGATCAAAGGCTGTTGAGAATTCAATTTTGAAAGCAATTTCGGTAAAACCTGATTGGATGCCGATCCTAAAAAGCCAACTCTTAGTTCACCAATTTTTCCTGCTGCGATCAACTTCAGCTGACTTCTTGTCATCTCTAGATGATTAAGTACAAAATCAACTTCTCCTTTTAGATAATGCCCAGCCACCGTCAACTGCACATGCTTCTGATCCCGTTCGAATAATTGAACTTCAAAAATCTCCTCCAATTGCTTGATCTGCCGGCTCAATCCTGGCTGTGAAATAAACAACCGGTCTGCTGCTTTCCGGAAATTCAACTCTTCCGCAACAGCTTTAAAATAATTGAGATGTCTTAATTCCATGATACCTCAAAGGTATCACATATTGACAAAATTGATATCAAAGCTTATCATTAACGAAAAGTATCTTTGCTGAAAACCTAGGATATTTACCCAATTATTAATGGAAATTTTCAGATACGGATTAGACCAACTGAAAGCCGGAATAGCCCTGAAGCTAGCGAGGAAAGAAATTAAAGGAATTCTCAGTCCTGAAACCCAGCAAAAAGTTCAAGCTTCTTCACAAGCAGTTGCCAATATTGCAAAAGGAGAAAAGGCAGTTTACGGAATCAATACAGGTTTTGGTCCTCTTTGCACCAGCAAAATATCCGCCGCTGACACCCAGATTTTACAGGAAAACCTATTAAAAAGTCACGCAGTAGGATTGGGAGAACCTGTTCCTATTGAAATTTCAAAGCTTATGCTGGTATTAAAATTACAGGCTTTAGCTCAGGGATATTCGGGAATTCGACTGCAAACATTGGATCGGATGATATGGATGCTGGAAAATGAAATGATTCCTGTCGTCCCCATCCAAGGGTCAGTTGGAGCGTCCGGTGATTTAGCACCTCTTTCTCATTTGTTTTTGCCATTGATTGGACTTGGCAGGATTAACTTTGATGGAGAAATCCAACGGACATCTCAAGTTTTCGAAAAGCTAGGAATGGAGGCACTTTCCCTTGGACCAAAAGAAGGTTTGGCATTGATCAACGGAACACAATTCATGGCTGCTTACGGAGTGAAAATCGTCGATCGCCTACATAATTTGCTGGTTCATGCAGACATTACCGGAGCGATGATGATAGAGGGATTGATGGGTTCGGTCAAACCATTTTCTCCGGAATTGCATCAGCTTAGGCCATTTGCAGGAAATCTACATGTAGCTCAGACAATTCTTAACTTACTTCATGAATCTGAAATCGTCAGTTCACATCTGAATTGCGCCCGGGTTCAAGACCCATATTCGTTGCGATGCATACCGCAGGTTCATGGTGCATCGAGAAATGCTTGGTTGCAACTAAAGGACGCCATCGAAACTGAAATCAATTCGGTGACTGACAATCCAGTAGTTTTCAGCGAAGATCACACAATTTCCGGAGGAAGTTTTCACGGTCAACCCATTGCTTTGCCTTTGGATTATGCCTGTCTTGCGGCTTCTGAATTGGGCAATATTTCAGATCGAAGAATTTATCTATCCCTTGAAGGCGATACTCCAGGTGTGCCGAAATTACTTTTAAATGAAACTGGTTTGAATTCCGGTTTGATGATTCCGCAATATACCACAGCAGCTTTGGCTTCAGAAAATAAAGGACTTTGCTTTCCTGCCTCTGCAGACAGCATTCCAACTTCTTTGGGACAAGAAGACCATGTCAGTATGGGGTCGATCGGTGCCAGAAAAGCATTAAGGGTAATTGAGAATGTGGAGAAAATAATAGGTATAGAGCTATTTTATGCGGCTCAGGCTATGGATTTTCACGCCCCGTTAAAATCCGGAAAAGTAATGACTGCAATTCATGAGCATGTACGAACCAAAATCACCCCTGTTGTCAAGGACCGAGTAATGACCGAGGACATGGAAGCTGCAATCGATCTGATTCAATCGGGGGATCTGATCAAGATAGCAAATGAGGTAGCGATTAAAGAAGATTTGCCTTTCAAGACTAAGTGGAGTGCGATATTTGATTATTAAAATTGCCAGAAGATTAAAGATGGGTGGGTTTCTGAATCTCAACTTTTTGAATATTACCTAAAAACAGAATACATTGTTTCTGATATTTACTGCACAAAGTGCAACTTTTAGTTATTACAAAATATTACAATACACTATATGCTTCATCAAAACCCAAATCCATCCCTTTGGACAGGCAGAAAATCGGAATCTATTGAATACTGGCATCAAGCTGCTATTTCGGTCAGAGACCTCAAACTGGAAGAAGGTCAGGAGACTCCAAAAGTTGGTATCTTAGGATATGCGGGTGAAGAAGGAGTGAAAAGAAATCAAGGCAGACTGGGAACCGCAGAAGGGCCAAATGCAATACGCAAAAGTCTAGGAATGCTAGCTTTTCATCTTCCTGAGAAGAGTAGAATTTTCGATTATGGAGACATTTACACAGAGAATTCCGATCTAGAGTCCAGCCATGATCTGATTACAAAAACCGTTTTGAATTTATTGGAAACCAAACATTTCCCGATCCTTTTAGGAGGTGGACATGATTTGGCTTTAGCTCACGGCAGAGGTATTTACAAGCATTTAGCTTCCAAAAATCAGAAACTGGGCATCATCAATATGGATGCGCATTTTGACCTCCGACCTACCATCGATGGCAAGGCGCATTCTGGCTCCCCCTTTCTTCAACTTGCTGAGGAAAATATAAATACATTCAAGTATTTATGTCTAGGTGTGCAGCGATCTGTCAATCCAAAATCCCTTTTCAAAACTGCAGAAGATGTTGGGGCAAAATGGATGGTGATGGAAGATTTCAGATTGAACAACTGGGAAGTAATTCAGGAAAAGATCCTCTGGTTTTTGGACTCTGTGGACAAAGTCTATCTCAGCGTGGATATGGACGGTTTTTCATCGGCTTTTGCTCCAGGCGTATCAGCACCATCTCCGATGGGCTTCAGACCCGAGTTTGCATTTAAGGTTTTTGAGTTGCTTGCATCTAGCAAAAAACTGATTTCAATGGATGTAGTTGAACTCAATCCTGCTTTTGACCACGATCATGCTACGGCAAGGTTGGCTGCCAGATGCGCCGAATATGTAGCCCGAAAAGTGCTGGCATAAAATCAAATTAACTAAATTTTAAACGGGAAGGTGAAGTAAACGAGGATAGCTACCAAACGCTCTATCTAAGAGTGTTAATGCGTAAATTCTATTTCCCATTTCTCCGTGTGAAAAACCACCTCCTCTTATTCTTAAACTCCTTTTTATGGGTTTCCGGAGCAGGTGACAATGGAATATCAATTTGAGTTTTCTTCCATAATAATACCGGAAGTACCCAGAACACGCCAATCATACTAAATATCAATCCGCCGATCGTCCCAATAGCGAGTGAGAACCAGAATATCTCATTTTGACCTTCCATGATGAATGGAATCAAACCAAAACAAGTGGACATAATAGTAAGCAAAATCGGGATAGCCTTACCAGCTACAGACTTTAGTACATTTCTATTATAGATCCCTTGAACTCTGTTATTCAAATCATTCACAATAAAGATTCCTGCATTCACAGCCAATCCTCCCAACATGACAAAGGCTGCATAACCACCTTGATCGAAATAAAAGTCGAATAGTGAAAAGATAAGGAAAAGGCCTATGAAACTTATAGGAATGATCACGATGATATAAACCGGCTGTTTCAAGTTCTCGAACAAAACTGAGCAAATCATAAATATCCCGATAATCAGTAGACCCAATAAGGAGTACTGCCGCTTTTGTTGCTCGTAATTCCACGAATAACTTTCCTTCTTGGCTTCATAGCCTATAGGCATCGACAACTTCATTTCATCAAGCACTTCCTCCAGGTATTCATTTCCAAATTTAGCAGACCCCATGTACTCAAAAGCTACAATCCGGATATATTGTCTATCTTCTTTGTGAAGTGAATTGGTGGTAGTTTCCTTATTCAATGTCCCATAATCGGAAATCTTAAAAACTCTGTTTTCTCCTCCGATCAGCCCTTTTTGTTCCAGATCAAACTTGCTAAAATCTCCAGACTTGCGCTCACGAATAACCAGCCCATAGTTCGTATCCTCTAAAGTCAATGTAGTGGAAGGGCCTCGCGGCTTAGACATATCCAGCAAGGCTGTAATTACTTCATATTGATTAGTCTGACCGAGTGCAATTTTGTTTTGATCAAGTCGCAGCACATACTCTTCTGTTTTCTGCTCTCCATAGCCCATCCTCTCATTAGTTTTTACTTCCTGAATCCGTTTATGCGCCAAAAGCTTTTCTGCCAACACATTCGCCTGTCGTTCTAATTCATCGAAGTTGTAACCTTTCATTTTTACACGATAGGTAGGGATCTGCTCGCTGGAGCCACCAGTGTAAAATCCTTGCCCTACTCCGTACACAGTCCACTGGGCACCGGACCAATCCGTTGATTTCACGGATAATTTTCCTTTCAACTGATAGGGCAACGCTCCTCTTTCATAGGCCTCCTTGAATGTAATTTCTATCGAAGCACTTTGTCCTGAATATACGGAAGTGACAAATTGATCTATGCCCTCTACGTCTTTCAGGTAAGTTTCAAATTCCCTCATAATAAAATCCATCTGCTCAAGTGTATTGCCAAAGGGCAATCGACAGCTGACATACAATCTGGTTTTTGCTGCCTCTCTATAGCCACTTTTTTCATACACCCCCCTTACAAACATTCGCATGGATCCACCCAAAACTTTGTCCACATAGGGTCTGATCTCTTCCTGATAGAAAGTATTACCCACCGTCTTGTTATACCATTCGTGATCTTCCCATTTGGCTGGGAGGAAAAATATTGGCAGTCCGAAAAGTAATATCAGAAGTGTAAGAAATGTTTTTCGGTATTTAGCTGTCCACGCGATACCATTTTCATAGCTTCGCAAAGCTTTGACCCGATTACGCAGCTTTGGAATGGTAAGTTTCCTTCCTTTTGTCACCGACTCTTTGAACAATACCTGATAAAAGGCTGGAGTAAAAACAAGAGCGATCAAAAGTGATATCCCCAACATTACGGATACTACGATGGAAAATTCGGTCAGATTTCTTCGGTCTTCTTCCGGCAGGAAAAAAACAATCATCAACGCAGCAATCGTAGTCAGAGATGCTGCCAGTAGTGCCAGAAACACCTTACGGTTTTTGTGCTTATGCAAATGATCGATCATGATGATCGCATTGTCCACTATCAGACCAAAACTAATCGTCAATCCTGCTAGGGAATACATGTGTATGTCCACTTTCAGGAAATATAAAACAATAGCACAAAGGCTAAGATTGGCCAATATTCCGAGAAACAGAATGCTGAGGTATTTGATATTTCTATTGATCAGGAAGATAAATACAACCAAAATCAAAATTGAGAGGCCAGATCTTTTGTAAATTTTGTTGAGCTCCTTTTCTAGGAACTCGGTATCATCATTTTCCAATCTTACTTCAAAACCTGCAGGAAGTAGTTGCCCGGCTTCTTCGATGGCAAGTTTTAGATTTTGTGCCAGCAATACTTTATTCACTCCATCCCGATTGAATACAGAGAGAGTTACCGAATTATTTCCGTTAATCCGGAAATATTGACTAGGCTCTGCTTCTTCCAAAGTCAGGTTTGCCACATCCCTAAGCCGCACTTCCATACCATCCAATTCGCTTACTACAAGCTTTTCCAGTTGTGCCTTGTCTTTAAGCGAGCGATCCACCTGCACAAAGAGCGTCTTGCCTTGATTATTCATCACAGCACCCGGAAAACTTAGGCCGAAAGCACTTCTTATGCTATTTTCTACCTGACTACGAGTAACCTCAAATGCCTGCATTTTTTGAATATCGTAGGTGACAAAAAGTTGCAGGTCATTCGCTCCACGAACGTTCACTTCCTCCACTTCTTCGAAGCGAGTCAATGCAGGTTTGAGCACGTCCTCAGCTATTTTTTTTATTTCAAAAGACGCAAAGGGTCCGTTTACGCTATAGGTCAAAATCGGAGTTTTCTCCTCTGACCTAGCTTGAGATGACTGGGTAACTATGGGAAATCCTACCCGGGAATCCATCTGGGGGTAAATCTGCCGAATCATGGAAGAGATTTCAAATTTCTTCATTTCCATATCCGACTTCTTATCAAAAGTCAATAAGATAAATCCCCCATTGTAATTGGAAGTGGATCTGATCTCCTTCAGTTCAGAAAGCCTGGAAAAGGCACCTTCCAAAGGCGACGTGGCAAGCTTCTCTACTATTTCCGGTGAGGCATTATTTATTCCATAAGAGATGGACAAAACCGGAGATTTCTCCTTGGGATTCAAATCCACCGAAAGCATAGGAATCACAGCCAATCCTAGAATTGACACGACTACAAAGACTATCAGAATTCTGAATGGAGTCATGCTAGGTTGCTTTCAAAGATTTCTTGGAAACAGTAAACCAATAAGCTAATGGGACAAAATATAAAGCCGTCAACGTACCAATCGTCAATCCACCTATCACTGCAAATACTAAAGGACGCTGTAAATCTGCTCCCAAACCACTGCTGAATACAATAGGAATCAATGCCAAAATCGTAGTAATCGAAGTCATCAAAATTGGTTTCAGACGAATCTGACCTGCTTTGTGAAGTGCCATTTCCAGCGCTTCAGCAGCAGAAACAGTATCTGACTCTACGAAATCTACACGAAGTCTATTGATAGTATCTATTTTCAGGATAGCATCATTCACCATGATTCCAAGCATCACCACCAACCCGATAGCAGACATAACATTGAGCGAAGCTCCAAAAATAAAAAGAACTAAAAACGCACCACCTACACCAAGTGGCAAAGTGAATACAACGATCAATGGCTGGATAAAGCTCTCGAACTGCGCAGCCAAGATAAAGTATAGAAGCAAGACTGAAATCAATAATATACCAATCAGCTGACGGATGTTTTCCTTGTCTTTAAAGTACTGACCCACTACACTCACACCTAGATTTTTATCCTGACCCCAGCGGAGGTATTCACTCAACTGATCATCAGGATTCTCAGCAGTGACATTTAGCGATTGAAAGATCCCTCCCTTATCTGCAGTTACATATTTGTAATGATCTTCATACTGATACTCTACAAATTCACCGAGAATGTAAGAAGTAGTATCGGAAGCGATTACTCGGGTATTGCGCAGCAAGTCTTCAAAGCGAGCATTCGGCTCCTTCAGACGGATGGGAGTAATCTCCCCAAATCTTCTGATATCTGTGATGGTATAGCTTCCAAAAAGCTTGGAGATCTGCTCTTGGATCAAATCTACAGGGATCTGATAGGTTGCCATTTTATCCGCCCGAAGCGTAAAAACCACCGAAGCCTCTTTTTGCAGACCAGGTCCACGCTCCCATTCTTGGGTTGGAAATTGGCTAAGCCAAGGATCCATTTTTTCCTCAGACACAGGTTCTTTGGCAGTCAGATCTTTCCATCTCACTTCGTAAAAAGGCATATTGGAACTGAATAGCTGATCAAAAGCATTTGGTGCATCACCGAGTGTAAAAGCTGCTTCCGGATAATTTTCTTTGAGATTAGCTTCCAAAACCTGAATCGCAGATACCTTTTCTTTTACGGTAGGAAATAGAAAATAGAGCAAGGACTGCTGAATGGAATTCTCCCCATCAAAAAGTAAAAACTGTTTGACTCCCACATCCGCTTCAGCTTGCTCATATTTGCCATCCAGGGTTTGTAAAAGAGCCAGAACTCTGTCTCTGTTTTCTCTTGCAGAAATTGGCTCGCTCCAATCCACTTCCAGCGTTGCATCCAGTTTTTCTATCTCCGGCAAACCAGTGGTTTTTAGCAAAATACCAACAGCCAAACCTATTGGGATCAACAACAGAAATACCAGAATTGCCACTTTCCTATTTCCCGTGATTTTGCGATAGCCAATTTCATACAGTCCTAATATTCTACTGAAAAACGCACCTTCCCCATCGTCATAAGCCTTTTTGCTTCGCGAAAACATCAGGAAATAAAGCATCGGCAGCAGGATAAAAGCCACGGCAAGTGATACGGATAATATGGCAGTCACTGCCACAGCCTGATCGAAGAACAATGCTCCGGAAATCCCGCTAAGGAAAACCAGTGGGACAAATACCGCCAAGGTAGTAAGCACCGAACTGATCAGTGCTCCCATGACTTCATTGACCCCTTCCACACATGCTTCAAAAAGCGGCAACCCACTTTCCCGCTTACGGGTAATATTATCCAACACGATGATTGCATTATCAATCAGCATCCCAATACCAAGCGCCAAACCAGATAGAGAAATGATATTGATAGAAAGATCGAAAAAGTAAAAAATCAGGAAAGAAATCAGCAAGGAGGACGGGAGACTAACGCCTATAATGAGGGGAAGTCTATAGTCTTTCATAAATAGGAAAAGTACTGCAAATGCGAAAACACCTCCGAAAAGCAAAGAAGTCTCCAAATTGGAAATGGCAGCATTCAGAAGGTTCGACTGATCCTGCGTCAGCTCAAATCCTACTTGTGGATAATCTTGCCTGAACAATTCCAATGATTTTTTCAACTCTGGAATAAGCTCATTCATTTTGGCGGAAGCCTGCTTATGAACCGTAATTACAAGACTTTCCTGAGTTCCATACAGATGGTAACCTAGCGTCTCCTGATTTTCATAGCTTACCTCTGCCAATTTTCCCAAAGGAATAATCACTCCTGAAGAAGCGGCCACAGGTAATGTCTCAATATCTTTAGGGGTATCCACTCTGGTAGCCAGCCGCAAATAATAGCGGAATTGTCCATCTTTCACAGATATTCCGGGAAGCTCAGAATTACCCGATTGAATCGCAGCGATCACATTTTGCTGAGTCATCCCCAGTGCAGATAGAGCCTCCTCATTTGGCTTCACCGTTATGATCCGCTCCTTTTTCCCATTGATATCTACCAGCGAAACTCCAGGCAGTTGCTCAATCCTTTTTTTCAGGACATTCTCTGCAAGCAAACTTACTTCTACTTCATCGACACCCTCATTTGGCACGACTTGTACACGAGCTACCGGGATATCTGAGGTATTGATCCGGATGACTTCCGGTCGGCTTAGATCCTCCGGAAGGCCGTTGGTTAGTCTATCTATTTTTTCATTGACATCAATATATGCCAGCTCCATTTTGGTACCGTAGTCGAATGTCAATCGGATGGTGCCAACTTCAGAACCTGCTTTGGAATCCATTTCCTCTAAGCCATTCAGCGTGATCAGTCCTTCACGGATAGGGTTCAAGACATTTTGCTCGATCGCTTCAGGAGATGCGTTGGGATAATTAACCTTCACCACGATCTGTGGCACATCGATAGGCGGCAAAAGAGAAATCGGTAGCGTTCGCAAGACGATGAATGCAAAAACCATCAGCGCCATAAAAGTCATAAAAACTGCAATCGGCCGGGACAGTAAAAATCTAACCATCGCTTATTCTTTTATAATTTGAACCGGTGCTTGGTGCGCTAGTTGAAGATTATTGGAGGTGATTACTGTGCTGTTTTCCTCAAGTCCATCGAGAATCTCCACTTCTTCCCCATTGTCCTTGCCCACCTCTACATAGTTCCACTTTGACTCCTTGTTTTCTATAGAAAAAACTACTGCTCGTCCAGATCTATAGACCAAAGCATCCTTTGGAACTACCAGGGAATTATTTTGTGGAGCTCGAATAATGGCTCTTGCATTCATACCTGGAAGCAAGGCTTTATTTGCAGCTAGGGTTACTGATACCTGAACCAGGCCAGATTCATCTACTTTGGGATTGATGCCGGTAACCTTTCCGCTTAGAGCAGTTTGGGTATTGGATATAGGATAAACTTCTACTTTTTGGTTGATGGAAATAAGACTGATATCGGATTCCAGTACTTTTACTTTAAGGATAAACTCATTTGTACCAAGAATCTGACAAAGCTCCGTATTTGCTGTGACCAAACTTCCAGCCTTGTACATCAGATCGGCCACTTGACCAGAAATAGGAGCTTTCACTACACTTCTATCAAATGCCATCTGAGCTTCTTTGAGCTCTACTTCTGATAGGAAAACGCCCGATTTGGCCCTAAGTTGCTCATCAACTACAGCCTTTTGGTCTGTATTGTCAGATTCAAACAAAGTCGCGAAACCCATCTTCATGGATTCATATTCAGCATTAGCATTCCTGAGTGAAATCTTCGCCTTTTCCAAGTTAAACTCTGCTTCAGTAAGATCCAGTGTTGCAATAACATCCCCTTTTTTGACGTACTGCCCTTCCTGAACATTTACTTCTAAGAGATAACCGGCCTGCTCGATTACTGCTAATACCTCGGAACCGGCCTCAAGTTTCCCTGTTGCATTAATGAGATAATCAAAGCTTTTGCGCTCAGCAGTAGCGATATTCACTTCTGTGGCAGCGACTTCGTTTCTAAAGGATTCTGTTGGAGCTTCTTCGACTTTTTCCTTTTCTTCCTGGCAAGATGGAAAAAGAACTATTAAAAAACCGAAAAGTAAGAGAGTGGAGTTTTTCATTGAAATAGTAGTTTCAGCTAATAAGAAACTAACTTATTCTTCAATGTCAAAATGATTATTGCCGAAAGGGTGTTAAAAAAAGTAAATGAATTAAGAAAAAAATCGATTAATCTGCTTGATTGACCTACCGAAGAATTGATTTTGGATTGATTAGCCATCTCGGTAAGATGATTTCCTTAAATGAGAAAAATCAAAATCTTCTACAAACTATTTTTCAGTTTAAAACTCATCACGATCGTCTCTTCCAAATCTGTCTGCTTTAATATGTTAAGCAATTCCTCATCATAAACAGAACCAGACTTGATAAAATCAACTATGTAATCTTGATAAATGCCTACGCTTTCCATATTTGAAGCGATGAAAAAACGCGCAGATTCCTGTGAATAGGATGCCATATTATAAGGGCCTTTGAAAAACATTTGAAGATACACATCATCAAATTTCCCTTTTGCGGCATGTTTCATATTCAAATGCCCAAACTTTTGACCACTTGACAATCTTACTCCCAAGGTGTAGCCATTTGATAATCCTTCCCTAAAGTGATAATAACAGATAAATTCACCCTTCCCACCGAGCTCGAACTTGGTCAGTATATTCTGATTACGTTTATTTCTTTCACTCTCCTTAAATGCCATATAATTAGAGGTGGAAGACTCCGAAAATCTGCCAGGGAAATTTATGTCATATGTAGCAGAATCAACTTCGGATCCCTCTACAATCTTATAAATTATAGAGGATAAAGGATACGTATAGTAATTCCCATTAATAAAACCTGTGTAATTCATAGCCTGATAGTTTCCATCTTCGGCATAGGCCATTTTTTTGTCTAGCAATACTCCATCTGGGCTATAAATATTAATATTAAATTGATCTTCTCCTTCAATCAAATAAGAGTACAAAGCCAAATTCTCTGAATTCAAAACACTTATTTGTGCTCCCCAGTCTTCAAATTTAACTGTACGGACAAATTCGAAAGTTGAAGCATTAAAAACATAAACAGAAAAATCCCCTCTTGAATAAATATAAATCTGATTTTCATAAACATCGAAATCAGTGACCTCATCAAACTCCTCAGGACCTTCTCCTCGATTCCCAACTAAGCCTAGGAAGTTTCCGACTTTGTCGAAAGCAAAAACAACGCTCCTCTTCTGATCTAGAATAAAAAGCTTATCTCCTATTTCCCGAATCTTACTTGCAATCGTGATTTTTAATGAATCAGGAGTTTTCAATAAGATAAAATCAGCCTCCGAAAACAACTCTCTGGGTGAAATCAATGAATCAGTTTTTATAACTTTTCAAAATCAATGACTTTTTCATGTATTCTACTTTCCTCAACAGATTCCTCTCCACAGGAAGAAATCAGGGCAATCAAAAAACCAAAAAAGAACAGAGTAGAGTTTTTCATTGAAGTAATATATTTCAATGGTTAAGAAACTAACTACTTTTTCAATGAGGAAATGCTTTTTGTCAAAGGAGTGTTAACGATTCTAAAAAAATGTTATAGAATTATCAATTTCTACAACAGGCGGACTAATAGCATGTACTACAGGTCGTAAGCGCATAGTAGCAGGTGCATTTTCCCCAAAGTAATCAATAAGGCGATTGATTTCTTCCGGACTTTCCACTTCGATGCGCACAGGAGCTATCCCGTCTTTGATTAGGCCTAGCTCCGTACCTGCTTTTCTGGAAAGATCAATAGTCCTCTTTGAGTTTTTCGGAAGTCTATCATTGACTCTCACCCAAACAAATTCTCCCGTATCGATCCGTGTTACCTTGACCCTTGTATCAAAAGGCAAAGTCTTGTGAGCCGCAGTGAGGCTATCCATATGAAAAATCTCACCATTGGAGGTCTTCTTTAAATGAAATCTTCTACCGTAAAAACTCGCCGTTCCTTCCTGAATAAGCAAGGCATCAGGAACCAGCTCAGGCTGAGTTGGCTCTGACATGATTGTAGCTACTAAAAGAATAAACCAATTCCACATAGGATGACCCGGATTATCGCTTGCCGTTCCAATAAAGATGCCAATTAATGTCAATTGTATCAAATTGCTTGCAGCAAGTAATCTACTGAAGTAACTTAGTTATACACTTATATAATTATCTTAAATGATGCCATTTCTTTATTTCGTAGAACCCAAGCCCAAAGGCAGGTGACCGAAGTAGCGGGAATAGCAGTTTCAATCATCTTTGGCGCCGCTCTTTACGTGTCACAAGTCTGATACCAGATATATTTTAAAATTCATTTTTGATGAAAAGCATGATTAAAATTCTCCATACAGCAGATTGGCATCTAGGAAAAAGACTTCAGGAATTCTCCAGACTGGAGGAACAAAAATTGGTTCTTGAAGAAATTCAACTGATAGCAGATCGGGAAAATGTAGATATGGTTTTGCTGGCAGGGGATATTTTTGACACCTTCAATCCAAGTCATGAAGCCGTAGAATTACTTTATAAATCACTACGAAGGCTCTCAAAAGGAGGTAAAAGACCCATTATAGCCATCTCAGGAAACCATGACAGCACACAGTTTGTCGAGGCTCCGGATCCGCTGGCTCGAGAGATGGGGATTTTCTTTTATGGAAAATATGACACAGTAATTCCTGTGGGTAAGCTTGATAATGGCATAGAAATCAGCCAATCCGCTACAGGTTTTGTGGAGATGAAGCTACCCGAAATTGATTTT
>TARA_R110002012_G_scaffold322087_1_pt1 | contig 63086 bp, 50 predicted proteins | sample TARA_R110002012 | Tara Oceans TARA_R110002012 (sample SAMEA4396515) | marine metagenome | biome: Westerlies Biome; feature: [DCM] deep chlorophyll maximum layer (ENVO:01000326); material: water (ENVO:00002006), including particulate matter (ENVO:01000060) such as... | depth 40 m
TACATCCTTAATTGCCGAAAACCTTACATATTTGTTTTCCGGTAACAGTATTGATATTTTTGAGATAGTGACGAAATAATTCATAAGTGTTGTACTAATTTATTCGAAACCTATGGCAACAGTAAAAACCGTATTAAAAAAAACAAAGCTCGCTGATGGCAGTTACCCAATCTCTATAAGGGTATCTAAAGATAGAAAATCCAAATTTTTTCAAACGATATTCAGAGCTTTTCCGAATGAGTGGAACCAAACAACGGGTAGTTTTACCAATAAGAATTCAAACAGCATCCAGAATAACAGGTTGCTATTAAAATTCAAGGACAGGGCACTAAAAATCCTTTCAGACTTAGAAATGGAAACAGATGATTTCACTCTAAGAGATTTTGAAAATCGCTTTAGAATTGTGTCCAATCCAGTGCAGCAAAATGTTTTTAATTTTTGGCATGAGATTATTGGTGAATTTATTTATGCCGGAAGAACTGGCAATGCACGCATAAACAAAGAGGTGTTCGCTTCTTTAAATTTATTTCATAAAAGCACCAGACTTAACTTTAAAGACATTACTCCATCCTTTTTAAATAAATATGAAGCTTTTTTGAGGTCAAGAGGCGGAAGCGATGGTGGCATAGGGGTGCGAATGAGAGCTATAAGAGCACTATATAACTTTGCTATTGAAAGAAAAATAGCTAAAGAACAAGATTATCCTTTTAAAATTTATAAAGTGTCAAAACTAAAAGGTAGAAGTCTCAAAAAGGCTTTAAGAATGGAAGAAATCCTTCAGATTAGAGATTTCGACTTAGCAAAATATCCAGGGTATGTAAATACAAGGAACTATTTTATATTTAGTTTTTACACTAGAGGTATGAATTTTGCCGATATGATGAAACTTGAATGGAAAGCAATTGACAATGATAAAATATATTATACGAGATCTAAAACCAAGGGAAATTTTAAAATTAAAATTCTTCCTCCTGTTCGAGAGATTTTGAATTATTATAAAGCGTTTGCCCTTGATACTAAATATGTGTTTCCTATACTTTTGAAAAACAGCTTGACGCCATCCCAATTGGAAAACAGAAAACATAAAACCCTTCAACGCTACAACAAAGAATTAAAAGAGATTGCCGAAATATGTGGAATTGATAAATCCATAACCAGTTACGTGGCCAGACATAGTTTTGCTAACTGTTTAAAACAAAAAGGAGTAGCTACCGATATTATTAGCGAATCTATGGGTCATAAAAATCTAAGTATCACACAAACTTATCTTAAGGAATTTGATAACTCAGTTTTAGATGAGGCGATTGAAATTTTGGTTTGAAGCTTTCCCTGATGGTCACTCTAAATATTCGTGTTTTTCATTCTCAATGTATTTTCTCCTACGTTATAAGCATAGATTGAAGCAGGTAAATATGTGAGTTTTAAATCGCCAATCTCCTTATTGCCCAATTGATCGATAGTCGTTACCAGGGCACTGGTAAAATCATTCGTTTTGCAAAATTGAATTAAACTATTTAATTCTTGGGGTTTCATGTAATAGCGATTGCTCCATTTAATTTCCACGCCCCAAACAGGTTTAAATTTTTTGTCATCTAAAAGAACCAAATCTACTTCCCCTTCTTTTCTTCCTTCTTTCCAACGTGCGTATGTTAAATCCAGATTCTCTCTATGCATCCATTGTGACAAAATTGCGGTTTCTACCATGTTCCCCATCTCTTGGTCTGTCTCTATAATTGGAGAAAACAAGGCTGTTCTCAAAGAGGGGTTGGTAAGATACACTTTAAAACTAGTCACTCTTTTTAGCTTTTTAGCGTTAACGTCTACTTTATTCAAAACTTTTATTAAAAATGCGGCCTCTAAATACTCTAAATATTTCTTCAAGGTTACCTTTTGAATCCCACTATCTTTAGATATTGCTTCATAAGAAAATTCATTTCCAGTATTATAAGCGATATAAGTAAAAAATCTATTGAGCTCTTGAATATCCTTAATGCCATACAAACTTGGCAAATCTCTTAAAAGGACTTTATCTATGATATCATTTTTAACATATCTTCCCATATCACTTTGAATTTTCTCAGAAAGAACTACTTCTGGATAACCACCGAAGTTTAGGTAATTAACAAATTCTTTATTCAACGCCTTAAGATCATGCGTAATTTTATAAGGAATTTCAACACCGTCATACTGAATATTGCTATCAATTATGAGGTGATTCATATTCTTTAAATGAATATATTCCTGAAATGTTAGTGGCGGCAACATGAAATCTGTAAAACGTCCTGCACCACTTTCTGAACTATGCCATCTCAAAGCAGCAGCTGCCGAACCAGATACGACAAATTTGATGTTAGGATAAGAATCAACCAATACTTTAAGATGTCGCTCCCAATCCTTCAAGTATTGAATTTCATCAAAAAACACATAACATCCATTAAGATTTTCTAATTTAAGTGCTTCTTTGCAAAGACCGAGAATGTCTTCTAAACTTAAATTGATATAAATAGGATTATCAATACCAATGAAAAATATTTTTTGAGGATCTGTACCATCATCAATCAAATTCTGAATTGTATGAAACATCATCACAGTTTTCCCTACACGTCTAGGGCCCATGAGCACAACAGCTCTACGAATATCTTTTTCGACAACGAAAGGATAGAACAAGTCAAAATATAAACGTTTTGACATTGATTTGTATGCTTCGGAAATCTCTTTCGTTAACCACCAAGGATTCTCGTAATGTAATCTTTCAATAATTTTTTCTGTTGGAATAATACTTGAAAACTTCATTTTATTTCTTATTTATGCAAATATACACAAAATAAGGCTGTTCAAATATATCTATTTTATATTTTTTGTAATTATAAGGCTAATTTTGTCGTTATTAATCTTTATTTCTGCAAAAAATAATTAAGGAAGTTAGTGCTTCGTTTCGAGGTAGAAAATTTAATATGTGGAAGTTTCTGTTTTCATCTCTTTTAAACCACCAAAATATAATTATAGTTTAATTTATCTCAAATACACAAACTAATAGTTTGTGTATTAAGTTCTTTTTAAACAAAAATTCTGAATTTTTTAAAAATCAAAAAAAAACATTATTAAATGGTTAACTAAATTTATGCTTAATATCGATAAGGTGTTAATATAAAAATCCAAAGAGCCAAAGAGGTAGTTTAGTAATAGGGAATTCAACATCATCTGCAACTACAAAACCGTTTTTTACAGTATCTATCTGTTTGCTTGTTTTGTCTTTACCCCCAACTTCAAAAGTAAATGTATTATCAACTAAAAAGTCTCCTTGTTTTGGGTATGCCATTTTATGCCTTACTGAAACTTGGGAAATAAAATAGGTCTCCCTTAAATTACCCACATTTGGGCTTGATGTTGAAAATGCATAGGCGAGATTTGGATTGTCCAAATACACTTTTTCGGGCTTTTGAAGTGTTGCCAAACTGATTCCAGATGCATACAATAATTTTATTAACTGGGCTTGCTCTAAAAAATGAAGATAGGCTACCACGGAGTTTCTATGGATATTGCTTTTTTTAGCAATATTGGTGATATTGGGCTGAAAGGGTACATTAGCGGCAACCACATTAAGTAATTGCAACATTTTTTTTGCATTACGCACATCGAAACCCTTTAGTTCTGCCATATCGTATTCCACAATTAAGCGCACCAGTTGTTGCAGCCGTGTGGCATAACCTTGTTTATCTTCCATGGAAAATGGATAATAACCGTATTGCAAATAATCCACAAAATACTCCAATGGTCTAAACTCCACAGGAAACATTTCAGCCCATTTACGGTCTTTGGAAAGTATGTCTTCCAAAACAATAGGTTCAAAATTATACAAATCATTAAACGCCAAATATTCACGGTATGAAAGTCCAGATAAGGTGTACATTAGCATCCGTCTGCTTAAATCGCCTTCTTCTCTAGAAATATCGATTATGGACGACCCTGTGAAAACTATTTTTAAGTCAGGATAAAAATCATACAGGTTTTTTATATGAATGGACCAATTTTCGTATTTGTGCACCTCATCCAAAAAAAGATATTGCCCGCCTTTTTTAAAGAATGCTTCGGCAGTTTCTACCAATGAATGTGTTGTGAAATAAAAATCATCTAAGGACCAATAGGTTCCTTGGGTTGGTAACAACTTTAACTCTTTTAATTTTTGTAACAAAAGGGTCGTTTTGCCAGTACCTCTAGCGCCTTTTATGCCTATTAATTTGTTGTTCCAGTTAATCTCATTGTATAAATAGCGTTTCTTTTCAGAACGTATTCGTTGTACCAATGCTGCCGATTTTTCTAGTAATTGTTCCATGTTGCATATTTATATGTGCAATATAGGTTATTTTTTGCATTTTAGGATGTGCTGTTATTAAAAATCTATAACAACTATAATAATCTATCAATCAAAGTTTATCCATAAAGATATGGACGATGCTTTGGATAAGGTTCTTAATTTTTACCGATTCTACCAAAAAATTGTTTTAACATATAATTCTGGACATATCAGGTTTCAATAAGGATTAATAAAAGTATCAATATCCGATCTCAACAATACAGGATTTGCACCTTCACTTTGCGCTACCATGTCACCAACGGCGCATTACCAAATAAGATATGTCCAGTTCTTCACATACTGTTTTGTATTACCTCAGGAATAACTTAATTCTACTGCCTTCTTCTTAAATGACGGACCGTAATTTCGGTTTCTTTTTTTTATGATTCAAAGTTAATTTATGTAACTCTAAATCTCGCATCTTAATGTCTAGCCTAATATTGTAAGTCCATTTTTACATAATACACTTTTTGGGCAATGTCAGTTATAATCTGGAAAGCATCAGTTTCATCAATTCAATGGCACTTGTTTGTCCTTTCTTTTTTAAAAAATCTCGGTTTGTATTATCTCCAACCTCAAAAACCAATGCTTCCATACCATGAGAAACATAAAAATAATTGCGTGATATAATAGCAGGTTCCATTTTATCACTTGGGCTAATATTTGGATTATAACCAGGGATTGCCATTTTTACATTCTCCAACCATTCCGGTACCAATCCCGGCATATTACCTTTAAAGCTATCAGCTATGGTGTAATAAATATCGTCCCATGTGGAATGGAAATCAATGCCAAAATAGAACTTCCCGTTTGTCTTTTTTTCCCGTTCTTTTATAAATTCGCTTACCGCCAATGTTTCCGGCTGGTTGAAAAATGTCCAATCTCTATTTAAATCAATGCCACCCGCATTGTGCCTCCAATATCCATTGTCAACACCGTCAGGATTCATCAAGGGTACAACATAAACCGTAAATTTTTTTCTGAATTTTTTAGCGAGTTTTAAATTGGAGCTTATGGTTTCCACAAACGCTTTCATAGCCAAATATCCAGTTACCTCCGGTGGATGTTGCCTAGAAATAACAATCAGCATTCTTGCGGTCTTTTCTTTGCCAATGGTTAAAGCCGTCAATGGTCTTCCTTCCCTGCTTAAACCTATTTGCTGATTTGAAACAAATGGCTTTTCGGACAAGGCTTCCACCCATTTCTTGACATGCTTTGAGGTTTGGAGCTCTTGGGCGCTTACCCACAACGTATCGGGATTAATGCTTAACTTCATCTGTACTTTTAATGGAAGCGACCCAGGACCAAAATTTTTATCCCCTTTTTCAAATTCAACATAATCTGTAGAATCCATCGATGTCCAGTGTAATCCGTCGTTACTTAATTTAGGGTAATACCTGTGTTTATAGCCTTCACCATACGTGAGGGTCAGATAAATTTGCTTTTTGTGTTTGGACCACACTTTAAAAGCATACCAAGGACTAACGTTTATTGGCGTGTTTTCAGAAGTTATAAGGGCCGTATAGGTGCTGTCGTAGTCTTTTATTATACCATTCAATCGGGCACCTTCAAAATCATTTGAAAAGTAAACAGAATCATTTTCAAAAGGAAAAATGCCTTTCCATTGTATTTGTACCGGTTTTGAAACCGTTGAGACTTGCTCTATGGGTTCTTGCCCTTTAAAAACAGGCTTCTGGGAATATATATTTAGCGTAATGATGAATGCAAATAGTAGGAATATGTTTTTCATTTTAATTTTGTTTATGATTTTATTTGTTTTCAAGTTTGTTAAAATATAATTTGGTGGCATGCATTACTTTTGGAGACAGTATAATTGCTGATATCATTGTAGGGATTGCCATAAGCGCAAAGCTTATATCAATTAAAGCCACAATTCCTGTCATGGAAGAAACCGCACCAACGATAATACTAACTATATAGATATAATTATAACTCTTCTTGAATTTTGTCCCGAATAAAAACGAGATGCATTTTGAGCCATAATAAGAATATGTAAATAAAGAAGTAAAGGCAAAAATGGACACAATAAATGCCAGCAAGAACGACCCATATCTTGGCATGGTCTGGATAAACGCATTCAACGTTATGGTTACGCCTTCCATATTTGGTTGCAACCAGCTATTGGTCACAAGAATGGCCAAAGCCGTTAAGGTGCAAACAACAATGGTATCGATGAAAGGCCCTAACATAGCAATAAGCCCTTCTCTCACAGGCTCTTGATTTCTGGATGCACCGTGAGCCATGGGTGCCGTACCTATCCCGGCTTCGTTTGAAAACGCTGCTCTTCTTACGCCAATGATAATGATGCTGCCAATACTTCCTCCCAAAACGGCATTGCCTGTAAAAGCATCTTGAAAAATAAGATAAAACGAGGGGATAATGGCTGTATGATTAACAATTAATATGTAGCTGACCGATAAGAAATATAGTATGACCATGGCGGGTACAAGTTTTGAGGCAAAACTTGCAATTCTTTTTATACCTCCCAGAATTACCATGGACACAAAAACACTGATAATGATTCCTAACAAAAGTGATGATGCAATTGACTCTTGATAACCTAAAGCCGGAAGTAAAATATTATTTAAGGCTTGTGTCAACTGGTTGGCGGTAAAAATGGGCAGCGACCCTATAAGCCCTGCCATTGAAAAAAATATCGCCAAGGGTTTCCATTTTTTACCCAAGCCTTCCGTAATGACATACATGGGGCCACCTTGCATTTCACCCGAATCGTCTTTCCCTCGATACATTACGGCCAAGGAACACGTAAAATATTTGGTTGTCATTCCAATGATGGCACTTATCCACATCCAAAACAGGGCACCTGGGCCACCCATGGAAATGGCAATGGCAACACCTGCAATATTGCCCATTCCTATAGTTGAGGACAGCGCGGTGGATAATGCCTGAAAAGCACTTATTTGTCCTGGATTGTTTTTATTGTCATATTTACCTTTAAGGATTTCTATGGCATACCAAAAATGTTTAAATGGCAATAACCTGGAATACATTAAAAAATAAACCCCTCCACCAATCAGTAAAATCAATAAGGGAATGTCCCAAATCCAATTGCTAAACGCTACGATTGCGTCTTCAATACGCTGCAATAGGTTATTCATTATGGCCAAATAATTTTGAATACTGTTTATATTGTTCCTGTTGTTTCCCTTCCAACTCTATTTTTTTTCCTTGAATAAAGGCCTGTGTAAGCTTATTTGTCCTAATGTCCAAGGCATCGCCTTTTGATACAAACAAGGTGGCATCCTTACCAACTTCCAGTGACCCTAGCGTATCATCTACCCTTAAAATTTTTGCCGCATTTAGGGAAATGGTTTTTAAGGCTTCTTCTTTATCAAGACCATAAGCAACTGCCACACCAGCATAAAACGGTAAATTTCTTGAGGTGGAAAGCATCCCCGTATGGCTAATTGCTACCACAATACCTTCATTTGTAAGAAGATAAGGAAGTTTATAGCGCATATCATAGTCCATATCCTCTTCATTTGGCATACTATGGGTTGGTGGCAATATAACAGGGATATTGTGTTCCCTTAAAAAATCCTTCACCAATAATGCTGATTCAGCTGTTACAAGCGCCACATGGTCTATGCCCATTTCTTTTGAAAATTGAATGCTTTCAATGATTTCCTTCGGGTCTGTGGCATGAACAAATAACGATAGCGTACCGTTGAACAACCCTAGCATGGCCTGTAGCTTTAGATTAGGGATTTTAGAATCCTGCTTGCCATAAGCAATCGCCTGGATAAATAGATTTTGTAACTCTTCTTTGGTGGTATCGTAGCTGCTATTTGGTTTTAATTGCCTGGTATGCGTGGCTGCATCATAAGACGACCTTGTGGCATTTGGCCAATTTAAATGAATGGCTGCGCCAAATTTGTACAAAGATTCCTCCCAATCCCTTCCGTCGAGTTTCATTATAGAAGATGTTCCGGAAACCAGACCGCCTCTTGGAGCGGTTTCAACAGTGAGAATACCATTAAACCTTAAGACCGGCAAAAATTCTGAATCTGATTTAAAGGCATATGCCACATTTAAATTGGGGTTGATGCCTCCTTCTTCCATACTGTCGTTTGTGTATTCATCTCCACTTATTTCTTCAATCCCAATCAAGGAATTGAGCAAAATAAAGCCTGGGTAAATATGCTGTCCGGAAACATCGATCACTCGATAGGTTTCCAAATCAAGCTTTATGGAATCTGTTGTGCCTACTATTGAGATTTTACCATTATCAAATCCAATAATTCCATTTGGTATCACTTTACCGTTACCAATATGTAAGGTGCCTCCAACCAATGCGGTAGGTTTTACTGGCTTTTTAATATCAAATTTATCTTGCGCATACGGTTTCAATGGTATGCAGTAAATAACAATTAAGATTATAAGATATTTATTAAAATTCATCATGCTTGGTTTTAATGTTAATTTAAATTCCCTACGTACTCACAGGTGAAATCCGGTTTTGATGAGGATATACGTGGCTGAACGTTGGCTCCAGTGTTAATGGTATTTTTCATTGCATTCATTATCCTGTTCCTTTCGGTTTGAATGTCCTTTCGCAATTGGATATCCTTTTCAATATCGAAATATACAGTACCTTCTATGATTGTTTTTTCGGCCTTGGCATAAATGGATAACGGATTGTCCGACCACAATACAACATCGGCTGATTTTCCAACCTTAATACTTCCCATGGTATCATCCAAATGCAACAATTTCGCTGGGTTCAGGGTTACTAATTTTAAGGCTTCTTCCTCACTCATATTGCCATACTTAACCGATTTTGCCGCTTCTTGATTAAGATGGCGGATGGTTTCCTGACTGTCTGAATTAACGGCAGTAACAATACCCTCTTTGTACATTACTGAAGCGTTATAGGGTATGGCATTTCTGGTTTCCCATTTAAAATTCCATTTATCCGAAAAAGTGGAGCCTCCAACCCCATGTTCCAACATTTTGTCGGCAATTCTATAGCCTTCCAAAACATGCGTAAAGGTGTTGATTTTAAAATTGAACCTCTCTGTAACATCCATAAGCATCAACATTTCGCCCTGTTGATAGGCATGACAGGAAATGAACCGCTTCCCTTCCACAACTTCCAACATGACCTTATTGACTAAATCCACTCTTGGTTTTATGGCATTGTCTTTATTTTTTAAAGCATTAAACTCCTGCCAATTTTTTTTATATGCCAATGCTTGGGTAAAAACATCGGAATATAGCTGTTCCAATCCCATTAACGATCTTGGAAAACGGATTGAGGATGCGCTTTTTGATCGTTTTGGATTTTCACCCAAAGCAAATTTTATAAAGGGTTTGGCCTCTTTTATCAATAACCCTTCGGGATTTTTACCCCATCTCAATTTTATTAATGCCGATTGACCCCCAATGGGATCGGACGAGCCATGCAATATCTGTGCTGCCACCACACCCCCTGCCAATGCCCTGTATATTTGAATCCGTTCTGAATCCAATACATCGGTCATTCTTACCATTGCAGAGACCGTGGCAATTTCATTTACGGCGCTTAATGCAATGTGTGAATGCTCATCAATTATCCCAGTGGTTAAATGCTTTCCCTTGCCATCTATGATTCTTGTATTTGAGGCTTTAATGTTTTTTCCAATCTGGGATATCTTTCCATCTTTAAGCAGGACGTCGGTTTCTGTTAAAATGCCAGCATCTTCATTGGTCCAAACCGTGGTGTTTTTTATTAAAATATCCTCTTGTCCTGGTTGTTCAGCACTCCCAAAGGCAACAAACGGATAAATAACGTTTCCTAAATCTTTACCTCGTAAAGGGGTTTCTTTCTTCTGGCTTTTTATATTTTCTGAACGCTCTTTTAATTTTGTCGCCTCCCAATCAACCCATTTACCATCGTTTCGCTGCCCTTTACCTTGCAATACCATTTTTTTCGGTTCATTGCTAATCCATCCTCCCAACCGATAAAATGAATCAGGACCTTTGTTAAATTCAAAACTTACCATGGCGCCGTCCATCTTTAAATCTGTTTTTATTTCGGTTGAATCTGGGTAAAATAGTGTTGCCCTGTAATCTTTTTTACCCTTTTTAATAGACAAGGAAGCCTTTTCGCCATCAATGGATAAAGAATACGTCCCAAGAATTGAAGGATCATCCTCTTGACTTACGGCATATCTTTTACCTTGTACCCAATTTTCGTAGATGACGGTATTTTCATCAAAAATATCCCCTGAAGCCATCAGGAAATTTGCCAATTTTCCACTTTCCAATGTTCCAATATGGTCTTCTTGATGCAGCAATTTTGCCGGGAGCACCGTTAAACTGTATAACGCCTGTTTAGGGCTTAAACCATAATTCACGGCCTTTTTAAGATTGGCCAAAAAATCCTCTATCTTTTTTTGTCCATAAGCTGTTATTGCAAATTCAATGCCTTTTGCCTCAAGACGTGCGGGATTTGATGGTGCCAACTCCCAATGTTTTAAATCGGCCAAAGTAATTTTTTCGGTCTCATAAGGATTGGACACATCATAAGCATCCGGAAAATTAAGCGGAATTATTAATGTTGCGTTTAACGCCTTAATTTCGTCTATACGTTGGTACTCGTTGCCTCCTCCTTTAATAATATAGTCGATATTGAATTCCTTCGCTATTTTATACGCTCTTAAGGCTTCCAACCAACCGTTGGTCTCAAATATTTGTGGAAGTTTTTTTGTTTCCAGAATAGCGCCTAAAGATTGATCTATAAAAGGTTTGTGCTCAAATTGGCCATACCATTGTGCATCGTAATACGTTTGTCGCAAAAGCGCCATACTTCCCATGGGCGAAACGGGGTAGTCCTGGGTTGAACTGCCTTTATCAAAAGAAAAATGAACTGCTGCTTTAGGCTTTAACATGCTCTTATTCTCATTATTTTCGCCAAGACTGACCAAAGAAGCCGTTCCTCTGGCTATGCCATCAGGCCTGAATGTGGTTATGAGCCCAAACCCCTGTTTTCGAAGTTGTTGCGCTTGTTTTTTATCAATTAAAAAATGTTCGGATGCCTTGTACTGTGCTTTAATGGCTTCGTTAGCGTTATAAGGTCCTTTTGTATTGGATTGGATTTGTTCCCTTTTCACATAAGGGTTTCCTCTTGGCGGTATTTTCACTTCGGGTTGTCCGTACGTACTGAACATATCAATAAAAGAAGGGTAAATGTATTTTCCTTTGGCGTCAATTTCGGTATATCCCAAAGGCACGTTTCTTGTGCTGGCCACTTTTTCAATATGTTCATCGCGTATTAACAAGGTAGCATTTTGTACCATCATCCCAGGTGCGTAAACTATGGTTGCATTGGTAATGGCAATGGTATTTGGCCTTTGGTCCAACACATCATTTTTAGGAAATGTTTCTTGGCCATTTACATTTAAAACCCGTAGGATGATAAATGAAAGCATTATCCAAAAGGTGTGTTTGCAAGTGATACTATTATGTATTTTCATGGCTATGTATTCAAAAGCAATCATACTTCGAAAAAGCTTGCTGTGTTTATTTGATATTTTGTTTCGTCTTTGTGATAAAACTCATTCGTTATTTCTGAATACGTATAGTCTTTGCTCCATGCTACCCGATGTTTGATTAGTTGCTGGATGGCCTCCAAAATATACCGCAATTCCTTATTGGTCATGGTGGGGTGGAGCGATAAACGTACCCAACCCGGTTTATATGAGAGGTCGCCATGATCAATTTTGTCGGTGATCTGTTTGGATTGCTCTTTGGTAACTTCCAATAATAAATGCCCATAAGTGCCTGCACACGAACAGCCTCCCCTTACTTGAATACCAAATCTATCGTTCAATAATTTAACCGCTAAATTATAATGGATGTTTTCAAAATAAAATGAAAAGGCGCCCAATCTGTATCTGACATCCTTGGCCAGTAAATGTAAGCCCGACATGTTTGATAATTTCCCAAAACATTCCTTAACCAGTTCATTTTCGCGAACGCGAATTTTATCGACCGTCATTTTTTCCTTCAACTTAATGGCCAAACTTGCTTTTATGGCCTGCAAAAACCCAGGTGTACCACCATCTTCCCGCACTTCTATATTGTCAAAATAATGGTGCTCGCCCCAAGGATTGGTCCAGGTTACGGTGCCTCCACCGGGATGATCGGGAATTCGGTTTTTATATAAGGATTTATTAAAGATAAGTACGCCCGCACTGCCCGGGCCACCCAAAAATTTATGGGGGGAAAAAAATATGGCATCCAAGTGTTGGGCCTCATTCTGTGGGTGCATATCCATAGTCATATAAGGTGCCGAAGCGGCAAAATCCACAAAGCATAATCCGTCATTTTTATGCATTATTTCAGCCAATTCATGATAGTTGGATCCGATGCCCGTAACATTGGAACAGGCGGTAAACGAACCAATTTTTATTTTTCGGTTTTTATATTTATCCAATTCCTTTTTTAAAATATTGGCATCAACAAATAAGTTTTCAGAGGGTTCCAAAACTACAACATCAGCAATAGTTTCCAGCCAAGTGGTCTGGTTGGAATGGTGCTCCATGTGGGTTAAAAAAACCACTGGCCTGTCTTCTTCAGGAATTTGGATTTGGTCAGCATACTTTTCAGGGATTTTCAGCCCCAATATGCGTTGAAATTTACATAAAACACCGGTCATACCGGAATCGGATGTAATGATTACATCCTCTGGGGAAGCATTGACATGTTTTTTGATGACTTGATGGGCATCATGGTATATGGAGGTCATTAACCGGCCTGTATGGCTGGCTTCAGAATGGGTATTGCCTACCATGGGCCCTATACGGTTTTGTAATATCGTTTCTATGGGCCTGTACAATCTTCCGCTGGCTATCCAATCGGCATATACAAGGGGTTTCGTGCCGTAAGGCGTTTCAATTGTTGTATCTATCCCGATGATATGTTCCCTGAATCCTTGAAAATATTGCTCTAATGTTTTTTGTTTCAGTTTCATGTGTTTATTTTATTGTTGTTCAATGGTCACATGTAGCTTCCATATAATCATCTCCTTGGGTATCGAATTCTTGTTATGGAAGTTTCATAAGTCTTTTTTAAAAGCTGCCCTTTATTAATGAATATATTGTACTAACTCAAATAATCTTAGTAAATGTCTTTTCCAAACCCATAATGGAAGAATGTACATTCATTAAATTGTATTCAATTAACAAGGACAGCCTTTTAATAGTTTATTGATTTTAATTTGATTTGAACCATATCGCTTGGAATTCATATACTATGAGAACTTAATGTCCCGCCATAGTTATTATTTTATTCCGATCAATAATCAAATGGCAATGGCCTAATAATCCCATTTGGGTTCTATAAAGTCCAGATAACTGGTCACCGATTGGGCAAACGCTTTGGAAAATTTTTTACGGTTTTCCTCACTGTCCCGAACGCCTTGAAAATTGGCCTCTATTTGCATACCGAAAACCTTTGGATAATCGGAAGAGGTATATCTACGGGTATTGTACCCGCCATTAAAGTAGGGCTCACCCTGTTTTGGATAAGGATTACCAAGGCTTGGAACTGCAGGGAAACCAGATTTTTCCATCAGGGTGCCAAAAGCATTTTCGCCCATCAACAACTCCTTAAGGGTTAGTTGGTTGTTGTTTTTCAACAAATTTTTGACGGATGTTTTTGCGCCCACTTCCGAATTCATCTCTGTGCTTTCTTGCACTTCCCTAAGCGCTGTCGTGCTTAAAAAATAGCCCAGTTCCAATCGTTTTACTGGATGACTTTGTCCATGCAGGTCTATATACATGACATATCCAAATTTTTTTATGGCTGCATCGATGGCCTCTTCAATATACTTGTGGTATTGTTTCCACGTATATTCCATTTGGGGGTTTCCACATGTCGCTTCTTCCAAGTCTCGGTTAAAATCTATCTTTTTCCTTGCCAATTTGGCAATAATTAGATAAGGTTTCTTTTCAGAAGTCTTGAATGCATTTTCAATTTCAAGTGCGAGTTGAGCTGTATTGTTGTCCATTTCCTTTGTACCACAATCCCTGTCCTTAATTCCTTCTGGGGAAATGGTGCCTCCATGGGGAGCACTTATGACCAAGGGCATGTTGCCGTTGACGGTTTCCAGCCAGCTATCATCAAAGGTATTTTGTTTTACCGATATTCCATTTTCCTTATCGGATGATTTCATTATTTTTTCACTGCTAGAACACTGCACTTGAAAAAGGGCAGTGACACAGAGCAAACAAAAGATCATACCTTTTCTAAAAAATACTTTAATAAATAAATCTTTACGCATTTTTTTGGGCGATTTAATTTTTAATTATTGATTGAATTTTAAAAGATTATTCATTTTAACTATATAAAAACAGCCATTGCATTAATTCCTATTTACATAAGGGTATGCTTTTATAGTCTTGATGATAATTTTGTTCGCAATAATATCTCGATTATATAAGACTATTACTCGAACTAAAAATTATCATCAAAACAATCAATTACAACAAGGGCCATCTATTAATTTATTGATTTCTATCGTATTGGCAACAATCAGGAAGGTCATCGTAAGCTGTTTGATCGGCTTTATCAAATTCGGTATCGTGTCCAACCATGGCTATCGCTTTAGAAACATCGTTTTTACCGATGGTGCCTATGGAGGTTTCAACAGTGATTACTTTCGACTCTTTGTCCCATATTGCACTTTCTATACCTGAAACGGTTTTTGCCGCCTTTTCTATCCGTTTTTTGCACATACCACAATTACCAGATACTTTAAAACTAAAAGTATTCACAATTTTTGCAGCGGTAGTGTTTGCATCTTCCCTGTCATATTGGCAACACCCTGGAAGGTCATCGTAAGCGGTTTGAATAGCTTTATTAAATTCTGTATCATGGCCAATGGCTTCAATAGCACTTGCAACTGTGGCAATATTAACCTGTTCGTCCATAGTGACCTTAATCATTTTAGTTTCTTTGTCCCATTCGGCCAACGAAACTCCATCAACACCTAATGCCGCTTTTTCTATGCGCTTTTTGCAACCATTGCAATTACCCATCACCTTGAATTCTTTTGTGGTTTCCTGCGAAAACCCAGTATTGGTAACAAATAATAACATTAGACCAATAATGGTAACTGATAAGATTGATTTTTTCATGCTTATTAATTTTATTTATGTAAAATATTTATGGGTTATGTTTTGTCTATATGTCTCATTATTGTATTCAATATTTAATATCACCCATGTGAGGGCGTTACATATACCTTGCTAACTTTGCTGTTTATGCGGAATTATTTTTATTTAGGTTTAAACAGGCCAGGGTTTAATACCCAAGCCTGTATTGTAGATAAAAAGAATTTATTGATTTACTTCTGTAACCGAATACAACCCTGGATCAACTGGTGCCATTAAATTGGAGAGTATTTCGTCTTCAGGATATAAAAACCGTTCCACATTTTGGGTTGCGGTCGGCACGTTTAAAGGAAACGGCACCGCAACGTCCATATCACTTTTTTTCAACCGTCTTGCATCATCAAAAGGCATAAAGGTCGTAAACCCTGAAACGTAGCGTTCTTCTATGATCTCTCTCAACAATGCCCTGTCTGGATCTATATTGTCCATGTTTTCCATACCACCAGCATCAAAATCTGAAGCCACGTAGGCATCATAAGTGAATGGTTCTGAAGAAAAATTGGTATTCAAAAAAGCCCCCGTATTCAAAAAAGTGCGCAGTTGGTTTAAATGTCCTAAACCCGTTGCAAAACTTTGCGTACGCGCTCCTGCTTCGGCAAGGATAAGGAGGTTTTCCTGATAGGTAATGAGTGGTTGTGGCTCCAGTTCATTGGCAATGCCCAAATTGGCATTGGGGCTACTTGGATCAATGGTATAATACCCCAAGCGTGCGGTTTCATCGGTTTTGGCATTATTGCGCGAGATACCACTGCTATTATCCAATAATTGAACCAAATAACTATTTCCGGTACCTGTGTTAGGAGTACCGGACAACACAATGTAAAATTTATTTTTAGTGGAGTTTTCACCGGGAATATCCAATGGGTTAAACATCATACTGTTCCCATTGGAAGAAATACCATTTTGGGCAGCCGTATAGGCCAAATCGTACTGCTTGGTGTGCATATAGTAACGCGCTTTAAGGGTCCATGCAGATTCCAGCCATTTTATCCGGTTGCCATCAAAAATATAATCTTCTATGATAACGCTTCCGCTTGCACTTTCAAGATCATCAATGGCGTCCTGAAGCAATATCTGTAAGGCATCAAAAACCGCACGTTGGTCATCAAATTTGGGCTCTTCAACATCGCTTACAGCTTCTGAATATGGAATGTCTCCAAAAAGTGAGGCATACGTTCCTATAAGATGTGCTTCCATGACTTTTGAAATGCCCTGATAAAATGGATTATCGGTTGTTCTGCGACGCATTTCTCGCATAGGTGTAATCACACTCTGATAGCCGTCCCAACCAAACGTTGTATTTGTAACATTATATAAAAATCGTTCTTGTTCAACTTGCTCAAAACCAATTAATTGTCCAGAATAGTAACCTGCCATTCTGCTATAGGCCCCCAATTGTGTATTAATATTGGATAATTCAGCCCCATTAAGGAAGAGTCCCGGATCGACATCGTCAAGTGTCAACTGATTTGGGTTTTCGTTAAGATTATCAACCATACTTTCACAACCCAATATTAGCAAGGTCGTAAAAACAAATATGTATTTTATATATATAGATTTCATAATTTAAGGTTTAAAAATTAGCTTGAAGATTAAACAATATGGATCGGGTCCCCGGATTATTGAAATAATTCATCCCAAATGCATTACTGACCCCGTAGTTATTGGTTTCGGGGTCAACCCCAACCAGGTCTGTCCAGAGGATAAGATCTCTACCGGTAACGGAAATCCTTAAAGATTCGAGCGAGAGCTTTGAAGATAATTTAAGCCCTTTAAGTGTATAACCCAGGGTTACGTTTCGCAGTTTGGTCCAGGTGGCATCTTCAATGTAAAGGTCGTTAAGCTTGTTAAAGCCCAATCCGCCACCAATACCGCGATAGTACAGCTCGTCAAGCAGTACATTACCGCCACCGAAATTTTGTATATTGCCACGCACGGTGGTCCCTGCAGTAAAAACAGTACCATTAATATTGGTTAAATCTTCGGTAAGTGTTACTTCGTTCCCAACTTCTTCTGACATCCCAAAACCATTTAGTACTACCCTGGTCCTATTGATGAAATCACCACCTTGTGAGTGCTCAAACAGGAAGCTAAAATCAATATTTTTCCATTTTAGTTCCATACCCAAACCACCGCGCCAGTCCGGATTGGGATCGCCAATAACGCGTCTGTCGGTATCCAACTGTGGGAATCCGTTGGCATCCAGTGCCAAACTGCCATCATCGTTACGGAGCGTTCCGGGCAACCAGAAAGAACTCATGGGATAGCCTTTTACCGCTTTGGATGTACCCCCAATATCAACAGTTTCTGCCCCCGCAATATCCACAACTTTATTTTCATTATTATTGAAGTTGGCATTTAGTGAAACCTTTAGGTCTTGGTTATCTATTATTTTGCCGTTCAGGTCAATTTCAAACCCTTTGTTTTCTATTGTGGCAGCGTTCGTATAATTAGTACTAAAGCCGGAACTAGGATTTGTATTCACGGCAAAAAGGATGTCCTTTGTTTCGTTGTTATAGTAGGTTAGACCCAAACTTATCCGGTTGTTAAAAAACCTTAGATCTGTTCCTACTTCCCATTCGGTTTTTATTTCGGGTTTCAGATTTGAGTTCCCTTTTTCGGAGTCCACCAAAAAACTACCCCCAAAGGTTGAAAAACCAGTTGTTGCCAAGGTGTTGAATTTATAGGCTGCCGGTTGTACGCCAACTTTCCCCCATGCAAATCGCAACTTACCAAAACTTAAGGTTTCCGATTCGATCAAATCGCTAAACTGCCAAGCCAAATCTGCCGATGGGTAAAAGAAACTCCCTTTTATGGTAGAAGAGGCTTCCATGGCCCCGGAAACATTAACGAATAGTTGATCGAACAAATTGAACCCTAAAATACCATACCCTCTATTGGAACGTATTTTCTGTATAAACCTGTTCCAGGATGAGGCTGCTTGGTCCGGATTAAGATCGGGTGTTGGAAGACTTGCATTTACCGCAAACGGGCTAATGGTATTCGTATTGGAAAATCGCTGCCTGTCATTAAAATTTAATCCTAAGGTTGCCGTTACTTCTACGTCCTTATTAATATTTTGTGTCGCTATAGCAATACCGTCAAAATTAAGCTCCCGACTTGTAATATCCGATTGAGTCCATAAACCGGCACTTCTTGCACCACTAGCTGAACTTACTGGGAAAAAGGAACCTCTGGAATCTGAGTAATAATCAAGACCACCCCTTAAAATGACTTTTAGCCAATTGACCGGATCGATTGTCAGTTCTGGGTTGATAATAAACCGATTGACCTGATTGGGTGATTTTTGTTCATTTATAGTCCATAACGGGTTGTTGTAAACCGGGTTTTCCGATTCCCCAAACTGTACGCGGTACGATCGCTGTCTGTCTGGAAACACATCGCCATTGGCCGCCACATAGGTGCCTTTGTAATCTGAAATATCAAAATCTGGAGATGTTCGCAAAAGCCCCAGCAAAATACCATTTGTGTCTTCTCCCGCTTGTCTGATCCTGTTGGAGTCTGTATTGGTATAGGATATTCTATTGCTCCAACTTAACCATTTGGTAAGTTGTGTTTTTGTATTTAGGCGTAGGTTTTGGCGTTTATAATCGAAATTTTTGATAATCCCTTCTTGGACAAGGTTTTCGTAACTGAAAAAATAGGACGCCTTTTCGCCTCCACCACTTATGGATATATTGTGCTGTGCATACACACCGGTTTGAAAAACCTGATCGTAATTACTGTCAACAAAGGTCTCTCTGGAGTTTTTTGTGGTTACGGGATAATATATATTTCCTGTGGTGTTTGAAAGGAAATATCTGCCGGTTTCATTGACTTCATCGGCACCTCCGGCTCGATCGGCAATCTTGTCTCCCCAAGATTCGGCTCTACTGATCTGCCAAACGCCGTCCCGTCCCTGGCCAAATTTATTTTGTAATGGTGTTCTTACATTTATATCGTCAAACGATTGTGTAAATGAATATTGAACGGTAGGTTTCTTTCCTAAACTTCCATTTTTAGTGGTAATGACAATAACGCCATTGGCGGCCCGAGAGCCCCATAGAGCTGCGGCCGAAGCCCCTTTTAACACCTGCACCGATTCGATGTCCTTGGAATTGATATCATCCAACCTGGATTGTTGGCTGATGGTTACATCTCCTATATTGTCGTTGCTCACCGGGATACCGTCCAAGATGATTAAAGGTTGGCTGGCACCTTGAATGGTGTTAGCACCTCGTATTTGAATGGATGATCCAGATCCTGGGTCGCCATTGGATTTTCCTATCCTGACACCGGAAGCTTTACCTGCCAGGGCATTGATGACTCCTGCCTCTCCTGATTTAACAATACCTTCGGTTTTAACAATAGAGCTTGTAGAACCGGATTCGTCAACGAGCATCTTTGTTCCAATGGCAGTAATAATTACTTCGCTCAACTCATCAGCATTGGGCTGCATGACAATGTTTAGGGTTACTAGGTTGCCAACTTTTACTTCTTGGGTGGCATAACCAAGGTATGAAAAAACCAAAACATCTTCGTTGCCTACCTCAATGGAATAACTTCCTTCAAAATCACTGATAACACCTTTATTTGTTCCTTTAATAATAACGTTTACACCGGGCAGGGGCAACCCGTCGTTGTCTGAAGTAATTCCACTGATTTTCCTTTGGGCCACGGTGGCAATATCTTCGACTGTTTTCTCTAAAATGATTGTGTTTTTATCAGACAGGCTAAAGTTGAAATCCCCAAAAGCAAGACTTTTTTCAAGCAACTTATTGGCCTTGATCACTCCTTTTTGGAGATGTACCTTTGGTGCATTTTTAAACAAATCTTCTTGATAGATAAAGGTGTAATCGGTTTGATTTCGAATCAAGTCAAAAACTTCATCGACAGTCACAGTTTTATCATTGTCTATTACAATTTTCGTGTTTTGCGATAATATATTATCTGACGAAAAGCCAAAAGTTATCGTACAGAACAAGAAAATAAAGGTTCTCATGATAGTGATTAAGAGTTTTTTTCTAAAATAGAAAAGGACTTTGGTTAATTTAATTTTCATAAATTTGTGAATTAGTTAATTAAACGATTGATTGACTTTGAAAAAGGGAGGGAAAGTGATACTTTGAACGGTGTAAACTCAGCTCCCTTTTATCTTAAAATGATTGTATTTTTATGTATCTCATAGGCATTAATAAAATTAGTGTTTTTTATGGTTAATAGAATATCTTCAATATTTTGATTTTTACTTAATACCCCATTAAACTTAACTTCTTCAAGATCTTTATTTGAAAAAACAAAATCGGTATCATACCATCTGGACAATACTTTCATAATATCTTTTAATGCTTTGCCCTTAAAGCTAAAAATTCCGTTTTTCCATGAGGTTTCATTATATACATCAACAAAATCAACAATTACCTTTTTATTATCAATATTTAAAATGGATTGTTGATTGGGGCTCAATGTTTCTTTCTCAAAACCAAAATCAACAGCGACCATACCTTCAACTAAGGTAGTATAGATACTATTTTCATCTGAATATGCTTTAATATTAAACTCCGTTCCCAAAACTTCAACTTCCTGCGCTTTTGTAAGAACTTTAAATGTTGCACCATTATGTTTGGTACTTGGGGACACATCAAAATAGGCTTCGCCGTAAATCAACTCTACCTGTCTTGTTTTTCCATCGGTAAACACCACGGGGTATTTTATTTGAGAATCAGAGTTTAGCCAAACCTCTGTGCTATCTGATAAAATGACATGAAATTGCCCGCCTTTAGGGATGGTTAAAGTATTATAGGCGGTAACTTTGCACTTTACTTCTGAATCATAGACCAGTTCTTCCCCATTGCTTATGATACCATCGGCTCTGTATTCTTGTCCTTTATTCAGGGCAATTTCCGAGCCATCTTCCAAAGTTAAAGTTGCTTTATCGGTACCTATTGGAATGGTATTGTTTACTATGATTGGCTTCGCATGGACTGCATCACTACCTTTATTAAAAAACATGCTTAGTGCTACCATTAATAGAATGGATGCTGCAGCGGTGTAGGTTATAACTTTTTTAACCTTTCTTCTAAAGAATAAATTCTTCTTTTGTCTTATTTGGTCTCTTATGTTTAGCTCTGCCTTTTCTATATCATAGATATTCAGATGTTTTTCTATGGAAGCATTTATTTTTACATACTCTAAAAAAGTAGATTCGTTTTCAGGGTTTTCAATCCAAGTCTCTAAATACTTTAGTTCTTCTTTTGAAATACTAAAAGCATTATTGGAAAGAAATTTAATAATTAAGGGCTCAATGTTCATTTTAAAAAAAATTTCGTCTAGTTCATTACAATTACGTAAGTCAACCTGCTTTACCCCTAAATAATAATAAAAAAAATTATATGTTTACATAAAATTTAATTCCGCTTGCATCCTTGAAAAATTTTTTTCCCACAAACCGAAAATTTATTAAACATCTAAAAAAAGGTGATGAAGATGCTTATTCACTTCTTGTAAAAACTTACTACAAACCATTATGCGACTATGCTTTTGGGCTTTCTAGAAGCAGATTCAAAGGAGAAGACATTGTCCAGAATGTGCTCATTAGAATCTGGGAACAACGCAGTAAACTAAAACCAGGATTTTCTTTAAAAAGTTTTCTATATAAAACAGTTTATAATGAATTTGTAAACCAATATAGAAAAGAAGTTTCCATTAGTAAAATGGAAAAAAAGTATTTTGAGACCATCAATCCACTATATGAAGAAAAAAATGCAGAGTTGGATCGTTTAATGCTTTTGGTTGAAAATGAAATTGAACAATTGCCTCCTAAATGTAAAGAAACCTTTTTATTAAGTAAGAAAGATGGCCTTACATATGTTGAAATAGCAGAATATCTCAATGTATCCATCAAAACCGTTGAAAATCAAATGAGCATAGCGTTTTCTACCATCCGTAAAAAAATGGAGGGAAAGTTATAAACTGTTTTATTTCTGTTTTTTTAAATGGATTCATTGTACCAAATATGTAAAAGATATTTTTTTAATAGGTAATAGGAAACGCACACTTATGTTATAGCCGGAACGTATTTTTGATGGTTGGTGTCTTTGGTGGTCTAAAAGCTAATCCTTTGATGTTTTTTTAATACTTCCAAATTCTTTCGCGATTTGCATTTAAGTTATTCATTATTAATGATTTGCAGTTAAATCAATTTACTGATTCTCAATAAGACGAACAACTTTTTTATTTTAAATCATAATGCACAACGGGTTTTATTAAATATTTTACTAGAATTACCACCATGTAAATACCATTTATTGTATCATTCTTTTTAATAAATAAAGCGACTCATGAGACTATTATTAAATAATTTTTAAGGAGACTTTAAAGTTAAAAAAGAAATTGGAGTTATAAATGGTTTACTGAAATTTCTTTCAACATAATATATTATTTCAAAAACATATAGGAGGCTAGCACTACAGTAACTACAATACAAACTATAAATACTATCACCGCCCAAGTAGGATAAATTTTAGCTTGGATGATTTTATTGTTAAACCGATTTTCAAAGCGTTCAATGGCTTTTAAGTGAGATGCCATTTCTTTTTGGTGTGAATAAATCATGGTTTTATATTCCGATAAATCCATCTTGATCTTGGTGTCTTTTATTTGGTCATTAATTTTCTCTAGGTTTTCAACACCATTCTTAAAGTCATCAATTTCATTAACCAATAAAGCGGTTAGTTCTTCAAGTTTTGTCATGATAGTTATATTTAATTTAATATCCTATGTCCATCCCTTTATCAATGGCTCTTTTAATAATGAACTTGGTGATTTTTAAAGCTAAATTTGGCGTCAAGTCAACCACTTTACCAGCAAGCTTTATACTTACATTATTGTCTTTTAAAATACTTTTTCCTTGAATCCCTGACATCTCTTTTCCTATATTGCCCATTGACATATTGCGATGCACCTCACTCCCTTTAAGATTATGTCCGTCAAACTCAAACCGAAAGCCTTGTAGTTTGTTTTGTTTGTTTATCGTTGGAATGACCTTAACTCCATTGGCTTCCATGGCTTTTACATAGGCATCAAAGGATTTGGGCTGGAATTGTTTCATGGTCAGATCATGCCTGCGTTTGATCTCAGTTCGTATTTCAATTAAATTAAATTCTTTTTCAAATTGGATTTGTTTGACAGAGGTCAAACCCATATGCTCCGCTGTTTTTTCTGCAGCAAGTTGACTACGTTTACCTATAAAGCTGTCGTTATAAGCCACGCCTTTAAAATCAATACGGTTGACATATAAATGGATGTGCTTATGCTCTTTATCCTGATGTACAAATGCAATGGCCTGCCGCTCTCCCAGTTTCATTTCATGCATAAAGCGTTTGGTTATAGCTTGCAACTCATTTTTATCCAATCGCTTGCCATCTTCTATCGTTGGGCTGATCACAAAAGACAAGGTGTTTTTTGTACAATGGTAATTTTGGTCCTGGAGCATTTTGAATTCTTTGGTGATTTCTGCAGGTGAATCTCCATGGAGAAATTCCTTGAGTACGACTTCTGCGTCCTTTTCCTGGTTCCATCCGTAGGACATTGAAGCTCTGGTATGCGATATGCTTTTCCCTTTACCTATCATTATTAGAATCTTTTAAGATGTGCTTTGATGTCGTCTGCTAAATCATAGACTGTTTGCATGAGTTTAGGGTTTCGTTTTTTGAACATGTTTCCAATGGACTTAAAATTGTTATGGTACTTAATGAGCATTTTGTAAAGCTCAATATGTTCCTCTGTAAAGCGTTCTGTAATTTCTTGTTCAAAAAGACTACGTCGTATATATTCGCTTAAGGTCAATCCGCTTCGTTTAGCCTTCACTTTCAGAAGTTTCTTTTCGTAGATGGAACATCGAAACTTAACCAGATCCCCTTTCCCCTTAAACACTTTTTTTTCTTTGCGACCTTCGGGAGCAAATGAGAATGTGTCCACAGACACACATCTCGAATTCCTACCCAAGACCATTCCCTTTTCCGAAGAATTCTTTTCCAGATCCAAGGCTATGCTATCCGAACTGTTAAGTACATCGGTAGGAATCTTGACCGTCTGCTTCTGTTTATCTAAGGATTTAAAATCATATTTGTTTTCCTTTTTCATGACATATAAAATCGTTTAAATCTTTATGGTTTTTATAGGTGTCTCTTTTGTCAATGACGTGTTTGTATTTTTTAGTCAAATACTCTGTTGCCTGTTGCCCAGCTCTGTCATTATCCAAATAGAGTTGAATTGATTCATATTTGGATATATGTCTTTCAATAGCTTTTATAAATGCAATGGAATTTAAAACAAGGATATCTGAAGCTTTTAATAATTTTTCATTTAAAGTGGCCAACGTTAACAGATCAAACATGCCTTCCAAAATGATTAATTGCTTGCTGTTGTTTTGGATATAGGTATAGGATTTGGGACTGCTACTGTTTTTAAAAATCTTATTGCGTAATTCCCAACCATTTTTAACGTTCCTTAAACCAATGGCGAAATACTGGGCGTCTTTATATCTGTACCAAACCTCTTTGCAATAGGTCCTGGCAATGGTTATTGAAATTCCCCTGGAACTTAGATATTGAATGAGTGCTGGATGTGTAAGCTCTTGAATTTTCGTTATATCAATCTGGGTTTCTTTTTCATTAAAAACTAGTTGTTGCTTAAATGGGCTAATTGCTATACCATCATTCAAGAATTCTAAAGTTTCCTTTATGGAACATTTTAAAATCCTGCATACTAAATCTATCACGTTACCTCCAACACCCTCACCATGGTCGAACCATCTATTCTTGGTTCTAGAGACCTTAAAAGAGGCTTGGGTTTCTGACCTAAAGGGACTCAGAAACCAAGCTTCTTTTTCCGTTGTTCGATTTGGAAAGTGTCCTAATTTTTCCAGTGCCTTTAACACTGAAAAATTACGGGCTGTTTCACAATTTATTTTTCTTTTCATTAGCCAATGTGTTTTTTGTAAAAAATTTGATGTTTTGATGATTCACACCCTTAAGCCTTATAAACACTAGAGGTTTAGAGATATCAATTTTTCATCATTTCAGCATTCGTGGTTTTTTATACCTCTATCTTGTCATCATTATTATTTTTGATGACAAAATGATGACAGAATGATGACAGCCTTAGCCCTTGTAAACACTGGGGCTCTACGATTCTGTCATCGTTTCATCAAAAAAAGTATATTATGTTGACGTGTTTTTCTTTTTCATCAGTGGTTTTTATGAGAAATGATGCGTAAACGCTCGTATTACCTGCAAACATTGCATTTTCCATGTCATCGTTTTATCATCGTCTCATCATTTTGCTATGCTTCCCCAAAATGTTCCATCAGAAAATCTTTTGTTATGGAATAATATCTTCCTTTAGTATCAGTTAACCCCATACCTCCGTCCTGCCAGATCATTAATTTCCTGTAGGCCATTGAATTTTCTTGATTTTTCAGCTTCCAGTCCTTTTTAATAATATGCCTTAATTGGGTAAGGTCGGTTTTGATTCGGGTGCGGTTTAATAGTTGAACGGCATCTAAGGGACATAAACTTATTTCTTCTAACTCCAAGGTTTCCATGGCACTAAGAATAATACTTGCAAGTTCCTTCTCTACACGATTTCTGTTGTTCTGCATTAAGTTTTCCAAAGCAATGGTCTTAATTTGTGAAGGTGAGAACCACATCCGGGTTTTATTGGGACTAATCAATTCTCGATGTTGCAAATGGTAGAGAAATGCCGCTATTTCAGATTCCAAATATTCTAGAAATCTTGTTTCCTCTTTTTTTAAGGAAGGTATCTTTAATACCCAAAAACGAGTTTCATTGTTATCTATCTTAATAAAGTTATCCTCGTTGTTACTACAAAGAATAAACTTTCCAAAGAACTCTACCTCTCTTTTGTCTTTCCCCTTAGCTTCAAGTTTATTGAAATTGGTTGTACTAAGGTATTTAATCCGTTCTGTCAATTCTTCTTTATTGAAAAGCACCTCGTCTATACAAATCAAAAGCTTATTGGCCCAATCTACATTGAATTGGCTACTGAAACTGTCATTGGTTAAATAGGTCAAATTATTGTCGAAAACCATTTTTAGCCATTTTAGAAAGGTAGTCTTGCCTGTAGAACGTTCTTTGGAGACTAAGCAAAGTATTGGTAATATTTGGATAGGCTTTTCGAATAACAGCTGTAAATAATCCATTCCTATATTCAACTGCTCACCGAAAATATGATTCAATAGTTTTAAAGTAAAAGGAAAATCGCCTTCTTCAAGTTTGTGAGGTAAGGGAGCATAAGTATTGTAAAAACCATGACATTCCTGTTCAAAGTGAACATGGCTTGGAATACAGGTGAATCCATCATATTTTTTAATTGTACCAATAAAACTTCTTCCATGATCTTGTCGAATTGTCTCCAGTGTCCACGGCACAATAATTTCGTTAAAATGTCCAGCAATAGTTGGAACATGTACCAATTTATAATAGCACGTTCCAACTCGGATGTATGTGGTATCTTTCATAATCCTGATTTTTTATTCCGCAGAAGTTGTTCATTGAACTGCACCTCTAAAAATTCATCAGATAGGTTGGGTTCTCCTAAAAGCCAGTTATCAATTTCTTCTTTACTGAAAAATAGTTGACGGATGTGCTTGTTTTTACCTGTTGGTATGAGTTTTAACTGCGAGAGTTTGTAAATCTTACTCTTAGATAGACCTGTATATTTAACAAGGTCATCGATGTTGAATACTTTTTTGGTATGTGAAAGCAGACCTTTGATATCCTGCAATAAGTCCACCACATTTTCTTGCTCATTCATAATCTTTGTATTAAGAATTAATAATGAGTAAAAGGCCTTTTACTATGATTGTACAGGACAAACATATGACGTTAAATACAGTAAAAACAATAGAGAAATAACGATTGCTTTAGAATTGCTCTAAGTTTTCTTTATAAAAATTGAAGAAGTATAACTATTGGGTGATACCTAATGCTTTAGAAATGTCCTTTCGCACGTCATCATACTTACCTTCATGAGTGGTAGAACACCATTTTGAATAACTTGAGGGAAGGGTGCTTGGATTAATTTCAGCGTCTTGAAACGTAAACCTTTCGGAGATAAGCATATTCAATGACTCTTTGGGTTTTGTGTCCATCCTAAAGATCCCTCCACGAATTATCAAATCCAAAAAAGTAAATAAAAAACGAATGTTTCCTGTTTGTTTGTTTTTTGGGGTTTCCCTGATTACAATTTTTTGATCTGCGGGTAGTCCATTAACCAGTCTAAGGAGGTTCTCAATATCATGACTGTCAAAACCAAAAAAAACGGTATCGATTTTTGATATAGACAATTGCAAAAAAGAAAAGCCTTGAATATTACTTTTGAACAATACCTCAGATTTGAACCATGTAATCACTAGTAATAAGGTCAAACTAAACAACAAGATAACAAATAGATAACTTGCTATAATTTGAATGAGAGAATAGGAAGAAGTGGAAATTAAAAAATAAAGGGTCAATGGTAATATGCCAAAGATAATTACTACGACAGCAGAAAGTCTATTTGTTGTTAACGAAGAATGCCTAAGCCAAAGAAGTTTCAAATCCTTTCTGCTTTTATATAGCCAACTTGCCAATATTTCGCCTAATCGTTCCACATCCTAAAGATAAGAATAAATGAAAGCAAAAGAAAAATGAATTGTTGTACAGATGTTGTACTGATGGGAAAAAAGAAAACCTTTCAATCTCTTGAAAGGCTTGTCTTTACTGGCGTGGTCCCACCTGGGCTCGAACCAGGGACCACCTGATTATGAGTCAGGTGCTCTAACCAACTGAGCTATAGGACCGTTGATTATTTTTATATTTCAGCCTTAAAATAATGCTGAAATACCGCAATTTGCGGATGCAATATTACCACTTATTTTTAAACGTTGCAAACATTACTTTTTAATAAAAAAAATCTTCCGCTGGGATTATTTCAACTAACCTAGCGAGTCATTAGACTATTTTGTCTTTCTTTTTGCCTCATGATTCTTTGTCGCGATGTAGTTTAAGATTTAAAACTTAAAGTACTGCTGCGCTTAAATATCTTGACACAACTCGATCAACACCCCATTGGTGGTTTTAGGATGTAAAAAAGCTACTAACTTATTATCAGCTCCTTTTTTAGGTGTTTCGTTTAAAACTGTAAAGCCTTCTTGTTGGAGTCGGGCTAGTTCTGCTACAATATCATCTACAGCAAAGGCAATATGATGCACACCTTCACCTTTTTTTTCTAAGAATTTAGCAATAGGGCTATCTGGGTTTGTCGCTTCTAAGAGTTCTATTTTATTTGGGCCTGTTTTAAAAAAGGAGGTTTTTACGCCTTCTGAAAGCACTTCCTCTTCCTTATAATGCGCTACTCCTAAGAGTTTTTCAAACAAACTATTTGATGTTTTTAAATCTTTTACAGCAATCCCTATATGTTCTATTTTGTTCATTCCTAATTTTTTATACGAGTATCTCCTTCCTATACCCCTAAAATACGCATAATCTGTGTACTTTTGTGGCATGGAAACACAAAGACAAAAAAAAATAGGGGGCGTTATACAAAAAGATATCGCTGATGTCTTACAAAGAGCCGCAACGGATGGTGGACTCAAAGGTACCTTAATTTCAGTATCTAAAGTAGTGGTCACTACCGACCTTTCTATTGCTAAAGTATATGTGAGTATTTTTCCAACCAAAGATGCTCAGGAACTTTTAAATGGAATAAAATCTAACCAATCGATCATTAAGCATGAATTGGCGCAGCGCACCAGGCATCAATTGCGAAGAATGCCGGAGCTCTTGTTCTTTTTAGATGACTCTTTAGAATATATTGACGGTATTGAAAAATCATTAAAGGGTGTTAACAACCCTATTGAAAACCCAGATTTATTGGAGAAAAGAAAAAAGTCATAAATTGAATTTCTCGCTCTACATCGCTAAGCGTTACGTACGATCAAAAAGCAAACAAACGGCGGTTAATATTATAAATGCTGTTACTTTTTGGGTTATTGTTATTGGTGCAGCAGCGCTTTTTGTTGTTTTATCAGGATTTGCGGGACTAAAAGATTTTAGTTTGTCGTATACCAACTCCTTTGATCCTGATTTAAAGGCATTACCGAAAATAGGAAAGTCTTTTTCCATTTCCGAAGCACAAAAAACAGCATTGAAAAGTCTAGATGGCATTGTAGCTTTTTCAAATGAGCTAGAAGACCGTGTTTATTTATCCCACAAACAAAAAGATCATATTGCTTTTATCAAAGGTGTTGATCAAAACTATACCCAAGTGATTGCTATGGATAGCACCTTGTATCTGGGGGATTGGTTTAATGAACAGCAGGTTGTGACAGGTATTGGCATTGCCAATTTATTAGGCTTAAGTATCAATAGTTATCGTAGCCCTTTAGAATTATTAGTGCCCAAGCCAGGCACTGCATCGCTTACACAACGAGGACCAAACGCAAAATTTTTTAATACCTTTCCGGTGGTGCTAAGTGGTGTGTATGCGGTAGAAGCAGAGTTAGACAACAAATATGTTTTTGCTGACCTTGCTTTGGTTCAAGCTTTATTAGAAAAAGACAGCAGCCAAATATCGGGCGTTAACTTTAAATATGCCCAAAATGCAGATGTGGGCCAAGTTAGAAGCGAAATTCTGAAAATTTTTAATAATGCTATTCTTTTAAAGGACAGGAAAGAACTGAACAGCACGCTTTATAAGATGTTGAACACAGAAAATATGGCCACCTATTTAATTTTCACCTTAGTTTTAATTATCGCTTTATTTAATGTGGTGGGCGCCTTTATCATGATGATTTTAGATCAGCAAGGCAATTCAAAAACCTTATACAGTTTAGGAGCGACCATTAAAGAATTAAGGCGCATTTATTTTGTACAAGGCATTATAGTAACCTTTTTTGGTGGATTCATAGGCGTGTTTATCGGCTCGCTATTGATCTGGTCTCAATTAGCTTTTGAGTGGTTAAAAATCAGTGCTAATTTAGCCTATCCTGTGGCCTATCAATGGATTAATGTACTGATTGTGTTAGGTACCATTACCGTTCTAGGCATCATTGCTTCAAAAATTGCAAGCAGCAGAATTAACAAAGCCCTGCTCGCTTAATTCGCGGATAAAATCTAGGTGAACATTTGAAGCTGTTTTTTCTGGTGGACAGGTCTAGTCGAAGACCACTTCAAAACGCATCAATGATTAATTTCAGGACTTCATTACGAAAATTCGTAGCCTCCAAAAACCTCTAAAACTTCATCAAAGGCAGCAAAAACATCAACAGCATGGTCGCTAGTTACCATTTTCATGCGGTGTTCTTTAAAGTTGGGTATGCCTTTAAAATAGTTGGTATAGTGCCTTCTAGTTTCAAAAACACCCAATTGTTCGCCTTTCCAATCGATAGCCATTTCTAAGTGTCGTCTGGCTACTGACACCCGCTCTTCCATGGTGGGAGGGTCTAAGTGCATTCCTGTTTCAAAAAAATGCTTTACTTCCCTAAAAAACCAAGGATAACCAATACTGGCGCGTCCAATCATAGCACCATCTAAACCATATTCGTCTCTCATTTTCATCGCGGCTTCTGGTGTATCCACGTCGCCATTTCCAAATACAGGAATATGCATGCGCTGGTTGTTTTTCACCTGGGCAATAGGCGCCCAATTGGCACTCCCTTTGTACATTTGAGCACGAGTTCGCCCGTGAATAGCAATTGCAGCACAGCCTGCGTCTTGTAAGCGTTCGGCGACTTCTACAATTTTAATAGAGTCATCATCCCAACCTAAACGCGTTTTTACCGTCACCGGTAGCTTCGTGTGTTTTACCATGGCTTCGGTGAGTGAAACCATTAAATCTATGTCTTTTAAAATTCCGGCTCCAGCTCCTTTGCTCACTACTTTTTTCACCGGGCAACCAAAGTTAATATCTATAATATCGGGGTTCGATTTTTCTACGATCTCGACAGATTGCAACATAGACTCTAAATTAGCGCCAAAGATTTGAATACCTACGGGTCTTTCTTTCTCGTAAATATCTAATTTCATCACGCTTTTTGCCGCATCGCGTATTAGTCCTTCTGAGGAAATAAACTCCGTATACACCACATCAGCCCCTTGTTCTTTGCACAAGGCGCGAAACGGTGGATCACTTACATCTTCCATAGGTGCAAGTAATAAAGGAAAATTTAGCAATTGTATGTCTCCTATTTTTGGCACAATACTTTGATTAAATTTAAAAATTCATTTTATCCCTTCAAAAGAGGCATGCAAAGGCAATTTTGCCATTGGTAATAATGGCGCAAAATTACATCTTTTTCTTTAAAGCATACCGTACTTCATAAAAACCGATAATAGCCTTTAAAAATTCATCCAATTTTTTATTGCTTCATTATAACTTCTGCCACTTGTTAGGCTGGTTTTCATTGCATCATTTAGTGTTATAATATGCCTACTATTAAAATACTTTTGAATATTATTTACGTAGTCTTTATTAATAATTAATCCCCGATGAATCCGCAAGAAATTATCAGGTAATTTATCTTCTAAACTTGAGATAGATTCTGTGCTGAGGTTTTTCCCTAGCTCTGAATGTACCGTTGTATAATTATTATCTGCTTCAAAATAAGCGATTTCATTTAATTTGATGAAAATTAAAGTATCATTTTTTTTAACCGTTATCGATGTCATTTCTTTTACCTCTTTCTTACTAGAAATTTCTTGAATTATTTTTAGTAAGTGCTCTGTAGATTGGTTTTTGCTAAATGATTTTAATTTTTCCACCGTTTTCACAATCCGTTCTAATTTTACGGGTTTTACCAAATAATCGATACAATTGGTCTCAAAAGCTTCTAAAGAATATTGATCGTAAGCAGTACAAAAAACAACAATTGGAATTGTTTTTAACCTTGCTAACAACTCAAAACCGGAACATTCAGGCATTTCTATATCTAGAAAAATAATATCAGGTTGTAGCCTTTCTATTTTTTCTTGAGCTTCTATTCCGTTTTTAGCGAAATCGATAATACTAAATGTTTTTGGGAATTCTTTTAACAAATTCGCCAAGCCATCTCTTGCAGGAGCTTCATCATCTATAACAATGGTCGTGTACGGTTTGTTCATATTAAATGGTGTCTGGTATCGTTACTGTTATCTTTTTTTCTGGCGAATTTGTCCAGTTTAGCGATGCCTTGTCTCCGTAACTTAATCGCAATAAATCGTAAACTGTTTGTAGGCCGTGACCGCTAACTAAACCTTCAGGAAAATCGGGACCGCTATCAGAAACCCAAATAACAATTTTATCGTCTACTTTTTTAATGGCTAAGGCAATTTTTCCTTTGCCTACTTGTTTAGAAATACCATGTTTTACGGCGTTTTCTACCAAAGGCTGGATTAAAAATAAAGGAATCTCATACTCTGAAACAGTTTTATCTATATCGACTTCAAATTTTAAGCGATCGCCAAAACGTATTTTTTCTATATTCAAATAAGTTTCCACCATTTTAATTTCGTCTTTAATGGTACTCATTTTCTTATCGCTTCTGTTAATAGCATATTTAAAAAGATCGGATAAAGAATGTGCCATGTCTTGCGTTTTTTTTGCATCTATAGGTGCTAAACTGGCGATAGAATTTAAAGAATTATATAAAAAATGGGGATTAATTTGCGACTGTAATGATTTTAGCTCGGCCTTTGCATTAAGCTCTCTTAATTTAGATAGTTGTTTTTCACTTTCTATAACGATGCTGCGCTCTTTGAAAATAAAATATGCAATTAATGCCCTTAATAAAGCTATTATCATAAGAACTAAAAAAATTTGGGATAATTCAGAAATGGTACTGTTCTTAAGAGAACTATGGAAACTGTTAATAAAGAGTGTTCCTAAAAAGGGAATAAAAGGAATAATACATGTTGACAAAAATATTAGGACTGTTTTTGTAAAAACTTGTTGAGCGTTTTTACTTATTTTTAATTCAATAAATCGAAGTAAAAATAAAAGGGGGTATATTAAAACAAAAGTTACATGTATAATTCCTAAAAAATCTTTTCTATTTGAAGGAAACTCATAAAAAAAAGATGGTGTGGCAATAAAATCATAAAAACCTTTTACCAAAAAGAAAAACACATCAAAAAAAAGTAAAGCTACAAAGGCGATGACAGCAAAACGAAACCATTCATTTTTAATTTTAAAAGCTAAGGATTCTTTAATTTTTTTGACAGAAAAAACAAACAATAATGCTAAAATTAATGCGGGTAAAAATAGTACTGCCATTGGGTTTTTAACCCACCAGGTATCTGCTTCTCCTTTAGTAATTGTAATTTTTTCATTGGGGCTTAAAACCTTGTTTTTAAATTGACTATAAGCTTTTACTAAATTTGCTTCATATTCCTTTTTATACACTTCTTTAATAATTGCAAGATCACCAAAGCTTAAAGACTCATTTTTATTATTTAATCGAGGATTTTCATTAAAAACACTTTTAGCATTTGAACTATTATAAGAACCAGAAACAAGTGCTTTTGCAATTATGGACTCAATAGTGCTATTAAATTCAACTTTTGCACTCTCCCCACGATATATATAAATTTCTCCACTTATAATACTATCATCGTCACCATGCCTAAAAAAGTAATTTTTTCCAGAATTATTATCGGCAGTTCCATCTAGAAAATTTATTTTTAAATTATTGATTTCAGTAGTTGCATACTTAATTTCTATAGTTTCAGTAACTCCATCGAATTTTTTAAGAATCGTTTCTATGAACAAAGAATCTTCTTTAGTATAGTTTCCTACGAGTTTAACGTTAATATCTGTAGACCATTTTTGTATTTTAGAATACGGTTCGATATTCATTTCAAGAATTTCTAACCAAGGGCTTTCTGTCAGTTGTTCGCCGTCTTGTGAAAAAGAAGAAACCCCTATACATAGGAACAAAAAAAAGACGTGTAATTTTTTCATGATGGTAAATTTAGATATTTAGACCACAAATAAACCACGTAAGAATCCTTTCTAAAACAACTATTTTGTAAACTGCAAATTTCAAACACGAACTGCAATAATTTGTTCTTTTCAGGAGTGAAATGAACAAATCCAGGAACCATAAATAAACCAATAATCTTTTTAAAAAGAGATATCAGCTTCTATTTTTTTTCCGTTTCTATCCACTACAACTTTGGTCGTATTTCCTACTTCAAAGGTAGAAAGTGCACGCATATAGCTCATCATATCTATAACGGTACTATCGCCTAATTGAATCACGATATCGCCTTTTTGTAAGCCTGCTTTTTGAGCTGGTTTATCTTCACTTACACCATCAATGCGCATGCCTTTACCATCAAATAAATAATCAGGAACCACGCCTAGTGCCACCTTAAAACGAGGCACCTCTTCACTTTCATTTTTTGTTTTCCGGAAGGCTAACTTTTCCGCAGTATTCAATTCAGATATCACCGCAAAAATATATTCGGTGATCAGCTGCATGCCTTCGTAATTTAGTTTATTAGCATCGTCACTTGGTTTGTGATAATCTTCGTGTTGGCCCGTAAAAAAGTGCAATACAGGAATGTCTTGCAAATAAAATGAAGTATGGTCTGATGGGCCTACCCCTGACTCTTGTAATACCAGTTTAAAAGTGGTATTTGAGCTGTTCAATACTTGATTCCAAATGGGCGCAGTACCTGTTCCACTTACAGATAGGGTTTTATCTTCGCGCAGCCTGCCCACCATGTCCATATTGAGCATATAATTCGCTGTTGATAAATCGATCGTAGGGTTTTTAGCAAAAAAATTACTTCCTAAAAGTCCCATTTCTTCACCAGAAAAAGCCATAAATAGGTAGTTATTATTGGTGTTCACCTGTTGTAAGCTATCTGCTAATTTTAAAAGTATTGCCACACCACTAGCATTGTCATCGGCGCCGTTGTGGATGGCTTCGCCGTCCCGGTATAAAGAACCTTCGCCACCCATACCCAAATGATCGTAGTGCGCACCAATAATTATGGTATGTACCGCTTTATTATCGATATAACCAATAACATTTGTTCCAGTTATAGTGCTATCGCCAGCCACATATTCAACCTGGCCGTGCGGATCTTTTTTGGGTTTAAAGGTAAAAGTTTGGTAATAGGTACCAGCGTTACCTTTAGGCGTTAGACCGATAGTTTTCATGCGGTTCATGATATATTCAGCAGCTTCTAACTCTTGTGCCGTGCCTGTTTCTCTGCCTTGTAAAGCATCATTGGCTAAAAAAGTAACGTCGTCAGTAAGGCTTACCACCTTTTTAGTTTCTGTTGTACACCCAAGTAGTAAGAATAAAAAAACGGGTAGTAGTACTCTATTTATCATTTTGCTGTAATTTTGTGTAAAATTAAGCATCCATGAAGAATTTTTTACTATTCCTTTCAATTATCTCATTAGCAGGCTGTAAAACCGAGCCCAAAAAAGCAGAAATTACCGAAAAAGAAGAAATACAAACACTCGTAGCGGGTAGCGATTCTTTAATATTTCCTGAGGAAAAACACTTTAAAAGCATCCGACAGATCACTTTTGGTGGTGATAATGCCGAAGCCTATTGGAGTTTTGACGATAAGCAATTGGTTTTTCAATCGAATTTTGCAGATTGGGATCTAAATTGCGATCAAATGTTTTTGATGAACGCTTCAGAAAGCTTTGAAACCAAAAAACCACCTATGGTGAGTACAGGCATGGGCAGAACTACCTGCGCTTATTTTTTACCGGACAACAAACATTTTGTTTATGGCTCTACCCATTTGGCCGATAAGGAATGTCCTGAAGTGCCTTTGCGCAAAAACGGAAATTATGTATGGCCGGTATATGATTCATTCGATATTTTTGTGGCTGATTTAGAAGGCAACATCACCGCACAATTAACCACTGAGCCAGGCTATGATGCCGAAGCTACGGTGTCGCCAAAAGGCGATAAAATTGTATTTACCTCGACCCGAAGTGGCGATTTAGAATTATACACCATGAATTTAGATGGTACTGAGGTAAAGCAAATAACCGATGAACTAGGCTATGATGGGGGAGCTTTTTTCTCACCCGATGGCACGCAACTTATCTTTAGAGCATCGCGCCCAAAAACGCCTGAAGCGATAAAAAAATACAAAGAACTATTGGCCGATGGTTTGGTAGAACCTACCGATATGGAATTGTTTATCTGCAATGCAGATGGGAGTGACTTGCGGCAATTGACGTTTTTAGGAAATGCCAATTGGAGTCCGTTTTTTCACCCTTCAGGAAAAAAAATATTGTTCTCTAGTAATTTTGAAGCTGAAAAGGGTTTTCCTTTTAACTTATATATGATTGATGTGGATGGAAAAAACCTAGAACGCGTAACGCATAGCGAAACCTTTGATGCTTTCCCTGTTTTTTCTAATGACGGCAAACACCTTGTATTTTCCAGTAACCGAAATAATGGTGGGGGTAGAGATACCAATTTGTTTATCGCCGAGTGGCAGGAATAGAAAGCCTCCTCTAAGCCCTCCGAAGGAGGAGAACCATAAGGTAAAGACCAACTATTTTTTTAAAATAATAAGTGTTTGTTTTCTACTTTATCTAGAAAGTATTTAAACTCCCATAAGTTGTGTAGGGGCTGTGGGAGGAAAACACAAGGTATAGGAAGCATCATGGCTGCTATTGTGATTTTTGACGATCATGCAATAGCGCTACGGGTTTTAAAATTTACTCTTTGTTTAGCCTTTCGCGCTCGTCTTTTTCAAGGTTGCGTTTATTATCTAAAAGCTTAAAGTTTCCAAAATTATAGGTAAATCCAAAACGAACAAATTGCGTTTCCGGTCGGCTAAACCTAAAATTATCTTGATTTAAATACCTTGACGTCAGGGTGGCATTTGCTTTGCCTAGCAAATCTTCAGCCACTAAAGAGACCACAGCTCTTTTTTGCCATAGGGTTTTTCGCAAACCAAAAGTTAAGTTCGTCGTTTCTGAAAATACATAAGAGCCTTTTAAAAAGCTAGACAAATAAACAAGGCCTAGCTCACCCGTAAAAGTACCGTCTTTTGATAAAGTAAGGTAATTGGTTAAGGAGCCATAAAAACCCTGAACCTCATTGCTTACTATTTGATTATTACTTTCTACCGCCAAAAAGGTTTCTTTTTCTGAGAAAATAGAGTTGTAAGCATACACATACCAGTTATTCGTGACCGACTTGCTATAGGTAAAGTCTAAACCATACGATTCACTTTCTAAAACATTTTGATTTACTTCTCTAATGGTTTGGTTGTCATTGTCTTGAAAAACTAAAGTGCTGATAAAATTACCATTATCACGGTAATACAGGTCAAAATAATAAGTGTCCTCTAAAGTGTAATTAAAATTTATATTGTGGCTAAAGGCAGGAGTTAAATTGGGATTTCCGGTATTGAATTGATTTTCGTTTAAAAAATAACTAAAAGGGTTCAGTTCCTCATACCTTGGCCTTGCTATTTTACGACTATAATCTAATGAAAAATTATGATTTAATGAGGGGCTATGGGAAACATAAAGACTTGGAAAGGCTTCAAAATAGTTTTGAATGTTTTGTAGGTTGGTGCTTGAAGATGTACCGGTAACATCGGTATATTCTCCCCTTAAACCTAGCTTTAAAGACCATTTATCCCAATCTCGCAACGCACTAATATACCCAGAAGCGGTATGCTCTTGGTATTCAAAAACATCAGAAAGGCTAGGGTTTAAAATTGATGTATTGCCGTTTACATTGAAAAAATTAATACCACTCGTAGACGCAATGGCTGCATATTTTAGACCCGTATTAAAAGAGAGCTTTTCTATGGGTGTTGTAAAATCTACTTGACCTGTGATGATGTCAATATGTTGTTCGGAGTCGGTTGAAAAGTTAAAGTCTCTTATAAACTGATTACTGGCATCAAAATAATCTGAAAAAACAGCTTGATTTTGATTTTCAGTAAAGCGGGTAATATGTGCGCTAAAATTTAGCGATGCGCCCTCTTTAGCTAATTTATGTTGAAACGATAGGTCAGCGCCAAAATTTAAATTGTCATTTTCTAAATCGCTACTGGTCAACAGGGTAGAATCGAGTTGGGCTTGCCCATTGCGCATTTCAGTGCTGAGGGCATTGTCGAAACGTTTATTAGGTGAAAAGGCTAAATTTGAAGTGATATTAAGGGAGTTTCTTGAATCGAAATCGTAATCTAAAACTACCGTAGCGTTTTGCGCCAAAGACCTTGTTGTTCTGCTAAACTCTGTGTCCCAATTAGCAAATTCAGTATTTGTAGCATCTATAAATTTAACCTTACTATCATCTCGTTTTAATTCTTTACTTGGATTGATGCTGTAATTGGCAAAAACATTTAGTTTCTCTGTTTTATAGTAATGGCTTGTTCCTGCAGCATATTTAGGAAAAATAGCTTGGGTAAAACTTCCATTCACACTGCCCTTATAGCCCGGAATTATTTTTTTACTGGTTATAATATTTAAGATGGCTCCACTTTCTGCCTCGAATTCGGCAGGTGGATTATGGATCACCTCTATGGCTTTTATATTAATTCCTGAAAACCCTTCTAATAAACTTTTAACCTCTTTCGCTGAAAGCTGTATTTTTCTATTATTTAAATAAAAAGTAGCATTTTGATTTCTAATTTTTAATTCATCTTGTAGCACAATAACGCCTGGTGTGCGCTTTAAAATATCCCATGAACTCCCTTGAGAAACAACACTGTTTTCAACGTTAAAAAGCAAGCGATCTGCTTTTCTCTCTATGGTAGGGTTTCTTGAAAATACCGTTACTTCGTTTAAGTTTTCAACATCATTTTCAAGAATAATAGCCCCTATATTTAAATCTTTTGAAATATCGATAGGTAAAAAAGCTGATTTCTTATCGATATAACTCGCTTGTAAAAAATAAATATCTGGTGCAATACTCACAAAGGTAAAAAACCCATTTTCATCAGCAGAAACCCCTGATACCATCGTAGAATCTGTGATGCTCAACAATACAATAGTGGCAAAACCAATATTTTGATTGCTCGTATTCCGTACATGACCAGAAACTTTAAAAGACTGAGCGCTTAAAATTTCTGCCAAAAGAATAAAAAATAAAAAGAATAAACTTTTTCGTGTATTCAAGAAACGGTTGGTTTTTAGTATTGCTCAAATTTAAGTTTTATTTAAGTTTTTGTTCACATAAAATGTAATCTTTTGAAGATTTTTCTTGCATTATAGCTATTTATACTATATTTCTATGTTTCCCCTAAGTAGTGGATAACAAATGAATTATATTTGCAGTTGCTTAAGCCAAGCTAAGTGACCGCTATTTTAAAAAAATTGACTACTGAAAATATTCAGCATACATGAAAAACATAAGAAACTTCTGCATTATTGCCCACATTGATCACGGTAAAAGCACCTTAGCCGATAGGTTATTAGAGTTTACAGGGGCTGTTACGGACCGTGAAAAGAAAGAGCAATTATTAGACAGTATGGACTTAGAGCGAGAGCGTGGAATTACCATTAAGAGCCATGCCATACAGATGGAATATACCTATAAAGGCGAAGAGTACGTTTTAAATTTAATCGACACTCCTGGCCACGTAGATTTTTCTTACGAAGTTTCAAGGTCTATTGCTGCCTGTGAGGGTGCTTTATTGGTGGTTGATGCTGCTCAAAGTATTCAAGCACAAACCATCAGTAATTTATATTTAGCCTTAGAAAACGATTTAGAAATAATACCAGTTCTTAACAAGGTTGATTTACCTAGTGCCAACCCTGAAGAAGTTACAGATGACATTGTTGATTTATTAGGCTGCAAGGCAGAAGATGTTATTCCGGCAAGTGCCAAAACAGGAATAGGTATTGCAGAAATTTTAGCCGCTGTTATTGAACGTATACCAGCGCCTAAAGGCAATCCTGAGGAATCCCTTCAGGCCCTAGTGTTCGACTCAGTTTACAACCCGTTTAGAGGTGTAGAAACCTATTTTAGAGTCATCAACGGCGAAATTAAAAAAGGGCAAAAAATTAAATTTGTAGCCACCGACAAAGATTACTATGCAGATGAGGTAGGTACACTTAAGCTGATTCAACACCCTAAAAAAAGTATTAAAGCTGGCGATGTTGGCTATTTAATTACCGGGATTAAAGATGCACGTGAGGTAAAAGTAGGCGATACCATTACCGATGCTTTACACCCTACAAAAAACCCTATCGGAGGTTTTGAAGATGTAAAACCTATGGTTTTTGCAGGTATTTATCCTGTAGATACCGAAGATTTTGAAGAGCTACGTTCGTCGATGGAGAAATTACAGTTGAATGACGCTTCGTTAGTGTTTGCACCAGAAAGTAGTGCGGCTCTTGGCTTTGGTTTTCGATGTGGCTTTTTAGGAATGCTACACATGGAAATTATTCAAGAACGCTTGGAGCGTGAGTTTGATATGACCGTCATTACGACCGTACCCAACGTTAGTTATCACGCCTTTACCAGAAAAGATACTGAAGTTCCTTTAATTGTTAATAACCCAACAGATTTACCAGACCCTTCTACCATTGATCGTGTAGAAGAGCCGTATATCAAAGCTACGATTATCACAAAGTCAGACTTTGTGGGGAACGTGATGTCTCTTTGTATTGAAAAAAGAGGAATTATTACCAACCAAACCTATTTAACCACCGATCGGGTTGAGTTAAGTTTTGATATGCCCTTGGCTGAAATTGTATTTGATTTTTACGATCGCTTAAAGACGGTATCTAAAGGCTATGCTTCTTTTGATTACACACCTATTGGCATGCGTGCCTCAAAATTAGTTCGAGTTGATATTTTACTAAATGCACAGCCCGTTGATGCTCTATCGGCTTTGATACACTTTGATAGCGCCACGACTATTGGTAAAAAAATGTGTGAAAAGTTAAAAGAATTAATCCCAAGGCAACAGTTTGATATTCCGATTCAAGCCGCCATCGGTTCTAAAATTATTTCAAGAGAAACCATTAAGGCCTTGCGAAAAGATGTTACTGCCAAATGTTACGGGGGTGATATTTCACGTAAAAGAAAGCTTTTAGAAAAACAAAAGAAAGGTAAAAAACGCATGCGTCAAGTAGGGAATGTAGAAATTCCACAAGAAGCATTTATGGCAGTTCTTAAATTAAACGATTAAGGCTTACATCCTTGAGAACAACATAGCAGTACTAAAAAACCCATCATACCAAGCTGTGATGGGTTTTTTACTGCATATTTTTTAGGATACCATTATTATTTTGCTTTCTTGTCTAATGCTAAGGCCGGGTCAACACCAGTATCAACCTCGAATTTCTTACCCATATACACAAGCTTAAACTCTTCTGTAATATCTTCAAAATCAGTACTAAATGAAGATATTATTCTCAGATCACCATCCGCTGTTTTTAAAAAAACAGGAACGATATCTGTATCGGCTTTTGTAATTTCTATTAAACTGTTGTAGTGTTCGGTAGACTTTAAAGCTATTTCTTGAATTTGGGGATAGTGTCTTATGGTTTCGGTGAGTTTTATAAAATCATCTGTATGCGAAAATAAGCCCTCTGTTGGGTTGTTGTCAGGGTCGCTCATTTCATCCCCGGAAACCAAGCGAAAAGAGCCATGCTCACCAAATTGTTTGGTAAATTTATCGATAGCGTATTTGTTGATATCAGAGTTGCCGGTTAAGGCCATTAAATAGCCTACATCACTCAACTCAATATTGTCGGTCAAGGTATCAGAAAATATATTGGCTTCCATGGCTTCAAGCCCCATTTTCTTTGCTTTGTTGACGTTGGTGGCGTTATTGTCAATCAAGACCACATGCCGATTATTATCCTTTAAATAGCCACCAATAAGCCTCGAAATTTTTGAGGCACCAATAATTAAAATACCTTCTGATTTGGTCAAAAACACCCCTACAAGTTTAGCAAATAGTCGGGCAGTAGTGGCATTTAAGAGTACCGTCCCTAAAACAATCATAAAAACTAGTGGAGTAATATATTCTGCACCAGGCTCTCCTCTGGCAATTAGTTTAGAGCCGAATAAGGAGGCAATTCCTGCCGCAACAATACCGCGGGGACCCACCCAGCCTATAAATAGTTTTTCATTGAATTTTAGATTAGAGCCTCGGGTACTTAAAAACACCCCCAAGGGCCTAATTAGAAACACAATAATAGCAAACAACACGAGGGTTTGCCAAGTCATGATAAGCTGTAAGTCAGTGATATTTATATTGGCGGCTAATAGAATAAATAAGATCGAGATTAAAAGAATACTCAATGATTCTTTAAAATAGAGCAGCTCTTTTTTATTGGGTAAATCCATATTCCCCAATACCATGCCCATCACCACAACGGCTAAAAGGCCTGATTCGTGAGCAAAAATATCAGACTCTACAAAGACAAGCAGTACGGTAGATAAAGAAACAACGTTTAATAAATAATGTGGAATAAAGTTTCGTTTAATGGCAAAAGCCAATCCATGCGCAAAGGTAAATCCGAAGGTAAAACCAAATAAAAGAATTTTTCCAAACTCAATTAATGCTGTTTGGGTATAGGCCTGGCCTTCACCAACGCTAATAAACTCGAACACCAAAACCGCTGCTAAGGCTCCAATAGGGTCGATTAAAATACCTTCCCATTTAAGTACTGTTGAAACATCTTTTTTAAGGGGAATATTTCTAAGGATAGGGGTAATTACCGTGGGCCCGGTAACAATAATCAAGGCAGAAAATAAGAACGAAATTTGCCAAGTTAATTCAAAAATATAATGAGCAGCAATGGCCGCACCGAAAAAAGTAACGACGCTACCCAAGGTAATTAATTTGGTAATGACAGGCCCTACGTTTTTAATCTCCGCACGCTTTAAGGTGAGCCCGCCTTCAAAAAGAATAATACTAATCGCTAAGGAAACAAAATAATAAAGTCCGTCGCCCGGAAATAAGCCTTTTTTTCCATTCCAAATAGGTTCAATTAGTTTGGCGCCATCTACCGTATATAAGGTGGCAATAGGCCCTACTAAGAGCCCTATTAAAATTAAAGGTAAAATGGCAGGAAGTTTTAAACGCCACGCGACCCATTGCGCGATAATACCCAAGACAATAATTCCTGCAAGTTCAAGCATGTATGATGTTTTTTCGGAAAAATACGGATTCTATTTAAAACTAGAGAATTTTAATTTCATTTTTGAACTAATAATTTTTTTAGATTTGATTTCCATACGCTTTGCGCTTCCTTCCCTAAAAGCGTTAAAAATTCTTAATTCATCTAAATTGTTTTTTGATTTTCTTAAATTTCGAGATTAATTAGAATACATGCAGTTATACCCTATTGAAACAGGTAATTTTAAATTAGATGGCGGTGCTATGTTTGGCGTGGTTCCCAAAACGCTTTGGAACAGAACCAACCCAGCCGATCACAACAATAGAATAGACCTTGCCGCGCGCAGTTTGCTCATAGAAGATGGCAATCGATTAATTTTGATTGATACCGGTATGGGCAATAAACAATCGGAAAAGTTTTTTAGTTATTATGATATGTGGGGGGACCACAGCATGGAAAAATCTTTAAAAAAATACGGTTTTCACAAAGATGATATTACCGATGTTTTTATGACACACCTACATTTTGATCATTGTGGGGGTAGTATTCAATGGAACAAAGACAGAACAGGATACGAACCCGCTTTTAAAAACGCAAAATTCTGGACAAATAAGGAACATTGGCTTTGGGCAACCGAACCTAATAATCGTGAAAAGGCCTCTTTTTTAAAAGAAAACTTACTGCCTATGGAAGAAAGTGGGCAGTTGCATTTTATAAACAAAACAACGACAACTGATTTTCAAAAAGGGTCAGAATTTGGGTTTGATATTTTATTTGCAGACGGGCATACCGATAAACAAATGATTCCCCATATCAACTATAAAGGTAAAACCTTAGTCTTTATGGCCGATTTATTACCCACCGTGGGGCATATTCCGCTCCCTTATGTGATGGGGTATGATACTCGACCTCTATTGACACTATCAGAAAAAGAAAAATTTCTCAAGAAGGCAGCAAAAAATGAGTTCTATCTTTTTTTAGAACACGATGCGCATAACCAAATATGTACCCTTGGCGAAAGAGAAAACAGAGTGAATTTAAAAAATTGCCATACTTTCGATGAAATTTTCAATTAATTTAAACCACGTATATTTCCTATTAAACACGATATCGTTTTTCAAAAAAGAACCCCTATGAATTTTAATTTTTCAAAATCAATGCTTGGCCTTATCGCAGGTTCGGCATTTTTAGTAAGTTGTGTTTCAGCCCCTGTATTGGTAAGTACACCCGTTGAAAACATAGATAGTATACCCTTAAAAATTTCTGATGTCACGGAAACCCAAAAGCAACGATGGGGTCATGCAGATTTAGTTTTAGATACCATCCCTGGGATGTCGTTAGAAAGAGCCTATGAAGACATTATCAAAAATAAAAAAGGAGAAAAAGTAATTGTCGCCGTTTTAGATTCTGGGATCGATTTAAACCACGAAGATTTAAAAAACGTGCTTTGGACCAATACCAAAGAAATTCCGGGAAATAATAAAGATGATGACAACAATGGCTATGTGGATGATATTCACGGCTACAATTTTTTAGGAGAATCGTATTATGAGCAATTAGAAATGGCCCGTATTGTTCGCTTAAAAATTGGCGATGCGGCCTACCAAGCGAAAGCGAAAGCAGCCTTAGATAAAAAGTATGATGAGGCGCTTAAAAACAAAGAGTACTACGAGCAAATATTGCAAACCGTAAAAACTGCCGATGCCGCTATTCAAAAAGAATTAGGGAAAGCTACCTACACTAAAAAAGAAGTGGCGGAGATAAAGCCTACAGATGGCGCCATGCAGCAAAGTGTAGGGATGATCACTCAAGTTTTTAGCTTCGCTGATGATGTGCCTAGTTTTATAAAAGATATTTCAGAAGGAGTTACGGTGATGACCGAACAATTAAACTATAATTTAAATGTTGATTTTGACGGTAGAAAAGTAGTGGGCGACAATCCTTATGACATTACCGATACCAAGTACGGCAACGGAAACCCTCAAAGTCGTTCAGAATCAGAGAGCCATGGTACCCATGTAGCGGGGATTATTGCAGCGCAGCGAGGAAATAGTAAAGGCGTGGATGGCGTTGCCAATAATGTCGAAATCATGAGTATTAGAGCTGTATCAAACGGAGATGAATATGACAAAGACATTGCCTTAGGGATTCGGTATGCGGTAGATAATGGTGCAAAAATAATTAATGGAAGTTTCGGAAAAGGATTCTCACCCAATGCCCAATGGGTCTATGATGCGATAAAATATGCTGCCGATAATGATGTGCTTTTTGTGCACGCAGCAGGAAATGACGGCTTGGATTTAGACAATCCAGAAAATGCTAATTTTCCGAACGATCAAATAAATAACGGCCAAGAGTTTGCCGATAATGTTATTACGGTAGGCTCTTTAACCAACAAATACGGCTCAGAAATGGTGTCGTCGTTCTCTAATTACGGGACTATTAACGTTGACGTTTTTGCCCCCGGAAGTGATATTTATGCGCCAGTTCCAGGCAGCAAGTACGAATTTAATAACGGTACCTCTATGGCGGCCCCAGGTGTTGCCGGGATTGCAGCTTTGATTAGATCACAGTATCCAAAACTAAAAGCCAGTGAGGTAAAACAAATTATTTTACAGTCGGGCTTAACCACCAAAACCAAGGTGGTGACACCAGGAAATCCCTCGGTTTCTAGTAGTTTTAACCTCTTATCTAAGTCAGGTAAAATGGCCAATGCGTATAATGCCCTTATTCTTGCGGATCAGGTTTCTGGCGGGAGGGTGAAGTTATAGGTAGAGTGGGTAGAAAGTAGAGGGTAGTGGGTAGAGAGACGAGAGAAGAGGCAAAAGGCAAAAGAGTAGAGAAAAGAGAGGAGAGAGGAGAAAGGAGAGAGGAGAGAGGTGAGAGAAGGGAGAGCAGCTCTTTTTCTTCATATAAAAAATGAGTATTAAATTTTAAACCAAATTATTCCAATGAAAAAAGTATTTCTATCGTTTTTAATGGCCATTTCGGGTGTTGCTGTTTCAGCACAAAACACCAGCTATTGGCAACAGCATGTTGACTATACCATGGATGTAAACATGGATGTGAAAACCTACCAATATACAGGAACACAAACACTGGTCTATACCAACAACTCTCCGGAACAATTAAACAAGGTGTATTACCACTTGTATTTCAACGCCTTTCAACCAGGCAGCGAAATGGATGTGCGTTTACAGACTATCGCCGACCCAGACAAAAGAATGATGGAGGGCGACAAGAGTAGAATTGCGACCTTAAGCCCAGACGAAATAGGGTATTTAAAGGTAAATTCACTTTCTCAAAACGGAACGCCGGTTACTTTTAGTGAAGAAGGTACTGTTTTAGTCGTAAACCTAGCCCAACCTATTCCTGCAGGAGGCAAAGCTACTTTCGAGATGAATTTTAAAGGGCAAGTACCTTTACAAATTAGACGATCAGGGCGCAATAGCTCAGAAGGGGTAGCCCTTTCTATGAGCCAGTGGTATCCAAAAATGGCAGAATATGATTTTGAAGGCTGGCATGCGGATCCGTATATTGCCCGTGAATTTCACGGTGTTTGGGGTAATTTTGATGTAAAATTAACCATCGATAAAGCGTATACCGTTGGTGGAACAGGCTATTTACAAAATCCACAAGAAATAGGCCACGGCTATGAAGCGGCAGGCACTAAAATAGCAAAGCAAAAAGGGAAAACTTTGACTTGGCATTTTAAAGCGCCTATGGTACACGATTTTATGTGGGCTGCTGATCCTGACTATGTACATGATAAACTACAAGTAGAAAATGGACCTATGCTTCATTTTTTATATAAAAACAAGCCAGAAATTGCAGAAAACTGGAAAAACCTTCAGCCAAAAACTGCTGAGATGATAGACTTTTTCGGTAAAAACATCGGCAAATATCCCTACGAGCAGTATTCGGTAATTCAAGGGGGTGATGGCGGTATGGAGTATGCTATGGCAACCCTAATTACTGGCGAGCGTAAATTTGGCAGCTTGGTAGGGGTTACCGCGCATGAGCTGGCACACTCTTGGTTTCAGCATATTTTAGCGACGAACGAGGGCAAGTACGAATGGATGGATGAAGGCTTTACCTCATTTATTTCTGGCTTGTACATGAACGAATATATGGGGGAGAAAAAAGCGAATCCGTTTGAAGGTTCGTATAGAGGCTACTACTATTTAGTGAACTCTGGAAAAGAACAACCACAAACTACGCACGCGGATCGCTATGCTGAAAATACCCCGTACAGCATTGCTGCCTACAGTAAAGGTTCTATCTTTTTATCGCAATTGGGTTATGTAATTGGTCAGGATAAATTAATGGAAACCATTAAAAAATATTACGAGGACTTTAAGTTTAAACACCCAACGCCTAACGATGTCAAAAGAAGCGCAGAAAAGGTTTCAGGCATGGAGTTAGAATGGTATTTAAACGATTGGACACGAACTACAAACACCATCGATTACGGGATTAAAACGGTGAGTGCTGATGGTGAAACTACCAAAATTACCCTAGAACGTATTGGACAAATGCCCATGCCTATTGATCTTTTAGTAGTGTATGAAGACGGTACTCAAGAAACATTCTATGCACCGCTACGCATGATGCGTGGTGAAAAAGAGAACCCGTATCCGACCTTAGAACGCACCCTGTTACAAGACTGGCCTTGGACCAATCCAACCTATGAGATGGTGGTTCAAAAGCCTTTAGCGGCTATAAAAGGAATCATGATCGACCCTTCGCAATTAATGGCCGATGTAAATGCCGAAAACAATACTTGGCAAAAGGAGGAGTAAAAGGCTGAAGGCAATAGGCTGTAAGCGATATGCTTTAGGCCCTAGATATTTTAAAACCCAAGAACACGATTAGTTCTTGGGTTTTTTAGTTTTGCACAAAAGTCAGTTCGCGTGAAATCTGGAACGTGATTTTGTATCGAGAACCCCCGCGAGCACAACCGCTTCTCGATACAAATTTTGCTTGCCGGATGGATACGTATCGCGAGCACAACCGCTTCTCGATGCAAATTTTGCTTCAAAAAAGGTCGCAAAATTCACTCGAAGTGACATCAGCTGTCAAATAAAGCTTTAATACATTAAATTCAAATGTCAGTTCGAGTGAAATCCTGAAAGTGATTTTGTATCGAGAACCCTCGCTACTACCAACCCTTCTCAATACATATTTTACCTGCCGGTTGGGTGGGGATGACGAATACTTCCTAGGGGTAGCAACAGGCGTTAATAAAAAGTACGCACAGCAAAAGGTTACGCATCGAAAATGTATCTTTGTTCTTTCGTATCGATTTAAAGCCCCAACGTGGAAGACAACGCTAATTTTACCTATTCAAGAGCTGAAAAGCTAAAAAGCAAAAAGCTTTTTGAAAAACTGTTTGCAGAAGGTAAAAGCGTTATGCATTATCCCTTGCGCATGGTGTATGTACAAACAGATGCCACACAAGATGTCGCCATAAAAGCAGGTGTAACCGTATCGAAACGAAAGTTTAAGAGTGCCGTAAAAAGAAATCGCATTAAAAGAGTACTGCGCGAGGCCTACCGCCTAAATAAAGCCATTGTTTTTAACAATAGCCAAGCCAACTATGCGTTGTTAATTATGTATCTTGGAAAAGAAATGCCAGCATCAGCCCAAGTGCATAAAGCGATGGTACAGCTGCTGGGAAAATTTAAGGAGAAAATTGCTGAGCCTTGATGCTTGTTCGTTGAGCGTTGATCGTTGTTCGGAAGGGTGTTGCTACAGTACATCTGTTATCTTTGAATTTTAAATTTAGCGTCTAAACATTTTTAAAAAAATAAAATGAAAAACATATTGAAAAAGAAAATTATTATTCCTGTGCTAGCCCTGGTCTTTGTGGTAGTTGGGAGTAGTTTTAAGAGCGATTTTTTTGAAATTGCCAAACAAATTGAAATTTTTACCACGCTTTTTAAAGAGTTGAACATGAATTATGTGGATGAAACCAATCCCGCAGCATTGATGGATACCGCGATTAAAAACATGCTGGAAGATTTAGACCCCTATACGCGTTTTTTAAATGAACAAGACGTAGAGGCCTATAAAATTAGCAACGCAGGCGAATACTCTGGTATAGGTGCCATTGTGCGGGCTTATAAAGACAAATTAGTCATTGTAGAACCCTACAAAAACTACCCTGCCGATAAAGCAGGCTTAAAAGCAGGCGATGAAATCATTAAAATAGGCGATATTCTTGTCAGTGACTTTGATGACAACGCCAGTGAACTTTTAAAAGGTGCCAACAACACCAGTGTGGCCGTGACCTACAAACGACAAGGAACTACGGGAACGACCACCATTACCCGTGAAGCGATTGAAGTAGATGCTGTACCTTTTTACAAGATGGTGAACGACAAAACAGGCTATATTGTCCTGTCAAAATTCAACCAAAAAGCATCAGAGCAAACCAAAGCGGCTTTAATTTCTTTAAAGAAAGAAGGGGCTGAAAAAATAATATTAGACCTAAGAGGCAACCCTGGAGGCTTACTGTCGGAGGCGATTAATGTGACCAATATTTTTGTGCCTAAGGGAGAGTTGATTGTAACCACAAAATCGAAAGTCAAAAAGTTTAATTCAGAATACAAGACCAAAAATCAGCCGGTAGATACCGAAATTCCATTAGTGGTTTTAGTGAATGGCAGTAGTGCCTCGGCCAGTGAAATTGTTTCTGGGAGCTTGCAAGATTTAGACCGTGCCGTTGTGATGGGCGCCCGTAGTTTTGGGAAAGGCTTGGTGCAACGACCGCTAAAACTCACCTATGGCACCCAACTTAAAGTAACCATTTCACGGTATTTTACACCTTCTGGGCGCTGTATACAGTCGCTTGATTATACGCAGCGTGATGCCTCAGGAAACGCCACGAAAACCGCCGATATTCAAGATTTTAAAACCCGTAATGGGCGTAAAGTGCAAGATGGGGGTGGGGTATTGCCCGATGTAGAAATTACGGCCTTAAAAACAAATACCTTAACCACGGCCTTACTACGTGAAAATGCCATTTTTGACTTCGCGACCGATTTTTACTATAAAAACAAGGTGGCTGAGGTGGCTAATTTTACGTTTACAGACGCGGATTTTGAAAGCTTTAAAAACTATATCAAAACCTCTGGGTTTACTTTTGAAACCGAAACCGAAAAAGCCTTAAATAAAGCCATGGTCTTAAACGATAGCGATTTATTAGATGCCAGTGTACAAGAAAAATACCGTAGCTTATTGGCCGAAATCAATACCAAAAAAATCACCGGCTTAGACAAGTCTAAAAAAGAAATTGTAAAGCAGTTAGAAGATGAAATCGTAAAACGCTATTTCTATACCGAAGGTCTTTTTCAATACTATTTAACCCATGATGAAGCCATTTTAACCGCTACAGCCCTGCTGAATGATGCCGGGAAGTACAGCAGTATTTTGAAATAGAGTTTAAAAATACAAGCTCAAGTACAAGGGCAAGTTGAGGTTTTAGTTGGCATGAAACCCTGCAACATCACCAATACAAAAAGCCTGTCTTCAAAAAAAGGCAGGCTTTTTTGTGTTTTAAGTGCACCTGCAACCCAAAAGAGCAGTTTATCGAATATTTAGGTGGCTCATAGAGTAAACCTACATTTTCAGAGAAGCCTTAATTTCATGTAGCTTTTTTCTTTATTTTAGGGGCTTTTAAAAATGAGGGGTAGAACTTACGTTAACTATATCCGATTGTTGGCCGTCATAAAAAAAAATAAAAATGAATACTGAAAATCAAATCTTAAATTTATATCCAATTGATTATCCTTTTGAGACCCTAGTATCTCGAGCAACTTCAGACCCACGAAAACTAATTTTAAATCCAGATTTTCAGAGAAAGTATAAATGGGATAAAGATGGAAATATCAGGGGAAGTCGATTTATCGAATCTTGCTTAATGAGAATTCCAATTCCAGCCTGTTACTTTGCTGAAAATGAGAGTAATTTTCACAATGTAATAGATGGTGTTCAAAGGATAACTACAATAAAAAACTTTTTTAATGATGAATTTGCACTCGAAGGCTTAACTATATATCCTGAGCTAAATGGTAAAAAATTCTCTCAACTTGGAGACTACAAAAGCACTTTGGAAAGCACAACAATGAGATGTATTGTGCTACGGAAAGAAAACCCAAAGGAATTAGTTCACGAAATCTTTGCAAGATTAAATCAAGGAGCGGTTAAACTAACCGATCAAGAAATTAGGCACGCGATTTATCCTGGTGCATTTGATAGTTTGCTAGCAGAACTTGGCGAAAATGAATTTATTGCTGATTTTCAAAATAGCAAAAGTAAAGATGATAGAAGTAATGAAGAATTGGTTTTAAGATTTTTTGCTTTAGACAATGATTTAGATCTCTATGATAGCAGATTATCCGAATATTTAGATAAATATATGTCAGCCCATCAGAACTTAGAAGTGGAAACAGCTGAAGTAATGAAGGGGGTATTCCTTTCTACGCTTGATAAGTGCATACGAACTTTTGACAAACCTTTTGTAGATACAACCCTAGCAAAGCCAAGACAAAGTGTTGCGTACTATGATTTGATAATGTACGGATTCAAGAGTTTAACGGATGAATTTATTGATGAACATAAAGCTGAACTCATTCAAAAATTCGAAGAATTGTGCGGTATTGAGGACTTTCAAAAAACACTTTCTGGTGGATTACAACAAAAGTCTTCTATCGTCAAAAGAAGATTATTGTGGAATGAAAAAATAGCCGAGATAGATGAAAACTAAAGTCTTTAATAATTTCGAGGAAAAGCTTGAGGACTTAGAAAAAACGATAACTGATTGCAATGAAATCATTATTTCAGATGAGCCATTAAGTTTTGTTTATGATAATGCAAATTTTCTTACAAAGTCATTTTTAATTAGTCTTTGTGGGTATTTAGAAACGTATTTAAAAGATGCTTTAGAAGTTTTAATCATAGATTACAATGACCGCATAACAAGAGAGAATTTCCCCTATAATCTTGTACGTTGGAGTATAGAAAATAAGGATAAATCAGACTCTAAAGTTCAAAGTCTGCTAGATAAAAAGAAAGCCAGATTTGAAGATTTATCAATCAAGTTGAAAAAGAAAGATTTAGACGCGTTTATATCAGGGAATCCATTCAGGACAAAAGAAATATTCACAATGTTTGGAATAAATTTAGATGAGTTGGAATATTATAATGAAAATAAAGATTCTGTAAACCAAATTATTACCAAAAGGAACAATATTCTTCACCACAATGATGACGCTTCAGATTTGTCAAATCAAGATATCTTAGAATATACATATCAAATCAGAACTTATTGTAAGAAGCTAGATGAACAGGTGGATATAAGAATAACGAACCGCCAACACTGTATATGAAATCATAGCACCCTGCGGGATGCTCCACTTCATATACTAACCGTTGGCGGTAATAGTTAACAAATTAAAACCATTTTAATGCCTGAAATTAATAAGCATAATCTTTCTAGATACATACCACAAGAAGTCCAAAGAGAGGTTAGACAAAATTCTTTTTTTGGATGTGTAATTTGCGGCGGTGGAATATGCGCTATTGATCATGTGGATCCAGAATTTAATGATGCTAAGTCACATTCAGCCGATTGTATGACATTATTATGTGGATCATGTCATGACAAGAAAACAAGAGGTATAATTGGAATAGAAACTGTAAAAAAAGCTATGGCTGAACCATACTGTTCAAAAAATAAAATGCCATCGGACTTTCTAGATTTTGGAAATGGAGTACCAAGAGTTCAATTTGGAAAAATTCTTTTCATTAATCCATCTAGTGTAATTTCAATAGATGGTGTTAGTATCTTATCAATAAAGCCCCCTAATCATGAAAATTTGCATGGTAGACACTTACTGAATGCATTTTTTCATGACATTTCTGGAGAGGAGATTTTCAAAATTGAGGATAATATATGGCATGGAAGTATTAAAAATTGGGATATTCAATCGATAGGAAAAACAATTACTATTAGATCTAAAAAAGGCTCTATTCTTCTAGAAATTGAAAATATACCTGAAGATAAATTAATCATTCATAAATTAATTATGGTGTTTAAAAAATACCAGGTGGAGATTGATAAAAATGGAGTGGAAATTATAACTCCAACCGGAAAGGAGTTGTTTTCACTGAATGGAAAAAAAGGTAAAGTTGGAGAAATAGAGGGAGAAATTGCCCTGAACATAAAAAACGAAAGGATATTGGTAACTGATTTAAATATAAGTGATGTTGATTTAAAAGTTAAAGGAGGAGACGTTTCTTATAATGTTATTAGAGATAGTGATATAACTTTAGGGTAACCCTACTACCGCCAACAACGGCTATAATTAATGCGGACATTGGTGTTTTGTTCTAAGGTTCGTATATATTTATAAAGACCGCAAAATCAGTTTGATGTTGCTTTGAGATAAAGAATTAAAACAAAACAAAAAGCAACAAGGCTAGAACGTAATTTAGTGTAAGCCCTAATCTTTAACTTGTGTAAACTATGTGCCTTAACGAACATTTAACGCAAACTTTGTAATTAAATTAAAATAATGAAAAAAATAATATTTGGAATAATAATACTTGGACTACTTGCAAGCTGTAATAAATCTAAAAAAATATATGATTTGAAAGAATTTTGCGATTATACTATTGCTTGTTATAAAAATGATAATAAATCAGAAGCGATTGGATTGAGAATAAAAAAAGATGAATTAATGAGTTTAATTAGCTCAATGAAAATGCCTGAAACTAATAAAAAATACGAATTAGAAGCTACAGAAAATCGAAACAAAGATGGATATTTTGATATTACAAGATTAGAAAAAACATATTCCGAATTTCGAGCGAATCAAGAAAACGACTTTTGGAAAAAATGCTTAATTGAAGAATATGATTATATGCAGACTGAAGACTTCTTTGGCTATGAAACGGCTGAGCCCATAGTTACTTTAAAATATGACAATAAAATCGTAAGATTAAAAATAGGTGAATTAATTAAAACTGAAATGGGATGGAAAATCCTTGGAGGTGGACCAAATTGGAAATAAAAACTTTAAGAAACAATGGCTATATTTCATTGCTAGCGGTCAGGCATAGACAACCGTCAGGAATAGTAACCAACTCAAAATATAAGAAGTAAATATGACACTGACTCTAATTGTCATTTCTGCTGTAATAATTGCCGTTCTGATTTTTTACCGACATTTTGTAGAAAAGAAAAAATATCAGGATACTAAGTACCTATCTAACTTACAAAAAATCTATTCGTTTTTTGATACGATAAAAAAGTTTGATGATTATTTAACTTGGGTGCAACGTGATGAAATAAAAACCCGGTTTTCTGATATCGGTCAATACTTTAAATACAAATCTTATTTTTACAAAAAAGAAGAAGCTGTAAAAAAATTTAATGACATCTTCCAAGACTTTGACAACTATGTTGCAACCTTCAACCGAAATTACGTTCTTTCTCAAAAAGAAAAACTAAACCTGTACTTTGACGACATTGAAGGCAAAAAGTTAGACGACCAACAGCGAACTGCAATCATTACGGACGAATACTCAAACTTAATAATTGCCGGTGCGGGTTCAGGTAAAACCTTGACCATTCTCGGAAAAGTGAAATACTTAATCGAAAAGAAAAATGTTGAGCCTGAGAATATACTGTTACTTTCTTTCACCAAAAAAACCGTTGATGAGCTCAATGAGCGACTAAAAAACATCGGGCTTGGTGCAAGGGCAACTACTTTTCACAAACTTGGATACGACACCCTAAAAAGACATCAAACAACAGCCCTAGCCGTAACAAATGAAAACACATTACGCAATGTCGTAAAAGAATATTTAGAAAAAGAAATCTTTAACAATGCAGAGGAATTGGCAGCATACATCGTTTACGTTGCGTGTTATATGAATATTCCTGAAGAACACGAAAGTTACGATTCCTTTGGAGAAAAATTAGATACCGAAAAGGGTATTGATTTTCAAACTTTAAAATCTAAATGTGAATCCGAAACCTTAAACAAAGTAGCGTTGACATCCCTTGACACCATACAAGGCGAAAAGGTAAAAAGTGTTGAAGAACTTACCATAGCAAATTTTTTGTATTTGAAGGGTATTGAGTACGAATATGAAAAACCATATCCTTTCGGAAATGCAATGTATCGCCCCGACTTTTACCTAAAAGATTATGACATTTATTTAGAACATTTTGGTGTTGACGAAAATAACAGGGCTAAATGGCTTACGCCATTTAACGAAGAAAAGTATGTCGAGGAAATGGAATTAAAGCGGGAAACCCACAAAACTCATAACACCAAACTTTTAGAAACTTATTCTTATTACAATCGAAACAACGTTTTGCTCGACAAGCTAACAGAAATGTTGAGCAACGAAAATGTAATTTTCAAGCCTAGAGATGTAAAAAACATTTATATAAAAGTTACTGACAATGACAAAAATTTTGGAAAAGAAATAACAAATCTCATTCAAACCTTTATCAATCTAAGCAAATCAAGACAGTTAAACTACGATTCAATAATTTCCCTGTTTTCAGACAAAAGCAGAGCCGAAAATGAGTTTATGCTTGAAAGACAACATACTTTTTTAAAATTTGCAGTTCCAATTCTAAAAAAATATGACAATACGCTTAAAGAGAAAGTCGAAATTGATTTTAATGATATGATAAATCAGGCAACTGCCCTTATAAAAGTCAATAAACCGCAATATTCATATCAACATATTATCATTGACGAATATCAAGATATTTCATATTCACGTTTTAATTTAATTAAAGAAATTCGGGAATTATCAGGTGCAAGATTAATTTGCGTTGGGGACGATTGGCAATCAATTTATCGTTTCGCAGGTAGCGATATTTCGCTATTCAGCAATTTTGAAAAACACGTTGGGGAATACGAAAAATTATTCATTGAGCAAACCTACCGAAATTCACAGTCTCTTATTGACATCACTTCTAAGTACATTCAAAAGAACAAAAAACAAATCCAAAAAAATCCTAAATCCAAGAAAGAACCTTTGGAAAACCCAATCAAGTTTGTTTATTATTCATCTGATAATGCCGAAGATATGTTCATAAATGAGGTTCAATCACTTATAGCCAAAAATGGAAATAAGCCAATTTTGGTTTTAGGTCGTCATAGCTTTGACATCAATGAATTTATCAAGCTAACACCAAACAGCAAAATAAAGTATTTTGAACGTAGCGAAAAATTGGAAATAAAAGATTTAGAAGACATTGACATTAAATACATTACCGTACATAAATCAAAAGGTTTAGAAGCAGACAATGTTATTGTGCTGAATCTTAAAAACCATTTGCTTGGTTTTCCCAACAAAATGACGGACGACCCGATGTTGTCGTTATTACTCAGCGATGATGAAGAATATCGATTTGCCGAAGAACGAAGATTGTTTTATGTGGCACTAACAAGAACAAAAAACGGAGTAGTGCTACTTATTCCGACCGATGTTTCACTATTTGCAGAGGAGTTAGCAAAAGATAATGACTTCTTATTTACGGCAAACAATGAAAAATTAAGTAAAACAAATTGTCCGTATTGTCAAACAGGGAACCTTGTAATTAGACTTAATACACTTAGAAACAATCAATTTTTAGGCTGTTCGCATTACCCAAGTTGTAACCAAACATTTAATGATTTGAAAATCTTAGAAAACACCATACTATGCTCAAATTGCAAAAGCGGTTTTATGACAAAGAGAAGCGGAAAGTTTGGCAATTTTTTAGGCTGTACAAATTATCCAAAATGCAAAAACACGATAAATTTACAATGAACATTAAGCCCAAACCGCTAACCACGTAAGTCAAAAATAGCGGCTTAATCGCTGTAGAAAAAGAAAATGAATAAATTAAAGGTCCTTGTTAAACTGAAAATTAGTGCATAAAGTCCGCTACTATTAATACACAGAAACAGATGTAGATAATTTGTATTTTTAAGTCTTAGCAACAATATAACGAACGTGCACAAAAAATGAATAAATTGAATAAAACCGAAATGCTAACAAACATATTATGGACTGCTTTTGGAATAATTGGTGGCATTAGGTATTACTCAAAAGCGGAATATTGGATTTGTGGAATAATGTTTTTAATTGGGATTTTATATGCTTTTAAATTGTTGAAATCAATATAAATAAAATGAAAAAGCCAGTAGGCAATAATACTCTATAAACTAATGGCTAGTGCACGTCCATGCACGAAAACCCTCCTGTGGATTTGCTACCGCCAACTCTTAACCATCATGAACAATCTAAAACTAAATAAACATGAAAATATCTAAAATTGGAGTAACAACTCTTTTTTCAATTGTTTTGATTTTACTTTCGCAAGTATCCATTGCTCAAGATCAAAACTACTCTTACGCATATATATCCATTAGCGGAAAAATACTTTCCAAAAAGCTAATAGTAGAAGTTGACCTTGGAGATACCCCAGAACAGATAAGCGAAGGTCAGCAATATTCAAGGGTATTGACCAACAAAAAATCGTATGCGGCAGTCTTAAATTATATGGTTGAAAACCAATTTGAACTTGTAGAAACACTGAACATCACGTCGAACTTTGAAGGTACAGGAGGCACTGAAGGAATTGTGTTTATCATGAGAAGAAAAAAGTAATCATGGCCATCAATGCCTATAGCTTTTGGGAAAAATGTGAATTTAAATTCTTTCCCGTTTTGGCCAAGTTTATGGTACTCTGAAAAGTAAGCCTATTTTTAAAAGGTAGATTTCATTAACTTAATGTTCTAAACAGGGTGAAAAACACACTCAAAATAGTATTGCTGACTTTGATTTTTTTTTCTTGTAAAACAGAGAAGAAAACTGAATGGCAGAAATCGACCTTTTCTTTGCAAAATGATTATAAAGAATTAACACACAAAATAACCGAATTAGATACGATAAAAGTTTGGGTGAATTTAAGCCAATGTATGTTTCAAGGAATTGAAAAACTCACCTTAACTCGAATAAATGATGCTATAAAAATAGCATCTGAATTTGCTGAATCAATGGTTGTGGGCACTGAATTTAAAAAATTGAAACCGATTACTATTTCCGTTCACGACAAGAATTGGAAATTCAATGAGTTTTTAAAACGGAACGAAAATAGATTACAAGCTGACAGTTTAAAATATGGTCGATTACAAATCACGTTGAATGACGAAAAATTAAACTTTTTTACGCACGGACTTGGAGACTCCGGAAAATTTCTAATTGACTATTGCAATACTATGAAAAACATAATGCCTGACAGCGAATATCATATTTACAGTGACATAGAAATTAATGAAATAACCGAATTAATATCCGAATAAAAAGGGTCTAGAATGCCGCAATAATTACTTGCTAGTACACGCCTAATTGGGAACAACCACAAAGATTTTCAACCTACCAACAGGTTTGCTACATTAGGGTTAAAAACAGGCAACGAACTATACTCAAAATCGAAATAGATAATTTGTATATTTAATGGTTGGCACTTATTTGAGATTTCAGAAAAATATGAATAACAAAAAAAAGTATATTTTTTTATTAATGACCATGATTTGGTCTTGGACTTTTTGGTTTATTGGTTTAAATCTTCTTGCCGATGGAATTAATCAAGAATCAATTGGGAAATTTTTAATATTCTTTTTTACTGGTGTTTATGGACCGTCAATTAGTGCTATTGTAACAACTTTTATCTTTAACGGAATAGAAGGGGTACTGAATTTACTGAAGAAATTATTTATTTGGAACGTTCCCTTTAAAATCTATGTATACCTTATTATTTTACCGATAATTTTTGTCATTATTGGAATTGGACTTTATTACATATTCATTGGAGCTATTGGGAATTTTGACCTCACGGCTTTTCTTTCGATTCCGACTATATTGTGGGCTGGATTTTATGCTGGACCTTTGGGAGAGGAACTTGGTTGGAGAGGTTTTTTATTACCCGAATTACAAAAAGAACATACAAACTTAAAAAGTGCAATTATAATTGGTGTTATATGGTTCATTTGGCATATTCCACTTTGGTGGGCACCATTTGGCACTTTAGTTAGTGGAGAATCAATTTCTTTTTTACCCATAATAACGTATTTACTAATGCTAATCTGTTTATCAATAATAATTACTTGGTTAGTAATTAATTCAAAGGGCAGTGTTCTAGTTGCACTCTTATTTCACTTATCAGTTAATGCAGGAATAGCTTTGCTTTTTTTCCCTGAATTGAATATGGATTTCAAAAAAGTACATTTATTGTCTAGTATTGGTATGCTAATATTTACAGGCATATTAATTGTTAAAAAGAAATTAAAAACAAGTGCCAACGCCCAATAAATTAATAGCTAGTCTACGCCTACACAAGAAAACCATCTCGGCAGGTTGGCTATACGAGGGGCAAAAACAGGCAATGAGCTATACACAAAAACCGAAAGAGCTAATTTGAATATTAATGCTGGGCTGCAAGCTAAAAAAACTAAAAGATGAAAAAAATCAACCTACTAGTACTACTAATCATGGTCTTCATTTCATGTGAAGAAAATGAACAAAAGACCAAAAAATTTAATCCGGACCAAATGATGGTAAGAATTTCGGAAATTGAAATTAAACCCGAATATCTGGATGAATATCTATCCATCCTTAAAGAAGAATCTAAAGCTTCGGTGGCATTGGAACCTGGAGTGATTTCTATTTATCCCATGTATCAAAAAGAAAATGCAACGGAAATTAGAATATTGGAAATTTATGCGGATAGGAAGGCATACGAAGCGCACTTAGAAACACCGCATTTTAAACATTACAAAGCAACAACCTTAAAAATGGTTAATTCTTTAAAGTTAATAGATATGAAGGCCATTGACGGAGAGACGATGCCCATGATATTTAATAAAATAAAGTGACATTAAAAAAGCCAGCAGCCAACAACGACCCTAATGAATACGGACTTTGGTGTTTGATTCAGTGGGGTGTGTAAATTTATGAAGTACGCAAAAACCAGTTTTATTTTTAGATAAAAAAATAAAACAAAACAAAAAGCAACAAGGCTAGAACGTAATTTAGTGTAAATGATGAGCCTTAACAAACATTGGGAAAACTGAAAAATGAATAGAAAAAGATTAGCATCTAAAACAAGGGCCTTCATAAAAGAATATAATGAGTTGCAGAGGAACAAAATGGCTGTTCAACCGCAATGGAAAATAGATAGTTTAAGAAGAGACTTCTTAAAATTAAAATATACGTCTGAGGAAACATGGAAAATTAGCAAAAAAGTAGCATGGTTGATAGAAAATGATCAAAACCCTTTTATAGTGTAGGCAAAAGAGCTTTTAAAGAATATAGAAGCTAACAACATTGCAGAAAGTCAAAGATTAATTCATGCAATGACAAATGGAAAATTTTTAGATGCTATAGGAATACCATGCTATTTGAATAATAGTGAATCTTTGATGTTAATTGAACAATATGTGAATGATTTGACTAAAAAATAAAAACTAGTGGCTAACAAAGTACAAAACCAAATTCTAGTAGACGCCTAAACAAGAAAATCCTCCCGAATTTTCTACCTACCATCAGGTTGGCTAGATGAGGAGCAGAAACAGGCAAAGAACCATACTCAAAATAGAAATAGACAACACCTAATTGATACTAATAATAAAAAAAACGCAACAAAACCAATAGACCGTCAAAAGTGTCGTAAAAATGCCGCAAACAAACCGTTATCAAAATGATACCTTCATACGTAGTTTTGTAGAAACCGTAAAACACAAATAACTATGCATGGAATCGGAAAAAAAATTAGAGAAATAAGAAAGAAAAAAGGACTTTCTCAAGAAGAATTAGCTGAATCTGCAAAAGTGAATTTAAGGACAATTCAACGGATTGAAAACAGCGAAAGTGAACCTCGAGGAAAAACCCTGAATTTAATTTGTGAGGTTCTTGACATCAATGCTGAAGCTATTTTAGATTATGGGAAACAACCTGACAAGGGCTATCTAACAATTTTTCATCTTTCTGTAATCGTCTTTTTAGCCATTCCTGTTGGAAACATCATTGTTCCTCTGATTTTATGGATGAATAAGAAAGATAAAATCGTCGGCCTAAAAGAAATCGGGGTAAACCTTTTGAATTATCAAATTTTATGGTCGGTAATGACATTTTTAAGTATAACTGGGTTCGCATTTTTGAAAATTATGCATTATGCTTATTATCCTTTCCTTCTCTATATTTTTATGGCACTTTATGCTTTGAATATCCTATTACCCATAACTTTTGCCATTAAAACGAGCAAAGGAAAAACAGAGAATTTATATCCTACGATAATGAAACTGATAAAATAACTAGGGACAACCTCGTATTTAATTAATGGCTAGTACAGGAGTAATTACTAAAACCCTCCCGAATTTTCTACCTGCCCAAAGGTTGCCTAAATTAGGTGCTGAAACACGTAACGAACCATACTCAAAACCTTTATAGATAATTGTGTATATTTAGTTGTTGGCAACCATTTGAAAAAAAATCTGAACTAATTAATGAACCTTGGAGAAAAAATAATTTTAGAAAGAAAAAACAAGGGCTTATCACAAGAATTACTTGCCGAAAATTGCGGGATTTCTTTACGGACAATCCAAAGAATAGAGAACAATAAATCTAATCCAAGACCTTATACTTTAAAAGTAATAGCTGATGCTTTGAATATACAAGTCGAGCAATTGGAACAAAATGATAATTCCGAATCAGCAAAAGATTATTCCCTTTCAAAAATTAACTTAATAAATTCTTCGGCATTATTAGGTGTTCTAATTCCACTATTAAATATTATTGTACCAGTCATATTTTGGAGATTAAACAAAGAAAATCCTTTGGTCAATGAAAAAGGCAGAAAAATTATAAGTTTTCAAATTATGTGGTTTTTATTTTCATTATTGATTTTACTAACAACCCACTTTCTTCATTATAAAATTACCGGAGAATTTATAACCGGTCGAGTTTCTATTCTATTTGTTGTATACATTTTACTTCTTTTGATAAATGTGTTTTTCATTATTAAAAACACAATTCGCTTAAAAAAAGAAAACACAGAAATCTATCCTTTTTTTCCAAATCTATTTTAAAAAAGTTTCAAATGTCCTAAAAACGTCGCAGTAATGTCGTGACTAAAGGGGTTTATAACTGGTAATTTTGCCCAAAACTAAATCCTTAAAAATGAAAAAAGCATTAATAATCAGTATTATAATTTTGGCTACTTCAGTAATCTCTATTATGTTATTTTCCTATTTGACGGGCAATCCAACATATCCCGAATCTGTGGTTCAAACTACAATACGTTCCAAAATATTAAATGAAGA
>TARA_R110002012_G_scaffold60951_3_pt1 | contig 63084 bp, 65 predicted proteins | sample TARA_R110002012 | Tara Oceans TARA_R110002012 (sample SAMEA4396515) | marine metagenome | biome: Westerlies Biome; feature: [DCM] deep chlorophyll maximum layer (ENVO:01000326); material: water (ENVO:00002006), including particulate matter (ENVO:01000060) such as... | depth 40 m
CAAGGCGGGCAAGATCAAACACTCAATATGTAAGAGGTGATCGGTAAAATTGAAGGGCTGATCGCGGGTGATTGCTGGCTAAGGCAGTCAACTGGCGATCTTTGGTTTGACCGCCCGCGCCCCGTGTCAAACTGAATGTGCAAAATTATGATTGCTTTGGTGCGCAGTAGATTCCAATAGCCTTCCCGATCCGGCAGGTCGTCAGTCGGGCATAACGGTCACGGTGGGGTAGTGTGAAACAAGATAAATCAGTTCGAGTTTTTAGCGATACTAGGCTAAGGTTTTGCAACCGGGGGAAGTTTTATGCCCTGGTTTCACACGGCTCAATAGAAGCTGTGCCAATAACAGAGGGACACAAATAATGACAATATCAACCATTGTTGTTGGGCTGGATGGGGGAGAGGCGGGAGCACGTGCCCTGGCTTTTGCGACCACCCAGGCCAAACTGATCGGCACGTGCGAGCTAAAGCTCGTCTACGTAATAGAATGGTCACCTTTCAGCTTTCAGACCTCGGAGGAAAACGCGCAGCGTCACAAACGACGCGAAGAAGAATTGGCGTTGGCCCGAGAGCGTATCGTCGAGCCTGCTGTCAAAAAGGCAACGGATGACGGCGTTACTGTTCAAGGCATCGTGAAACACGGTGATGTCGCTGACATATTGGATGACCTCGCAAAGAAACACGGCGCACAGCAGATTGTGGTCGGCCGGGTTGGTTTGCGCGGCCTGAAAGAGCGTATGTTCGGCGGTGTCACGGGTCGTTTGGTCGTCGCATCCAGCGTGCCAGTCACGATTATTCCATGAAAGGGCAAACGATGAAAAAGTTTCTCACAACTGGGCTCGGTGCCGGTGCGGCCTCGGTCTTTCCGGTGCTGGCGTCTGCACAAGATGCAATCGGAATGGACCAACGCATCAATGACATTTTCGCCGGATCGACCGGGTGGTTCGTCAACCTGATCTTCATGTCCCTGCCGGGCACAAATTTCCCTTGGATCGTTTTGTGGCTGGTAGTGGCAGCATCTGTATTCACGCTGTATTTCGGGTTTATCCAGTTTAGAGCGTTCGGCCACGCTGTATCTTTGGTGAAGGGCGACTATTCCGATCCAGACGATGCGGGCGAAGTCAGTCACTTTCAGGCGTTGACTACAGCGTTGTCCGGTACGGTCGGTCTGGGTAACATCGCCGGTGTTGCTGTCGCTGTCGGTATCGGGGGGCCGGGCGCTACCTTCTGGATGATCCTTGCCGGGATATTGGGAATGGCGTCCAAATTCACCGAATGTACGTTGGGCGTAAAATATCGCAATGAATACGCCGATGGCACCGTTTCAGGTGGTCCGATGTATTACATGACCAAAGGTTTCAAGGAACGTGGTCTGCCATTGGGCGGTTTCTTGGCCATCGTCTTTTCGATCTTTACAATCGGTGGGGCTTTAGGCGGCGGAAATATGTTTCAAGCCAATCAGGCGCATGCCCAGATTGCCGGTATCTTGGGTGATTACCCCGGTTGGATCACTGGCGTTATCTTTGCCGTTGTGGTGTTCGCTGTCATCGTGGGTGGGATCAAATCAATCGCGCATGTCACGGAAAAGGTCGTGCCGTTCATGGGTGTCTTGTATGTGGGCGCGGCCTTGGTGATTTTGATCGTCGAATACGATAAGATCGGTTGGGCATTCGGTCAGATATTTACGGGGGCATTCACTGGGCTTGGCGTTGCCGGTGGGCTGGTTGGTGCCTTGATCCAAGGCTTTAAACGTGCCGCTTTCTCGAACGAAGCGGGCGTTGGTTCGGCCGCGATTGCTCACTCTGCGGTGCGTACGAAGGAACCCGTGACCGAAGGTGTTGTATCCTTACTTGAGCCGTTCATCGACACGGTTGTGATCTGTACGATGACTGCGTTGGTCATCACCATCTCGGGCGTTCTTGTCACGGACCCTGCCACCGGTCGTTTCGTCCTTAACGAAGCCGGTACAGCTATAAAGACAATAGACGGGTCCAGCGGCGTACAATTGACTTCGGCGGCATTCGCCACCGGGTTTAGCTGGTTCCCCTACATCCTCGCGATCGCAGTGGTGCTGTTTGCCTTTTCCACGATGATCAGTTGGTCGTATTATGGACTAAAGGCATGGACCTATCTATTTGGTGAAGGGAAAACAAAAGAGATCGTCTTTAAGGTAATCTTCTGTTTGTTCATCATCATAGGGGCCGCCGCCAACCTGGGTTCTGTCATCGACTTTTCCGATGCCATGATTTTTGCCATGGCGGTCGTGAACATCACGGCGTTGTACTTCCTCATGCCGATCGTAAAGCGCGAGATGAAAAGCTATTTTGCGCGTCTGAAGTCGGGCGAGTTGAAGAAATTCATCAACTAAGCGGCGTACAACGCGATTGACAAAGGGGCTGTGCTGCCCTCCTTTCGGCCCCTGATGTATTTCGGGGGCCGTTCTATTTGGGCTATCATTTTCCATATGCCACGCCAGGACAGGTCATTGGCTTGCTCGGGGGGTCATTTGATCCCGCGCACGCAGGGCATGCGCATATCACGCGAGAGGCGCTGAAACGCTTCGGCCTTGACCGCGTGTGGTGGCTGGTCAGTCCGGGCAACCCTCTGAAGGCGCATGGTCCAGCACCGATGGCGCAGCGCTTGGAGCATGCACGGCAAATTATCCAGCATCCGCGTGTGGTGCTGACCGATATCGAAGAGCGGTTGGGGACTAGACATACGGCACAAACCTTGACCGCCCTGCGTGCGCGGTATCAGGGGGTTCGATTTGTATGGCTTATGGGGGCGGATAACCTCGCGCAATTGCATTTGTGGCAGAACTGGCAGCACATCGTGGAGACTGTCCCGATCGGCGTCCTAGCCAGGCCGGGGCAACGTATTTCCGCCCGAATGAGCCGGGCCGCATCGCTGTACGCGAAGTACCGGATTCCGGCGCCGCAAAGTCAGCTATTGCGTAGCGCCGAAGCTCCGGCGTGGTGCTTTGTGAATGTGCCGATGACCGATATCAGCTCGACCGCGATACGGGCTGCGGGTGATTGGTCAGCGTAATCGGGTCGAGGCGATGCCCGCGACAAGGATTACGGAAAGCCCAGCCCAAGTTAGTAGATCAGGCAGCGCCCCGAACAACAGCCACCCAAGGGTAACTGCTGACAAAAGCTGAAAATAGATCAACGGAGCCACTTTGGTGGCGGGGACCAACCGGTAAGTATAGAGCATTAGCAGATTTCCCACCATCGAGCACGCCGCACTCACCAATGTGAGGCTCGCAATCGGCCCCGTTAGGTCAGGGAGATTCAAAAGTCCCAACGGCAAGAGCAGAAAGCCGCTGATCAAAAGCTGGCTGAACGATAAGGATAGCGGCGGCGCAAGATGCGAAAGCCATCGCGACATAGTAAGAAATATTCCATAGAACGTACCCGCGGCCAAAGCCCAAAGCAGCCCGATACTGACGCCATATCCGGGACGCACAACCAGCAGCACCCCAGCAAAACCTGCGAGGATCAGGCCGCTACGGGCCAAGGTGATACGTTCGCGCAGAAAGATCGCAGCCAACGTATAGCTAAGCAACGGACCGATGAAGAAAGCCGCAAATACATTCGCAACTTCTTCGGTTTGCAACGCGACTTGAATACTGGTGATGCCGCCACAAAGCATCGCTGCACGCAGCCATATACGCCAGTTTCTAAAAAGCGGAAGGGTATTAGGCGGCACAAAAGGGAGCAATAGTAGCGTCCCGAATGCAAAGCGTGACCATGCCACGAATACTGGCGCTACCCCCAATTGCGAAGTCATGATCTTGCCTGCGCTATCCCCGGCGGGGATCAGCGACATGGCGATGAACATAATTAATACGGCGCGTTGCATGCCTATTGAGTTAGCATGACCGTCACCCCATGAAAATGTGATTTGCAAGCGCTTGTGTGCCATGCCGACTCGGGTTTAAGTCGGCGATATGAAAAAAAATGTATCTCGCCGTTTTTTCCTAGGCTCTGCTGCGGCTGGCCTATTGTCGCCTGCGGCTTTTGCCGCCCCGCCAACAACTTCACTGCGCCCCGTTCTAAGAGGCGAAGACCTCTACCGGCAATCGATTCCCGACGCCGCCGATATCATTGCGCAAGCAAATTTGAGCGGACGTGTCAGCTTTGCCTTGGCCGATGCCACCACCGGAGCCGTGCTGGAGCAGACCAATCCGCTGGTAGGAATGCCCCCAGCTAGCGTCACAAAAGCGATCACAGCACTTTATGCGCTGGATGTGCTTGGGGTTGATCACCAGTTTGAAACACGTTTGCTGGCCACGGGTGGTATTGTGAATGGGGAAGTGCAGGGGGACCTGATTCTTGCGGGCGGAGCAGACCCGACGCTTAACACGGATGCGCTCGCCGGTATGGCGGCAAAGTTGAAGCAGGCTGGCGTCACCAGCGTTCGGGGCGCTTTTAAAGTGTATGAAAGCTACCTGCCCATGATCGACCGCATAGACCCGGATCAGCCGGATCATGTCGGATACAACCCCGCGGTCACCGGGGTCGCCTTGAACTATAATCGCGTGCATTTTGAATGGAAGCATAACAAGGGTAGTTATGCAGTGACGATGGACGGACGCAGCGGTAAATACCGCCCCGAAGTCGCCATGGCGGTAATGCAAATCCAAGACCGTGCGTCGCCACTTTATACCTATAAGGATAGTGGTGCGCGCGATGATTGGACGGTCGCGAAAAGCGCGTTGGGAAGCGGCGGAGCCAGATGGTTACCCGTGCGCAAACCTGGCCTTTATGCGGGCGACATCTTTGCAACGATGGCGGGGGCTCAGGGGATTCGCCTAGCCCGGCCGCAAATCATGAAAGGGCCGCTTACCGGCACAGTTGTGGTTGCACAGAAAAGCGAGCCTTTGCGTGAAATATTGCGGGATATGCTTAAGTACTCAACCAACCTGACGGCTGAGATGGCAGGGCTTGCCGCCACTACCGCACGCGGACGCCAACCCGAAACGCTAAAGGATTCGGCTGCGGAGATGAACCGCTGGGCAAAGCAAAATCTGGGCATGGACGCCCCGGCGCTGGTCGATCATTCGGGCCTGGGCGAAGATAGTCGAGTATCTGCCCGCGATATGATGACTGCTTTGGTCAATGTGTATGGATCTGGCACTTTGAAGCCGATCATGAAAACCGTCAAACTTCGCGATTCCAAGGGCAGGCCGATGGCCAATCACCCGATCAAGGTCGAAGCTAAGACCGGGACTCTTAACTTTGTGTCAGCGCTTGCCGGGTATATGACGGCACCAAATGGCCGTGTCATGGCATTTGCTATATTTGCAGCCGACGAGCCTCGCCGTGCCACGTTAAGCCGCGCTGAACGCGAACGCCCCGAAGGGGGGCGATCATGGAATGGTCGTGCCAAACGCTTGCAGCAAAGCCTGATAGAGCGCTGGGGCGCTTATCACGCCGTCTGAGGCGCGGTCTGCGGGCGCTTCAAGAGCAAGACGGAGCGGACCCGCGCTGTTCAGACAAGATGTCGCGCTCGTGCACCCCGTTCGATTGCGGCCGCATGCAAGCGGTCTAGCACAAGCTCGTAGCGAATTTCTTCGAGAAGGCGCAGTTCCGTTTCCTCTAGTTTACCGTCTGCCGCAGCCACGTCACAAGCGAGGGCATAGGCTGTTTCGTTCAACCGATCAGGCAGCGCCCCTTTGATAAGGCCGAACAGGGCATCAAGCCCGTCCTCTTGTTCGAATAAATCGAAAACCATCTGACTGACGGTACTGATCCGGTCCAAGTCATAACCGGAAAATATAGGAAGCGTATTCACAGCGCTTTGTATCTTGAGCAATTCTGTCGTGCGAATATCTTCGTCCGAGGCTGAGACCGCAATCATCAGGGCCACCAGGCAATCCTGAGCGCTAAGTGTCAGGGACGTGTCATCGTTCATAAGATGTTCCTGTGAATAAAGGTCGTAGAGGTACAGATTATTGACGCCCCGTCGGGGACGCAATAGGTACAGCCTGCTTAGACACATGGGGTGTCGGGCACAATTGATGGAATCCAAGACATGTCGCAGATGCGTGAAGCAGCCCTAACCAGCAAAGCGTGGCCCTTTGAGGAAGCACGCCGGGTGTTGAAACGCTATGTGAACAAGGCCCCTGAAAAGGGATATGTCTTGTTTGAGACAGGGTATGGTCCATCGGGTTTGCCGCATATCGGCACCTTCGGCGAAGTTGCGCGCACGACGATGATCCGCCGCGCTTTTGAGCTGATCAGCGACATTCCGACGCGCTTGATCTGTTTTTCCGACGATTTGGACGGGATGCGCAAGGTTCCTGGCAACGTGCCGGACCCCGAAGCACTGGCTGAACATCTTCAACGCCCGCTGACATCCGTGCCCGATCCGTTCGGGACGCACGACAGTTTTGGTGCCCATAACAACGCGATGCTACGCCGTTTTCTGGATACGTTCGGGTTCGAATACGAGTTCATTTCGGCGACGGATTTCTATGGGTCCGGCAAGTTCGACGAGGTGTTGTTGCGAGCCGCGGAAAAGTACGACGAGATCATGGCCGTGATGCTAAAATCACTGCGGGAAGAGCGCCGTCAGACCTATTCGATCTTCCTGCCCATCCACCCTGAGACGGGCCGTGTGATGTACGTGCCGATGAAAGAGGTCAATGCCAAAGCGGGCACGATAACCTTCGACGACGAACGCGGCACGGAGATGACGTTGCCGCTGACCGGTGGCAATGTGAAGCTGCAGTGGAAACCTGACTTTGGTGCGCGATGGGCTGCGTTGGACGTTGATTTCGAGATGTACGGGAAAGATCACAGCACAAACACGCCGATCTATGACAGCATTTGCCGTATTCTGGGCAACCGCCCGCCCGAGCACTTTACCTATGAGCTTTTCCTGGATCAGGACGGGCACAAGATCTCGAAATCCTCTGGCAACGGCCTGACTATTGACGAATGGCTGACCTATGCAAGTGCGGAATCGCTGTCTTATTTTATGTACCTCAAGCCCAAGACCGCAAAGCGCATGTATTTCGACGTGATCCCCAAAGCGGTAGATGAATACCACCAGCAGCTGCGCGCGTATGAGGGCCAAGACGACAAGGGCAAACTGAACAACCCCGTTTGGCATATCCATGGGGGCGATGTGCCCAAGTCGGATATGATCGTGCCTTATTCGATGTTGCTGAATCTCGCGTCGGTATCCTCAGCCGAAGATAAATCGCAGCTTTGGGGGTTTATCCAACGGTATGCGCCGGACGCGACACCCGAAGGCAATCCCGGGATGGACGCTGCTGCGGGCCACGCCGTGCGCTATTACAATGACTTTGTGAAGCCGTCAAAAGTGTTCCGCACCCCGTCCGAGCTTGAGCGGGAAGCGTTGGAAGATTTACGCGATCAGCTGAAAAAATGGGATGGCGGGCTGGATGCTGAGGCGCTGCAAACCATGGTATTTGCAGTTGGGAAAGAGCGGTTTGAACCTTTGCGCGACTGGTTTACAGCATTGTATGAGGTCCTGTTGGGGGCCAGCCAAGGACCACGGTTTGGCGGATTTATCGCGCTTTATGGCGTCGAAGAAACCATCGCCCTGATCGACGATGCGCTGGCGGGCAATCTGACCACGGCGTGAAACTCTTGCCCTGTGGTGTGCGTGGCTTAGTCTGAGGTCGCCACGTCATAGGGAGCAATGAGATGCGCAGCACGGTTCTTTCGGCCCTATTCGGAATGGTTGTGATACTGATCACAACGCTTGGTGCCACAGCGCAGCAAGCGGATATCGAAAGCACGATCACTGGCCAGTTTGAAGCCTTCAAGGCAGATGATTTTGAGGGGGCGTTTCAGTTCGCCAGCCCTAATCTCCAGATGATGTTTCAGTCGCCTGAAAACTTTAAACGTATGGTAACGACGGGCTATCCGATGGTCTGGAAACATGCGCAGGTCCGTTTTTTAGATCTGCATGAGACCGCCGGAACCTTTTGGCAAAAGGTTCAGGTGACCGACCTGAAGGGGTTCACCTATCTGCTGGATTATCAAATGGTTGAGACCCCCGACGGCTGGCGCATTGCTGCTGTCCAATTGTTGGATGCACCAAGCGTTTCAGCCTGAGTGACCCGCGGTTTAGGCGCAGAATTTCAATTTCTGCGCTCGGTGCTGTTAGGCGTAATTAACATCGCATGACTATCTCCCATCCCATGTCGGCACAGAGCCGGAGATTTGCAATCGATGGGGTGGTGCATTGCTTTGCGTCACTCCTAGAAAGGGATGACGATGAACAAGGCAATTACGGATGGTCTGCTGCTGACACCCGCAGCATATGTTAACGGGTTGGATGCGTATTCAAACGGCGATGGCACCGCGGGGTCAGATACCTATGCCAATGCGATCAACGCGGCGTTCATTCCTGCGGATCAAGACTTTGGCGGGTCATTGGAATTAATCAAGACGCAATCCACGCAAAAGTTGCGATATATGGGTCAAACTCCGCTGTTGCCCGGGTGCTATTTGCGGATCACGGCGCGGGTGAAAGCGATCAGTGGCAACCTGCCCACAGTGCGTATGGCGGGGTACCCGGCACTGGACGATGGTAGCCGCGTAGGCGGATTGGTAGAATACGGTCCGTCAGTGCAACTTACCAGTTATGGCGAGGTGGTCGAGGTCAGCGCGATTGTCGGATCGGGCCTGCGCGGCGGCGTCGATATGGTGTGGGGGATGGCACCCGTCTATGGGCATTTTGGGTTAGACCTGACGGGGCAGAATGGGGGGGTGGTGCGTATTGACGACCTGCAAGTCGAGGATGTCACCAGTGTCTTTCTACGTGACATGCTGGCCCAGGTCGATGTGCGCGACTATGGCGCGGTCGGCGATGGTGTCACCGATGATACGACTGCTTTTGTCGCCGCCAATGCGGATGCGCAGGGGCGCACAGTGCTGGTACCCAAGGGGGTGTATCTGCTGAATGGGGATGTGACCTTTGATGCGCCAACACGATTTGAGGGGACGGTGACCATGCCAGCGGCGGCGGTTTTGTTGCTGCGTCAAAACTTTGATTTACCACATTATATCGATGCATTCGACAATGAGGAAATAGCGTTTCGCAAAGCATTTCAGGCGCTGTTGAACAATGCAGACCACGATTCTCTCGACTTGGGGGGGCGCAAGGTTAGCGTAACCGGCCCAATAGACATGCAGGCTGCTACACCAGAGAGAACCAGCTATTCCACGCGCCGCGTTATCCGCAATGGGCAGCTTGAGGCCGCCGCATCCGGCGCGTGGGACACTGTTATTGTCGATTCACAGGCTACCTATGCGCCGTCGGATGCACGCAAGCTGACCAATGTTTTAAACGTCGCGAATGTCCCGGTAGGGGCGCTTGTCACAGGGGGCGGGGTTGGACGTGAAATTTACGTAAGGTCCAAGAACATAGCCACTCAGGAAATTACCCTGAATGCCCCGCTGTTCGATGCGGCAGGCACGCAGAACTTCAGTTTCTCGCGATTTCAGTACATGTTGGATTTCAGCAATTATAGCTCTCTTAGCAAATTTGTGCTCTCTGACGTGGAGCTGCAATGCAACAACGTGGCAAGCGCTATCAACCTGGCACCTGCCGGGACGATATTTCATGTTCGTGACTGCTTTATCTCTCGCCCCAAAGACCGCGGTATCACCTCTTCGGGCGGCGGCTGTCAGGGTATGTTCGTGGATCGCTGCCAGTTCTTGTCATCGGAAGACGCGATGGCTGTCTCGGATAGGAAATCCATCGCAATTAATTGTAACGCAAATGACGTAAAGCTTCGCGATAATCGGGCAACTCGTTTCAGACATTTCGCATTGCTTGGCGGACAAAATAACATCGTGACCGGTAACCATTTCTTTCAAGGTGACACGGTAAATAATGGTGTGCGTTCAGCGGGTTTGATCATAGCGGCACAGCATACCGCTAGCGTGATCAGCGGGAATTATGTCGACAACTGCTTTATTGAGTGGACCAACGAACAAGACGCGGCCCCGGAATATAGTAGCGAATATTCTTTCAGCGCCCTATCCATAACGGGCAATATATTTTTGTCTGGCGAAGTCGCGCCCTGGTTCAGCTATATCGTAGTTAAGCCGCATGGTGCTGGGCACGTTATCAATGGGCTGACGATCAATGATAACCGGTTCCGCAGTATCAATGGATTCATTGATCGCGTCGAACGAATCGACACCAGTTTTGCAGATATGGACTATTCCAAACTTCGAAACATCGAAATGAGCGGCAATTCATTTCATGGCATCAGTAACCCGGTTTCCAATCCGGTACAGGTTGAACATACTCAAGCTAGTCTTGCTCAAACGTGGATAATAGATATTGCTGATCGTTTTCCGTTTGGTGCGTGGGCCATCGCAGTCGATAGTCTTACAATGGATGGGCCTGTGCGCGATGCGTCGAATGTGGCGCAGCACACGACACCTTATGTCATGACCGACCAAGGCGTGAATCGGAACCTTTTTCATCTGGTTTGGAAGGCCAGTGTCAAAGGCTCCGTCTTTTTACAGGCACGTATTGATAAACGGTGATCGCCGGCTCTGTCTCAACTTCTGTTGCCGGCCTTCAGAAGTTTCGCCAAAGGGAAAATTTCAAGGTCACACTGGTCGGCTCGCCGATCAGTGTTTCTGCGCCGACTTGCAGTCGGACGTGGGGACGGGCCTTGACCGGGCGAAAAACGATTGAAGGTGCAAAATAGGTCGCATCAGCGCGTGTCCAGCCGGAGTAAAAGAGCTGGAGCATACCTGTCAGCCGCGGGGTGAAATTCATGCCTAAGGTACCATCAATCTTTGCCAAATATTCGCTGTTATATAAATCCCACAACACAGATGTATCGATTGCCATCCATCCGTCGATTTCGTTTAGGCTATATCCACGACCCCATGAAATTCCGGCCTTAAGGTTAGGCAGGACAAGGTTGCCAGTCCATCTCACCCCCATTCCCAGTTCGTAAGCCCAAACATGCGGCCACCGTTGTTTGACCAACGGGCGGCGGACAAAGAAGGACGCAAACCCTGATTGTAGGCCTGAGGCGGCAGTGTGAAAACTTAGTTCCGCACCCAGCGTCACGTCGTCTCGGACACCATGCTCTAGGTAAGTGGTCTGCCCCAGATCACGGCTTAGGGTAGCGCTCGCTGTTGATGAAGTGAACCCTGTTCCTTTTTCACGCAGCCAAGCACCAGCAAAGGCGGGAGAATAGAGGATCAAGAACAAGAAGAAGAAAGTTGCTAACGCAAAACGCATAGTCGTGATGGCCCTTTCAGGGCTGACCATGGGTCGTGATACTTAACAAATTACTTATTGATTGAAATAAATGCCGCAGAGAGCCCAAAAGGCCCGCTGGTAGATTGCGGGCCCTTCAGTATACATTTGAAAGTTTTATACGCGAACTTTGCTGCCACGAGGTCCAGCAATCAGCCATACGATAAAGCCCACTACAGGGAAGATAATAATGCCAAGCACCCAAAGTATCTTGGAAAGTCCCGACGCGCCTGATGTGAAAACTTGATAAATCGCATAGATGTCGGCGATAAGGATGATGAGACCTAAAATTCCATATTCCATAGTGAATGCTCCTGCATTGCTAATGTCATTTACTGGTGAGACAACATTTCTAAAGAATTAATGTTCCCGAAAAAGTTACTGGAACAATTTCGTGAGTGGAACGTTGCCCTTTCAATCGCCTCTCGGGGCCTGAATGGATTGGAAGGAAATAACATGAAAACCTCTACAGCTGTAATCGGTGGACTGGCCGCAATCGTGGTTATCGCAATTGGCGTATATATGGTCGATATCGATCAGACTGAAGAAGGTCGCCTTCCTAATGTGGACGTGTCCGTTGAAGGCGGCAATCTACCTGAATTCGAGGCTAAGACCGGGTCAGTCAATGTCACTAAAGAAGAGGTAGACGTTACAGTTCCGAAGGTTGAAGTAACCACGGAAGAGAAAACTGTGACTGTACCTGGGGTAAGTATCACTCCTCCGTCCGAGTAATTCGTTTAATCTTTCGTACCTAAAAAGGGCCGCCCGTTGAACAATTTCAGCAGGCGGCCCTTTTTAATTAATCGCGGTGTAACTCCGAAGCGGGCTTTGCCCCGTTATCACCATCAGAGGTAAAAGTGAGGGTGACAGCATCCCCCGCCTGCAAGTCCGAGGGTACAAGGGTTTTCGCGTCTAGCGCCCAAACTGATTTATCCTTGAACACAATGATATTTGCCAACCGGTCGTATGCGACGATTGTCCCGGTTGTTTGGTCTGCGATAGCAGATGTGGAAAAGACGGCGAGAGTGAGGGCGGTGGCGGTGAACAGGCGCATTTGAAATCCTCCGATTAGGCGCTGGATCCACAGGTGGGATGACAAGTAGTATTATACAAGTTCTGACGGCAACGTGAGAAAAATATAGTTCCTACGGCCCATCGGTATGGGCCGTGGGAACTGAAAGCGCGATGCTCTGGTTAAACATTCGTAACTCTTCCGAGGCGAAAGGAACTTGATATGAAAGCCCAATCAAAAGCTCAGCAACGCGCCGCTGGTGCGGCACTTTCCGCGAAGCGTGGCGAAACAAGGGTCAAAGATCTCCAAGGGGCGTCCAAGGACATGTATGACAGCATGACGGAAGACGAACTTGACGATCTAGCATCCACCAAACACGATGGATTGCCCGAAGAGGTCGAAGACTAGGTCTAGCGTCTTTTCCCACCGTATCGGGACCTACCCCCTCGCATTCCACCCCGTCCGCCTGTGGATCTCCCGGACGCCTTTTGGGCATTATCCACGGCCTTATCTACTGCGTATTGTCGCGCCATAGGGTCGTCGGCAATTACCAGATCAACGGCTTCTAAGCGCTTGACCTCATCACGCAGACGCGCCGCTTCTTCGAATTCGAGGTTTTCGGCCGCTTTACGCATGTCAGTACGTAATCCGTCGAGCACAGTTTGCAAATTGCCGCCGGCCAAGGGATTGTCGATCTTGGCGGTAACGCGGTTCATGTCCACGTCGCCTTTGTAAAGACCGGCAAGAATGTCTTCAACGTTCTTTTTAACCGTAGTCGGCGTGATACCGTGCTTGTCGTTGTAAGCTACCTGCTTGACGCGACGACGATCAGTCTCCCCAATCGCCCGCTCCATCGAGCCGGTGATGCGGTCGGCATACATGATAACACGGCCCTCGGCGTTTCGGGCGGCCCGCCCGATGGTCTGAATCAGCGAAGTTTCAGAGCGTAGGAAGCCTTCTTTGTCTGCATCTAAAATGGCGACCAGACCGCATTCAGGAATGTCCAGACCTTCGCGCAGCAGGTTGATCCCAATCAGAACATCAAACGCGCCAAGCCGCAGGTCGCGTAGTATTTCAATGCGCTCAATCGTGTCGATATCGCTATGCATGTACCTTACACGGATACCTTGCTCGTGCATATATTCGGTCAAATCCTCGGCCATTCGTTTGGTCAGGACAGTACACAAAGTACGGTAGCCAGCCGCCGCCACCTTGCGCACCTCGTCCAGCAGGTCGTCTACCTGCATCTCGACTGGACGGATTTCGATCTGCGGGTCAATCAGGCCTGTTGGGCGAATAATCTGTTCCGCAAACACGCCGCCTGCCTGTTCGATTTCCCATGCTGAGGGTGTAGCTGAAACAAAGACCGATTGCGGCCGCATCGCGTCCCACTCCTCGAACTTGAGGGGGCGATTGTCCATGCAGGACGGCAGGCGGAACCCATGTTCGGCCAACGTCATTTTGCGTCTGAAGTCACCCTTGTACATACCACCGATCTGCGGCACTGAAACGTGGCTTTCGTCAGCGAATACAATGGCGTTATCAGGAATGAATTCGAACAGGGTGGGGGGCGGTTCGCCCGGGGCGCGGCCCGTCAGATAGCGCGAATAGTTTTCGATGCCGTTGCAGACACCGGTTGCCTCAAGCATTTCAAGGTCAAAACTGCACCGCTGTTCTAGCCGCTGAGCTTCCAGCAGCTTACCTTCGGCGACCAATTGGTCCAGCCGCATGCGCAGCTCTTTCTTGATGCCGATCACGGCTTGGTTCATCGTCGGCTTGGGCGTCACATAGTGGCTGTTGGCATATACCCTGATTTGGTCGAAAATGCCGGTTTTTTCGCCGGTAAGAGGGTCGAATTCCGTGATGCTTTCCAGCTCTTCGCCGAAAAACGAAAGTCGCCACGCCCTATCTTCAAGGTGTGCTGGAAAGATCTCGATACTGTCGCCGCGCACCCGAAACGTGCCGCGTTGGAACGCGGCGTCGTTGCGTTTATAGGCCTGTGCAATGAGATCGGCGATCACTTGGCGCTGATCATAAGACGCCCCGGTTTTCAAATCTTGGGTCATCGCGCCATACGTTTCAACCGACCCGATACCATAGATACATGATACCGAAGCGATGATGATAACATCGTCGCGTTCTAAAAGCGCCCGCGTTGCCGAGTGGCGCATCCGGTCGATCTGTTCGTTGATCTGCGATTCTTTTTCAATAAAGGTGTCAGAGCGGGCAACATACGCTTCAGGCTGGTAGTAATCATAATAGCTCACAAAGTACTCAACAGCGTTATCAGGGAAAAACCCTTTGAATTCGCCGTAGAGCTGCGCCGCCAAGGTCTTGTTGGGGGCAAGGATGATTGCCGGCCTTTGCGTCGCCTCTATCACCTTTGCCATGGTAAAGGTCTTGCCAGTTCCCGTCGCGCCCAACAGAACCTGGTCTCTTTCGCCCGCAAAAATACCTTCGGAAAGCTCTTTGATGGCCGTAGGCTGATCACCTGCGGGCTCAAATTCGGTTGAAAGCACGAATTTTTTGCCGCCCTCCAGTTTGGGGCGCTCGCGCACATTCGGTGCGGGGTTGGCAAGGTAAACATCCTTGCGTTCGGGCAAGCTGTCAGAGTGAGCGTAGGCCATAACTTCGTCCTTTGGGGGTGCCTCCTAAGGTGTCATGTTTTTTCTCATGTTCAAGGGGCAGTTGTACCTACTGCCTCTGAAAGGATTATTTCATCAGTCTTCTGCGGTTCGCGCGAACTTTTTTGCTGACCGGGACCATCGCCGCAGTCAGGATCTGATCGGGACGTCCACCCGCAATCGCGGCTTGAGTGGCTGCCTGATAGGCCTTGAACATCGCCGGGCCTTTTTCATTCACCATACGTGAGTTTTCTCCGCGAGCCTGCGGCAATGCACCGGCCATTCCCATGAGGCGCATCGCCATCACAGTTTGCGTATCCAGCATAAGCGAAACCAGTTTTACATTAAGCGACAGTAGTGTGATCGGATTCATTTGTTTGCTCCATTCGCATGGCATGAATATATGCTGCGATGCAGCGTATGTAATGGGAAATCGACGCACATAGCTGTGATCCCTTGATCCTGACCTGCAAATACCTGATAAACTCTCACAACTCAGCGGAGATTCAGTAATGCGCGCACGTATTTATCAACCTGCAAGAACAGCAATGTCATCCGGTACCGCCAAGACACATACATGGCTGCTGGAATTCGATCAGGAAACCGCGCGCGGTATTGACCCTTTGATGGGGTGGACGTCATCGGACGACACGCAGACTCAGGTCCGGCTGCAATTTGAAACCAAGGATGACGCGTTGGAATACGCTCGTAGCCACGGACTTGATGTGATTGTTCAGCAACCCAACAAGCGCCGGGCCAATATTCGCCCCGGCGGCTACGGCGAAAACTTTGCAACTGTCCGTCGCGGAGCCTGGACCCACTAAGGGTTCCCTTCACAGTCATAAATCGCAAGCCGGTTGCGGCGATGGTAGCATACACCTAGCGTTTTGATGCTGGATGTTCGTCTTTTCTATTTACGTTTAGCCCCTTGAGGCTTTCTTGCCCCAAGTATTGCCCTTGGTGCCTGACCCTTGGATCAATCCACGGACACCCACCGATGCTGGTGGTTAAACACCTATGTTCGACAACTTTGGTTGGCCTGTAATCCGCTATAGTAGCGCAGATTTGGCATGGGATTGCAGAAAATACAGAAACACTCTTGACCTTCCAGTAGCTGGAAGCACCATCTAAGACAAGATGAAGTAAAGGAGGCCTCTTATGAGCAGCGAAAAGTCACTTTCATTTGCAGTAGGCGAAATGAGTTGCGGATCATGTGTTGGCCGGGTTGAAAAAGCACTTAAAGAAGTGCCTGGGGTCGAAACAACCAACGTCAATCTTGCGGCGGAAACCGCTACCGTGACGGTTGATGATAGCTTTCAGACCACCGCGCTTACCGCCGCGCTTGATGCAGCCGGTTATCCGGCCAGCGTAAGCACATACCGCATGGCCATTGAAAACATGTCTTGCGCTTCGTGCGTGGGACGGGTTGAAAACGCGCTAACCCCTTTGGCGGGGGTGATATCGGTTTCAGTGAACCTTGCCAAAGAAGAGGCTACCATACGTGTTTTGGGTACAACAGTTACCCCAGCTGAACTTGTAAAAGCCGCAGCAGATGCTGGTTATCCAGCAACTTTGGTTACTGATGACCGTGACGCCACAACAATTACGGATCGGAAGGCCCAAGAGGCGGCGCTGATTAAGCGTAGAACGATAATCGCTGCGATTTTGACACTTCCGGTGTTCACCATGGAGATGGGTAGCCACATCTTTCCGGCGATACATAATTTCGCGATGAATACATTGGGTATGCAGACAAACTGGATGATCCAGTTTGTGCTGACAACAATCATCCTAGCAGGGCCTGGCCGACAGTTCTTTGTCAAAGGGGTTCCTGCGCTGATCAAGCTTGCCCCGGATATGAACTCGCTTGTGGCCCTTGGGTCCTTTGCCGCATGGGCGTTTTCCACAGTGGCCTTGTTTATCCCCTCGGTTCTGCCCGAAGGCACTCGCGTGGTATATTTCGAAGCGGCCGCGGTCATTGTGACCCTGATTCTGCTGGGGCGTTATCTAGAGGCGCGTGCGAAGGGGCGGACAGGACAAGCGATCCGCAAACTGGTCGGGCTCAGGGCGAAATCCGCGCGGGTCGAACGGGACGGCGTGTTTGTGGATATTCCATTTGACGATATCGTAACAGGGGACCTGATACAGGTCCGTCCGGGCGAAAAGATCGCCGTCGATGGGGTGGTTGTCCAAGGGGAATCATATGTCGATGAAAGCATGATCTCGGGCGAACCGATCCCCGTTGAGAAGACAGCGGAGGCCGAAGTCGTCGGAGGCACGGTGAATGGAACCGGGTCTTTGACTTTCAGGGCGACCAAAGTGGGGGGCGACACAATGCTCGCTCAGATTATCCGCATGGTCGAAGAGGCGCAGGGTGCCAAACTGCCTATTCAAGACTTGGTTAACCGTATCACGCTTTGGTTCGTGCCAGCGGTGATGGCGATTGCTCTTGCCACTTTCTTGACATGGCTTTTGGTTGGCCCTGCACCGGCGCTTAGCTTTGCTTTGGTGGCCAGTGTCGCGGTGTTGATCATTGCATGCCCCTGCGCCATGGGGCTGGCGACACCGACCTCTATTATGGTGGGAACGGGGCGTGCCGCCGAACTGGGGGTCCTGTTCCGGCAAGGTGACGCGCTGCAAACCCTCAGCGGTGTGCAAACAGTTGCGCTGGACAAGACCGGCACCTTGACCGAAGGCCGGCCGGAACTGACAGACTTTACGCTGCTGAATGATTTTGACCACGCAGATGTCTTGCGCATGGTTGCGTCGGTTGAGGTTCGGTCAGAGCACCCGATAGCGGCCGCAATCGTTCGGCGTGCCGAACAGACCGGGCTATCACTGGCCGACGTGGAAACCTTTGATTCGATCACCGGCTATGGGGTGAGCGCCATGATAGAGGGCCGCAAGGTGCTTGTGGGCGCAGATCGTCTGATGGAAAAGCAGGGCATTGATCTTGGTGATACCGCAGCTATCGCTGCTCAGTTGGGGCAGGCTGGTAAAACCCCACTTTACGCCGCGATAGACGGGCAGCTTGCCGCGATCATCGCGGTATCGGACCCGATCAAGTCTACGACCGCCGAAGCGATCGCCGCTCTGCACAGCCTTGGTCTTAAGGTTGCGATGATCACCGGCGACAATCGCGCCACCGCCAATGCGATAGCGGCACGTTTGGGGGTGGATACAGTTATCGCCGAAGTCCTGCCGGAAGGCAAAGTGGATGCTGTTGCACAGTTGAAGGCGCAGACGGGAAAGGTGGCGTTTGTTGGGGACGGTATCAACGATGCTCCTGCTCTGGCCGCCGCAGATGTCGGCGTGGCGATCGGTACAGGCACGGATGTGGCAATAGAAGCAGCAGATGTCGTTCTGATGTCAGGGGATCTGCGGGGCGTGGTAAATGCCTTGCACATCAGCCAACGGACGATGGCAAACATCCGCCAGAACCTGTTCTGGGCATTCAGCTATAACGCACTTTTGATTCCCGTCGCTGCCGGAGTGTTTTACCCTATATTTGGCTGGATGCTGTCGCCCGCACTGGCTGCTGGTGCGATGTCCCTGTCGAGTGTTTTCGTGCTGACCAATGCACTTCGCTTACGCTGGGTCAGCGCAGTTCTAGCTGACGAAAAAGCAGGTGCCAGCAAGAACGGCACCGCATTTCCATCGCCATCTCAAGTGGAGGCATAATAGATGAATATCGGTGAAGTGTCCAAAAAAGCCGCACTGCCCGCAAAGACAATTCGGTATTACGAAGACATCGGGCTTATCACGCCCTTGCGGGACCCCAACGGGTACCGCTGTTTTCGCGATGCCGATATGCACAAGCTTGCCTTTCTCGGGCGCGCACGTACTTTAGGGTTTACGATCGAAGATTGCCGCGCATTGCTAGCGCTCTGGAACGACCAGAGCCGGGCAAGCGCCGATGTGCGGTCTATTGCGAAAGAACACTTGGCACAGGTCGAGAAAAAGATCAGTGACCTTCAGGAAATCAGGGATACGCTATCGCACCTTGTACGCGAATGCGTCGGCGATGAACGGCCCGATTGTCCGATCCTAAAGTCGCTTGAGAAGTTCCCCGGCCAGAAGTCCCCACAAAAGATCGCTGGGGCGGCACGAGAGGCTTAACGCGATTTATGCGCAATGATATTTGCTTGGGAACAGACGGGGCAAGCTGGAACGGTCTTTAAACCAGCAAATGTACGTGATGTTTTTGGACAATATCGCCTTTCGCCCTTGGCCGCAGGGTTGTCCCCAATTACAGAGCCGGAACGGTGCGGGCAGGTCGTTGCCCAGTGCCACGATAGGGCGAGCAAGGCCTAGTATCTTTGCTCCTCTTTAATTCAGTCAGTGATTAAGACAGGCAGGTACTATGACAATCACCCAACTTGTGACCCACTCCGGCGGTTTTCATGCTGACGAACTTTTGTCATCGGTCATCCTTACCCGGTTGTTCCCAGATGCACAGCTGATCCGCAGCCGCGAACCTCATCAAATTGAACCCGCCGCCGGACGCATTATTTATGACGTGGGCGCGATGTTCGACGCGGAACGTGGGATATTTGACCATCACCAACGGCCCAACCCCCTGCGACAAGACGGTCAGCCCTATAGTTCATTCGGTTTGATCTGGGCGCATTACGGGCGCGATTATCTGATGTCTTTCAATGTACCCTCTCGCGATATCGACGCTATTCATGCGAGCTTTGACAGGGGTTTCGTCCTGCCAGTCGACTTGATCGACAATGGTGCGGTGAACCCTTCCGATGCTGGCCCTTTATTTGCCTCTCTCATTTTGCCGGTGCTGTTGGAAACGCTTAAGCCTGTGTTTGATGACCGCAAAGATGGTGCAGATGATCGGGCCTTTGCGGCGGCCCTGCCCGTGGCGCGGGCGTTCATAGAAGCGTCGATCCAGCGCAAAGCTGCAAAGCTCAGAGCCGAAGCTTTGGTTAGCGATGCGATCGAAAAGGCGGGTACATCTGCTGTGTTGGAACTTCCCATGGGGATGCCGTTTCGCGCGGGTGTCGAAAAAGCCGGCGCCGACCATTTTCTATTCGTTGTTCATCCTCGGGGTTCCGATTGGGCCCTGACCACCATTCGCACCAAAGACGGCACATTTGAAAACCGCGCAGACCTTCCCGCAGCTTGGGCCGGTCTCAAGGATGGTGACTTGGAAACAGTATCGGGGGTAAAAGGTGCAAAATTCTGCCATAATGGCCGATTTATCGCTGTGGCCAGTTCCCGGGACGCCGTTCTGCGGATGGCAGATCTGGCCGTCACCGAAGCATCGACAGCCCAAGGTTTCGTCAGAGGGTTAGATCAAGGCAAAGAAGCGCAAGACGAAAACGCTTAGATAAACGCCGATCGCGATAAGCAGACACATTGTGGCAAGTGACCCGAGGTCTTTTGCGTCACGCGCGAAAACTTCCCAATTCGGGGCGAGGTGGTCCACAATGCATTCGATGGCAGTGTTCAGCGCTTCGACGGCGATCAGCACGAGGAACATGATTGCCAAAATGCTATATTCGACAAAGCTTGCGCCTGCGACACCCAGCAAGGCAATGCACACAGGAAAGCCCAAGATAATATGACGGAACGCGGTTTCCTGCCACAGCCGGACGGCCCCGCTCAAAGAATATCCAGCAGCTGCGAACAGATGCGCAACCCCCGTCACCCGTTCTGGTTTTGGTCGAGGCGCGGTTCTGTTAACGGTCAATTTGGACTACCTTTTTAGAGCCTTTGCAGGACGCAAATATATCCAGCGAAGAATTTCGTTCAGTGGTGTCGATGTCAAGCATCCCCAGAAGCGAATGAAACAAGTTGTCATGTGACAGGGTGTCGGTTTTCTTGGCTGCCATGCAGGACCGGTCTATGTTGAATTTATCCGAGAACGCGTTGGACATCCATAATATCATTGGCACCTTAGTCTGGACGTCGGGTGCCATGAAGTAGGGCGACCCGTGCAGGTACAGTCCGCCTTCTCCTAGAGATTCGCCATGATCCGAGACATATAGCATCGACGTAGTCAGCTGATCTTGCGACTGCAAAAACTCGATCGTCTGGGCCAGTATCGCATCGGTATATGCAATCGTATTATCATAAACGTTGACGATTTCCTGTGGGGTACAGTTCTTGAACTCGGCGGTGCGGCAGGCGGGGGTAAAGCGTTCAAACTCCGGGGGATAGCGCAGGTAATAGGTCGGGCCATGGCTTCCGATCTGGTGCATCACGAGCACAGTGTCTTCGGTGATGGAAGCTGCATAGTCCTTGAGGGCCTGCATAAAGATACCGTCGTCGCATTCGCCCGTAGGGCAGAACTGTTGGTTTTCGGTATTCGTGAACGACCGCGACGGGATACGCGCTGCCAGACCCTTGTCGCCGGTGTTATTGTCCCACCATTCGACCTTGAAGCCTGCATGCTTCATCACGTCCAATACATTTTCAGTCGAAATTCCCTTTTCATATGAATAGTCACCCCGGTCGAATTTGGAAAACATGCACGGCAGGGACACCGCCGTTGCCGTCCCGCACGAACTCACCTGGCTAAAGCTGATCACCGGGAGTTTCTCAAGGTTTGGGTTGGTGTCAACGCCATATCCGTTCAGGCTGAAATTTTGGGTACGCGCGGTTTCCCCCGCCACGACAATGGTCAAGACAGGCTTGTCACCCTGAGCGTAAGCTGGCCCCTTTTTCGCATCGGTTCCGATGCTTGCCATTGTAGTATTTGCAGATCGCGACATCATTTTCGCATAGCGGATGGTTGATACCAACGGCATGCCCGGTTGGAAGGCGCTCATAAAATCCTTACGTTCCCGTAAAATGGAAGCGTAGGATTTCATATCTGTCATCAACAAGCCTGCCGCCAATGCCAAACTGAGTACAAAGCTAGCGACGGGCAGTCCCGCGGCTTTGATTTTCCCCTGCGGCTTGAGTCTGACGGCGAACACAACCACGGCGGGCAATACGCCTGCGATCAAGACACGAAGCACAAAACTTGGCGTGATCAGATGTTTGGATTCCGTAAAGGTGGTTACCATTACGTTCTGGATCATGTCTCGGTCAATGACGACGCCGAGGTTATCCATGTAATAGGACGTAATTGAGCTAAGGATAAGCATGAACGCAAGGAAGGGCTTTACCGTCCAGGGAAAGGCGAACAGGCTAAACGCGGCCAGAGTCAGACAGAAAACCGCCAGTATATAGGCAGCGAATGACATCAAATGCCCAGAAAAAATCGCGATGGCGATTGACCAAAAGGTGCTGTTATCCACGACAAAAATGAACACGAGCGTCAGGGCCGTCAATATTAGGGGTGACAGGCGCAGTGTATTTCTCAGCGCTGTTAACCGCAGAAAAACAGTAGAAAAAAGGGACATAGATTAGCCTGCATTGAAACTTCGACGCTCTTGCACATACAAAGCTTACGTTAACCTTATCGCGGATGATTAATTTGGACGCAGCTAAAGCGAACAAGGATGGGTGGGAAATTTATTTGGTTCCGGACACATGGTGGTTGAATACGTGCGATCCGCCTTGCTCAACCTCCTTTAGCGATTAAACTGTCTTTCTCGGGAAAGGGACGGATTGTGAACAGCCAGCTCAGACATCTGCCGCAAGTCGAAGCGGTTCTGAAGATGCCTGCCATCTTGACCCTCATTGACACCTATAGCCGCGATGAAGTGATCACTGTGCTGCGGTCGTCGCTGGCCAACCTGCGGGCCGATCTTTTAGCGGGGCGGAGCCGGGAGCTGCCTGACTTTGACGGTGCTGAATTTACCGCGTCTATAGAGAAAGCTATAGGCACATCGCGTTCGCCAAACCTGCGGCCTGTGGTTAACGCCACAGGCATCATCATTCATACAAACCTTGGCCGTGCCCGTTTGGCACCCGAGGCTTTGCAGGCGATGCATGACATCGGGGCACGCCCTTCGAACCTCGAGCTGAACTTAGCCACCGGGAAACGCGGGTCACGTTACGACCACACCACTGCGCTGATTTGCGAGCTGACAGGTGCCGAATCCGCACTGGTCGTCAACAACTGCGCGGCGGCGGTGGTTCTTGCGCTGATGGGCACCGCAGTAGGGCGCAAAGTGATCGCATCGCGTGGCGAACTCATCGAAATTGGCGGTTCGTTTCGTCTTCCGGACGTGATTGCGCAAAGCGGTGCGACGTTGAAAGAAGTTGGTTCAACCAATAAGACGCGCTTAAGCGATTACGCCGAAGCGATCGACGATGAAACTGCTGTCCTGCTCAAGAGCCACACCAGCAATTTCCGCGTCGTTGGTTTTACCGCAACCCCATCACGAAAGGATTTGGCGCGACTTGCAGCCGAGCAAGGTGTGATCTTGATGGAGGATTTGGGCAGCGGTGTTCTGATTGACCTGTCTCCGTACGGGCTGAGCGATGAACCGGTAGTGCGCGACATTCTTGATGCAGGCGTTGATCTGGTGATGTTCTCGGGGGATAAACTGTTAGGCGGGCCGCAGGCTGGTATCATTGCCGGTCGTGCCAAGTTGATAGACGGTCTGCGCAAACACCCTTTGCTGCGAGCTATGCGTATCGACAAGCTATCTCTCGCGGCGCTGGAGGCAACGCTGCGACTGTACCGTGCCCCTTGTGACCCGCTGGCGCGAATACCGGTGCTGCGAATGCTGTCGCAGCCTTTGGCTGAAGTACAGGCACGGGCAGAAAAGCTGGCGCAATGCCTGCAAGAGCTTGACGGGTTGAAGGTCTCCGTTGCGCCTTCATCGGCCTATGTCGGCGGAGGATCACTGCCACAGCAAACCCTTGCAAGTTTCAGTGTCTTGTTGGACGGGGGCGTGCGTTGGTCAGCGGCTGCCATCGCAGATGCTTTGCGCCATAGCAGCACCCCGGTGATTGGGCGTATCCATCAGGGGCAGCTATGGTTGGATATGCGCACGGTGACAGACGAAGAGATTTCGATGATCGTAACGGCCAGTCGCGCGATCCCGGTGCAATGACCACGGTCTGTGCCATCGTTATCGGTCACGTCGACCATGGGAAAACGTCTCTGGTTCGTGCGCTGACCGGAACGGATACCGACCGTCTTGTTCAGGAAAAGCAACGCGGGCTGTCGATCACACTTGGTTTTGCACATTGCAATTTTCCAGCAGGCACCGTCGATCTCATCGACGCGCCCGGACACCAGGATTTTACCCGCGCTATGGTGGCTGGTGCCACGGGGGCACAGACTGCAATGCTCGTGATTTCGGTGGTAGACGGGGTTGCCCCACAGACGCTTGAACATCTACGGATCATGGGCCTGCTAGGGGTGGCGGTTGGTCTCGTGGTTGTGACCAAGGTAGATCTAGTGCCGGCCAACCAGTTGTCGGCAAAGCTTGCCCTGATCAGGCATAACTTGGCCGCCCTTGGGGTGTCCGACGTGCCGTTTGTACCGTGTTCTGCAATTTGCCCCGATGGTATCGCCGCATTGCGACAAGCGCTTGAGACACTGCTAAGGTCGCAATGGCTCTTGCGGCCCCCCGTTGATGTTTTTTTGCCAATAGATCGTGCTTTCACGCTTCCTGGCAAGGGCACAGTTGTCACTGGTACGTTACTGGGTGCACCGCTTGGGGTCGATGGCACGTTTACCTTGCAGCCGCAGGGGGTGCCGGTCAGCGTACGCAGCGTACAATCTCGGGGTCAGTCACGTGATGTGGTTCAGAGTGGCGAACGCGTGGCGGTCAATTTGCGGAGGCTTGCTATCCAAGATGTGTCGCAGGGAAGCGTTCTTTGCACGTCAGACGCGTTTACGGCATCAGACTGTATGGATGTGCAAATCTCGGTGCTGCCCGATGCACCACGTCCCCTAAAGCACATGCAGGAAATACGGGCGATGTTCGGTACCTCACAAGAGGTTGTGACGGTTCGATTGATGGGCGGGGGGCAGGTGTCACCGGGGCAGTCTGGCTTTGCGCAACTGCGGTTCCGACATAAAGCCGTCGGATTTGCCGGGCAACGTGCGATTTTGCGCAGTTTGTCACCAGTCGCGACGATCGGCGGTGCTGCAATCCTTGACCCTTGGGCGCGCCCTGTAAGGGCGGGTGATGTCGCTAGGTTGGATCTGATGCGCTCAGCCGCCACGCAAGATCCCGCATTGATTGCCGCCGCGTTATGCCAGCAAGGACAGGGGCTGGCCGTGCTGGACGATGTCGAACGTATTGCCCGATTGCGAAGAGGAGGTGCGATGGGTTGTTTAACAGACAAGTTCACCGAGATTGCACGAGGGTATATAGCGCAGACGCCAGATTTGTCGGCGGCCAAGAGTGATGTCATAACAGCGCTGCAAAGCTTTCATGCTGCATACCCAGTCAAGCGTCTGGCACCGCGTCGGATAATAGAACAGCGCAGTCGGTTTCCCGGGCTGCTTCCACATGTGGAAAAGATATTAATCGCCGACGAGGAATTGCGCGTTGAAGACGGGCAGGTTGCTTTGACCGCCTACGATCCCCATGCAGCCCTGAGCGAAGCGCAACGCATACGCTTGGCCGAGATCGGGGCGCTGTTCACCAAAGCAGAGATGACTCCGCCTGATGCCGCGAAATACACCGACCCGGATGATCCGGACCTTGTCGCGCTTTTGGTTGCCTCTGGCGTATTAGTGTCGCTAAACAATGTTTCCCTGAATCAGCGTGTATTATTTCATGCAAAATGCCTGGCTCAAGCGGTCTGTCATCTGCGCGCCACCTTTCCAGCACCGGAACGGTTCACCACAAGCCAAGCGCGTAGCGCCTTGACCACCACCCGTAAGTACATTGTGCCCCTGTTAGAGCATCTGGACATGCAAGGCATCACACAACGCGACGGCGATACCCGTCAAATAACCAAACAGGCGCATTAGGCATTTACCCGCCGCTGCACACGGTTAAACTGTGCCGGTGCGGAGGTGACTGGAGTCTGGTGGCTTCCCTGGTCTTCAAAACCACGGACGCGTCGATAAGGCGTGTGGTGGGTTCGATTCCCATCCACTTCCGCCAACTGTCTGGACATGGCTTGCGATCCCTCACACTATGCAAATGCATAATTTGAGAGGCGCAAAGATGACCGACGCAAGACCGGCTTTCACGTTGAAAGATCTGCATGGCGAGGCACATCAATTCGATGGGACGGGCCCAAGCTTGATCTGCTTTGTCAAAGAGGACTGCGAAACCTGCAATATAGCCGCCCCGGTGCTGCAAGCACTAACCCAAGCTTATGGTGATAAGGTCGTAGTATTGGTTCCTGCGCAATCGGGCAAAGCAAATGCCGATTTTGTGCAGCGCCACGGTTTGACCATGCCGGTGTTGGATGACGTCGGCTGCAAAACTTCGTTTGATTGGGGGTTCGAGATCGTGCCCGCCGTTTATTGGATCGACGATAGCGGCACCGTTGCCACGCATTTTGAAGGCTTTGTGCGGGATGACTGGAAGGCCCTGTCGGATCAGATTGCCCAAGACACCGGACAACCTGTCGCCCACATCGACTGGGACAGTCTGCCGGCCTGGCGTCCGGGCTGCGGATCAAAGCATTTTGACCCCGAGGTATACGACAAGCTGCGTGCCGCTGCTGACGGTGATGTGCTGCTCGCCCGCAAAGTCGAGGTAGCTAGCGGTGATGATGTATCCGAATTCATGTTCGATCAGGGTTTTTCCGACGGCCTGCCGTTGGTCCCACCGACGCCCGAACGGGTGATGCGGATGCTGGCAGGTACCCACCGAAACCCACAGGACGTGATTGCAGTCGTTCCGCCGAATATGGGTGTCGGTACCGTAGAAAAGATTGCGATCAATGCCATTATGGCAGGGTGCAAGCCCGAATACTTGCCTGTCGTCATTGCGGCCATCGAAGCTGTGTGTACCGATGAGTTCAATATTCACGGAGTCACGGCCACCACGATGGGGGCGGCGACTGTGATGGTCGTAAACGGCCCTATCCGCGACAAGATAGGGATGAACGCTGGGCTAGGGGCAATGGGTGCGGGCAATCGCGCCAATGCCACCATCGGTCGTGCCTTGCGTCTTGTGATTCGAAACATTGGCGGCGCGAAAACCGGAGGCGTCGAGCGTTCGACACTGGGCAATCCAATGAAATACACAATGTGCTTTGCCGAAAACGAAGAGATATCGCCGTGGCAGCCGCTGCATGTCGAACGGGGTTTCAGGGCGGATGATTCAGTGGTTACTGTTTTCGCCATGACCGGTGGCCCTGTGCACTTGGTCGATCAGACATCGCGAAAGCCCGATCAGATTGCCGGGTCACTCGGCCAAGGGCTCGAATCTGTGTTCCTGCCAAAAATGCATAATCTGCCGGTCGATGCGCTGCTTGTGGTTTGCCCTGAACACATCAAGACGCTGACCCGCGATGGCGATTATTCGAAAGATCGGCTGCGGGGTCGGATCCAGGAGGTTACGTCGCGCCCATTGAGCGAAATGGTGCAAAACGATCATTCTGGCGCGGGTATAGCGATAGCTGATGCCGAAAAGATGGGGCCGGAAAAGCTGGCGCAACTTGCCCCGAAATTCGCGAGTAAGGATTACATTCATATCGTGGTAGCGGGCGGTGAGGCTGGAAAGTTCTCATCTGCGTTCCATGGCTGGGCTACCGGTGCTGCCGGGTCAATTTCCGTATCCAGAAAGATTGATCTGGGTTAATATTACCAACAAAGGAGGATATAAATGACCATAATTCTCGACCCGACGGACGAACGAGTGCCCGTCGCGCGTCAGATCAGTGAACGTTCGGGGGCGGTGCAAGGTATTGTGGGGCTGCTGAATATCAGCAAGCCGCGCGGCAATATCTTGTTAGACGAACTGGATAAGTTACTGGCTGAAAAAGCGCCTGACGTTGAAGTGCGGCACTATACCAAGCCGACTTTTGCCAAGCCGTGCCCCGACACGCTGCGCCAGCAAATCCGCGACGAATGCGATTTTCTGGTCGAAGGGTTGGCAGACTGAGGATCATGTACCACGTGCAGTATGCACGATACAGTCTGGTTTGAAATCCAGGGGATCCCATCAGTCTCGATCGCGTCCAGCGCGTTTGGCCAAGCCGCCGAAACGCAACGCAAAGCGTTAGGCATGGAAGGGGCGCGTTACGTGCTGGTGCCGCATCCGATACAGGATGCCACAGACGACGAAATGCGGGCCAAAGCCCGCGAGGCGTTCGATCAGATCATCGGCGCGCTGCGCGATAAGTAAATCAAGAAGGCGGCGCAACGGAAACCTGCGCCGTCTTTTTCTATTTTTCGCACGCTCCGGGTCTCCCGGCAGAACCTACAGCTCGTTTAGCCACCGGGGCGTGCCAAGATCATCGTCCAACCAGATCATAGCATCGACATGCGTCAAGTCGGGTGCATCTTGCAGCAGCCCAGCCGGGATCGTGGTGGCACGGGCCAGCGCCTTGTCCAGCGGTTCTCCTACTTGATCCACCATGAACCGAACGGCTTGTGGCATGGTCAGATCGGCACCGGCTAAGGTGCCATCGGCAAGCGTCAGCCGCCCCCCCCGCCTGAGGATTTCACGGTCATTCAGCGTGAAACTGGTGATGTCAGACCCCGCTGGGGCCATGGCATCGGTCACAAGAAAGATATCATGCTTGCCTCTGTTGGCGGCAAGCGCGGCTCGAATCATCGCTGCATGTACATGTATACCATCGGCAATCAGGCCGGGGGCGATATCGGGATGGTCCAGCGCTGCGCCGACCAAACCGGGCGACCGAGCGCTGGCCTGGCTCATCGCATTGAACAAATGCGTCGCCATGCGGGCACCCGCATCAAAGGCCCGCATTGCGGTGTCATAATCGCAATCGCTGTGCCCGATAGAGACAACGACCCCAGCCTTACTGAGTGTTTCAATCTGCGCGAACGAGATGTTCTCAGGAGCGGCGGTTACGAACAGGTTGGGGATGTGCTGCAACGTGTCTAGCAACAGCGAGACGTCGCCATCTTCCATCGGGCGGATCAAATTGCCATCATGCGCACCCTTGCGCCTGGCGGACAGGTGTGGCCCCTCAAGATGAAGACCGATTACGCCTGGGATGCGTTGGTCAATGGCCTGTGACACGGCCTTGATCGCAGCGATTCCATGCTGGCGGGTATCGGTGATCAACGTCGGCAGAAACCCCGCCGTACCGAGGTGGCAGTGCGCAGAGGCGATTGTGGCAACGGTCTCTAGGCTGGGTGCGGCGTTGAACATAACACCGCCGCCGCCGTTAACCTGAAGGTCGACAAAGCCCGCAGTAATCATTCCGCCGTCAAGCGTGTGCACATCACAGGTTTCGGGAATAGTCGTCCGGGGAAGTATCCGCGTCTTGCCGTCTTCTTGGATCAACAGGGCATGCTCTTTGAGCAGCCTTGTACCGTCAAAAATGCGTGCGCCGGTCAAGACGCGCTTGCGTGTCATTGCGGTTGCGCGGCGGCACGTACCGCCAGCGCGATGGCACCATCTACGGCGCGGCCCTTGGCAGATGTCAGGTTTCCGGTACGATCCGACGGTAGATACGGGGCATAATGAGGGCCCACACCACCTGAAAGACATAAAATATCGCCGGTCTGGTGGTCGAGTGCCCGCAGTGCGCTATCCAGGTACTCGGCACCGCGTACCATCAGCGCGGTACCGATCGCGTCTCCTGCGGATGCAGTTCCGACCACATCGGGGGCAAGGGTGGCAAAATCGCCTGGCTGCGCCTTCAGGCTAAACTGGACGATACCGGGCGCACCGCCGAGTTTCTCCAGCATGCGTTGTGACAAGGGGCTAGCCGTTACAATGCCGTCCACAGCCAAAAGGGTCTGTTCCAATGCCCCGTGCCCGAGCCAAGCGCCCGAAGCTTGATCAGACACTTGATAACACCAACCACCGATACAGGTTTGCTGCCCGGCTTTCTGACGTGCAATGATTGTGCCCGTCCCAAGCGCAATAATATACCCGTCCTCTTGTTCGATTGCTCCGATTATGGTGGTATTGGTGTCTTCCGACACCACGGACTTGGCAAAAGGCAGGGCCGCCGTAATTTGTCCGCCGATTTCCGGCCCAGTGTATCCTGCCAGCCCAAGATGCGCCACCGCCCGGTCTATATCAGCGGTGCTCAGTCCGGCTTTTTGCACTGCCTCATGGGTTGCACGCATGATATTGGTGAGGGCTTCTGCGCAATCGGTACTTACATTGGCGCGCGCACCTTTGGCTTCGGCCAATATGCGCCCATCAAGGGTGGCTACCGCGACGCGGCATCCAGTACCGCCGCCGTCTACGCCGATCAGATATGAAAAATCAGGATGTGTCATTGGGCGTGTTTAGGATACCTGTTTTAGCGGGGAAAGGAAATTTTCATCTTGGGGCTGACAAGCCGTGCATCGGGTTTGCAAAATGCGATATACAATGATAAGTTAGCGCTAACATTGTCGGGTGGGGCTATCGGATTATTCTCAACCCCCAGCTGATCTAGATTGCAAAGGGAAATTCAATGCCAAACGATACCGTATTGCGCGTGACCGAACGGATTATCAAACGAAGCGCTGATACCCGTGACGCCTATCTGGCGCGGATGCGCCGGGCAGCCGAAGCAGGCCCGGCCCGAGCGCATCTGTCTTGTAGTGGGCAGGCACATGCCTATGCGGGGGCTGGCCCTGATCAGATGGCATTGGCAACCAAATCAGCTGGGAATATCGGTATCATAACGACCTATAATGACATGCTATCTGCCCACCAACCGTTCGAACGCTTTCCCGAGATTATCCGCGCAGCAGCGCGCGCAGTCGGAGGGACAGCACAGGTGGCCGGTGGCGTCCCCGCTATGTGCGATGGCGTGACCCAAGGCACTCCGGGTATGGAACTTAGTCTTTTTTCACGCGACATCATCGCGATGGCGGCTGGGGTTGGGTTAAGTCACAACACGTTCGACAGCGCTGTTTTCCTTGGCGTGTGTGACAAAATCGTACCGGGTTTGGTAATTGCGGCGCAGGCGTTCGGCCATCTCCCGGCTGTATTCTTGCCAGCGGGGCCGATGACGTCGGGAATTTCCAACGATGAAAAAGCCATTGTTCGCCAGAACTTTGCGGCAGGTGAAGCGACACGAGAAGAGCTGATGGCCTCGGAAATGGCGGCATACCACGGCCCAGGCACCTGCACCTTCTATGGTACAGCCAATACAAACCAGATGTTGATGGAATTCATGGGCCTCCACTTGCCCGGCGCTTCTTTCGTCAACCCCAACACGCCACTGCGTGATGCACTGACAATATCGGGGGCACAACGCGCCCTAGAAATCAGCCACTTAGGCAGCAGTTACACCCCTGTATGCGATGTATTGGATGAAAAAGCCTATGTGAATGGGATCATCGGTCTGCACGCTACGGGAGGTTCTACCAATCTCTTGATCCATCTTGTTGCAATGGCCCGGGCTGGCGGGATCGTGCTTGACTGGCAGGATTTCTCGGAGCTGGCCGACGTGACCCCGTTGTTGGCGCGGGTGTACCCAAACGGATTGGCTGATGTGAACCATTTCCACGCGGCCGGTGGGCTGGGCTATATGATTGGTCAGCTTCTTTCGGGCGACTTGCTGCACAATGACGTCAAGACCATCGCAGGCGAAGGTCTTGAACGCTATACTCAGGATCCAAAGTTGAAAGAGGGTGTGGCGGAATGGGTCGCCGGTCCGAAGGATACCCTAAACGACAGAATTTTACGCCCGTTCGATGCCCCGTTTCAACCGACTGGCGGCTTGAAACGTTTGTCCGGTTCGCTGGGCAACGCTGTGACAAAGGTATCTGCCGTCAAGCCGGAACATCACGTGGTTGAGGCCCCGGCGCGGGTGTTTCATGACCAAGAGGCGGTCAAGGACGCCTATAGGAATGGTGAATTCAGCGAGGACTTAGTCGTGGTCGTGCGCTTTCAGGGGCCCAAGGCCAATGGCATGCCCGAATTGCACAGCCTGACGCCGATTTTAGCGAACCTGCAGGCACGCGGGCTTAAGGTGGCGTTGGTCACTGACGGGCGCATGTCTGGGGCATCTGGCAAAGTGCTTAGCGCGATCCATGTTTGTCCCGAAGCCTTGGACGGTGGCCCCATTGCTCGAATACAGGACGGAGACATAATACGGGTAGATGCGCATGAAGGACGTCTTGAGGTGCTGACCCAAGGCGCGTTGGATCGGCCCGAAGCGGTTGCTGACCTGTCTGGCAATGAGTACGGACAAGGGCGCGAGCTTTTCGCTACTTTCCGAAGAACCGTAGGCGCGGCGGATGCCGGTGCCAGTAGTATCTGAATTTGATCGAAGGATAACCCATATGACCCCCCAAGACGCCAGCGCTGCTGCCTACGCGATATGTAAACGCGCACCGATCATTCCAGTATTGGTTGTGCATGACGTGCTTCATGCCCGCCCTCTGGCCGAGGCCTTGATAGCAGGCGGCCTGCCCGCACTCGAGGTGACACTGCGTACCGATGCCGCACTTGAGGTGATCGCCGAGATGGCCAAGGTCGAGGGCGGTATCGTTGGGGCGGGTACGTTGATTACACCGGATGATGTGAAACGCGCCGTTGATGCGGGTGCAAAATTCGGCGTGTCGCCGGGCGCAACTGACAAGCTTTTACAAGCTGCCGAAGATATGGACTTGCCCATGCTGCCCGGCGCGGCAACGGCCACCGAAGCGATGCGCCTGTATGAACGTGGGTATAATATGCTCAAGTTCTTTCCCGCCGAAGCATCCGGTGGGGCACCTGCGCTGAAATCCTTGGCTTCACCGTTGCCGCAAATCAGATTTTGCCCGACGGGCGGGGTCAGTCCGGCAAATGCCGAAAGTTACCTGTCACTATCCAATGTCGTTTGCGCAGGGGGCAGTTGGGTCGCGCCCGACAACCTTGTGCGCAAGGGAGACTGGAAGGCTATTACCGAACTGGCGCGCGCCGCCAGCAATCTAGGTGCCGGCAGCTAAAGCGATGCGGCTGCGCGGCTAGCCTGATCATATTGTCCCGAAATCGTACGTAACTGCGCCGCAATGTCGCGTAGATCGTCACCTTTGATATCGGTGTGGCCCATGCTGTCGATCAGGCAGGCATTCCGTACCGCACGGTACGCCTCTATCAACTCAGTGCCACTGCTTGATGTGCGGTAAAACACTTCTTTGCCGCGTTTTTCGGCCTCTAGCAGGCCGGATTTCAGCAGCTTGCGCAAGGCGTAGTTGACCGTATGTGTATCTTCGATGTTCAGCAAAAAACAAATATCCGTCAGGCGCTTTTCGCGGTCGCGGTGGTTGGTGTTGTGCAGCACCAAGATTTCGAGAGAGGTCAGGTCGGGGTTGCCCGCGGCTGCCATACACCGTGTTATCCAACGGCTGAAGGCATTATAGGCGATTATCATTCCGTATTCCAATTCGGATGCTTCCCACCCTTCACCTTCGGCCAGATGGCGGGACGATACGATGCGACGAGTGGCAGGTGGTACTGAGCTTGACATCGGGGGGGTCCAAACTTTGCTGTTTCGCTGTCGTAACGTTAGCGTAATGTCGGCGTATTGCAACGTTTTGAAAGTATCTTGGCGTTAGCGCGGGCTTAGTGTTTTGTTAGCGGCAATAAGTTGCCATCACTGATCTAGCGAATCTCGATCGCCTCCCTCCAAATGGCCTGGGACGGCCACATAATCTTCGGAGTAATGATGTTTCGATCTTTAACTGTCATACTGATCTGCCTGATGACTGTACCATTCAGCGCCAGCGGGGCTGAGCTTACCCGGCTGGGGTATGGGCGCTTGATCAATAACGATTTGCTTGGTGATCTAAGAGACCGTGAACGTACGGGGTCGTTCTCTTCCTCGCGGGTGTGGGGCCGGGAATGGGATGGGAACCTGCCGCGTGCAGCCGGTGCCATCGTGGAATTGCGCTTCGGGTTGGAGGTTTTGGCACCGGATAACTTGAATAACCCTAGGCCGGGGTCTCGGCCTTGGGCGGGTGCGCTTTCGGTTGGCGTTCATACGCATTTTGAACGTGACAGCATCGAATTCGCGATGGGTGCGTCGATCTATGCCACTGGACCCCAAACTCAACTGGGCGAGTTGCAGCAGGAATTTCATCAACTGATCGGCGCACCCGCGCCATCTGATCGCACCCTTGCCGGACAAATTGGTAATGGATTTTATCCGACGGTATTGATCGAAGCCGGGCGGCGGTTCGATTTCGGGGCCATGACTAGTCTGCGGCCATTTGTCGAAGCGCAGGTAGGCATTGAGGATCTGGTCCGCGCTGGTTTCGATCTCACCATCGGTGGTGTCGGCCAACAAGAGCTTCTGGTCCGTGATACGACCACCGGTCATCGCTATCGCGTGATTAAAAACGACGACGTGACTGGCTTTAGCTGGGTCGCAGGGGCCGACATCGCCCATGTTAGTTCAAGCACCTATTTGCCACGTGATCGCGGATACGTACTGACCAACCAAAGAAAGCGGTTACGGATGGGCGTTCATTGGCAAAGCGAACGGCTATCGGCATTCTATGGGCTGACTTGGTTGGGTAAGGAATATTCAACCCAGCCAGACGACCAAATTGTAGGATCAGTGCGCATAAATTACGCATTCTGAGGCCTGGCCGATCTGGTTCGGCAAGCGCGGGCACCGACGTAAGTCACATCCGTCCGCATGTTATGGCACAGGTCCGCACGCGCCACACATTTCACCTTCCCACAAAGCCGCTGCTTTGCTACCCTGTCGATAACAATAAGAAGAATGAGGCAGGTGAACAGTGGTTAAAACGGGCTTTTTGGGCACGTTTGTCATAAGCTGGTCGCAAACAGAAATAGACGGGCTAGAGGCCGCGCCAGTTCAGTCTCTCAAAGTGGGAGCGGCTTGGTCATGGCGAGGCGATACAATTTGTGTCGATGGTCCGAATAACGTGTTGCGACTTGATAAGGCAGATGATGCGGAACAGCTGCGCCGGCGTGCCGCGCGCAAGGTTCAACGACTCGTGGGCGCTGCGTTGGAAAAAGAACCTCCTATCGAGCGAGACCCGCACAATGGCAACACGTACGAGCCTTTAATGCATAACAGCTTTACCATGACGGATGGGGTGGGGCGCTATACGGCGACCTTGATCGAAGTGGGCCGGGGCAGTCAGCCGTTGTTGATGTTTCTTGATCAGTTGCCGCCGCGCGATACCGATCTGTGGGTCGTGGATCATACGCTTGCAACCATATCACCGGACCGGCTGGACCAGAGCGGCGCGGGTGTGATTTGTTTTACGCCTGGTACGAGGATCCGAACCGGGGCAGGGACGTCGCGTATTGAAGATTTGCGCGAAGGGGACTTAATTCAGACCAAGGACAACGGAGTTCAGCCTATCCGTTGGATCGGGCAACGCCGCATGAGCGGTGCACGCCTGTTTGCCATGCCTCAGCTGCGACCTGTTCGATTTCATGCCAACGCATTGGGCAAGACCCGGCCTGATCAAGATTTGCTGGTATCGCCTAGTCATCGGGTGCTGATCAATGGCGCGGTGGCGCGCAGCCTATTCAACACTTCCGAAGTGCTGGTCACCGCGCGTGATCTCGTTAATGGAACCAGCGTGACGATAGATGCTCATGCGCGCGAAGTGACGTATATCCACCTTCTGCTCGATTCTCATCAGGTGATGTGGGCCAACGGCCTCGAAACAGAAAGCTTCCACCCCGCGTCTGCATCGCTTGAAACCTTGGATGCAGCAGACCGCGCACGTCTGCTAATGCAATTTCCTCGGATTGGATTTGACCCTCACACCTATGGCAGCTACGCCCGCCGTAATCTAAGCATGTCGGAAGCCGCGATACTGAGCCACGCAGCCTAAAGTGCCGGACTTATTGGTTAAATATCCATATCGCGCTGCTGCATGGGCCCATGAAGTGGCCCATTAATAAATCAAGACACAAGTTGCCGCGTCCGGCCCGCAGTGTTTTTCGCATGCTCAAGCCCGTCGGTCACAAAACCACTTGGGACATCGGCAAGCGTCTAATCGTGAATGATCAGTATATTATTTCGCCCTTACGCATTAACGCGCTGTCTGCTGTTTCGCCAAAGCCGGGGTTTGCACCGAACGTCAGGGCCGTATAAACGGACCCGAGCATTACTTTTTTCCATTTTCCCTCCAAGGGGTTTGCCTGATGACCGATACGACTTCGAACAAGATGTGGGGTGGCCGTTTTGCTGCCGGACCAGATGCGATCATGGAAGCGATCAACGCTTCGATCTCGTTTGACCAGCGTATGGCTGCTCAGGATATTGCCGGGTCACGGGCACACGCTGCCATGTTGGCAGCCCAGAACATCATCACTGATAGCGATGCTGATGCTATTCGCGAAGGGCTGCTCACGGTGTTGTCAGAGATTGAAGGCGGGACGTTCAACTATTCGACCGCGCTTGAGGACATCCACATGAACGTCGAGGCACGGCTGAAGGAGATCATCGGAGAACCCGCCGGACGCCTCCATACTGGAAGGTCACGCAATGACCAAGTTGCGACTGATTTCAAGCTTTGGGTGCGTGACCAGTTTGATGCTGCCGAAACCGGTCTATTGGCATTGATCAAGTCCCTACTGGGTCAGGCCGATGCTGGAGCAGGTTGGGTAATGCCAGGATTTACTCACCTTCAGACAGCCCAACCCGTGACTTGGGGCCATCATATGATGGCCTATGTCGAGATGTTTGGCCGCGACCTCAGCCGGATGCGCGATGCACGGGCGCGGATGAACGAATCTCCTTTGGGCGCTGCCGCACTGGCGGGTACTTCGTTTCCGATCGACCGTGAAATGACTGCGCAGGCGCTTGGGTTTGATCGTCCTTCCGCCAATTCTCTGGATGCAGTCAGTGACCGGGATTTCGCTTTGGAATTTCTGTCAGCAGCGTCAATCTGCGCCATGCACCTGAGCCGTTTTGCCGAAGAGTTGGTAATTTGGTCCTCAGCGCAGTTCCGTTTCGTGACCTTATCTGACCGGTTTTCCACCGGTTCCAGCATTATGCCGCAAAAGAAAAACCCTGACGCGGCAGAGCTGATTCGCGCCAAGATCGGCCGTATCATGGGGGCCAATGTGGCGCTGATGATGGTGATGAAGGGATTGCCGCTGGCCTATTCCAAGGACATGCAGGAAGACAAAGAACAGGTATTCGATGCTGCTGACAACCTGATGCTGGCACTTGCCGCTATGGAAGGCATGGCCAAGGATATGTCTGCCAACCGCGACAGCTTGGCCGCTGCGGCCGGGTCAGGGTTTTCAACAGCGACCGATCTTGCCGATTGGCTGGTCCGCGTGCTTGGTCTGCCTTTTCGTGATGCCCATCACATTACCGGGTCGCTGGTGGCGTTGGCTGAACAGCAAGGGTGCGATTTGCCAGACCTGACACTAGAACAGATGAAATCCGCTCATGACGGGATCACCTCAGATGTTTTTGACGTTCTGAGCGTAGAAAATTCTGTGAATTCGCGTATGTCTTATGGCGGAACCGCACCCGAGCAGGTGCGCAAGCAGATTGCCCGCTGGAAAGGTCTTGTTGGATGAAACGCCTCGTCGCCGTTCTTTCGTTGTTAACGCTCGCCGCGTGCGGCGCTGACGGCGAACCTCAGCCTCCCATGGTTCACAGTTCGGTCACGTTGTCGAATTCGGGCGTATCTGTTGGGACAGGTGTCAGCATGGGAAGCGGGGCTTTGCGTGTGGGCGTGGCAGGATGGAAGCTGTGAGGTGCGCAGCGGCGCTGATTTTTACGGCAACCCTTCTGACCGCTTGCGTTGGCGACACCACGATAGAAAACACCCAAGCATCCAATTGGCGGCAACAGACCGATAACCTTGAACAAGGGATTCACGTTTCCGGTCAGGGCACCGTCGGCATATCGGCAGGGCATTGACGGTGTCTATTTTGCGAATGACCTATCTCGCCTTGGCCGTTTGGGGCGCTGTCCATCCGATGTATTATTTCGTTTCCTGGTTTCTGGTCAACGGGTTGGATCTGGGGCGTATGGTCGATGCCTGGCATGCCAATGCAGCCACCTCGGGTCTGGTTTGGGATCTGACAATCGCGGCTATTGCCCTGACGATCTGGGTGTTGGCCGAGGTTTCGGTGCGACGGAATTGGCAGGCGCTGATTGCCATTCCCGCAACCTTTGCTATTGGGGTCAGTTGTGGCCTGCCGCTGTATCTTTTCCTGCGGTCCGCCCCCGTAAAATAACGCCGGTATCTTCGGCGGGAATAGGCTAGGAGCCCGAAAATATGGATCATTTCCTGTATCGCGATGGCGCTTTATTTGCCGAAGATGTTGCGATTTCCGAGATTGCGGCGACGGTCGGCACGCCGTTCTACGTGTATTCTACAGCGACTCTTTTACGGCATTTCAAAGCGTTTGATGATGCGCTGGATGGGATGGAGCATTTGGTGTGCTACGCGATGAAGGCCAATTCAAACCAAGCGGTTTTGAAGACATTGGCGCAGGCGGGTGCGGGCATGGATGTGGTGTCGGCTGGCGAATATCTGCGGGCGAAGGCGGCGGGCGTACCGGGCGACAGAATCGTTTTTTCGGGCGTCGGCAAAACGGCGTCTGAAATTCGGTTGGCGCTTGAAGGGGGTATTCGACAATTCAACGTTGAATCCGAACCCGAGATGGAGTTGCTGGACGCTATTGCGCAATCTCTGGGCAAGGTCGCGCCCATCACGATCCGGGTGAACCCCGATGTAGATGCCAAGACTCACGCCAAGATTGCTACGGGCAAATCCGAAAACAAGTTTGGCATTCCAATTGCGCGGGCCCGGGATGTATATCGGCTGGCGGCCTCTATGCCGGGCCTTGAAGTTATCGGAATAGATGTTCACATCGGTAGCCAGCTTACTGATTTGGCCCCGTTCGAGCTGGCCTATCAAAAGGTGGCTGAGCTGACCGAACTTTTGCGTGCAGACGGTCACGATATACGTCGCCTCGATCTGGGCGGGGGTCTGGGAATCCCGTACGAGCGAAGCAATGCCGCCCCACCGTTGCCGACGGATTATGGCGCAATGGTGCAGCGTACATTGGGGCATCTCGATTGCGAAATCGAGATTGAGCCAGGGCGCCTGATCGCTGGTAACGCTGGGCTGATGGTGAGCGAGGTCATCTACGTCAAATCCGGCGAAGGCCGCGATTTTCTTATCATCGACGGCGCAATGAATGATCTGATCCGGCCTGCCATGTATGACGCGTACCACGATATAATCCCGGTTATAGAACCTGCGGTAGGGGGCGAGCAGCGCCCTTATGATGTCGTTGGTCCTGTTTGCGAATCTGGCGATACCTTTGCCAAGCAGCGAATGATGCCCCAGCTTTCTGCGGGTGATCTGGTCGCCTTTCGCAGTGCCGGTGCCTATGGTGCGGTGATGAGCAGCGAGTATAATTCGCGCGCTCTAATCCCCGAAGTTCTGGTAAATGGCGATCAATTTGCAGTTATCCGCCAACGTCCGACATTTGACGAAATGATAAATCGCGATATCATCCCCGAATGGCTTTGATCGCGCGCCGCGTGTGAAACCCCCTTGGGAGCACAGCACCAGATGAAACTTTTTCCCGATTTCAACCAGCAAGACGGGCTGGCCAACATACGCTGGCCGCTTAGGCTGACATGGCTGGGGATGTGGGCCGAACAACTGGTGCAGGGGCTATGGCCGTTGCTGGCGTTGGCGTTGTTTGTGCTTTCGGGTCTTATGTTGGGTCTCCAAGATATTGTCGCCGTAGACTTTGTTTACACGGCTGCTGTCGTGGTGCTGCTCTGCGCGATTGGCGGAGTGATCTATGCGGTTCGCCATATCAAGGCGCCGTCGCGAATTGAGGCTTTGACTAGACTGGACGCAAGCCTGCCCGGTCGGCCTATTCAAGCGTTGATGGATAAGCAGGCGATTGGTGCGACAGACGCGGGATCTATCGCTGTTTGGCAAGCGCATAGAGCGCGGATGGCTGAACGTGCCGCGACCGCCCAACCCGTTCCGGCTGATTTGCGTGTGTCACAACGTGATCCTTATGCACTTCGATATGTCGCAGTTCTAGCCTTTGGCGTTGCGTTGATATTTGGTTCAGTGTGGCGCGTCGGGTCAGTCGTGGGCATGGCACCCTCAGCCGGCGGTGTGGTCAGTGGCCCGGTGTGGGAAGGCTGGGCCGAGCCTCCTCGCTATACCGGCAAACCGACGCTTTATCTGACTGACCTCAAGGAAGGCCCCTTGTACCTCCCCGCAGGGACATTGGTTACCTTGCGGCTTTACGGCGAAGTCGGGGCATTATCGGTTTCCGAAACCGTATCAGGCATCACCCCGACGGATGATACCGAAGCTACGGTTGTGGTTGATTTTAAGGTCAACCAAAGCGGTGATATCAGCATTGATGGGCCTGACGGGCGGGCGTGGAACATCGTTTTGCTGCCGGACGCCAAGCCCGAGGTGGAAATTACCGCCGATCCCGAAGTCGCCGCCTTGGGTGAGATGCGCCTGCCGTTTGCCGCGCGTGATGACTACGGCGTCGAAGCTGGCGAGGCCCGTATCAGCCTTGATCTGGCGTCAGTAAATCGGCGCTATGGGCTGGAAATCGCACCCGATGCTAGGCCCGAGATCATCTTACCATTGCAGATGCCAATCGCAGGCGACCGTAGCGATTTTGAAGAGAACCTGATCGAGGATTTTTCGAAACATCCTTGGGCGAACTTGCCGGTCAAAATAAGCCTGACCGTGCTTGATGCGTCAGAACAACAGGCGGCTACACCCCCCGTCGCTATGATCTTGCCGGGGCGACGGTTTTTCGATCCACTGGCTTCCGCAGTGATTGAACAAAGGCGCGACTTGCTGTGGTCCAAAGCAAATGCCTCAAGGTTGGCACAGATTCTCAAGGCTGTTGCCTATCGCCCTACAGATGTGTTTCGCACAGAAACATCGGCGCTGCGGTTACGGCATCAGATCGAACGATTGGAAATCAGAGCGACCTATGGGCTGACTGAAGAGGTGCAGATCGAGATTGCGGATGATCTTTGGGATTTAGCGATCGAACTGGAAGAAGGCGTGCTGGCGGATGCTCTGGAACGCATGCGACGGGCACAAGAGAGACTTTCCGAAGCAATGAAAAATGGCGCGTCGAATGAGGAAATAGCTGAGCTGATGGACGAATTGCGCCGCGCGACTGACGATTACATGCGCCAATTGCAACGCCAGCAGGCTCAAGAGGGTGATCAGCAGCAAGAAGAAAGCCAACAGGGCGAATCTATGCAGATGACGCAGGACGACCTGCAACGCATGATGGACCGTATCCAAGAGCTGATGGAGCAAGGCCGCATGGCTGAAGCCGAACAGGCCTTACGCGAACTTCAAAAAATGATGGAAAACATGCGCGTCACCGAGGGTCAGTCGGGTCAACAGGGCCAAAGCCCAAGCGAGCAGGCAATGGAAGGGCTGGCGGATACTTTGCGTGACCAGCAAGGGTTGAGCGATCAGGCATTTCGCGACCTTCAGGACCGCTTTAACCCTAATAGCGAACCGGGCCAGCAAGAAGGCCAAGAACAAGGTCAACAGCCCGGTGCAAGCCCGCAGCAAGGCCAGAACCAACCCGGCCAAGAAGCGGGGCCAAACAATGGCCAAGCGCAACCGGGCCAAGGCCAAGGCTCTATCGCGGATCGTCAAGAGGCTTTGCGTGATGAGTTGCGGCGGCAGCAAGGGCGGCTTCCCGGCGGTGGGACCCCAGAGGGTGATGCCGCCCGGGATGCGTTGAACCGTGCAGGCCGTGCCATGGATGGTGCCGAAGATGCGTTGCGCAGGAATGATCTAGCCGAAGCGATCGACAACCAGTCGCAAGCCATGGAAGCCTTGCGCGACGGTATGAGAGCGCTTGGCGATGCCCTGGCAAAAGAGCAAAATCCGAGTGATCCGGGTCGGGGTTCTGCGAAAGGCAGCCGCAAGGCAGACGGGCAAGATCCGCTTGGCCGCGAGCAAGGTGCAAATGGTGCGCAAGGGTCTGAAGGTGAACTTGCCCTAGACAATGATGCCTATGGGCGCGCTCGCGAACTGCTGGACGAAATCAGACGTCGCTCGGGAGAGACAGCACGGCCTGAGGTGGAACGTGACTATTTGAACCGTTTGCTGGACCGTTTCTAACCAATACAACTCTTTTGGTGGCGCGGTCCTTATCCGGCCGACTGTGACGCCTTGGCGTCCAACCATTGCAGGACATTTTGCAACGAGGCATCTAGCCATAACCGCGCGGCATCAAGCTGCGTGACATATGCTGTAAGATACGGTTTCAGCTGCGGTACCGCAGTACCGATATTGGGAGCAGCCAGATATACCCCAACCATGAGCGCCGCAATAATCACAACAATCAAAAAACCTGACCGAAAAGCACTACGCTCGGCTTTTTTAGGGTTGTTTTTGGCATGATGGGCCGAAGGAAGCGTACGGCGCTCATTCCCGGTACGCAAAGTGGAATTTATCTCTTCGATATCGGGCAGCAAATCACGCCGTGATCCGATAGCCGTGGCCGCGATATCCTCCGGTGGTGCTTGCCTCTCTTGTTCGCCGCTTAGTCGCGATAGCTTGGCATTGGCACTTTCTGCCCGTTCTCGCGGGCTCGGTTCATCTGCGCCTTGTAGGCCCAGATCAGGTTGGCTTTCCAGCGTGGCGGCCTGCCTGCGACGGCGAGCCTCTTGTTCGGCTTCAGCTTCTTGCCGCAGTATGTCTGCGACTGACGGATCTAGTTTTTTGCGTTCGCCAGCAGGAACAGCGTTCGGTTCGGGCGAGGGTTGCGAAAGCGGTTGATCGCTCTCGTCAGGGTCACTGTCAGCGGGGAAGTTGCTGTCTTCTTCCGGCATGTTATCGGGGTGATGCTGAAACCATGTTTGACCGCAGTTCGAACATTGCACATCCCGTCCAGAGGTTGGAATGACCTCGTCGGGCACTTCGTATTGTGCGTCACAATTTGGGCAGATCAGTCGCATGTCGTGTCCCGGCCCATTAGAAACCTCGCTAAATTCACGTCAAATCAACCTTATGTCCTAGAAATCCGTAGGAAAAGTGCAATCTTCATGCAAACCCTTGGCTTGGGTGCATTGAAACCCAAGCGGTGCTGAGGCACAACAGTTCAAACCAAGCAGGATGTGCGTGTGATCGAGTTTGAAAACGTGGCCTACAGCTATGGCGGAGGCGAGCTCTTGTCCGATGTTTCGGTCAAGCTGGCGCCGGGGTCGTTCCATTTCTTGACCGGCCCGTCGGGGTCGGGCAAAACCACGTTGATGAAACTATGCTATGGCGCGTTGCTGCCGACAGCGGGGCATGTGTCCCTGTTTGGAAACGATGTGCGCAACATGGACCGTGACGAAATCGCAATGGTGCGCAGGCGCGTGGGCGTGGTGCATCAGGATTGCCAATTTCTGAACCATCTTCCCCTTGTGGAAAATATAGGTTTACCACTGACCGTGTCGGGCAGACACGCCGAAACCGGCGGGGAAGATCTATCGGAACTGCTGTCATGGGTGGGGTTAAGCAACCGTAAGGATGCCCTGCCACCCGAGCTGTCAGGCGGCGAGAGGCAACGTGCAGCCTTGGCCCGTGCCGTCATCATGTCGCCCGATGTGGTGCTTGCCGACGAACCGACAGGGAACGTAGATTGGGAAATGTCACAACGCCTGCTGCGGCTGTTGGTAGAGCTGAATAAGATGGGAAAAACCGTATTGATCGCCACCCATGATCTGGGTCTCATCCGTGCTACCAAAGCTCAGGTACAAGCACGGGTGTTACGGATCGCGAACCGGCGCATCCAATTGGCAGGAGCAGATCTGTGAGAATGCTCCGCACAGCTATGCAGGCGCTCTGGAACGGGGACCGTCAGGCTGATCGCGTGGTGCCACCATCGGGTTTTACGGCACAACTGACATTATTTGCTGCCGCTACCATGGCATTTTTGGCGGTGTTTGCGTTGGCGCTTTCACTGGCCTCGGGGCGGTTGGCCGATATCTGGGGCCAACAATTGGCCCGTACCGCGACGATCCGCGTCGTGGCTCCGATTGATCAGCGGGCAGCACAGACTTCTGCCGCGCTGCGTATTCTGGAAACGACCAAGGGCGTGGCATCGGCGAGGGCGCTTACAGATGCCGAACAACAAGCGTTGCTGGCACCCTGGTTCGGTGCTGACCTGGCGATAGACGCTTTGCCGGTGCCGCGGTTAATTGAAATTGTCGAAGACAGCAATGGCATGGATGTGGACGGGTTGCGTTTGCGACTGGCCGCCGAAGTGCCCGGCGCAGTACTGGATAATCACAGCCGTTGGCGCGAACCGCTGGTAAAGGCCGCCTCACGACTGAGATTGTTGGGATGGGTGTCGACAGTTCTGATCGTTGCCTCATTGGCGGCAATGGTAACGCTGGCTGCGCATGCTGCATTGTCGGCCAATGCACAGGTCATTGCAGTTTTGCGCCTGGTCGGTGCGACCGACGGCTATATCGCACAGGCATTCATCCGGCGTTTCACGCTGCGGGCCCTAACAGGTGCCGCAGGCGGTACAGCGGTCGGGATGCTGGCGATATTACTCTTGCCGACTTCCACCGATACGGGGGCTTTTTTGACCGGTTTGGGCTTTCAGGGCTGGCATTGGCTGGTACCGTTGATTGTTCCGTTTCTGTCAGGTGGGGTCGCTTTTGCTGCTACCGGTGCCGCAGCACGACGGACGCTAAAAGGACTAGCTTGATGTTGCAGTGGATACGCTCGATCACGTTCGTTGTGCTGGCGACGGTATACATGCCTGTTGTGGGGCTGTTTTATGCACCATGGGCAATGTTTTCCAAGCGAGGTGCATACGCAGGATGTAAGGCTTATGCGCGTGGCACAATGTGGATGGCCGAACAGATCGTCGGTATGCGCAGCGAAGTGCGTGGCATTCCTCCGCAAGGCGCGGTGCTGGTTGCTGCGAAACATCAGTCTTTTCTTGATATCTTGATGATCTTCAATGCCTTACCGATGGCAAAATTCATTATGAAAAAAGAGATCCTTTGGACGCCTGTGATTGGTCTATATGCCAAACGGATGGAAATGGTCGCGGTTAACCGCGGTAAGCGCGGTGCGGCAATATCGAAAATGCTAGCGGACGTGAAAGCCGGTGAAGCAGAGCCGGGACAGTTGGTTATCTATTCGCAAGGCACGCGTGTCGCGCCGGGTTTGTCCATGCCGTACAAGACAGGTACGGCGGCGCTTTATGAACAGATGGGGCAGGTCTGTGTCCCTGTCGCAACCAATGCAGGCTATTTTTGGCCGCGCCGCGGTCTTTATCGCAAACCGGGCGTCGCGGTGGTGGAATTTTTAGATCCGATCCTGCCGGGGTTGGGTAGAGCAGAATTTATGAAAAAGCTGGAGAGTGTGGTAGAAACGCGGTCCGATGCCTTGCTTGAAGAGGCCGGGTTTCGCGCGCCCCGGTAAGGTCCTGAGAGGGGTGGCGCGATGCGAACGGCACGATGCCCCCCGCCTGCCGATAGTTGCGATGACACAAGTGACCGATGGGCCAGCTTCGTATTGGCCGGATGTACCCTGCACCCAAGCATAGAGGCGGGCACGGAATGCCCACCCCTGTTGTCGCTACATATGAATAGGGCCGTCGCCACAGGCCAATGCAGCCTCGCGCACCGCTTCGGAATAAGTCGGATGGGCGTGGCAGGTCATGGCGAGATCTTCGGCAGAGGCACCGAACTCCATCGCGACGCAGATTTCGTGGATAAGATCACCCGCGCCCGGACCAATGATGTGCGCCCCTAAAATCCGATCCGTATCTTTGTCTGCAAGGAGTTTCACGAAACCTTCGCCGGCAAATACCGCCTTGGCGCGCGCATTGCCCATAAAGCTGAACTTGCCGACTTTATAGGGGCGGCCTTCCTTCTTGAGCTGTTCTTCGGTGGCCCCGACATTCGACACTTCGGGATGGGTATAAATCACACCGGGAATGACCCCATAGTTTACGTGACCATGTTTGCCCGCGATCACCTCGGCAGCGGCCATACCTTCGTCTTCGGCCTTGTGGGCCAGCATCGGGCCTTCGATGACGTCACCGATAGCATAGATGCCCTTGACCGAGGTTTGCCACTGTTCGTTCACGGCGACCTGGCCACGCTCGGTCATTTTGACGCCAAGATTGTCCAGACCCAATCCGTCATGAAAGGGCTTACGGCCAGTCGCGACCAGAACCAGATCTGCGTCTAGCTGATGCTCGCTGTCGTCTTTGCGCAATTTATACGATACCTTGGCTTTGGATTTCGACGCCTCGGCGGATTGTACCGCGGCCCCCATGACGAAGTTGATCCCCTGCTTTTTGAGGATTCTCATGAAATTCTTTTGAATTTCGCCATCCATTCCGGGGGTGATGGCGTCAAGATATTCAATCACTGTCACCTCGGCACCGAGCCGGGCGTAGACCGACCCGAGTTCGAGACCAATTACGCCCGCACCGATGACGACCATCTTGTTGGGCACCTTGTTGACCGACAGGGCACCGGTTGATGTCACGATCACCTGCTCGTCAACTTTAACGCCCGGCAGGCTGGCAGGCTCTGAGCCGGTGGCGATAATGATGTTTTTGGCTTCGTGAACCTCTTCCCCGACCTTTACCTTACCGGCCTCCGGAATGGTCCCCCACCCTTTCAGCCAGTCGATCTTGTTCTTCTTGAACAGGAACTCGATACCTTTGGTATTGGTGTCGATCGTGCTTTGCTTGTAGCTCAGCATTTGTCTCCAATCGACTGACGGGCTTTTGCCTTTCAGACCCATGTCCGCGAAATTATGCTCAGCTTCGTGCAACATATGCGTGGCATGCAGCAAGGCTTTGGATGGTATGCAGCCAACGTTCAGGCAGGTGCCGCCCAAAGTGTCGCGTCCTTCGACGCAGGCGGTCTTCAGGCCCAATTGGGCACAGCGGATTGCTGATACGTAGCCGCCGGGGCCGGAACCGATGATGATGACATCGTAGCTGGACATATGGGTCTCCTTGGAAGATCAGGGCAGGCTTGATTATAGGGCGAAGCGGTATGAAAGAAAGTCAGGGCGAGGGGGCGCTGCCCCCGTGCGCAAGCGCACTCCCCCGGGATTTTGATCCATTTGGAAAGTCAAAAGAGGGCCGCGAGAAGCAACAGGACCGTAGCCGCCATGCCCAGAACCCAGATCATTGAACGGCCCGGCCGCCACGCATAATAATAAGCCGGGACGTAGAGAACACGCGCGAACAGAAACAGCCAAGACAGGATCGCTGTGTAGCGCGTATTCTGACCTGACAACTGGACCACCAAAACCGCAATGCCGAAGAGTATAAGCGCCTCGAACATATTATTCATGGCGCGGCCCAGGCGGGCAGTGCCGTCTGTCATGGTTTTAGTGGGATCGCGGTCACGGGCAGACATGGTATAGCCACGGCCAAGTTCACGATTTGCCGGAATGGCGTAGGCGACGAAGGTGACAACTTGCACGAGGGCGGCAAGCGTCAGAGCGGTGAGTTCGGGTGTCATTGCCATGCGGACGGGTCAGAGTGCGAGGAAGTAAAGAACTGCCGTCGCCGCAAACCCCGAAAGCCATGCCAATGTGCGCAAGGTCGGGATACCGAAGGCATACATCGGTACATATACGATGCGGGCAACCAGAAAGACCTGCGCAGCTAGCAACGTTGAGGAATTTGTGCGGTCGAGCAGCACCAGGATCAAGATGGCCGGAGCAAACAGCGTCATGGCCACAATCGAATTGTCGAGTGCCCGTTTAAGACGTGCGGTCATGCCTTTGAGAGTGCGTGTCTCGTCGCGTGAAGAGAGCAGGTAACCTATGCTAAGCTGTTGCGCACCGCCAAGAACCTGAAGCAGGATGGTGATCATAATCAGCAGGCCGTAGGTGGCGAGGATTGTTGTCTCTGTCATCGTAGGTCCTTTCGAGGCGGTGCGGTGATAATATTTCTATCAGAGATCCATGAGCAGGCGTCGCGGGTCTTCTAGGGCTTCTTTGACACGCACCAAGAAGGTCACCGCCCCTTTACCATCTACAATACGGTGATCGTAGCTAAGAGCCAGATACATCATTGGCCGAATTTCAACCTTCCCGTTAATCGCCATGGGGCGATCCTGAATCTTATGCATCCCTAGGATGCCGGATTGTGGTGGGTTCAGGATGGGAGAAGACATTAATGAGCCATATACGCCACCGTTGGAAATCGTGAACGTACCACCTTGCATATCCGCCATCGACAGCTTGCCGTCACGGGCCTTGGCACCCATTTCGCTGATCTTTTTCTCGATCGTGGCAAAGGACATATCTTGGGCATCCTTGACCACCGGCACGACAAGGCCGGTAGGAGTGCCAGCGGCAATGCCCATATTTACATAGTTTTTATACACCACGTCGGTGCCATCGATTTCGGCGTTCACTTCGGGCACTTCGTGCAATGCGTGAATGCAGGCCTTGGTGAAAAACGACATAAAGCCAAGCTTGACGCCATGCTTCTTGAGGAACAGATCTTTGTATTCGTTTCGCAGCGCCATAATTTCGGTCATGTCGACCTCGTTATAGGTTGTCAGCATTGCCGCCGTGTTCTGGCTGTCCTTCAAGCGCTTGGCGATTGTCTGGCGCAGGCGGGTCATCTTGACACGTTCTTCACGTGCAGCGTCCTGTGCGGATGAAGGCGCACGCGGTGCCGCCTTAGCAGACGCCGCAGGTGCTGAAGAACTGGATTTTCCACCCGCAACAGCCTTGGCGACATCGTCTTTCATCACGCGACCATCACGTCCGGTTCCGGTGACCTGATCGCGGCGGATGTTGGCTTCGGCCATCGCTTTGCGGGCCGAGGGCGCATCTTCGATGTCGGCACTGGTGGATGATTGCGGCGCGGCTGCCGGTGCGGGCGCATTTTCCTGCGCCGTCGACGCGGCTGCGGCCCCTTCGCCAGCACTAATCACGGCAATTCTGGCTGAGGCTTCGACTGTACTGCCTTCTTCGGCAATGATCTTGCTTAACACGCCAGCCGCAGGTGCGGGAACTTCGACGCTGACCTTATCGGTTTCAAGCTCGCACAGCATTTCATCCTGCGCGACCACATCACCGACTTTCTTGAACCACGTGCTGACGGTCGCCTCGGTGACGGATTCGCCCAAAGTCGGCACCATGACGTCAATGAGTTCACTTGTGTCACGCGCTTTGGTATCTTCGGGGCCAGCGTCAATAGCCTTGGATGGATGCTCATTCCGCGGGGACTGGCTCGCAGCTTCTTCGTCGGTAGCTGCATTCTTGGCCTTCGGTGCATTCTTTGTCCCGACATCCTGTTCAGAAATGCTAGCCAACAAAGCATCTACGCCGACGGTCTCACCTTCGGCGGCCACAATTTCGGACAGGGTGCCAGCGACAGGGCTGGGGACTTCGACAGTAACCTTATCTGTCTCCAACTCACAGAGCATTTCATCGACCGCTACTGTATCACCGGGTTGTTTGAACCATGTCGCCACGGTGGCTTCGGTCACTGATTCGCCCAGGGTGGGCACACGAACATCGGTCATGGGTTACTTTCCTTTGAATGTCAGTGCTTCGTCGATAAGCGCTGCTTGTTGGGCTTTGTGTTGCGAGCCGAGACCCGTAGCTGGCGATGCCGAGGTGGCGCGCCCGGCATAAACGGGACGGGTATAGGTAGCCTTGATCCGACCCAATACCCATTCGATATTGGGTTCGATAAAGCTCCACGCACCTTGGTTTTTGGGTTCTTCCTGACACCAGACCATTTCAGCGTTCTTGAACCGTTCAAGTTCCTTGACCGCAGACTGCGCGGGGAAGGGATAGAATTGTTCAAAGCGCAGTAGGTAAACGTCGTCAATGCCACGCGCATCACGCTCTTCGAGAAGGTCATAATATACCTTGCCAGAGCACATGATGACGCGCTTGATCTTGCCATCGTCAACCAGGTTGGTGTCGGAATTTCCATGCTGTGCATCATCCCACAACACGCGGTGAAAAGAAGACCCGGTTGTGAATTCCTCGGCGGTGCTGACTGCCAGCTTGTGGCGCAACAATGACTTTGGCGTCATCAACATAAGGGGCTTGCGATAGCTGCGGTGCAGTTGGCGGCGCAGCAGGTGAAAGTAGTTCGCCGGGGTGGTGCAGTTTGCCACGATCCAATTGTCGCCACCGCACATGGTGAGAAAACGCTCCAGACGGGCTGAAGAGTGCTCTGGCCCTTGACCCTCGTAGCCATGGGGCATGAGGCAGACCAAGCCGGACATGCGCAGCCATTTAGATTCACCTGAACTGATGAACTGGTCGAACATGATTTGCGCACCATTGGCGAAGTCGCCGAATTGTGCTTCCCACAATGTAAGTGCGTTCGGTTCAGCTAGCGAATAACCGTATTCGAAGCCAAGCACAGCATACTCGGACAGCATTGAATCGATGACCTCGAATTCTGCTTGTCCTTCGCGAATGTGGTTCAGAGGATAGTAGCGGTCTTCGTTTTCTTGGTTAATCAAAGCTGAGTGTCGCTGCGAGAAGGTCCCGCGTGCTGAATCCTGCCCCGAGAGGCGAACTTTATACCCTTCGGTCAGCAATGACCCAAAGGCCATCGCCTCGGCTGTTGCCCAGTCAAAGCCTTTGCCTGAACTGAACATTTCGGCCTTGGCCTCAAGCAGACGGCCCACCGTCTTGTGCAAGGGGAATCCTTCTGGTGCGGTGCTGAGCGCCTTGCCGACATCGGCCATGGTTTCGGGCGCGATCGCCGTTTTGCCGCGCTGGTATTTCTTTTCTTTGGCGCGATCCAGATGTGACCATTTGCCATCCAGCCAATCGGCCTTGTTGGGGCGGTATTCTTTTCCGGCCTCAAACTCGGTATTCAGCTTTTCTTGGAAGGCGGCCTTCATGTCTTCGACTTCGCCTTCGGGGATCAGCCCGTCTTTAACCAGACGATCAGTATAAAGCGTCAGCGTTGTTTTTTGCTTTTTGATCTTCTTGTACATAACCGGGTTGGTGAACATCGGTTCATCACCTTCGTTATGGCCAAAACGACGATAGCAAATAAGATCCAGCACGACGTCTTTGTGGAACTTCTGACGATACTCAGTGGCGACGCGGGCGGCATGCACCACGGCCTCGGGGTCGTCACCGTTGACGTGGAAAATCGGGGCCTCGACCACCAGCGCATTATCAGTGGGGTAGGGGCTGGAACGGCTGAAGTGCGGCGCGGTGGTAAAGCCGATCTGGTTGTTCACCACGATATGCATGGTTCCGCCGGTGCGATGCCCGCGCAGCCCCGAAAGCGCAAAACACTCTGCCACGACGCCCTGACCGGCAAATGCCGCATCGCCATGCAGCAGGACAGGCAAAACGGCAATGCGTTGCTTGTCGTTCAGTTGGTCTTGTTTGGCGCGAACCTTGCCCAGAACGACAGGGTTAACTGCTTCGAGGTGTGACGGGTTCGCAGTGAGCGACAGGTGAACGGTATTGCCGTCGAATTCGCGATCCGAGGATGCGCCGAGGTGGTATTTCACGTCGCCCGAACCGTCGACATCTTCCGGCTTGAAACTGCCGCCCTGAAATTCGTTAAAGATGGCGCGGTAAGGTTTTTGCATAACATTCGCAAGTACTGACAAACGTCCGCGGTGGGGCATACCGATAACCACGTCCTTGATACCAAGCTGACCACCGCGCTTGATGATCTGTTCCATCGCGGGGATCAGAGATTCACCACCGTCCAGACCAAAGCGTTTGGTGCCCATATATTTTACGTGCAGGAACTTTTCGAAACCCTCGGCTTCGACCAGCTTTTTCAGGATAGCTTTGCGCCCGGTTTGGGTGAACTGGATTTCCTTGCCGTAGCCTTCGATCCGTTCCTTTAGCCATGCAGCCTGTTCTGGATCAGAGATGTGCATGTATTGCAGCGCGAAGGTCCCGCAATAGGTGCTTTTGACGATCCCAACGATTTCTTTCATCGTTGCAATTTCAAGCCCCAATACGTTGTCGATGAAAATCGGGCGATCCATATCCGCCGGGCCAAACCCATAAGAGGCGGGGTCAAGTTCGGGGTGGATGTCGCTTTCGCGCATGCCAAGCGGGTCAAGGTCGGCTGCCAGGTGGCCGCGAATACGATAGGCGCGGATCAGCATCAATGCGCGAATACTGTCTAGCACGGCGCGCTGAACCTGGGCATCCGATAGCTCGATACCTCTGGCAGTGGCTTTATCGACGATCTTGTCACCGGCCGCCTTGGCTTCTGCGGGGGCGGGCCATTGACCTGTCAACGCTGATGTTAATTCGTCCTGTGGCATGGGGGGCCAGTCGGAACGCACCCACGATGGGCCAGCAGCCTGCGCTTTCACGTCGGCATCTTCGTCATCCATCGATTGAAAGAATGCTTTCCATGCACTGTCGACCGCGTCGGGATCATCGGCATAACGTGCATACATCGCTTCTAGGTATGCACTGTTTTGCCCTTCCAAAAAGGAAGTATCGTGGAATTGGTCTTTTTGCGGTTGGTTTGTCATGGCGATACCTCTGATGAGCGCGCGACGTTTAGCGATGGTGTTGACCGGGCGCGGTCCAGACCTGCCCGGCCATGATGATTTTAGCCTCTGTCGATGGCTTCCTGTACGGCTTCGCCCAAGGTTGCGGGGCTGTCAGCAACGACGATGCCTGCTTCTTTCATAGCTTCGATCTTGGATTCCGCGTCACCTTTGCCACCCGCAACAATCGCGCCAGCGTGGCCCATGCGGCGACCAGGAGGGGCGGTACGACCTGCGATAAAACCGGCTGTTGGCTTCCAACGGCCTTTCTTTTTTTCATCGGCAAGGAACTGGGCGGCTTCTTCTTCGGCAGAACCGCCGATTTCGCCAATCATGATAATCGAATGTGTTTCAGGGTCCGCCAAGAACATCTCGAGCACATCAATGTGTTCGGTCCCTTTTATGGGATCGCCGCCGATACCCACGGCGGTAGATTGGCCAAGGCCCAGATCGGATGTCTGTTTCACAGCTTCGTAGGTAAGTGTGCCGGAACGTGAAACAACCCCGCACGAACCGCGCCGGTGAATATGGCCGGGCATAATGCCGATTTTGCAGGCGTCAGGCGTAATCACGCCGGGGCAGTTGGGCCCGATCAGGCGGGATTTGGACCCGTCCAGCGCACGTTTGACGCGCATCATGTCTAGCACTGGAATACCTTCGGTGATGCAGATGATCAGCTCCATCTCGGCATCGATGGCTTCCAGGATCGAATCCGCCGCGAAGGGCGGCGGCACGTAAATTACGGTTGCGTTGGCTTCGGTGACGTGGCGCGCCTCGTGGACGGAATTGAAGACGGGAAGGTCCAAATGTGTCTGGCCGCCCTTGCCCGGTGTCACGCCGCCGACCATTTTGGTACCATAGGCGATGGCCTGTTCAGTGTGAAAAGTGCCCTGAGAGCCGGTAAGGCCTTGACAGATCACTTTGGTATTTTCGTCTACGAGTACGGCCATGTGGGCCTCCTGTCTTGCAATTTTGACGCACCAGAGTGCGCGTAAATAGTTAGTTGGGTATCGCCGATGCCTGCGCCAAACGTAAGGAAAGGGCTGAACCCGAAGGATGAACGGCCTGAGCGCCGTGCCGCACGCCGTCATTGTGCGGATTGTTGCATGCCACAAGCAGTAGCGTAGCGATGGTTGCAACGCTCCATTTGGCGACGGTTGCAGGTTTAGATATGTTAATCATCTCGTTAGCCCTCCCTCGGCAGTCCCAGACCATCAAAAAGACGATCTACGGCCAAAAATGTTTGATTATTGCGCTGGCCGACATGAACGACCGCCACGCGACCGCGCAGCAGTTCCCGTCCTTCAATGAGAACAGTACCAGGCTCTGCGGTATGGGTGGTGGGCAACGGGATTACGGCACCAAATACAGGGGGCGTTGCCATCTGTTTGCGTAAGGCCTGAACCGCTTGTTGGGTGTGATTGCCACTAAACGAAACTTCGCAGCGGCGTTCCACCCCGGCGGGAACATCATCGGTGGTAGGCTCTATAGATAAATCCCAAAATATCAGGTCAAACGGCAAGGGTGACGACGTGTCCTGCTCCATCCGGGTGCGGATACCATCGGCTGTCTGCCCGGCCTTGAAGCACCAAGCGTTGAATGCGGCCAACGCCGCATCCTGCCCGTGAGCGACCGCAGGGATCCATAGCCCCAAGCTGACTAAAAATGGCGCGATCAGTCGCATCAGTACAAGGCATCTTCTTCGTTGACGAACCGATCTAGCAGGCGGATCGTAACAAGCCCGAGGCCCATGACGATCAGCGACCTTCCAATGGATCCCGTCAGGTTGCTGGGCATCAGCGATGCCACGCCATCACGCGATTTGCGTGCAACGCGGCGGATGCCCCGATCTCGCCGAGATTTGCCGTCAGGTGCAGGTAAGGACAGAACTGTTGGCTTGACCTGGTACAGCAGCAGGCCCGCGCCAAGAAGCGCAATGCCTGCCAGTAAAGGGGATGTGCGAGGAGAATGTTCCATCAGCTTGTCCTGTGCCCTTAGCCCTTGACCGCTTTGACGATCTTTTGCGCACCGTCTTTGAGGTCGTCGGCAGCAATCACGTCAAGGCCAGAGTTGTTGATGATGGCTTTACCCTCTTCAACATTGGTGCCTTCAAGACGGACAACCAGCGGCACCTTGAGGCCGACTTCTTTCACGGCTGCCACGACGCCTTCAGCGATAACGTCACAGCGCATGATGCCGCCAAAGATGTTGACCAAGATGCCTTTGACCTGCGGGTCAGAGGTGATAATCTTGAACGCTTCGGTCACCTTTTCCTTGGTTGCACCGCCGCCCACGTCCAGGAAGTTGGCAGGCTCGGCACCGTAGAGCTTGATGATGTCCATCGTCGCCATCGCGAGGCCCGCACCGTTCACCATGCAACCGATCTCACCATCAAGCGCGATGTAGTTCAGGTCGTATTTGGAGGCTTCAAGCTCTTTGGGATCTTCTTCTGTGGTGTCGCGTAGTTCTGCAATGTCATTGTGGCGATACATGGCGTTGCCGTCAAAGCTGACCTTGGCATCCAAAACCTTAAGGTCCCCACCGTCTGTGACGATCAGCGGGTTGATCTCCAGCATCTCCATGTCTTTTTCGACGAACGCTTTGTAAAGCTGACCCATCAAGGTTACGCATTGTTTCACTTGCTTGCCCTCAAGGCCCAGCGTGAATGCGATGCGACGACCGTGGAATGCCTGATAGCCCGTTGCGGGGTCTACTGAAAAGCTGATGATCTTTTCCGGGGTCGACGCTGCGACCTCTTCGATGTCCATGCCGCCTTCGGTAGAGCAGACGAACCCGATCCGCGATGTCTGACGATCGACCAGCAATGCAAGGTACAGTTCGGTTTCGATGCCGGAGCCGTCTTCGATATAGATGCGATTGACCTGTTTTCCAGCGGGGCCAGTTTGGTGAGTGACCAAGGTGCGTCCCAGCATCTTCTTGGCTTCTTCGGCGGCTTCTTCAACCGACTTGGTCAGGCGAACGCCGCCCTTGTCTCCGGCGTCCGCTTCTTTGAACGACCCCTTGCCGCGACCGCCTGCATGGATCTGAGCTTTGACGACCCAAAGCGGCCCGTCCATCTCTCCTGCGGCTGTTTTCGCGTCTTCGGCTTTCAGCACGACGCGACCGTCGGATACTGGCGCACCATAGCTGCGCAAAAGGGCTTTCGCCTGATATTCATGGATGTTCATAAAAAACGGTCCCGTCTTTGTTCCAGTCTGATCGCGTTATACGATCGAGTCTTAATACTCGGTAACAGTTTTTCGGAGATAAACAGGTTTATCCAGCTAAAAGCGACATTTGTGATCACACGAATTTGCCGTGTGATCACAAAATGATGGGGCAGGCGGAAAGCGAGCAAAATTTTGCTTGTCGTTGCTCCTAGCTTTCGAATTCGCTTGAAGTGGCGAAGGTACGTTGGAACTGCGGCTTATCGCCTGCCGTTATTTCGGCATCAGCGCCCAATAATCGAGGTCAAGAAGAACATCCGCGAGATACTTGCCATCTTCGCCTTTTAGCTTGAATGGGTCCCCGCCTTTGGTGGCAACCAGCCGCAGGCGGATGGCCCCGACGCCGGGGGCGGAGGTGTCAGCTTTGTCCAGCACCTCGGACCACGCGCGCACTGTATCACCAGACAGACACGGATTTGCATGGGCACCGCCATTCAGGCCGACAATCATCTGTGCGTTGGCTAGCCCATTAAAGGAAAGTGCCCGCGCCATCGAGATAATATGACCGCCATAAATCAGCCGCGACCCATCAGGCCGCGCAGAGGTGTCAAAATGGACTTTGGCGGTATTTTGCCACAGACGCGTTGCCATCATGTGTTCGGCTTCTTCAATCGTGACGCCGTCAACGTGATCTATCATCTCGCCGATTTGATAATCATCCCACCGGTGAGGCTCCCCCGCGAGGCCGAAGTCATAGTCGCTAAAATTGAGGCCATCTGGAATGTGGAGCTCTTCAACGCTTAATACTGGGGCGAGGTCGGGGATGACGGTTGTCGGAGCTGCCGCATCCAGATCGCGTTTACGTACCATCACCCAGCGAACGTATTCCAATACCTTTGTGTCGTCTTGATTGAACCCGGTGGTGCGCACATAGACGACGCCGGTCTTCCCGTTTGAGTTCTGCTTGAGCCCAATCACTTGGGATTCCGATCGCAGCGTAGCTCCGGGCCAGACCGGAGCGAGCCAGCGGCCTTGAGCATAGCCCAGATTGGCCACCGCATTAAGCGACACGTCAGGTACGGTTTTGCCGAACACCATGTGAAAGGTAATCATGTCGTCTAGGGGGCTAAAAGCCAGACCGCAGCCCCTCGCGAATTGATCAGAAGAATACAGAGCATGTCGCGCGGGGTAGAGTGCATGATAAAGCGCTCGTTCGCCGTTGGTAACCGTTCGGGGTACGGCGTGGTGCAGAGTTTGACCAACTTCGTAATCTTCGAAGAACCGACCCGAATTTGTCTTTGCGTGTGACATTAGCATGCCCCCAGCTTGAGGTCGGGAGAATAGGTGCCCTCGACCTCTTTTATAACGGCCTGACCACAACGCATCACGTTGGCAGATGCATCCCACGTCTGCGTAGGGGGGCCGTAAAGCTCCCAGCCCTTGTTAAGTGCTTCTGTTACCTTGTGACAAAAGGCTGACGTGTCCTCTTCGGACAGGAAACGGTAGAGTTTCATGGAACTTCTCTTAGTAGGTCAGGGAAAGGGCGGCACGCCGAGCATCGTGTGAATAGCGATGACAATCGCCAACATTACCACTGTTATGATCGCGAGGCGAATGTAGGTGGCTTTGCCAGCGTGAGGCGGAGGCGTCCAATCCGGCTCGGTACGATTGATCAAGATCACGGCTCCTACTGCCCAAGCCAACATGCTGCCAAACAGGATGATCGAAGCCAGATCTCCGTTTACCAGCAAGTGCGCGAACGCCCATATTTTAACAGCAAGCAGTTGAGGGTGGCGCGTTTTATTGGCAGGCCATGCTTTCGCCCCTTTGGCTGCACTTGAACCGTAAACCCAGAATGCGAGGACCATCAGCAAGTTGTTGAGATGGATGAGATACGCAGGCGGCATCCAGACGTCGATGAACGCTGCACCGCGATAGCCGATTATGATCATGACCAAGGCGACAACGATAACGACCGCGATTAGCCCCTTGCCCTTGTTGCCAAGGGCGGCACGCTGTTGCGGCATGAGTCGTCTGAAATAGTGGGCCCCGACCCAAAGGATGAGTCCGAGGATCAAAAGTGCCATCATGTGGGCTACTCCGTTTTAAGGGCCGCAATCGCGTCCAGTTTTGCCAATGTCTCGCGGGCGGTTGCAACGTGCAAATTTTCAACGATACGTCCATCGACGACTGCCACACCTTGACCTGTTGCCTGCATCTCGTCAAACGCCGCGATTTGACGCCGCGCTAAATCCGCTTCGGCTTCGGACGGAGAGAAGGCGGCGTTGGCGACATCCAGTTGCGCCGGGTGGATCAGGGACTTGCCATCAAATCCCATATCGCGGCCTTGGTCGCATTCGGCGCGGTGGCCTTCATCATCCTTGAAGGCATTATACACCCCATCGATAATAGCGATGCCATTGGCCTTGGCGGCTAGCACGCACAATCCCAGCCCAGTCATTAGCGGCAGCCGGTCAGAGCGCACCCGAGTTTGCAGGTCTTTGTTAAGGTCATTCGTGCCCATAACCATGCATTGCAACATGGGGTGGGACCCTATCGCGGCGGCATTAAGCATCGCACCGGGTGTTTCCATCATCGCCCAAAGGGGGATGTCCCCCACAATTTCGCTGAGGGTATCAAGATCAGCGGGGCTTTCGACCTTGGGGAGCAATATCGCGTCACAGTCCATCCTGGCAGCCGCGCGTGCATCGTCGTGCCCCCATTCGGTATCAAGTCCGTTAATTCGGATCACCTTTAAGCGACTGCCATAACCACCTTGTTGAAGGGCGCGCCCCAAAGTATCACGCGCGCTGATTTTTTCATCCGGGATCACCGCATCCTCTAGATCGAAAATGATCGCATCCGTGAGAAGACCACGAGCCTTATCGAGTGCGCGTTCCTTTGAGCCGGGAATATAAAGAACGGAACGCAACGGGCGGGTGATTTTCGACATCGAAAGACTCTCCAGGAAATTATGTTGCGTGTAGGTCTGCATTTTTAGACAAAAACCTCAAGGGTAATCGTGCCGCGTCGCAGCATGCAGCGTCTTTCGACGTGAAAATTCCCGCGTTAATGAAAACTTTGGTGTTCTGGAACATGTTGGTGTTCTGGCAAAGTTGGAATGGCCGGACCCGGTAATGCGTAAATAAGCCGCCTTCTGATTTTTCGTATTGCGATCAAAATCTAGGGCACAGGAAACAATGTCGAAAGGTGTCACAATGCAGAAGTCTCAGAAGCTGTTCCAGTTGATTGGTCTGACGGCCGCCGCTACCGCTCTTGTCGCGGCCAAGGATAGTGTCGCGCCCGAAAGCTGGGCAGCTGATTTCATAATGCTGTTTTTCTGACAGCACAGCGGGTTTAATCTACGGGCGTGTTTTATTCCCTGACCTCTTTGGACGCCTGACAAGGCTGCAATTAGCGTATTCATGGCGTAAGCTAAGCGTTCACATAAAATAATTTGCGTGTAGTTAGATGTGGAGGGGCGTTTAGAATGATCCGGTCATGTTTCAAAAATCAAAATGAGAAAAAAGTTAAATTTCGCGGAACGTATTTCATGGAGCGTAGTTGATATCACAACCGAGTGACGGCCACTCGGACCCCGAAAAGGAGTAACGATGATGAAACGTTTTTTGAGCACAACGGCGATTCTTATTAGCCTCTCTGGCGCAGCTTTTGCAGAGTCCCACACCAACGCTGGGTTCGGCACTGTAGCAGCCGCCTCTACTGATTTCTTCGCATCTGACTTGATCGGCATGCGGGTATATAATTCTGAAGCGCAAATCGACACCAATGCAACCATCGCAGCCGATGGACAGAAAAATTGGGATGATATCGGTGAAATCAACGATATTATTGTTGGTGCCGACGGCAACGTAAAAGCTGTTATTCTTGGCATCGGCGGCTTTTTGGGCATGGGTGAGCGCGACGTAAGCGTCAGCATGGATGCTATCAAAGTTGTTCGGCAAGAAGGTGATTCCAACGACCGTTTCTTGGTTGTAAACACCACCAAGCAAGCTTTGGAGCAGGCACCCGAGTTTGATCGTAAAACATTGGACGTAAATGCCAATGCTGCCGGTTCGACCGATCTTACCCAAGCCACCAAGACCGAGAATGCAGGTGCCATGAAAACCAACATGGATAACAATGCCAGCATGGATAACAATCACGCCAATACATCGATGAATGAGCAATCTAACTCGACCATGGCGGACGGCACTGTACCTGCGAAGGATGCTCAGGCTGACCAGTCCAACGTAAACAAGCCTGTTACTGATCGTCCACTGCTGACACCTCCTGCTGTAAAACGCGAAGGTTATGCAAATGCTGACATGAACAATGTGAGCAAGCTTACTGCGGACGACCTCGAAGGGGCCACCGTCTATGGTGCCAACGACGAAAACGTAGGTGAAATCGAGAGCTTGATCATGGGCGATAATGGCCAGGTTTCGCAGGTTGTGATCAACGTTGGCGGCTTCCTTGGCCTAGGTGAAAAGCCTGTTGCCGTTACTTGGGACGAACTTCAGATCATGCAAAACTCCAATGGCAATGACTACCGGATCTATATCGACAGCAACAAAGACGCGTTGAAAGCCCAGCCGGAGTATCAAGGCTAAGCTTCCTAATCGTCCGGATAGCTAACCATAGCTATAAAGTTTGGGGCCGTTCCTAAGGGGGCGGCCCCAATTGTGTTGGGCGTGTTTTGTCCTGCCACCCGACAAGTGCGATCCGCAACTTGCGCGGTCCGCCGCATTTCGTTATCTCCTGCGCAAATGCAACCTTGTCGGAGATTACCACATGGCCAGACCTAAAATCGCACTTATCGGCGCAGGGCAGATCGGGGGCACTCTTGCCCACCTCGCAGCACTCAAGGAATTGGGCGATGTTGTCCTTTTCGATATCGCCGAAGGTGTGCCGCAAGGCAAAGCCCTCGATATTGCTGAATCTGGCCCTTCGGCCAAATTTGACGCTACCATGTCAGGTGCCAATGATTACGCTGACATCGCCGGTGCCGATGTTTGCATCGTGACTGCCGGTGTCGCCCGCAAGCCAGGCATGAGCCGTGACGACCTGTTGGGGATCAACCTCAAGGTCATGAAATCTGTGGGCGAAGGTATCGCGCAGAATGCGCCGGATGCCTTTGTTATCTGCATCACCAACCCGCTGGATGCGATGGTATGGGCACTTCGTGAATTTTCTGGTCTGCCGCATCATAAAGTCTGCGGCATGGCTGGCGTGTTGGATTCCGCCCGTTTTCGGCACTTCCTTGCTTCCGAATTCAATGTGTCGATGAAAGATGTGACAGCGTTCGTTCTGGGCGGCCATGGTGATACGATGGTACCATTGACGCGGTATTCCACGGTTGCCGGTATTCCCTTGCCGGATCTGGTACAGATGGGTTGGACCACGCAGGAAAAGCTGGACGCCATCGTGCAGCGCACCCGTGACGGTGGTGCCGAGATTGTCGGCCTTTTGAAAACCGGGTCGGCGTTTTACGCCCCCGCCACATCGGCTATCGAAATGGCGGAAAGCTATCTTAAGGATCAAAAGCGCGTTCTGCCATGCGCTGCATATGTCGACGGCGCATACGGGTTGAACGGGTTTTACGTCGGCGTGCCTACAGTCATTGGTGCGGGTGGTATCGAGCGTGTCGTCGAGATTTCGATGAACAAGGAAGAGCAGGCGATGTTCGATAGTTCCGTTAAGGCTGTCAAAGGTCTGGTCGATGCGTGTAAGGGCATTGATGGTTCTTTAAGCTAATGAGTATGGTTACAGCAGGAGAACAAGAAGACCGGAATAGTTTCGCAACCGTCGTCATCACCTGCTGTAACCGCCCCGCCGAGTTGGAACAGACCCTCACTTCGATCTTGGCTTGCGATCTGACGGGTATAGATAAATTCGTTATTATCGAGGATTCGGACTGCGCTGAAACAAAAAATGTAGTTGCCCGCCTATTAGCCCACACCTCGCATGTATTTCTCCAGAACGCGCAAAACTTGGGCCAGATTCGATCGGTTGATCGCGCCTATGCCGAAGTAGAGACCCCCTATATTTTTCACTGCGAAGAAGACTGGGTGTTCCCCTCCAGCTTGTTTTTGACCGAATCGCGGGCTTTGCTAGATGCTTATCCCAAAATCCACTCTGTGATGTTAAGGACGCGTAAAGAATGGCCGCGCAAAATCTTTGACGTTGAAGAACAGCATCTCGACAGCGTCGGCTATTACCGCACCGACCCGAAATCACACCGTCGCTGGGGTAGCTTTTCGTTCAACCCCGGACTGCGACGAATGTCTGATTTTAAGACGTATGGCCCCTATGAAAGTATAGGGCCGGAACGCGACATCAGCTTTGTTCATAAGCTCTCGGGTTTTTCGTTGGCAAGCCTGTCGGCCGGGGATGTCCGCCATATCGGGTTTAACCCAACTGAAAAGAAAGACGAACATAAGCGTAAGAAAGCCAAAGGTTACCTGTTGAAATCACTCAAGCACCGGCTTCAATTTGCTTGGTACAAATGGACCGGCTGACGCGTTTCAGCTATTGTGATCACAGTTTAAAATTCCGTGATCACAAAAGCGGGGTATTCTCAGGAACTGGGTGAAAAATGTATCGCTATGCTAAGTAACCGTCACGAAAACCGACCTCTCTACGTGACAGCACTGAAAATGCCGCTATCTATAGGTCATCTTGACGAGAAGACGAGAAAAGGAATCCAACATGGCTGATGTGAACCGCGGCAATCGCCCGTTGTCACCCCATCTGACGATCTACCGCCCGCAATTGACATCGATAACATCGATCCTGACGAGGATAACGGGTAATGCGATGCTGGTCGCAGCGCTTTTGATCGTGTGGTGGTTTCTCGCCGCGGCGACTTCAGCAGAGGCATTTGATTTTATAAATGGATTGATCACCAGTTGGTTCGGCGATTTGGTTATGTTCCTGTCGCTTCTGGCGCTGTGGTACCACACGCTGGCCGGCATTCGCCATCTGTTATGGGATACCGGGCACGCGTTAGACCTTCAGACGGCAGAGCGGTTGGGTTGGTCTATTTTGATAGGCTCGGTCGTTTTGACCATCATCACAGCATTCATTATCTGAGGGGTTTGACATGCCATTTTTGACAGACCACAAGCGCGCCATCGGCATGGGATCGGCCAAGACGGGAACCGGGCATTTTTGGGCTATGAAGATCAGCTCGGTTGCGCTGCTAATCTTGATCCCGCTGTTCGTCTTTACATTCGGGGCAGCATTGGGCGGGACGTACGAAGAGATATTGGCTTATTATTCGCGGCCATTCCCGGCCATTGTCGCTGCCCTTACACTTGTCGTGGGATTCAAACATTTCAACGATGGCGTACAGGTCCTCATCGAAGACTACGTTTATGGGATACCGCAGAAAATTGCGATCATCTTGATGACTTGCATCAGTTACGGTGCAGCGGCGATAGGTGTATTTGCCATCGCCCGCATCGCACTCTAACCCACGCATACGCTATACCGGAGACCGAGACATGGCTGCATATGAATATGAAACG
>TARA_R110002012_G_scaffold77282_14_pt1 | contig 62919 bp, 64 predicted proteins | sample TARA_R110002012 | Tara Oceans TARA_R110002012 (sample SAMEA4396515) | marine metagenome | biome: Westerlies Biome; feature: [DCM] deep chlorophyll maximum layer (ENVO:01000326); material: water (ENVO:00002006), including particulate matter (ENVO:01000060) such as... | depth 40 m
AACCTCGGCCGGCGGAAAGAACTATATCGAGACAGTCTGGGGCCGTGGCTATGTGCTGCGCGAGCCGGATGAAAACGAGATCCTCGAAAGCGCTTGATTTGACCGCACGCTTGCGGACAGCTTAATCGCCGATACAAAAAACCCGCCGGGCCGGCGGGTTTTTTGCTGTTTAAGAGGTCGATTGAATCTCCCGGGAGCCGGTCACAACGGCACTTGCCATATCGGTGCCGGCAGACACGCTTGCGCGCTCATGCAGGACAGCACAGACGGCAGAGATCAGGCTGCCGCTGCCGTGTAAGGCGCAAAGGCTTCGGTCAGGCTGCGGCGGTCGAACGGCTTGAGCAGGAAATCATCTGCCCCTGCCCGCTTTCCAGTCATCATCTGCTTGAATTCTTTTTCGATCATCAGATAGTAGATGCGCACATCCTTGCCGCCTTCCATCTGGCGGACGGATGAGATCAGGTCCAGCGCCCCGGTCATTCCGGCATCAACACACAGGATGTCAGGCAGCTGCGCATCACACATGATCATCGCTTCGCCGGCATTTGATGCTTCGATAACGAGACAGTCCAGCCCGGTCATGATGCGCTTGGCAACCTTGCAGATTACGGCTGAATCATCGGCAATCATAAAGCGGCGCATGGCAAATCTCCCTTGGCGTATTCCCGGCGCACCCTGAGGCGGATGCGCCGTCGATAGCAGGAAGACTAGCTCAAGGGAGCGAATATTTCGTAATCAGACAAGCTTAACGGAGCGTTGCCGTGCGATCTGCGTCAAACTCAGTCCGCAGGCTTCGGCTCGGCCGTAAACACCACTTCATCCGCATTGGCAGAGCAAGTCAGCACTAGACCGGCTTCATCAGCCAGAAGCACGGTGTAATAAGGCTGGATCGAATGGGCATCGATCGCCTCGTCCACGTCACCGGAATAGATTTCCAGGAATTTCGGTGGCACCCGAACCATCCGGCCCTTGCAGACAAGGCGGAACCGCGGCTCCGTTTCCGGGGTCTCGATCGTGACGTCGATTTCGCCGCCACGGGGAATAGCGCCATAGGCGACCAGGAACAGGTTCAAGAGCAATTTGACCCGGTTCTTCGGGATGATGGCACGCGGGCCATTCCAGGTCACTTCGGTCTTCTTGTCAGCCGACACATAGTCGAGCACGGCCTTCTCGGCCTCGCCGGTGTCGATGGATGCTCCGACCGAGCCTGACGCACCGAAGGCAAGCCGGGCAAATTTCAGCCGCACCGAAGCGTTGAGCGCACTGGTGCGGATCAGGTCCATGGCATCGGCATCCGCGCCGCCCTCATCAAGCAGCTCCAGGCCGTTGTTGATTGCGCCCACGGGCGAAATGATGTCGTGGCAAACGCGGCTGCACAGCAATGCGGCCAGGTCCGGACCCGCCAGGGTCAAGTTATGGTTCTTCGACATCAAAAATCTCCTTTTTGTGCCCCACGCGTCGAATCGGCTGGGCAGCAAAATCGCACCAGGTGCCTTTAATCGCAAGCGCTGCCGGCCAGAAGCCGGTGAACGGACCAATCGCCGACAGTCGCCAGAAAGATATCGCCCTAAAGACACCACATTTGGTAAACCGCTTATTAAGATCGGCAGGCCACAATGTGATCAATATTTCTTGCGGTATCTACCGTCCCATCAACGGAGTGGACCCGATGATCACGTCCCGCTTGTGCCTTCGTGCATTTGCCACTTTCTGCCTTTCCCTGCTGTTCATGGCAGCGACATTCACAGGCACAAACGCGCAGTCGCAAAATTCGTCCCAATACGACATGCAGGAGATTATCGACGCCGGCCACGGTTTTTTCGGTTCCACCTCCGGCGGTCTCGCCAAGCTGGTCGAAAAGGCTTTTCAGTCTTACGGACTGCCCAACGGATATGTGCTGGGCCAGGAAGCCTCCGGCGCCTTGATCGGGGGCCTGACTTATGGGGAAGGCCAATTGTTCACCAAGAATGCCGGCCAGCATGAAGTGTTCTGGCAAGGTCCATCGCTGGGCTGGGACTATGGCGGCAATGGCAACAGGACCATGATGCTGGTTTACAACCTGCCAAGCGTCGAGGGTGTCTATGGCCGCTTTGGCGGAGTATCGGGCTCCGCCTTTGCCGTCGCGGGCCTCGGCATGACGGTGCTCAAGCGTCAGGGTGTGGTCGTTGTGCCGATTCGCACCGGCGTCGGCGCACGTCTGGGCATCAATGTCGGCTATCTCAAGATGACCCCGGCGCCGACCTGGAACCCCTTCTAGGGTTCAGGACATTTCCACACTTGAAGCGGCCCGCAGCGGCCGCTTTTTGTTGCATTGATGCTGATGAATTCTATTTTCAGCAAGTGATACTCGACGCTTGAAGCTTGCCGATTCGGTCCGTCCATGCTTAATGCATAGCGAGTTTCAGCCGGGCACATCACGAGCCCCGCACATGACAATATGGATGCGTAGTGATCGAGTTTGTCCTGTTATTTGCGCTTGGTTTTCTGGCCGCTGCCCTGATTGCGCTGATTGTGGCACCGATCATTCAACGCCGCGTGGTGAGTTTGACCGAACGTCGTATCCGCGCCAGCGTGCCGCTGTCTGCCGCCGAAATCCGTGCCGAGAAGGATATGGCAAGGGCGGCTTTTGCTGCCGAAAATGCCCGTCTGTCGATCGATCTGAAACACAACCGGGATCAACTCGGCGAAAGTGTTGCCCGCGGAACGAGGCTGAGCAACGAGCTTGTCGCGATCCGCGCCGAAAAGCTCAACACCGAGAAACTGCTGGAAGAGCGCGAAGCAGATATTCGCGATCTGCATTCGCAAGTGCATGACCGTGATGCCAAGATCACCACACTGACAGGCAATTTCAGCGATGCGGCCCGGTTGGCCGAAGCCCGCAAACACGAGATCGCGGCCCGCGACGACCAGATCAACCGGCTCGGCACCGAAATCGAGGAACTGCGCATCGATCTCGTCACGCTCGACACCGAAGCGGAGAACTTCAAGTCCCAGATCCGCGAGCTGCGCACCGAACGCAACGCCTTGCGCGATACGCTGAAGGACACGGAGACCGCCAACCGCGACCTCGAGAACAGGCTCAAGAGCACCGAAGAGCGGTTGGCGCAGACCGAGGAAAAGCTGTCAAAATCCATCATCACCCTGACCGATCGCGAAAACGCACTTGATCGGCGCATGGCTGAAGTCGACCGCTTCAAGAAAAAGAACCGCGAGCTCTCCGACGAACTCCGCGCTGCCAGGACCGCCGCAAAAGAGGCCAACAGGCTCGCCCGCAAGGCGGCGGTCAACGGCCGTGACACGGCCTTTCGACCGCCTGAGGCGGCAGACCCTGCACCCGAGGACGCCCCATCCGAGACCGAGGCCGAAGCAACCCCCTCGTCCGTGGCACAGCCCCCCGCTCCAGCTTCGGAAGACACACCTGCAAGACTGCACGAGAGCACCCCGCCTGTTGCCGAGTCCGGAAGCCAGAAGCGCCCTGTTACGGCAAGCGCAACGGAGCCGAAAGCCACGCCCGAAGCATTGCAGGAGCTCGAGGACCTTTCAGAGGACGAGAAAATCGACCGGCTCCGCGCCCGTCAGGCAGCCCTCATCGAAAGGCTGCTGAAGGCTGACAAGAGCGGCAACGACGAAGCCTTGCGCCGGGAAATCGCTGTGGTTGCCGCCATGATGGTGGAACTGACCGCCAGCCGCGACGGCAGCTCCTCGCCGGTGTTCAGGATTCTCAAGGGCCGCGAAGCGCTTGCCCAGCCAGGCAGCACCGAGCCGAGCCTGGCGGCGCGCGCACGCGACATGCTCGCCAATCACTGACTGAAACCGCTGAAGCAGCAGCTGAGCCCGGCTGAGGCCATCGTTTCTAGATTGCCCGCCCCATGCGTGTCGCGGCATGCCACAGCGCTATGCCGCTCGCTGTCGCCACGTTCAGGCTGTCCATACCCGGCGCCTGTTCGATTTTCAGCGTCTTGATACGCGCCATGATGTCTGCTGGAAGCCCCTCACCCTCGGTGCCCGCCAGCAGTGCCAGACGACGTGGCGGAACATAGCTGCTCAGCGTCTCGGTTCCGCGCGGAGACAGGCCGGCAACCTCGAAACCATGCGCCGACAAGGTGGTCACCAATTCACCGATCCCGCCTGCCCGGCAGAACGGAACCCGCAAGGCCGCGCCGACCGAAACACGGATCGCCTTGCGATAGAGCGGATCGCAACAGGCGTTATCGAGCACGATGCCGTCGGCGCCAAACACACCGGCATTGCGGAAAATGCCGCCGATATTGTCGTGATTGGAAATGCCGCAGGCCGCCACCAGTAGCGCCTGCTCCGGCAAGTGAGTGAGAAAATCTGAAAACGATGAAGCCGGCACATGGCGCCCGAGCGCCAGAACGCCCCGATGCATGGCAAAACCGACCGCAGCATCCAGAACTTCGCGTCCGGCAACATGGATCGGGCACGCTGGATCGATCCGCTCCAGCAGATCGCCAAGACCGTCGACCCGGTTTTCGAGCAGAAGCAGCTTTTCCAGAACGAAGCGCTGCGAGCCTGCCTCGGCATCAAGCAGTGCTTTGAGCACAACCTTGCCTTCGGCAATGAAGCGGTCACCGCGTCCGGCCAGATCCTTGTCGCGCATGGTGGTGAACTCGGCGATGCGCGGGTCCGAGGGGTCGGTGATCCGGATCAGCCGTACCTGCCGGTCCAGACCCATGATCAGCGGTTGATCACGACGATGTCGCTGACCAAGCGGCCGACCGAAATATCATGAATGATCAGGCGCATGGAGCCATCCGACGCACGCCCGTAAAAGCCGATCCGGTTGCCGTCGAGTGTCACGTTTTCGACCGTGAAACCGGCTGGCAGCGCGGCGACGCCTTCGATCGGCGCATCGGAGGGCACGCTGGCGGAGGAGGCAGCCACCTGCGCCCCGCTGTCGTCCGCGCGCGTGAATTTATAGACAAGCGCGCCCAGCACCGTCATAAGACCGATGAACATGATGCCGATCGACACGGCCAGCAGCCGTACCATCTTGCGCCGGACTTTTTCCATTTCAGGATCAAGCGGCTTTTCATCGAGATCGTCATCGTGGATTTTCGACATTTCTATTCCTTGCCGGGCGGACCCTGATAGTGAAGAACGCGACACCGTTTAACGAAGCCGAGACCGATAGGGAAGCCCAAGACGTGGCAGATAGCCCGTTGGACCGGCAAACTCTGGTCACAGGCGAGGATGCCGAGGGCCGTCTCGATGCCTGGCTGGCCGCGGAACTGGAACCCGACCTGTCACGCAGCCGGATCAAGGCGCTGATCGAAGCCGGGGCCGTCACCGTCAACGGCAAGGCCGCCAAACAGGCCAAGCACAAGATCCATCCCGGCGACCGGGTGGAACTGGACATGCCCGAACCGGAGGATCCTGATCCGGTCGGCGAGGATATTCCGCTCGAAATCCTTTATGAGGATGACGACCTCATCGTCATCAACAAGCAGGCAGGCCTGGTGGTTCATCCCGGTGCGGGAAACTGGACCGGCACGCTGGTCAACGCCCTGATTTACCATTGCGGCGACAGCCTGTCGGGCATCGGCGGCGTGCGCCGGCCCGGCATCGTGCACCGGCTCGATCGCGACACCACCGGCGTGATGGTGATCGCCAAGAACGATCTCGCCCACCGTCATCTGGCCGAGCAGTTCGCCGACCATGGGCTCACCGGTCCGCTCGAGCGCGCCTACCAGGCCATCGTCTGGGGCAAGCCCCAGGGCCTCAAGGGCACCATCAACGCCAGCCTCGGCCGCGCCCGTGACCGCATCCGCCGTGCAGTCCGCACCGACAATGGCGACGATGTGCGCCATGCGGTGACCCATTACCTGGTCTGCGAGCGCTATGACGAGAAGCCCGATGGCACCTGCGCCGCAAGCCTGGTGGAATGCCGGCTCGAAACCGGCCGCACCCACCAGATCCGCGTTCACATGGCTCATATCGGCCATCCGCTGATCGGAGACCTGGACTATGGCGGCGCCTACCGCACCAAGGCCAACCGTCTGCCCGAGGAAATACGTGACGTGGTCAATGATTTCCCGCGCCAGGCGCTGCACGCCTTCCTGCTGGTTTTCGAGCACCCCACAAGCGGAGAAACGCTGCGTTTCGAAGCGCCTTTGCCGGCGGATATGGAAGCCATGCGCGCGGCACTGGCGACCCTCTAGGCCAGTTCTGCAAAGAACTTCACGTGACCGTGATGGCGCCAGCCCCTTGATCCCGGCTTTTGCCACAATTAAGTGCCACATAGGACAACTCGGATGCGATGTTCGGTCCGGGCCTGCAGGCTTGCCGTTAGGAAGCCGTTTTTCGGGATAAGGGGGTGCTATCATGGCCCAAGTAAAACTGCCGTCCATTTCTGCCGGCGAGAACGGTCTCAACCGTTACCTCGCCGAAATCCGCAGGTTCCCCATGCTGGAACCGCAGGAAGAATACATGCTCGCCAAGCGTTTCCTCGAACACGAGGACACCAAGGCGGCCCACAAGCTCGTCACCAGCCATCTGCGCCTGGTCGCCAAGATTGCCATGGGCTATCGCGGCTACGGCCTGCCGATCGGCGAAGTCATTTCCGAAGGCAATGTCGGCCTGATGCAGGCGGTCAAGAAATTCGACCCCGAGCGCGGCTTCAGGCTCGCCACCTACGCCATGTGGTGGATCAAGGCCTCGATCCAGGAATACATCCTGCGCTCGTGGAGCCTGGTCAAGATGGGCACCACTGCCAACCAGAAGCGGCTGTTCTTCAACCTACGCAAGGTCAAGAGCCGGATCCAGGCCGTCGAGGACGGTGACCTGCGCCCCGACCAGGTGGCCGAGATTGCGACCAAGCTCAACGTCTCGGAAGAAGAGGTCATCTCCATGAACCGCCGGCTCTCCGGCGACGCTTCGCTCAACGCGCCGATCCGCGCCAGCGAGGGCGAATCCGGCCAGTGGCAGGATTGGCTGGTCGACGAGTCCGAGACCCAGGAAGACATGCTGGTCGAGCAGGATCAGCTGGAAACCCGCCGTGCCATGCTCAAGAGCGCGCTGGACGTGCTCAACGAGCGCGAAAAGCGCATCTTCGAGGCCCGCCGCCTGCGCGACGACCCGATCACGCTGGAGGACCTCTCCGGCGAATTCGACATCTCCCGCGAGCGCGTCCGCCAGATTGAGGTCCGCGCTTTCGAAAAGGTCCAGGACGCCGTCCAGAAAGCCGCCGCCGCCCGCGACAAGGCACTGGTGACCGTCGAGGAATAAGCGCTAGGCGCTGAACGCTACAGACCCCGGAAGCGGAGACGCTTTCGGGGTTTTTGTGTGCCTTCCTCTCACGTTCGTCATCCTCGGCCTCCGATCCGAGGATCCATGTGCAAACCGCCAGACGTTTTGGCTTGGCTTTGGATCCTCGGCTCGGAGGCCGAGGATGACGACGGAGGGATATGGCAGCAATACCTGTCTGCCGTCATGCCGGACCCCGATCCGGTATGACGGAGAGGAGAGACAACGCCCGCCAAACCTCACCCCACACCAAAACCCCGCGCGCGACCAGTTGTGTCGCCGTCGGCTTGAGGCATCTGCTGATCCGGCAGCAAACCGGACCTGCGGGGCGCGGGCGAAAGGCCCGTGGAGGAAGGAAGTGGGTGGATTGGCGCGTTTCCCCCGCGCCCCACCGGTGAGGGAACAGGCGCTTTCCGGGCGCCCGTGGGATCCTTTCCGTGCGATGGCAAACACAGTCCTGGGCGTTTTGTCCCGTTCGGCTGTACCGCCAGCCGAACCCGCCCTTGCCTGCCCGCTCCCGGCCTCAATACCGTCCAGCGTGATCAAGCCTTGTCAGGACCAGCGTCCTGGCGACGCCGCCGGTGCTGGCGCGGACCAGCAGGCTCCGGTTCCGGCAGGATGCCGGGGTTTCCTCATTCGCCGGACTTCCAGCTCGCAGGTACGGCCCCCGCAAACCGAAACTCACCGCCTTCCGCCAGCCAGGGCTCCGTTAACCCCGGCCATCCGTCGGCGGCGGAAGGAAGGGCAAGTGTGGCACGGGTGAAAAGAGTGGGGAAAAAAGTCGCAAAGTTATTTGGGTCAGGAGATTGCCCGACGTATCGGGATGCCGGTCGGGGCACGCTACAGCGTGGAGTGTCGCCGGGCACGAAGCGGTGGTTCAGGCCAATGCGCCCGTTTCCGGTTGCACAGCGCTTTGCGCCTGTTTCCGGGCGTTAAGCTGTTCCTGCAGGATCGCAACATTGCGCAGATTGGCCTTGAAACCGACGTCAAAGAGATCGCCGATCACCGGCACCAGGCCAATCACGTAATCGGCGGCGGAATTGGCGACCATGCGGGCAATATGCCGTTTGCCGATCCCCATCCTGTGACCCCGCCAGATGATCCAGGCGGAGGGCGCCGCCACCAGCGTGTCGCCGATGCCCGGGACCAGACCGATGAGCGTGTCCAGACCGAAACGGATCGACGTGCCCGGCAGGACAAACCGGCTGTCGAGCGTTCTGGCCAGCCGGTTCAGGTGATCGAGCTCGCGCTCGATTTCACTCAATGTTTTCTGCTCAAATGTGCGCGCGGTGTCAGACATGGGACACCAACTGTTTCGCCGCAGGTTTGTTCCGCTTGCCACGGCGCGGGCGGGAAAAAGTCACAATGCCGTCGCCCTTCCGCACCTGCCTGAGGTTACAGGACGAACATGAAGTGCGCCATTGATTGCGCTGTTACAGGAGACTGGAGGCGGTGGCGCCGCCTCCAGCCTAGCCTCCGGCCCGCGACCAGGCGTCAAGCGCCTGGTTGAACACCTCGGTGCCGCTGGCGCCTTTTTCGAGCGTGATCAGCGCCTGGCGGCCGTTGGAATAGACCAGTGGAATATCGATCCAGTTGCGCTGGCGCATCAGGTCGGTATTGGCTTTGCGGGCCTCGTCCAGATCATTCAGCGCCACCATGTAGAAATCCTGGGTGATCTTGGCCGGCACCGCGATCAGCGGTGAGCCCTGGTCGGCCTCGGTCTGCTTGAAGGCAATGCGCTGCAGCTGGTCGATCGAGCCGCCGTCGAAATCCGGCGGCAGGGCAAAGACGATCTCGACGATGTGGCTGGCGGGAAGCGACGGATCGGTGTTGCGCTTGATCGTGATCAGCGCCGCCAGGCCGGTATCGGGGTTGTTGATCTCGCCACGGATGACCTGCTCGTCCGGCCCCTCGGCGGGTTGCTCGCTGACCAGTGTCCAGACCACGGTGCCCGGCTTGACCTCGAGCGATTGCTGGCCAAGGCGCTCCTCGTAGAGGATCATCTTCTGCGCCACGCCAAGCGGCTCTGCGGCCGGCGCGGTAGCATCCTCGGACGGAACCGTCGCATCGCCAGTGGCGGCTTCTGCCGCAGCTTCGTCAGCCGGAGCGGCATCGGTCAGTTCCGCCACCGAGCGGCCTTCGACGGTGTCATCAACCTCGGGTCCCGGCGCCGGACCTGGATCGGTCTCGGTTCCATCCGGATTGAGCCGCTGGGTGAACTTGCCGCCGTCATCCGACGTCTCAGGATCGGCCAGTGCGGTTTCGACCGGCGCCGGCTCCTCGGCCGCCTCAGGCGCATCCGGCACGGATTCGGCTGCCGTGTCCGTTTCGGTCTCCGCTGCAGGTTCGATGTCTTCGCTCACCACCGGCGTGTCGACCGGCGAGGTGGAGAACATAGCCGTGAGCGTATCCTTGTAGCTCCAGCCGAGAATGGCCACCAGAGCGACAAAACCAGCAATGATGACAAGCGCCAGCAGGCCACCCCTGCCACCCTTCGACGGCGTCGCGCGCCGCATGGGCCTCGCTGCAGCCGGCTCGCGCGTTGCATTATCCAGTCCGAAAACCTTGTCATGTGCTTCACCGACCAGATCGCCGGGCTGGGACCCGGCTGCAGGCCTGTCCAGCACGTCGTCGAAGCTCGCGTCGGCGTGAACCGGCTCGTCCGGTCTCAGCGCAGTGTAGGGCTCCGGCTCGTCATGGCGCACCGGCTCCAAATAGGGCTCGGGTTCGGCAGGGAAAGCGGGCTCGACATAGGGCTCTGGTTCCAGGTCGGCCTCTGGCTCCAGATAGGGGTCCGGCTCTATCTCGGCCTCTGGCTCCTCGTGGGAAGCAGGGTCCTCGGGAAAATCCGTTTCAGGTTCCGCTGCATAGACCGGCTCTTCATCTACAAACGAACCCGGTTGCGGTTCCGGATCCGAAAAGACGGGCGGCTCGGACGCTGCCTGCGGCACCGGCGCGGGGGTGACGACGGGCCAGGGTTCCGGTTCCGGTTCTGGCTCAGGCTCGGGTGCCAGTTCTGGCTCTGGCTCTGGTTCAGGCTCGGGTTCCGGCTCTGGCTCGGCAAGCACCGGGCTCTTTTCCACCATCGATTCGAGCTCCGCCATCAGCGCGTCGGTCTCATCCTCGTCGGCCGGCAGGGCTTCGGCGTGCTCGAGTTCGACTTCGTCAATGGCGGCGCCGAGCTTGTTGAGCTGGCGTTCGATCACCTCGTCCGACGGCGGCGGATTGATCGCTTCGAGCTGTCGGCGAATGGCGGCGCGCGCCTTGTCATAGACCTTGCTCCGGTTTTCCGGAGTATTGTCAGGAAGGTTGTCGACCGCCTTCCGGATGACTGCTACAAAATCCGCCATGACTTACCCTGGTTTGGTCCCGTAAAGCGTTTCAAATCACGCGTTGGCGCTAACCTAGTCTTCAAACGGGTCAGTCACAAGTATGGTGTCATCCCGCTCCGGACTTGTGGACAACAGTGCAACCGGTGCGCCGATCAGTTCTTCGATCCGCCGCACATACTTGATTGCCTGTGCCGGCAGGTCAGCCCAACTCCGCGCGCCCACGGTTGTTCCCTTCCAGCCTTCAATGGTTTCGTAGATCGGGGTTACGCGGGCCTGCGCGCCCTGGCTGGCCGGCAGGTGGTCGATCCGCTGTCCGTCGAGATCGTAACCGACGCAGATCTTGAGTTCTTCCAGCCCGTCGAGCACGTCGAGCTTGGTCAGCGCGATGCCGGTGATGCCGTTGACGGCCACCGCCTGGCGCACCAGCGCCGCGTCGAACCAGCCGCAGCGGCGCTTGCGGCCTGTCACGGTGCCGAATTCATGTCCGCGCTCGCCCAGGAACTGGCCGGTCTCGTCGTTGAGCTCGGTCGGGAACGGCCCCTCGCCCACCCGCGTGGTGTAGGCCTTGGTGATGCCGAGCACATAGCTCAGCGATCCAGGGCCCATGCCCGAACCGGCGGCAGCCTGGCCGGAGATCGTGTTCGACGAGGTGACGAACGGATAGGTGCCGTGGTCGACATCGAGCAGCGTGCCCTGCGCGCCCTCGAACAGGATCCGCGCGCCGGCGCGGCGCTTCTTGTCCAGAAGCAGCCACACGGTCTCGCGGAACGGCAGGATGCGCTCGGCCACCGAAGTCAGCTCTTCGAGAATGGTCTCGACCGAAAATTCCGGCTGGCCCAGCCCGCGGCGCAGCGCGTTGTGGTGGGTCAGCAGACGGTCGACCTTGGCCGGCAGCGTGTCGAGATTGGCAAGATCCATCACCCGGATCGCCCGGCGGCCGACCTTGTCCTCGTAAGCCGGGCCGATGCCACGCCGGGTGGTGCCGATCTTGGTGCCGGAATTCGACGCCGCGTCTTCACGCAAGGCATCGAGCTCGCGGTGCAGCGATAGGATCAGCGTGGCGTTGTCGGCGATGCGAAGATTGTCGCCATTGACGACGACGCCCTGCTCGGCCAGCCGGTCGATCTCGCTGACCAGTGCATGCGGGTCGATGACCACGCCATTGCCGATGACGGCGAGCTTGCCCGGGCGCACGACACCCGAGGGCAGCAGCGACAGCTTGTAGCTGACACCATCGATGACCAGCGTGTGGCCGGCATTGTGACCGCCTTGGAAGCGCACGACGACGTCGGCGCGCTCCGACAGCCAGTCGACAATCTTGCCTTTTCCCTCGTCACCCCATTGCGACCCGACGACAACTACGTTGGCCATGACAACCCCTTGCAAAGTGGCCTCACCGATGAGGCCCGGAAAACAAAAACCCGCGCATGCATACAGACTTGACCGGGCAAAATCGACCCTAAGACGCCGCGATCCGGTGTTTTTACGTGACAATTTCACACCCGACCGGCAAAGGCCGCACGCGTGACCCGAACCCGGCCCGGATTTTGCGCCCAAACCCCCTGCCGCACGTGCCGATCGCCCTGTCAAACATGCCATACCACGCAGAAATTGCGTATGGCTGGACAAATTCCCTGTGTTAGGAAGGGTCACCGGACCCGGCCCAGACCGGCCAATCCCATGCGAATGCCCCGAAAGGCCTGCCGTGATCCTGCGCGCTTATCTGTTTCTGGCCATCACCGCCCTGTCCTGGGGCGGCAACGCCGTCGCCGGCAAGATGGCCGTCGGCCATATTTCGCCGATGCTGCTGACCTCGATTCGCTGGGGGCTGGCCTTTGCCATCCTGCTGACTTTCGCCCTGCCCCAGGTGCGCCGCGACATCAAGCTGATCCGCGCCAACCTGCCCCTGCTGATGGGATATGGCGCGGTCGGCTTCACCGCCTTCAACATCCTGCTCTATTCGGCGCTCGAATACACCACGGCAATCAATGTCGCCATCGAGCAGGCCGGCATGCCGATGGTGATCTTCCTCGCCAATTTCATCCTGTTCCGCATCAAGGTTACCCCGGCGCAGATCCTGGGCTTCCTGCTCACGCTGTCAGGCGTGGCGATCACGGCCTCGAGCGGCAGCCTCGCCCGGCTGATCGGGCTCGAGCTCAACCAGGGCGACGCGCTGATGCTGCTCGCCGTGGTCTGCTACGGCGGCTACACGGTGGCGCTGCGCTACAAGCCTCAGCTGCACTGGCAATCGATGATCACGGTGATGGCGGGGGCCGCCTTCCTCACCTCGCTGCCGTTTTCGGCCTTCGAGGTAGCGCGCGAAACCGTGATCTGGCCCGACACCACCGGCTGGCTGGTCGCAGCCTTCACCGCCGTGTTCCCCTCGCTCGTCGCCCAAGTGCTGTTCATCAAGGGCAACGAGATCATCGGCTCCAATCGCGCCGGCATCTTCATCAACCTGGTCCCGATCTTCGGCACGCTGCTCTCAGTGATGATCCTCGGCGAGATGCTGCATCTCTATCACGTCGTGGCGCTGGGCCTGGTGCTGGGCGGGATATGGCTATCGGAGCGGGGGAAGCGGTAGGGGTTATCGGAACCGCATCAGGCTTCATCCGGGGCACGCAGTCCCGCAGCTACACTGCGAATGACATCCGTCACCGGTGGAATCCGTGCAGGCATTTTCCGGCCGCGGCTGGAAATCAGCCACAGATCGTGGCTTCGGCTTTGTGGCAGAGCAACGACCTGCAACTTGTGCCGGTCGGGATAGGCATCGACGCCACTGCGCGGCAGCAACGTATAGCCTATGCCATCGGCGACCGGTGCCGGAATCTGGCTGATCTGATTGACGAAGGCGCGAACATGCAACCGGTCTGAACCTTTGAAGGTTTTTGGAAAGTTCAGCGAAAACAGCTCGTCCGCATAGGCGAAACCATCCGGATGGGCGACGAAGCCACGATTGTCGAGGTCCTCAAGCGATACGTCCCGGGCGTCCTCGCCGGCGGGAATCAGAAGGCAAAGCTCCTCCACTCCCAGCCGTGCAGCCTCGAGCCGCGGGTGATCCGGCCTGTGGCCCACCACTCCGAGATCGAAATGCCGGTCCAGAACGCCGGTGGTGATGCGCTCGCGCGGCGTGGCCTCCAGCCGAACGGTCAATGCAGGCGACGCCTGCATCAAACTCAGCAGTCTCGGATAGAGCAGCATGGCGAAACTGCCTGAACAGGCAATGCTGACCTCACCCACATCCGGGGCGTCATGCGCGATCGACTGAATGAGGCTCTTTTCCTCCCGCCGCCGCGACTGCCCCATTGCAAGCACCGCTTCACCGGCCGGGGTGAGGCTGAAGCTTTTTCCGTGTTTCGTGATCAGCGCGTGGCCGACCTGCTCCTCGAGTTTGCGCAAGTGCTGAGAGACCCCAGGCTGGGTCATGCCGAGCACTTCCGCAGTGCGGGTGAAATGTCCTGTTTCACAGAGCTCGACAAAGGTCTCAAGCCAGTTGGAGTTCAGCATCAATATTCCAATTTTTTATCATTTCGCCAATATATGATAATTTCAAGTTCTTGGAATACAAGTCTAAGACTCTCTCCATCCCATCGAACCAAGGAGAGCAGAATGCTACCGACCCCGCGAAGTTTCTCTCACATCGGATTGTCCGTTCCCGACCTCGACGCAGCCGTGAAATTCTACTCAGAAATCCTCGGCTTCTACATAATCATGACCCCGACAGAGGTCGTAGAAGACGACAGTGAAATCGGCCGGATGTGCACCGATGTCTTCGGCCCTGGCTGGAACAGGCTGCGCATTGCCCATATGGCGACCGCTGACCGGATCGGCATCGAGCTGTTTGAATTCGACGGCAATCATGCGCCTGCCGACAATCTCTCTTACCGCCAGCACGGCACGTTCCACTTTGCGATTCAGGACCCGAACCTGGAATCACTTCTGGAAAAGATCGTCGCAGCGGGCGGCAAACAGCGGATGCCGGTCCGGGAATACTTCCCCGACGACAAGCCCTACCGCATGGTCTATGTCGAAGACCCCTTCGGCATCGTCTTCGAGCTCTACAGCCACAGCTACGAGCTGACCTACTCCTCCGGCGCCTACGCCTGACAGGGCTTGTCAAAAATCTAGCTGTACGACAGGGCCCTCGCTTTCCAGACAAGCGGGGGGCTTTCTCAGGGCTGTGCGATCGCGCTTGTTCGCGAATACAGCTGTCAGCCTAGAGTGGTGGCATCTCGGGAAAAGGGGAAAGTGTCCAAACTCAGCAAGCAGCCTTGAATCCGCGGACAGGACCGTGAGGAAATCCGAGCGCAACTCATCGCAACTGCTCCAACCAGTCAAGAAAAACCGACAACCGGCGTAAACCCGATACACGGGTTAAATAGAGCGCCGTGATGTCCAGAGGAAGGATATCCAGCTCCCCTTTGAAAAGCTCGATCACCCGGCCCTCCGCGATATCCCGGTCAATCATGTAATCGGAAAACCGAGCGATCCCCATACCGCTCAGAACCAGATGCCGAACCGCTTCACCATTGGTTGCCACGACTGAGGCGCCAGGTTCGACGGAACGCTTCAGGCCTTTGAACCTCAATTCATTGATATGGGCGGGAGCCGAGAAGATCACCTGTTCAAGTGACACAAGGTCCTCCGGACTCTTTGGATGCCCGACACGGTCCAGATAGGATGGCGCGGCGACAAGCCGCCATTCCGCCTTGCCCAACCGCCGCTGCAGCAAGTCACTGTCAGGCAGAGTCCCGAAGCGGATCACCACGTCCGCTTGAGATTCCATGAGATCCACCACCCGGTCCGTCATATCGATAGTCAGATCAATCTCGGGGTAGCGCGCATGAAACTCCGCCAATCGCGGCGCAATCACGTGCAGCACGTAAGGCACCGGAGCATTGATCCGCAATGGCCCCCGCGGCGCTCGACTGCCCGTGGCGATATCAGCCAAAACTTCGGTCCGCTCCACGATGTCACGCGCAGCCTTGAGCAAGTCCCGCCCCTCTGGCGTCACCTCTATCCCGCGCGTAGAGCGCCGCAATATCGTTACCCCGAGTTGCCGCTCCAATCGGGTTACCGTCCGGCTCAAGGTTGAAGGAGCTGCACCGAGCCGGCGGGCTGCTTCGGCAAAGCCGTTGCTTTCAATCACAGCTATGAACGCTGCAAGGTCTGAAGTTTGCGGCAATTCGTGCGTCATACGCAAAAGCCCTTTCCAGTTCAGCTCATTCACGCAACGCATATCCGCTGCCATGTACGGGGTCCAGTCCATTCCCTACAGGAGACACCCATGCCCCTCGCACTTTGGGCGCTGACCATCAGCGCATTCGCCGTCGGAACGACAGAGTTCGTTATCGTCGGCCTGCTTCCCACCATCGCCGATAGCCTCGGCGTTTCGCTTCCCTCAGCAGGCCTGCTGGTCAGCCTTTATGCCTTGGGCGTCACCATCGGCGCGCCAGTCCTGACCGCTCTGACAGGGGGACTGCCACGAAAGACCCTGCTTCTGGGCCTTCTGTTGCTCTTTATCGTTGGCAACACCTTTGCCGCCTTTGCACCCGGTTATGGAAGCCTTATCGTGGCCCGCTTCATCACCGGTCTGGCCCATGGTGTCTTCTTTGCCATTGCGTCCACAATCGCAACCAGCCTGGTAACGCGGGAAAAGGAAAGTTCGGCAATCGCCATGGTCTTCATGGGCCTGACGGTTGCGCTGGTCACCGGCGTGCCGCTCGGCACCTGGGTCGGCCAGACTTTCGGGTGGCAATCTACATTTCTCGGTGTCGTCGCCCTTGGCCTTGTCGGCCTTGTGGCCAGCGCCATTCTGGTTCCTTCCAACCTGCCACAATCACCTCCCCCCAGCCTGCGCGCTCAGGCAGAGGTTCTGACCTCTCCGCGCTTGTTGCTGGTCTACTTGATCACGGCAGTTGGATATGGCGGCAATTTCGTTGCCTTTACCTTTCTTGCACCGATGCTGACAGGCGTAACAGGACTCTCGGCTGGTGCAGTCAGCCTCGTGATTTTGCTCTACGGCGCTTCAGTGGCTGCAGGCAACATTCTGGGTGGCAAGCTTTCCGACCGCGTTGGTCCCGTCCCGGCACTGACACTGATCTTTATCGGGCTCGCGTTAATGCTGACAGCGTTTGGCCTGGCACTCTCCTACCCTATTGCTGCGATCGCCGTCGTCGCACTTTGGGGCGGCTTTGCATTCGCCAATGTCCCGCCGCTACAGACCTATGTGGTGCAAATCGCTCGAGAAGTCAGTCCCGCAGCAGTTGACGTGGCCTCCGGCCTGAACATCGGCGCCTTCAATCTCGGTATCGCATTGGGGGCCTGGTCCGGCGGTTTGGTCGTCGAAAATCTCGGCCTCGCGGCCACGCCGTTTGTCGGTGCGGTGGCCGTCATTGCAGGCATAGGATTGACACGTCTGTCCGGCCGCCTCGGCGGCTCTGCAGGTCTCGTCGCCTCAGCCTAGTAATGGATGCTCAGCCGGCCGGAAGCATCGATACTTCTGTTATGCCACCCCAGAAACAAAACTGCCCCCGAAACTGAAAGCCAGTTTCGGGGGCAGAGGATTCAGTACAGCGGTCAAGCTCAGTCCACGTTGAACACCAGCGGCTTGGCCTGCTTGATGGCCTCGTGGGCGGTGAGTTTGTCGAGCACGTCCTGGCCGACCACGTCGTCGACATAGAGCAGCGCGATGGCGTCGCCGCTTTGCTTGTCGCGGCCGAGCTGGAAGTTGGCGATGTTGACGCCGGCGTCGCCGAGCGTCGAGCCCATGAAGCCGATCATGCCGGGCACGTCGGTGTTGGCGATGTAGATCATGTGCTGGCCGACATCGGCATCCATGTTGATGCCCTTGATCTGGATGAAGCGCGGCTTGCCATCCGAGAACACGGTGCCGGCAACCGAGCGGGTCTGGCGTTCGGTGGTCACGGTGAGCTTGATGTAGCCGTCATAGACGCCTGACTTGTCGCGCTTGACTTCCGACAGCACGACACCCTTTTCCTTGATCATGATCGGAGCCGAAACCATGTTGACGTCGGCGACCTGGTTGCGGATCAGCCCGGCGAGCAGCGCGGATGTCAGCGCCTTGGTGTTCATGCCGGCGGTGATACCGTCATAGAGGATCTCGATTTCCTTGATCGGGCTTTCGGTGACCTGGCCGGCAAAGGATCCGAGCACATCGGCCAGACGAATGAAGGGCTTGAGGATCGGCGCTTCTTCCGCGGTGATCGACGGCATGTTGATGGCGTTGGAGACCGCGCCCTTGACCAGGTAATCCGACATCTGCTCGGCCACCTGCAGCGCCACGTTTTCCTGCGCTTCCGTGGTCGAAGCGCCAAGATGCGGGGTGCAGACGACGTTGTCGAGGCCGAACAGCGGGCTTTCGGTGGCGGGCTCGACCTCGAACACGTCAAAGCCCGCGCCGGCGACATGGCCCGACTTGATCGCTTCGGCGAGCGCTGCCTCGTCGACCAGGCCGCCACGGGCGCAGTTGATGATGCGCACGCCCTTTTTGGTCTTGGCCAGCGCCTCGGCATTGAGGATGCCGCGGGTCTTGTCGGTCATCGGCACGTGAAGGGTGATGAAATCGGCGCGCGCCAAGAGCTCGTCGAGCTCGACCTTGGTCACGCCCATTTCCTCGGCCCGCTCCTTTGACAGGAACGGGTCATAGGCAACCACATGCATGCCGAGCCCGATCGCCTTCTTGCAGACGATGCCGCCGATATTGCCCGCACCGATGACGCCGAGCGTCTTGCCGGTGATCTCGACGCCCATGAATTTCGACTTCTCCCACTTGCCGGCCTGGGTCGACACGTCCGCTGCGGGCAGCTGGCGGGCGACGGCGAACATCAGCGCGATCGCGTGCTCGGCGGTGGTGATCGAGTTGCCAAAGGGCGTGTTCATGACGATGATGCCGCGGCGCGAGGCGGCCGGGATGTCGACATTGTCGACGCCGATGCCGGCGCGGCCGATCACCTTGAGATTGGTCGCCGCCGCGATCAGCTTTTCCGTCGCCTTGGTGGCCGAGCGGATCGCCAGGCCGTCATACTGGCCGATGATTTCGAGCAGCTTTTCCTTGTCCTTGCCGAGCTTCGGCATGAAATCGACGTCAACGCCGCGATCGCGAAAAATCTGGACGGCGGTTTCCGACAGGGCGTCGGATACGAGTACGCGAGGTGCCATGATGGCCTCCATTGCTATGATCGAATTATGGGAAGTGAGCATGCGGGCCGCACCGGATTGGTCCCGGTGCAGCCATCAGGCAAGTCTCAGGCAGCCTGGCTGAGCGCGGCCTTTTCCTGAGCAAAGGCCCAGGAGAGCCACGGCGTCAGGGCCTCGAGATCGGAGGTCTCGACGGTGGCGCCACACCAGATCCGAAGACCGGCAGGGGCATCGCGGTAGGCGCCGATATCGAGCGCCACGCCTTCCTTGTCGAGCCGCGAGACCAGCGCCTTGGCGAAAGCAGCCTGCGCGTCAGGCGCCAGAGCAGAGACTTCCGGATCGGTGATCACCAGGCAGACCGAGGTGTTCGAGCGGGTCTCGTCAAGCTTGGCGAGATTGCCGATCCAGTCATTCTCGGCAACGAAGCGATGCAGAACATCAGCATTGGCGTCGGCGCGGGCGATCAGGCCCTTGAGGCCGCCGACGCTTTGAGCCCAGTTGAGCGCATCGAGATAGTCCTCGACACAAAGCATCGACGGCGTGTTGATGGTCTCGCCCTTGAAGATGCCCTCGATCAGCTTGCCGCCCTTGGTCATGCGGAAGATCTTTGGCAGCGGCCAGGAAGGCACGTAGCTCTCGAGCCGCTCGACAGCGCGCGGGCTGAGGATCAGCACGCCGTGACCGCCCTCGCCGCCCAGCACCTTCTGCCAGGAGAAGGTGGTGACATCGAGCTTGGCGAAGTCGAGATCCTGCGCAAACGCCGCGGAGGTCGCATCGCAGATGGTCAGGCCCTTGCGGTCGGCCGGGATGAAATCGGCGTTCGGCACGCGCACGCCCGAAGTGGTGCCGTTCCAGGTGAAGACCACGTCGCGGTCAAAATCGATCTGGCCGAGATCCGGCAGTTCGCCATAGGGCGCGGTGATCTTGCGCACGTCATCGAGCTTGAGCTGCTTGACCACGTCGGTGACCCAGCCTTCGCCAAAGCTTTCCCAGGCCACCATGTCGGTGCCGCGGGCGCCGAGCATCGACCACATCGCCATTTCGACGGCGCCGGTGTCCGACGCCGGAACGATGCCGATGCGATAGTCGTCGGGCACGCCGAGAACTTCGCGGGTCAGCTCGATGGCCTGGCTGAGTTTGGATTTGCCGATCTTGGCCCGGTGCGAACGGCCAAGGGCCGCATCAGCGAGTGCTTCAGGCGTCCAACCGGGACGCTTGGCGCAGGGACCAGAAGAAAAACGGGGATTGTCCGGACGCAGGTCCGGCTTGGTGTCAGTCGTCATAATGGCTATCCTTCCAGATAGTGGCCCCTCGTTGGGGAGGGGTGGCCCACTAGCGGGATTAGACCCCGGACTTTTCGAAGTCAAGCCGCATTATGTGCTGCACAAAAGGAAAAGGGCGGAGATGATCCGCCCTGTTCCAGACTTGCGATGGTGCGCGAACTACCAGAGATCGTAGCGCAGGCCGACGCGGACCTCATGGACATTGATGCCCTTTCGTTGCGAGATGGTTGAGCCGTCAAACTGCGCGTATCGGGCGTTTGGAGCAGAGGTGAACTGGTAACCCATGTCGAGCGACAGGTTCTTGGTCAGCTGATAGCCAACACCGGCATTCAAGGCGTAGGCAATACTCCACTGATCATCTTCATAGCTCAAAAGGGCGACATCAGCTGGATCGGTGTAGGAAGCCTGCCCGCTACAGACAAATGTGTTTGTGGTCTGCGACACACCGGCCACGCCCGTCGTTACCTGCGATCCTTCACAACGTGCGTTCGCACTTGCGGTTTGCTTGGTATAGGCCACCCCTACCCCGCCGCCCACATAGGGTGTGAAACCGGCGATCGTGCCGAGATCAACATAGCCGTTCAGCATACCCAGATACATCGAATTCTTGATCGTGACCCCGCCGGCACAATTTACGCTGTCAGCGGAACTTGTCGTGTTGACGGGGACCACGGCGACGCCTGCAACATAGTTGGTGGTCGTGATCGTTCGCGTGCCGCCACAGCCACTGGTAAAGACACCGCTTTGGGCAAACGTCTTTTGCCCGAAGGTGCCGAGATTGAAATCCATCCGGAACAGGTCATTGAGATGATATCCGGCGCCTATGCTTGCCGTCATGTTCGAATAGTCGTTCTGGTTCGTCACCAGGCCAGTTGCCGCGAATGCTGGCAGGCCCTGAAGCGGATTTGAAGCGCCGACTACCGTGCTGCGATATTTGGTGTCGACCTGGTACCCCAGGTCACCGCGCAGATACCAGCCCGACCCGACTTCCACCGTCTTTGTGACCGGCAATTCGCTGCCATAGAGGATCTGATCCAAATCCGCAGCCTGAGTGGGCGCGACCAATCCGGTCAAAGCCGCAATGCAGGAGGTGACAGCAATTCGCATAGACATGACCGAGTTCCCTTCGATAGATCCGACCTGCCTTCGCCCGATGGCGCACGCAGACCGTGTGAAGGTCACTATGAACAGGGCTGGTTAAGTCACGGTTAATCATGTTCATTAACCGTGTTTTTTATCGCTTCATTTGGATTTTCACGAGCTTGGGCATCTCGCGCCAAACAAAAACCGCCCGGCTGCTGAGCCGGGCGGTCAAGATCTTGGTCAATGCTGTATAAGTGGCAAGGGTCTATTTGTAGACCACAGGCATGATCGGGGCAGGCTCGACATAGACTTCCTGTTCGGCGCAGCCACCGAAGCCGTAGCGAAGGCCGCCGCGCACTTCATGCGAGTTGATCGCCTTGTGGTAGCCCTGGTACCCGTTGCTGGTCAGGCTCTTGAACATGGCGCCGCCGGAGATATGACGATAGCGATAACCGACATCGGCCTTGACGTTGCAGGTTACATCCACCGACGCACCAGCCATCAGGGCGTAGGTAAAGCGCCAACCGGCCGCACCGCCATGGTTGAACGAAGGGTCGCACAGCGTCGGGTTGGCCGTCGAGCACGAGGTGTTGTTCAGATCATCCCACTTGACGCGGGTGCCACCAAGACCGCCACCGGCGTAGAAGGTGAAACGGCCCTTCTTGTAGAGATCGACATAGGCATTTGCCAGCAGGCTCAGACCCGAGACCGATGAGATGTCGGTAGAGGTACAGGCGGTTGCCACACCACAGCTGCCGATGGTCGAGCCGCGGAAGTTTGCCTTGGCGAAATAGTCCAGCGTTACGTCGGTCCGCAGCTTGGAATTGATCTGGTAACCGACACCACCGCCGACGCTGTAGGAGTTGCGCAGTGACGCTGTTGCAAAGGGTGCGTAAGTGCCCAGTCCACCCTGGAAGAAATCGGCGCCCTTCATCTTGTTCCAGGAATATCCGACATCACCGCGGAGATACCAGCCACCAGCGGCGGAGACCGTCTGGACCGGCGCTTCATACACGGGCGCTTCAACATAAGGGGCGGGCAGCACATCAGCAGCACTTGCTGCACCTGCACCGGCAAGCAGCATGGCCGTACCGGCCAGAAGTATCTTTCTCATGACAGACTCCATCGTCGAGACATGCGCTGTCGCCGGCTTTGGTGACAACACGATTGTTGGTTCGGGATGGATAATGAAGCAGAAAAGTTAAAGCGTACTTAACCACGTCTCTTTACCAAGACTCGAGAATCCGAGAGCAACTCAACAGCGAATACTGACGGAGCCAAAGAGTTTTGCGCACCAAAACAGGACAATAGAATGTTGCCCACGTTATCGGCGCAAGAATATAATGATACTGGCTAGCTACAGCCTCGATATCTGCAACAACCGGTTGCAGCTATTGCAGACCGCGAAGCCAGTAGTCAGGACACACATACCCTTGCGCCCTGGCAGGACTGCCCGGCTCGCAGCCCTGCACCGGGGCTGCGCGAAGTGATTGTGGAAATATCAGGCCGCGTTGCGGACGCCAGAAATCACGCTGATGAGCTGATCGACAACTGTCTCGATCGCCCCGCGGTCATCCCCCTCGGCCATCACCCTGATCAGGGGCTCAGTCCCGGACGGACGAATAACAAGACGTGCTGACGTGCCGAGAGTAGCCTCGGCATCGGCAATCGCAGCCTTGACCAGAGCGTCATTCAGCGGATTTCCACCGGAATGCCGGACATTCTTCAGGATCTGCGGCACGGGTTCAAAACGACGGCAGACCTCCGACACCGGCCGGCCCATTCGCTGCACACAGGCCATCACCTGAAGCGCTGCAACCAAGCCATCTCCTGTGGTGGAGAAATCCGACAACACAATGTGTCCTGATTGCTCGCCACCAACATTGAAGTCATGCTTGCGCATATGTTCGACCACATAGCGGTCGCCGACCTTGGTCCGCGTCAAAGACATCTTGTTGCCTTCAAGGAACCGCTCAAGCCCCAGATTGGACATCACGGTCGCCACGATGCCGTTACCGCGTAGCAACCCGTCGGCTGCCCAGGATTCCGCGATCAGGGCCATCAACTGGTCACCATCGATAACCGTGCCTGTTTCATCGACGATCAGCACCCGGTCTGCATCGCCATCCAGTGCAATGCCGATATCGGCGCGAACTTCATGAACTTTGCGGGCCAGCGCGACCGGGTGGGTCGAGCCGCAGTTGAGATTGATGTTGGTGCCATTCGGCTCCTCGCCAATGGCAATCACGTCGGCACCGAGCTCCCACAACGCCGCCGGCGCCACCTTGTAACCGGCACCATTGGCACAATCGATGACAACGCGCATGCCTGACAGGGTGATGTCCTTGGGCAGCGTCCGCTTGGCAAATTCGATGTAGCGGTCATGCACACCATCAACGCGCTTGGCCCGGCCGATAGAATCGGGGCGCGCCAGCTGCAGATGGATGTCCTCGTCCATCAGCTCCTCGATGCGATGCTCGAGATCATCGGAAAGCTTGAAGCCATCGGGGCCGAAGAGTTTGATGCCATTGTCCTGATAGGGGTTGTGCGACGCCGAAATCATCACGCCGATGTCAGCACGCAACGACCGCGTAAGCATCGCCACCGCCGGGGTCGGGATCGGACCAAGCAGAAACACATCGAGGCCTGCAGCGGTAAAGCCCGCCACCAGCGCGTTTTCGATCATGTAGCCCGAGAGCCGCGTATCCTTGCCGATCACGACCCTGTGCCGGTGATCACCACGGCGGAACAGGTTTCCCACTGCGATACCGACGCGCATCGCCAGATCCGGCGTCATCGGTGCCTTGTTGGCCTGCCCACGAATTCCATCCGTGCCGAAATATCGCCTGCTCATAAGCCCCCCACGCAATTCCACTCTTTTATTCTTGCTGACGATTGTTCCTACATTATCAGGCAAGAATACAATCAGATTTTGTTACTAACTGTTGCAATACACATAAAACAGCCGCCCTGGCGGCGGCTGTCCATTGTTTTGACCGGCATGGCTGATGCGGCCGATGCCTATTGTGGCTGCGGTTCCAGTCCGGCATCGGGCTCATCGCCCTTCTTGCCGGAACCACCCTTCTTTGCACCGGCCGTCGGAACGGCAGTACCACGGGTCGGAGGCGTGTCATCGCCAATGTCGCGTGCGGGCTTTTCGCCACGGATCAGGGCGTTGATCTCCTCGCCTGTCAGGGTCTCATATTCGAGAAGCCCTTCAGCTATGGCAATGAACGCCTTCTTTTTCTTGGTCAGGATCTCGCGGGCCTCGTCATAGGCCTGGTCGATCAACCGGCGGATTTCGCTGTCGATCTTCTGTGAGGTCGCTTCAGACACGTTCTTCTGCTGCGCCACCGAATGACCAAGGAACACTTCCTGCTGGTTCTCGCCATAGGCGACCTGTCCGAGTTCGTCGGAGAAGCCCCATTCTGTCACCATCGCGCGCGCCAGCTTGGTGGCCTGGACGATATCGGATGATGCACCGGAGGTGATGTTTTCCTTGCCGAAGGTCAGTTCCTCGGCAACGCGTCCACCCATCATGATCGCCAGCCGCGAGACCATCCACTTGTAGCTCATCGAATAGCGATCGGCTTCCGGCAGCTGCATGACCATGCCGAGCGCACGGCCACGCGGAATGATGGTCGCCTTGTGCACCGGGTCGGCCGCGGCCACATTGAGTGCGACGATGGCATGACCGGCTTCATGATAGGCGGTCAGCTTCTTTTCTTCCTGGGTCATGGCCGTCGAGCGACGTTCGGCACCCATCATCACCTTGTCCTTGGCATCCTCGAATTCGGCCATGGTGACGAGACGCTTGTTGCGCCGTGCCGCCAGAAGCGCACCTTCGTTGACGAGGTTCATCAGATCCGCACCGGAGAACCCGGGCGTGCCACGGGCCAGAACCTTGAGGTCGACATTCGGCGCCATCGGCACGTTGCGCACATGCACCTTGAGGATCTTCTCGCGGCCATTGACGTCGGGAAGCGGCACCACGACCTGGCGGTCGAACCGGCCCGGACGCATCAGCGCAGGGTCGAGCACGTCGGGACGGTTGGTGGCGGCAATCAGGATGATGCCTTCATTGGCTTCAAAACCGTCCATCTCGACCAGCAACTGGTTGAGCGTCTGTTCGCGCTCGTCATTGCCGCCGCCGAGACCGGCGCCGCGATGACGACCGACAGCATCGATTTCGTCGATGAAGATGATGCAGGGCGCATTTTTCTTCGCCTGTTCGAACATGTCGCGCACGCGGCTGGCGCCGACGCCGACGAACATCTCGACAAAGTCGGATCCGGAAATGGTGAAGAACGGCACATTGGCTTCGCCGGCAACGGCGCGGGCCGTCAGGGTCTTGCCGGTACCGGGAGGGCCCACGAGCAGCACGCCGCGCGGGATCTTGCCGCCCAGTCGCTGGAACTTCTGCGGATCGCGCAGGAACTCGACGATTTCTTCCAGATCCTGCTTGGCCTCATCGACACCGGCGACATCGGCAAAGGTGACCCGGCCGTGGGCTTCGGTCAGAAGCTTGGCCTTCGACTTGCCAAATCCCATGGCGCCACGCGAACCGCCCTGCATCTGGCGCATGAAGAAGATCCAGACGCCCAGGATGAGCAGGATCGGCAGCCAGGAGATCAGGTAGCCAACGAGCGTGTTGGAACTGTCGACTTCCGGCTTGGCGGTGATCGACACGTTGCGCTCGTTCAACCGCTCGATCAAACCTGCATCACCGGGTGAATAGGTCTGAAATCCGGTAGCTGAATCGGTGTAGTTGCCGGTAATCCGCTCGCCAACGATGGTCACATCGCGCACGCGGCCCGCATCGATATCCTGGAGAAACTGGGAATAGGCGATGTCACGGCCAGCAGTCCGTTCCGTCGGACTTTGAAACATGTTGAACAGTGCGATCAACAGGAGCGCGATGATTGCCCACAGGGCAAAATTGCGGAAGTTGGGATTCATACTCTTCCTCGGGGATCAGGGCCTGCAGCCACCGGCGCATAACCGTATTTCGAAAACTCAATCTCTAACATAGGAGCCCTAAGGGGCGTTGCCAAGGCTCAGACCGGCGTTTGTCGTTGCACTTTGATCGCAGTTAACGCCGCAATACCGTGAGTTTCGCCCAACGGGCACCGCGGTAGCGCCCTGCCTCGCGCCAAACGTGCCAGCGCCTGGGCCAGAGGCAGTTGGTCAACAGGTAAAATTCGTGAACTGCGACCCAACAAAGGTTGGCAGGTGAACCCGCCGATTACGCCGTCATCCCCATGGAACTGGGTGGAGTATTTGCGCTGATTACGGGTAAAACAAGGCAGGACACCTGCGCTCGCTCCGGAAACATAAAGCGGTGATGCCTTGGACCGGTTGCAGATTTCGAACCGCTTGTCCCAGACGCCGCAATCCCCGGGAGGCAGCATCAGCCTTGCGACATCCCGGCGCTCCCGCTCAACTGTGAGAAACGCTCCCTGGCGGCGAACCAGCGTTCTCCCCAGGCTCATGACAGAACCGCTTGCCGCGCGGCAGGTCGACGCCAGGAAGCTCGCAAGCGTCGCTTTGCCGCGCCTGTCGAGCGGACGCGCTGCTCCGCCTTGCCAGTCGATCAGGGCTTCCAGTGCTGCTGTCACCACGTCCATGCGAGCGGTGGCTTCGAATCGCATCCGCACCGGACCATCGCCCTCGACGCGGCACGCCGCATCGAGCAGTTCTGCTGCGTCGCTGGCAAGCTGAAATCTCCGCATGGTGATCTGTGCCGGATCCGGGCCCGGCTGTTGCGGGGTGTGGTGCTCGAGTTGCGCGCGAACCCGAACCCGCTCGAAACGCGTGTCTTTGTTGGAAGGGTCCTCGATCCAGCCTGCGACACCGCGGCTGCGAAGAAAATTCCGGATGCTCTCGCGGGTGAGCCCCAACAAGGGGCGCAGTACCCACAGGCGTTCCTCAAACAGCGTGGCGGTGGGAATGCCTGCAAGCCCAGGCGCATCATCGGAGGCACTGCGCGCCCGGCGCATCGCCAATGTCTCGTGCTGATCGTTGCGCGTATGTGCGGTTACCACCGCAGCCAGCCCCAGCCCGGCAGATGCCTGCACCAGCAGCCGGTAGCGGGCCGCACGCGCGGCTGCCTGCAGGCCTGTCACCGGCTGGCCGCTTTGCCACGTGAGCGTCTCGTGCCGTATTCCAAGCCGCCTGCATTGCGCCTTGACCCACCGCGCCTCGTCGGCGGCTGCCGGACGCAGCCCGTGATCGACTGTAAGCGCAACCAGTTTGTGCGGCGGCACCACGGCGGCAAGCCCATAGAGCAAGCCAAGCGAATCCGAACCGCCGGAGACCGCGATACCGAGTGGACGGTGGTCAGACAGATTTGAATAAAAATCAGTGAGGCATTCAAGAAGGTGCTGCGGCTCTTGCGTCAAAGCGCCGGAAACATCGAGCTTCACGGGGCGCAGCAATCAATCAGCAGCTTGTGCGCTGCTGTTCTTCGCTGACCTTGGCGCGGACTGCAGCCGAGGCGCCGGGGTAACGGATCAGGACTTCGCGCAAGGTTGCGCAGGCTGTTTCACGGTTGTCGAGCTTGGCCAGCGACATGCCGAGTTTGAGCAACGTGTCAGCGCCCTTGTCGGCCTGGGGATATTGCTTGTGCGCATCGAGAAAGGTCTTGGCCGATTCCTGGTATCGGCCTTGCGAATATTGAGCTTCGCCGAGCCAGAACATCGCGTCCGAGGCGCGCGGATCTTCCGGGTTGTTGGCGACGTAATCCTGAAACACCTGCTCGGCCAGGGCATAGTCGCCCGCCAGCATGTGGTTGTAGCCGACCTGGTACAGATCGTCCGGCGAGGACAGGGCAGCAATGTCGCTGCTGCCATCCATCGGCTCGATGATGCCGCCGATGAGATCACCCTTGTCATCAAACCTGATCGTGCCGAGGTCGGTTTCGGGCGCCCCCGTCCCCTGCCCGGCCTGGTTGGTCGATGCCGTGGTGGACTGCTCGATTCCCGGCTGGGTGACCGACGAACCGGCATCGCCACGCTGGTTGCCGGTTTTCTCAAGCTCCTGGAAGCGGAACTCGTTGTCCTGCTGCATCTGGCGCATCTGCTCCTGCATCTGCAGCAGCTGGAAACCAAGCTCCTCGATGCGGCCATTGAGCCCGCGGACCTGCTCCTCGAGCTGCCCGATGCGGAACACCGGATCTCCGGTCTGCGCCAGGATCACCGGTGCGCGATCAGTCTGAGCGGTTTCAATGCTCGCAGGCGGCACCAGCGAACCCTGCGAAAAACCGGAAAGCAACGGCGCCGCACCGGCAGGAATTGCAAGCATGCTGATCGCCGCCGCAGCGAATAGTCTGGAAATGGATTTCATCGGCCTGACCTCATTACACGGGCACCTGCCCTGACATCTGGAATAACGCATGGCGGGACATCAAATCAACGCACAAACCGGCCAAACTATGGTGAAACGGACCTGCCATAAAAAAGATGGCGGCCCGAAGACCGCCATCCATCGTTTCAAAATCGCATTTGCCGTTAGCTGCCTGCGCCGCCCAGCACTGTGACCGCACGCCGGTTCTGCGACCAGCAGGAGATGTCGTCACAGACCGCGACCGGACGCTCCTTGCCGAAGGAAATGGTGCGGATACGGTTGGCCGCCACGCCGCGGGTGGCGAGATACTGCCGGGTTGCCGCCGCGCGGCGGGCACCCAGTGCAAGGTTGTATTCGCGCGTGCCGCGTTCGTCGGCATGGCCTTCGACGGTGATCTGATAGTTCGGATACTGGTTGAGCCACTGCGCCTGACGGTCAAGCGTTGCGGCCGCGTCGGCCCGCACAACCGACGAATCCGTGTCGAAGAAGATCCGGTCGCCAACATTGACGGTGAAGTCCTGCTGCGTGCCAGGCGCTGCATTGCCGGCGAGGCCCAGATCCGCGGCATTGTTGGGAAGGTTGTTTTTCTTCGAGGCGCAGCCTGTCAGCACGAGCGCTGTGAAAAGCGCGATCATAGCCGGGTTGCGGGCAAATTCTTGCATGCGGCGCATGGCCGGACTCCTTGGGATTGTTTGGTTGACCATTTGTAACCGGTCGCGGTTAATCGGCATTGAAGAAAGACGGTTAATTTTCGCGGTATTTTTCAATTCTTGGCCGCGTTTGGACGCAGAATGCGGCGCAAACACGGCAGAATTCTGCCTTTTTGACGTTGTGCCGCTATTCCAGCAGCGGTGACCATGCCGGGTCGGAGGCATAGCCAGGGGTTGCAACCAGCTGCTCGTTATAACCCGTGAGATCGATCGAATAGATCTGCGGGCCACCTGAACCGGCAGGCTGCCGGAAGAACATCAGCACCCGGCCATTGGGCGCCCAGGTCGGTCCCTCGTTGTGAAACCCGGTGGTGAGAATGCGCTCGCCCGACCCGTCGGTCTTCATCACCCCGATCGAGAACTTGCCGCCCGACTGCTTGGTAAACGCGATCAGGTCGCCGCGCGGAGACCAGACCGGGGTCGAGTAGGAACCGTCCCCGAACGAGACACGGCGCTGGTTCGAGCCATCCGCACCCATGATGTAAAGCTGCTGACGTCCACCCCGGTCGCTTTCAAAAACGATCTGGCTGCCATCGGGCGAGTAGGAGGGCGACGTGTCGATGGCGGCGGTGTTGGTCAGCCTGGTGGTCTGACGCGAGCGCAGGTCCATGGTGTAGATATTGGCGTTGCCATCCTGCTGAAGGCTCATGATCACCTTCTGCCCGTCTGGCGAGAACCGAGGCGAGAAGGTCATGCCTGGAAAGTTGCCCACCAGTTCGCGCTGGCCGGTTTCAAGCTGCAGCAGGTAGACCCGCGGCTGGCCGCCCTCGAACGACATGTAGGTGATTTCCTGGCGGCTGGGCGAAAACCGCGGCGTCAGCACGATGTCGTTGGCATTGGTCAGCATCCGCAGGTTGGCGCCGTCCTGGTCCATGATCGCCAGCTGCTTCTTGCGGTCGGTCTTGGGTCCGCTTTCGGACACAAACACAACACGGCTGTCAAAATAGCCCTTCTCGCCGGTCAGCCGCTCATAGATCGAATCGGCGATGATATGAGCAACCCGGCGCCAATTTTCGGGCCGGGTGAAGAACTGCTCGCCCGACAACTGCTGATTGGCGAACGTGTCCCAGAGCCGGAATTCCGCCCGCAGCCGGCCATCAGCTTCACGCGCCAGCCGACCTGTCACCAGCGCCTGGGCATTGATCACCCGCCAGTCCTGGAACCGCGGGGCGGCATCCGGATTTGAGATCTTCTCGATGAACGCAGCCTTGTCGATCGGCGCGAACAGGCCCGACCGCTTGAGGTCGGCAGCAACCACCGCGGCGATCTGCGCACCCAGCTCATCATTGGAGATGAAATCGGTAATGGCGATCGGCAACGGCTCGACATTGGCGCGGTTGATGTCGATCTCGACCACGGCGCGCGCCGGCGTCGATGCCAGCAGCACAAGTGCACCAAGCAATGCCAGTGGCAGGAAAAGAGTGTGTTTGATCATTTTCATCATGCAGCCTTTCAGCGCTTAGAACATCTGGCTCGGATCGAAATTGACGATCACATCCGACCATGAATCATATTTCTCTTTCGGCAACTGGTAGGGCTGCGCCCTCAGCACAGCACGCCGGGCGCTGCCTGACAACGTGCTGCGCGTCCCCGCCGAGCCACCTGAAGCCGTCACATCCGGCTCGCCAATGATATTGCCGGCAGGATCGAGGCGCATCTTGACTGTCACCCGCACGTCTCCGCCATCGGCCATGCCCGGAATGATGTTCCAGTATTTCTGGATCTGGCCGCGCAAGGCATCCATCTCGCTCTGGCTGAGCGTGTTGCCGCGGGTGGTCCGGGCGCCACCCAGCGAGGCGGTTTCCGTCGTCCGCCTGGCGCCGCCGCCGGCAGCATCCTGCTTGTTCAGCAGTGCAGCAACCTGGTCGGCGTTGAAATCGCTCTCCTTGGTGGAAGGTTTTTCCTCGGCTTCGGGCTTGGCCACGGTCTTTTGCGGTTCCGGCCGTGTCTGCGGCACCGGGCCGGCACTCGGCAGGGATGCAAACTGCGGTTCGGCGGGCGCAGCCTCGGTGATGGCTTCGGCCACCGGATCGGGCGTCGGCTCTGCCGGCAGTGCGGCAACTTCGACCGGGGCTGGCTTCGGCTCTGCCGGTTTCTCCGCGGCCGGCTTGGGCGCAGGTTCCGGCTCTGGCTTCGGCTCTGGGACCTTGACCGGTTCCGGCTTCGGTGTTTCCGGCACAGGTTCAGGCTTGGGCGCAGGTTTTTCTTCCGGCTTTGGCGGCGCCTCGGACACCACTTCCTTCGGGCTCGGCGTCGCCGCCTGACTGGTTGTCAGGTCGACCGAATTGTCACCGGCATTCTGCGCGTCGGGCACGGGCTCCGGGCGCGAGGTGGGCGTCGGCGCGGCTTTCTCGGAGATTGGCGCAGTTTTCTCGCCCTGCTGGATCTGGGTGATCTCCTCGACCGGCACGATGCTGACCGGGAAGGATTCCACATCCTCGACTTCAAGCGTACGCGGCGCAGTGAAGGACGACAGCGCGACCCCCAGCACCAGCGCATGCAAAACCGTTGATGTCGCCAGACTTCCCTTCATCAGCGCGCCGTCAACTATCCTGTTCCTGAAGCGTCACCAGGCCGAGATTCTTGAACCCGGCCGCAGAAATACGCGCCATCACCTTCATGACCGTGCCGTAATCAGCATTGGTGTCACCACGCACATAGATCCGTTCATTGTAGCCGGTGGTCGAAATCGCCTCGAGCTTGGCCACCACTTCCTCAACCGCGATCTCCGTTTCCTGCAGGAACACCTGCCCGGTCGAATTTACCGAAACCGTGATCGGCTGGGTCTCGGAATTGAGCGCCTTGGCCTCGGTTTCCGGCAGATCGATCGGCACGCCGACCGTCAATAGCGGGGCCGCGACCATGAAGATGATCAGCAGCACCAGCATCACGTCAACGAAGGGAGTGACGTTGATTTCGCTCAGCAGCTGCTTGCGGCCACCGCGCCGTCCCCGGCGCGAGCCGCCGCCTCGGCCACCCTGTACGGTCATGCCCATACCGGCCCCCTATTCCGCGGCCTGACGAGCATTGGAGCGCTCGTCGATCTGGCGCGACAGGATACCGGAGAACTCGTCGGCAAAGCCTTCCATCCGGGCCGACAGCTTGCCTGCATCAGACGAAAACTTGTTGTAGGCGATAACTGCAGGAATGGCGGCAAGCAGACCGATCGCGGTGGCGAGCAGCGCTTCGGCAATACCCGGCGCCACCACGGCCAGATTGGTCGATTTCGACCCAGCGATTGCCTGGAACGAGGTCATGATGCCGACCACGGTCCCGAACAGACCGATAAACGGCGCCGCCGAGCCGATGGTCGCCAGCGAGCTCAACCGTGCTTCCAGCCCGTCGGCTTCGCGCGCCAGGCTCACATCCATGGCCTTGTCGATGCGCATCTGCAGGCCGATCGGCGACTTGGCGCCGCGCTCGAAGGATTTTTTCCATTCCCGCATCGCCGAGACAAAGATCGCGCTCATGCCGGATGTCTTCTTGTCCGACAGGGTCCGGTACAATTCCTCAAGCGACTGTCCGGACCAGAACACCTGCTCGAACTGGTCGAGCTGGCGCCGGAACTTGCCGAACGAGATCCATTTGTCGGCGACGATGGCCCAGGTCCAGATCGATGCGCCGATCAGGCCAAGCATCACGATCTTGACGACAAAACCTGCCTCCATGAAGAGTGACCACAGTGTCACGTCGCTGGTTGCTGCAAGTCCAACCTGTTCCATTCAATAAACCCTCGAATCCAAACGCCCGGCTTTATTACCGGGCGGCCAAGACGTCACTTTTGCCGGGAGACCAGAAGTGCGCGATTGCCGCCTTTTCACTTGCTAAGTCTTCTCACGGTCAATTTTGGTCAAAGGATGGCGCAAACACCCGCACAATCCTAATGGTTTCGGTAATAATTCATTATGGTTAAGGCTTGGTTAGGATTCCTGGCCACTTCCCCTTGGGCTGCGGGCCCGCGCCGCTGTTCAGTCCGGATGGGTGAGAATGATCGGCCCGTTGCGGCTGGCCACCACTGTATGTTCGAACTGCACCGTCAGCGCGCGCGGGTGCGAGTAAAGGGTCCAGGTTCCGTCATCCGCGTCATCGGCGAAAGTTGCGCCGAACGACAAGAACGGCTCGATCGTGAACACCTGCCCGTCCTGCATCAGCCGTTTCTCGCGGCGGTCCGGCCAGGTCGCGATCTCCTCGGGCTCGTCGTGCAGTGACAACCCGACCCCGTGACTGGCAAGGTTGCGGATCAGCGTATAGCCGTTCTTCTTGGCGAACTTGCCCACAGACTCCCCGATGGCCGCAAAGGGGGCACCGCTTTTGACCTGCGTCAGACCTGCCGTCAGCGCCCGTTTGCCGTCACGCAGCAAGCGCGTGGTCTTCTGCGCCACCGGCGCAAGCCCGAAGGACGCACCGGTATCTCCGAAGTAACCATCCTTGAGCGCCGACACATCGATGTTGATCAGATCACCGGCTGCGATGACCCGGTCACCCGGAACGCCATGGGCGACTTCCTCGTTGATCGAGATGCAGGTGGCTCCGGGGAACTCGTAGCAGAATTCCGGCGCCGACTGCGCCCCGTGAGCCTCCAGATGCCGCCGCCCGATCCCGTCGAGTTCGCGGGTTGTCATGCCCGGTTCCATCGCCTTGGCCATGACCTGTATGGTGTTGGCGCAGATCTTCCCGATGTGCTTGAGCTTCTCGAGGTCTTCGTCCGATGAGATCACCAAGGCGACCGTCCTTTCCTTCAATGTCAGGCAGCGCCACCTGTAAACCGCGCAAGCAGGGCATCGGGCAATCGTCGCGCCCGGCCCAGACCGTTGACCACAGCCACGGTCACCGCGGCAGCGGCCAGCACGTCGTCCCCGCGAAAAATGGTCTGCTCCAGCATCATCCGGGCGCCGCGCACTTCGCCGGGCTTGGTGATGATGGTCAGCACATCGTCCATTCGCGCCGGAGACTTGAAATCGATCTCCATCCGCCGCACCACGAAGGCGACCGCATCGGCAGGATCGCTTTGGCCATGCAGCGCGCCTTGCGACACGCCCAGCAGACGGATGTAATCCGTCCGGCCGCGCTCGAAAAAATGCAGGTAGCGGGCATGGTAGACGAAACCGGAGAAATCCGTGTCCTCGTAATAGACCCGCTGGTTCAGCACATGCCCGCCGTCCCGTAGCTGCCCTGAGAGGGAATTCTCCATGCTTCTCCACCTGCCTGAAATTCCGCCTCATTTATCCACAGCATCAATGTGGTATTTGAGACAATCGTGTTTCTGTCATAAAACCGATCTATCAGGATTAAAACCATGCAGGCACAGGAGAATCACGGATGAAGATTGCAATCATGGGCGGCGACGGCTTCGTCGGCTGGCCAACATCACTGCATCTGTCCAATGCCGGGCATGAAATTCACATCATCGACAACCTGTCGCGGCGCTGGATCGATACCGAACTCGGGGTACAGTCGCTGACCCCGATGGATTCGATCCAGGAGCGCACCCGCATCTGGCATGCCGAGACCGGCCGCAAGATCCATTTTCATTTGATCGACATGGCGCGGGACTACGACGTGCTGAAGAACTGGCTGGCCGAAGAGCGCCCCGACGCGATCGTCCATTTCGCCGAGCAGCGCGCCGCGCCCTATTCGATGAAGACCGACCGGCACAAGAACTACACCGTCAACAACAACGTCAACGCCACCCACAATCTGCTCAACGCCATGGTGGAGCTGGGGCTCGACGCACATCTGGTGCATCTGGGCACCATGGGCGTCTATGGCTATTCGACGGTCGGCGCCGCCATCCCCGAGGGTTATCTGCCGGTCGGCATCGAGACCATGGATGGCGAAACGGCGCAGCAGGACATTCTCTATCCGGCCAATCCCGGCTCGATCTACCACATGACCAAGTGCCTTGATCAGCTGATCTTCCAGTTCTACGCCAAGAACGACAATCTGCGCATCACCGACCTGCACCAGGGCATCGTCTGGGGTACTCACACCGACCAGACCCGCCGGCACGAGCAGCTGGTCAACCGCTTCGATTACGACGGCGACTACGGCACCGTTCTCAACCGCTTTCTGATCCAGGCCGCGATCGGCTATCCGCTGACCGTCCACGGCACCGGCGGCCAGACCCGCGCCTTCATCCACATCCAGGATTCGGTCCGCTGCATCGAGATCGCACTTGAGAACCCGCCGGCCCGCGGCGACAAGGTCGAGATCTTCAACCAGATGACCGAGACCCACCGGGTGCGCGATCTGGCCAGGATGATCTCCACGATGACCGGCGCCGATATCGCCTGGCTGCCGAATCCGCGCAAGGAAGCAGCCGAGAATGATCTCGTTGTCCGCAACGAGAAGTTCCTCGGGCTCGGCCTTGAGCCAACCACACTGAAGGAAGGCCTGCTCGGCGAAGTCGTCGACGTGGCGAAGAAATATTCCTACCGCGTCGATCGTTCGCGCGTACCCGCAGTATCGGCCTGGACCAAGGACATCGCCACCTCGATCAACCGCGACCCGGAAGGCAAGGCGCTCAAATCCGTGTCATGAGCACAGCGAGCTCTCTGCCCTCGGGCCTCATTGCCAGCAAACCGGCAGCCAGCCATCGCGCCTATGTCACGCTTGTCACCAATGCGGACTACGCCATGGGCGCGACGGCGTTGGCCCGGTCGATCCTGCTCAGTGGCACACAGGCCGAGATCGCGGTGCTGCATACCGGCGGTGTTGACGCTGGGGCGCTCAAACCGCTGTCGGATCTCGGCTGCCGGTTGATCGAGACCGAACTGCTCGACACATCCGACGCATTCAACGAGCGCCATGCCCGTGGCAAGCTGCACGCCAATGCGCCCTTCACCAAGGGCCGCAAGCCGGCCTTTCACTCGCCGCTCGATAACTTCTGCAAGCTCCGTCTCTGGCAGCTGACAGACTACGAGTCTTGTGTTTTCATCGACGCTGACGCGCTGGTGCTGCGCAACATCGACAAGCTGTTCGACTATCCCGAATTCTGCGCAGCGCCCAATGTCTATGAGACGCTGAAGGATTTTCACCGGCTCAATTCCGGCGTCTTCACCGCCCGGCCCTCGGCGGAAACATTCGCCGCCATGCTCAAGGTACTGGACCAGCCCGACGCTTTCTGGCGGCGCACCGACCAGACATTTCTGGAAACCTACTTCCCCGACTGGCACGGCCTGCCGGTCTTCATGAACATGCTGCAATATGTCTGGTTCAACCTGCCCGACCTGTGGGACTGGAAGCAGATCGGCGTGTTGCACTACCAGTATGAAAAGCCCTGGGAAGAAGGTCACCCGCGGGCTGCAGAACTTAAACCCCTGATCGACCTGTGGCATGCCTACCTCGAAGGGACATCGATTCCGGCGATTTCATCGCTGCCCAACCCATCGGGATCACACGCGGAATGAAAGCCCTGGTCACCGGCGGCACCGGCCTGGTCGGGCGCTACATCGTCGAGACGCTGATCGAAGCAGGTTATGAGGTGGTTGGCTCCGGACGGACGAAACCGGCAGAGGGCCTGTTCTCCCAGCCTGTCGAATTCCGACCCGCGCAGCTTGATCCCAACTGGAAACCGGGCGCGCTGTTTGCCGGCATCGACGTCTGCATTCATGCCGCCTTCGAGCACTTGCCCGGACGCTATCGTGGCGGCGAAGGCGATGATCCCGACGGCTTCCGGCGCTCCAATCTCGAAGGCACAGTCTCGCTTTTCAATGCGGCAAGAAGGACCGGGATCCGTCACGTGGTCTTTCTGTCGAGCCGCGCGGTCTATGACAGTGTCCCGCCCGGCACGCCCCTGACAGAAGATCTCACATTGCAGCCAACCTCGCTCTACGGCGAAATCAAGCTTGCCGGCGAACAGGCCCTGGCAGCAATGAACGCACCGGAATTCATCACATCAAGCCTGCGTCTGACCGGGGTCTATGGCGACCTCCGCCCCAACAAGTGGGACACGCTGTTTGCCGACTATCTGTCGGGCCGCCCGGTACCGGTGCGCGCAGGCTCCGAAGTCCATGGCCGCGATGTCGGCCAGGCCGTGCGGCTGATGCTGGAAACCGAGCCGGACCATATCGGTGGCCAGGCATTCAATGTGTCTGATCTGGTTGCCGATACGCGCGACCTGCTTGAAGCGTTGCATTTGAACAATCCAGGCTCTCCGCCACTCCCGCTTGCGGCAGACAAGTCTGGTGTGGCCGAAATGGATACGAGCAAGATCAGGCGGCTTGGCTGGATGCCGGGAGGCTGGCCATTGCTGAGAAAAACCACAGCAGCACTCAGCCCGACTCAATGAGCACGATTTCCGGCCAGGCGCCGACCCGTACCGGAAGTATTGAACAACCCAGGCCCTTGGACACGATCATCTCGCGATTGTCCTCACGGTAGTGGCCGAGTGGGTAGCGTCGCGACCCCGCCGACGCCGCTGCCGGCCGCCAACCGAGTATGTTGACCTGGCCGCCATGCGTGTGACCACACAGCGTGAGGCTTACCCGGTCCGGCACGCGGGGGAAAATATCCGGTTCATGCGCCATGAGTAGAACAGGGGCGTCGTCAGACACCTGCGCCAGCGTCCCGTGCAGATCATCGATGCCGACAACAGACGATCGTCCATAGCCCGACCCCGGCAGCAACGCCAGCTGATCGCCAAGACCTGCAATCCAGAACGGTCGTCCATCCTTCTCGAGCCGAACCGACTCGTTGACATAAGTCGCAATTCCCGCGTTTCGCAGCGCACCGGCCGCGATGTTTTCCGATCGAGGTCCTCCCAATAGTCGTGATTGCCGAGAATGGCATGGACACCGAGGGGTGCCTGTAAAGATGCCAGCGCCTGAGACCAGTCTGCGGAATTGACATAATCACTCACCAGCCGCGTTCCCGCCGCATAGTCACCCAGCAGGAGGACAATGTCTGCATCGAGAGAATTGGCCTTCGCACAAATCGACTTGATGCGTGACAGGTTCATCCACGGCTCGCAGGCGTGGAAGTCGGCAAGTGCGCAGATCCGGAGTTTCAACCCGTCTGTCCAGCCGGGCGGCTTGAGCGCGTACCGCGTCACGCGAGGTCTGGCGAGCACTTCAACAAACGGATAGGCAGCGAGACCGGCCAGACCGACTGCTCCGACGAGCATTGTCTTGAGAAAGGTCCGGCGCGTGAGCATTCAGTCTTCTTCAAACAGGCTGGCCTGTGTCGCGGCAAGATCCTTGGGCGGATTGAGACCCATGTGGTCCCAGGCGCGCGCGGTCAGCACCCGGCCGCGCGGCGTGCGCTGCAGGAAGCCCTGCTGGATCAGATAGGGTTCTATGATGTCCTCGATGGCATCGCGCGGCTCAGACAGGCCGGCGGCGATGGTCTCGATCCCCACCGGTCCGCCACCGAAATTGCGCACGATCATGTCGAGATAGCGCCGGTCGAGCTGATCGAGCCCGATGCTGTCAACCGACAGGCGGGTCAACGCCTCATCAGCGATCTGCCGGGTCACCGCCTCGGCCTTGGCCACCTCCGCGAAATCCCGCACACGCCGGAGCAGGCGGCCGGCGATGCGCGGCGTACCCCGGGCACGGCGGGCAATTTCGAGCGCGCCGTCATCGGTCATGCCGAGCCCCATGATCCGCGCCCCGCGGCGCACGATCAGTTCAAGCTCTTCAACGGTGTAGAACTGCAGCCGCACCGGAATGCCGAAGCGGTCCCTCAGCGGCGTGGTCAGCAGGCCGAGCCGGGTCGTTGCAGCCACCAGCGTGAACCGCGACAGATCGATCTTGACCGAGCGGGCAGCGGGGCCCTCGCCGATGATCAGATCGAGCTGAAAATCCTCCATCGCCGGATAGAGGATTTCCTCCACCGCCGGGTTGAGCCGGTGGATCTCGTCGATGAACAAGACATCCCGGTCTTCGAGATTGGTCAGCAGGGCGGCCAGATCACCGGCCTTGGCGATCACCGGGCCGGAGGTCGAGCGGAAATTGACGCCCAGTTCCTTGGCCATGATCTGCGCCAGCGTCGTTTTGCCAAGGCCGGGAGGCCCGACAAACAGCACATGGTCGAGCGCCTCGGCCCGGCCCTTGGCCGCCTCGATGAAGACTTTGAGATTGGCGCGCGCTTCCGCCTGGCCGGTGAAATCATCCAGCGTCTGCGGCCGCAACGTCGTATCGACGTCCTCGCCGCGCTTGTCAGGGGAAATCAGACGGTCCTCGTCACTCATGCCAAGAGCTCCATGCCCGCAACAGAATTGGCGGCCTTGCGGTCAAACGTCATTGTCTTTTCACATCCATTGGCGCGGTTGATATCGGCGATGATCACATCGGAGAAGCCGGGGTGCGAAGACATAAACCATTGCCCCCAGTTCTCCATACGCAAAGTTTCGGGAACCCTGATTTCGACGGTGTCGAGCAGACCTGCCACCTGTTGCCGCGCCACCGGCGGATCCACTTTGTAGGCCCGTTCCAGCACCCATACCGTCTCGGCAATCACCATCGGGTTGACGAACAGCGGCGCGGCAGCACTGCTGGCCTTGACCAGCGAAACGGCCGCATCGAACTGGACTGGATCATCACGCGTGAGAAGCCGAACGATGATGTTGGTATCAATCCCGATCACGAGACCGCTCAAATCGCTCTAACACAGCTTCGTCGAGCGCTTCGTTCATGGCCTCGACCGAAACCGGTTTGCGCTCCGGCGCATGCAGCACGCCGGCGAAATCCAGCGCGCTGCGGTTTTTCGGCACGAGCACCACTTTCCCGTCGACGAACTCATATCCGAGACGATCCCCGGCGCCTACCTTGAGAAACTCGCGCACTTCCTGTGGGATTGTGGTCTGGCCCTTGGTCGTCAATTTAGATTCGATTCCCATTTCCTTACCTGCAATCAAATTCCTTACATTAAACTATAGTAAGGAATTGCGCCTGACACAAGGAATTGCCTACTTGGCAAGTTCCTTCAGCCCAAGCCGGATCAGCTTGGCCGAGTCGGGATTGTCGCCGGCAGTCTTCATCGCGGCAGCCACTGCATTGGCCGCCTGATCACGCGAATAGCCGAGATTGGACAAGGCCGAGACGGCATCGGCCACCGGGGCAGACGCCACGCCTTCGCCGAGCTCCTGTTTCAGCCCCATCGCCTCGCCGGCATCACCGCCCAGCGCCGGGACCTTGTTCTTGAGCTCGGCCACGATCCGTTGCGCCACTTTCGGCCCGATGCCAGGGGCGCGGGCCACCGTCGCCTTGTCCTGCAGCGCAATGGCATTGGCGAGTTCGGAAGCCGTCAGCGTCGACAGCACCGCCAGCGCCACCTTGGCGCCCACACCCTGCACGCTTTGCAGAAGCCGGAACCACTCCCGTTCCAGCGCTGATTCAAATCCGAACAGCTTGAGCTGATCCTCACGCACATAGGTCTCGATGAACAGCACCGCCGCTTCACCGACCGATCCGAGACGCGACAGCGTTCGCATCGAACAGAACGCCACGTAGCAGACCCCGTGCACATCGATCAGGGCATAGTCTTCGCCGATTTCCTCGAGAGTGCCCTTGAGCTTGCCAATCATCGAACCCTCCTCATTCCGCCGCCATCCGCCATTCCGGCGATGTCCTGTGATGCGCATGACAGATGGCGATCGCCAATGCATCGGCCGCGTGATCGCTGTCAAAGGTGGCCTTCGGGATCAGCATCTTGACCATCATCACGATCTGCTTCTTGTCGCCATGCCCGACACCGATCACCGCCTTCTTGACCGCGTTCGGCGCATACTCCCCGACCCGCAACCCGGCCCGCGCCGGCGCCAGCATGGCAATGCCGCGGGCCTGCCCGAGCTTAAGCGTCGCCGTGGCGTCCTTGTTGACGAATGTGTTTTCAACCGCCGCCTCGAACGGCTGGAACTGGTGAAGAATGTTCTCCAGCCCATCATAAAGCTGGTTCAGCCGCGAGGCGAGATCGAGCTTGTTGTCGGATTTCACGGTTCCCGAAGCGACAAAACGCAACGTGTTGCCAAGACTGTCGATGACACCCCAGCCGGTGTTTCTCAGCCCGGGATCAATCCCGATGATACGAATCGCTTCCGCCATGCAAAAATCCTATCCCGATGCGCCGGACCATTCCATCAAAATGTGAACAAAACAAAAACAAACCACAGCCACAGCAAACTGTCTTTGGCATTCCTCCGCTGGCTTCCTACATGGAGGTCAAACACGTTCCGACCCGAAAGAATATCCATGACAGCGTTTTCCATTCTCGATCTCTGCCCCATCGTCGAGGGCGGCACCACAAGCGACGCGCTTTCCTCGACCCGGCTGATGGCCAAGCAGGCCGAAGATGCCGGCTTCACCCGCTTCTGGCTGGCCGAACACCACGGCATGAAGGGCATTGCAAGTGCGGCCACCTCGCTGGTCATCGCCGAAGCCGGCCACGCAACCAGCACCATCCGCATCGGCTCGGGCGGCATTATGCTGCCCAACCATTCGCCGCTGGTGATTGCCGAACAGTTCGGCACGCTGGAAGCCTTGTTTCCGGGCCGCGTCGACCTCGGTCTCGGCCGGGCGCCGGGTACCGACATGAACACCGCCCGGGCGCTGCGCCGCAATCTCGAAGCCGGAGCCAACAGCTTCCCCGATGATATTGTCGAACTGCAGCATTGGCTTGGCGAACCCGACGATCGCATGCTGATCGCCGTTCCCGGTGCAGGCTCCCATGTGCCGCTCTGGATCCTCGGCTCCAGCATCTACAGCGCCCATCTGGCCGCAGGACTGGGGCTGCCATACGCTTTTGCCTCGCATTTTGCGCCTGACATGCTGCTTGAAGCGCTCGACATATACCGCAGCAAGTTCACACCTTCAGCCCAGCTTGACGCACCGTATGTCATGGCCGCGACCATGGGGGTAATGGCGGATACGGACGCAGAGGCGAACTACCTGTTCACCACCTTGCAGCAGACCTTCGTCAACATGCGCCGCAATGCGCGCGGCAAGATGCCAAGGCCGATCGACTCCATGGATGGCTACTGGAACGAAATGGAAAAGATCGCCGTCGAACACACCCTGCGCTATGCGGTTGTCGGCAGTCCCGACACCGCGAAGCAGACAATGCAGGATTTCATCAAAGCCACGCAAGCCGACGAGATCATGATCTCGATGCCGATCCACTCCATCGACGCGCGGCTGAAATCCGTTGAGCTGTTCGGCAAGCTGCGAGCCGCACTGTAAGGCAAAAAAAGGCGCCGGTCAGAAGGCCGGCGGCTTGCAATCTTCGGCGACGGGAACGATCAGGCGGAAAGCTTGGCCATGATCTCGTCGGAAACTTCGAAGTTGGCGTAGACGTTCTGCACGTCGTCGTCGTCATCCAGCGTTGCGATCAGCTTGAGCACGGAGACCGCCTTGTCCTCGTCCACCGGCGCCGTGGTCTGTGGCTTCCACACGGCCTTGACGGAATTGGCTTCACCCAGCGCCTCTTCGAGTGCGGTGGAGACTTCGCCGATATCCTCGAACGCGCAAATGATGGTGTGTTCTTCCTCGCCGCTGGTCACATCCTCTGCGCCGGCCATGATGGCGGCTTCCATGATCGCATCGGCATCACCGGCTTCCAGCGGATAGATGATCTCGCCAACGCGCGAGAACATGAAGCCCACCGATCCGGTTTCGCCCAGAGCGCCGCCGGATTTGGTAAACGCCGCGCGCACGCTCGAGGCGGTGCGGTTGCGGTTGTCGGTCAGCGCCTCGACGATGACGGCCACGCCGCCCGGGCCGTAGCCCTCGTAACGTACTTCCTCATAGGCTTCGCTGTCGCCGCCCGTCGCCTTGTTGATGGCGCGCTGGATGTTGTCCTTCGGCATCGACTGCGACTTGGCGTTCTGGATCGCCAGACGCAGGCGCGGGTTCATCGCGGGATCGGGTGCCCCCATCTTGGCAGCAACGGTGATTTCGCGCCCGAGCTTGGAGAACATCTTGGAACGGACGGCATCCTGCCGTCCCTTGCGGTGCATGATGTTTTTAAATTGTGAGTGGCCGGCCATAACGCCCCTGATCTTTGCTCTGGATTCTGGATTGCCGCGTTATAAGGTCCTAACCCCGTTTCGTCCAGAAGGTTCAGACCATGCAAAAAACCTCGGTGCCTACCTTGCCGCTGACCGGTGGCTGCCAGTGCGGCCGGATCCGCTATCGTGTGCATTCAAGGCCGCTGGTCTTCTACCTCTGCCACTGCAGCGAGTGCCAGCGTCACACCTCTTCGGCGTTTGGGGAGAGCCTGCGCTTCAGGCGCGAGGATCTCGATGTCGACCCGGGGCTGGTCAGCATGAGCCGCATGAGCGAATCCGGCAAGCTGCGGCAGGGCTGGTTCTGCCCTGACTGCGGTGTCCGGATCTGGCATGGCACCGAGGGCTCGGCGGAGATCAACATCAAGGCCGGCACGCTTGATGACACCTCCTGGCTGGTCCCCGCCGGGCACATCTGGTGCAGCTCGAAACAACCATTCATGCACATCGCTGACAACGAGCTGGCCTACGACGCCCAGCCAGCAGACAATTATGAAGCCCTGAAGCTGCGCTGGCAGACCATGACTGGCTGAGAGGGGCTAAAAACCAGCCCTCCCGGATCAATGACCCTTTACGTTGCGTCAGGGTGCTCTACACTTACTGGCGAGAGAGACTGTTTCACGGAGCCGCCAGCATGCACCGTTTGAGCACCTTCATCCTTGGATTTTCACTGCTTGCCTTCGCACCGCTCGCGAAAGCCCAGGAAACCATACGGCCATTCAGTCAATGTCTTGCGGTGGCTCAAACGCTTCCCGGCGCTACCTACGCCAATCTCACCCCCGCCGAGCTTGATTTTCAGGTCGACCGCGTTGCCGCGGGGTCGGGCGAGGTCGAAATCATGTTCGCCGGTCATTCGACCTATGTCATCACCACGCCGGCGGGCATTTCCATCGCCACCGATTTCAACGGCTGGGCAGGCCGGGTTGGCGTTCCCGACATCGTCACCATGAACAAGGCTCATTCCTCGCATTTCACGCTGTCTCCCGACGAGCGCATCGGCGAGGTACTGCGGGGCTGGAATTTTGATGGAACGCCTGCCGACCACGACGTTGTGGTCGAGGACGTCTATGTCCGCAACGTCACCACCGACATCCGCAATTTCGGCGCCATGGAACCCGACGGCAATTCAATCTTCATTTTCGAGGTGGCGGATCTCTGCATTGGCCATCTGGGCCATTTGCACCACCCGCTGGAAGATCGCCATTTCGCCCAGATCGGCAGGCTCGACATCGTCATGGTCCCGGTTGATGGCGGCCTGACGCTCAGCCACGGGGCGATGACCGGGATTGCCCAGCGCCTGCAATCCTCGATCCTGCTGCCGATGCATCGTCGTGGCGCACCTCTGTCGAGCTTCATCGAGATGATGGGCGACAAGTTCGCGACCGATTTCGTCAATGACGACAGCTTCACCATCTCCGCCCGGACATTGCCGCGCCGTCCGACCATTCTGGTTCTCAAGGGAATTTGAGCATGCGCCGGAGATCCCTGCTGGCCGGCATGACCTCAATTGCCGCCTGTTTCGCGATCCCCTCCCCGCTGCAGGCCAGCAACGATGCTCAGCGGGAGCGATTGTTCGAAGCCTTGAAGACAGCCAGGACCGAGCGCGAAGGGCGTCTCGCCGAAAACGCGATCTGGAACTGGTGGCTGGATCAGGCCCCGACGATCGAGGTTCGCGAGGCCATCGATTACGGCATGAAACGGCGCGAGGCCTATGATTTCGAGGCAGCCGAAGCAGCCTTCGACAAGGCGGTCGAACAGGCACCAGATTACGCCGAAGGCTGGAACCAGCGCGCCTTCGTCCGCTTCCTGCGCGACAATATCGACGGATCGCTGTCAGATCTTGAAAAAGCGGTCGAGCTCGATCCGGATCATTTCGCCGCCTGGTCGGGCATGTATCACGTACTCATCCGCATGGGCCGGCCCGAAGTGGCGGTCTCGGCTCTGAGCCGCGCCGTCACCATTCATCCCTGGCTCAAGGAGCGCGGCATGCTGCCACCCGATCCCGATGCCAAGCGGCCGCTGATCAAGGGCAAGCAGCAGGACTTGTAGGAGGACCTCAGCTCCAAAAGTCGGGCATGGTCTCGGCGAGCCGCGGCCCGATGCGCAAGGGTGCGATTTTTTCTGCCAGTCCGGTGCGGTCTGAAATCTCGACGGCGACGCCACAGATGGTGGCAGGCCCCGAGGCCACTTCAAACCGGCCCTTGGGGATCTTGGAGACGAACCGGCTGACCGGCTCCTCCTTGTCCATGCCAATGGAGGAATCGTAATCCCCGCACATGCCGGCATCGGACAGATAGGCCGTGCCGCCATTCAGGATCTGCGCATCCGCCGTCGGCACATGGGTGTGGGTTCCCACAACGAAGCTTGCCCTCCCATCGACAAAATGCGCAAAACACAGCTTCTCGCTGGTGGCTTCGGCATGGAAGTCAAACACCACCGCATCCGCCTGCTCGCCGAGCGGACAGGCTTCGAGGATCGCTTCGCCGGCCGCAAACGGATCATCAAGATCGGGGTGCATGAACACCCGACCCATGACGTTGGCAACGAGCACCCGGGCGCCGTTGCGGGCAATATAGAGATTGGAGCCGCGCCCCGGCGTTCCGGACGGATAGTTTGCCGGCCTGAGGAAACGGTCCTGTCGATCAGCATAGACCAGAGCCTCGCGCTGGTCCCAGACATGGTTGCCGGTGGTCACCACATCGGCGCCGGCATTGAGCGTTTCGAGAAAGATTTCCTCGGTGATGCCGAAACCACCGGCGGCGTTCTCACCATTGACGATGACGAAATCCAGCTTGAAATCGCGGATCAGGCCGGGAAGGCGGTTCCAGACCGCGGTGCGGCCGGATCGTCCGACCAGATCTCCAAGAAATAACAGGCGCATTGGCTCTCTATAAGGATTGCGAAAGCGAGCGCAAGCCTCGCTCTGTCAGGATCATGTCGAGAGGCACATCGTGCGCTTCCGCCGGCAGCCTGTCGACCTCCTGAATTGCAAAGGCGGTGCCGATCAATACCGGCATCCGACCCTTGGCGCGAAGCTTGGCAATCGCCCGGTCGTAGTGACCGGCTCCATATCCCAGCCGGTTGCCTTCGGCGTCGAAGGAGGACAGCGGCATCATGAGCACGTCTGGATCAAGCAGCTCGGCGTCTGCGCCGGGCCCCGATGTGCCGAACCCGGTGCTGACAATCTCGGCACCTCGGACAAAGTCACGGAAGACGATGGTCTCGCGGTCAAGCACGACCGGCAGGCAAAGCCGTGCGCCGCGCTCACGGAAGCGCGCAAGCATCGGCCGCAGGTCGGGTTCGGACCGGATCGGCAGATAGCCGGCGATCACCGTGCCGGGATCAAATTGCAGCTGTTCGGCAGCCTCGGCCATGGCAAGGCTCATCTCGATACGGGCTCCCGGGTCCAGCGCATCCCGACGGGCCAGAACCGCAGCACGAATGCTCGCCTTGCTATCCATGTTGCTCTCCGGCCCGATCTTCTCTGTCTGCCGGGTTAAGCGGTCATCTGGAAAACATCAAGCCAACAATCTACTCAAGCCAGGGACGCGGCCGTCGTCCCGTTTCGGCACAGCCCCCTGTCAGACACTGTTTACGACAACTTTGACAATCGGTTGCGGCAGACCGCTGCTTTCGCCTATCACCGCCCAATTCTCGACGCCTTGTCACAAGGCATCTGCATGATTTTTCATAGTAAATATAGTACGAGCGTTATGACGATGAAGACGGAGCGATTGACTCATCCGGAGAGAGCTTGCCTGCAATCAGTGGCAAGAGGTCAGCCCCTCAATAATCTGGAAAACAGCGGTGAAAAACAACAGAAATCCGGCAAGGACCATCTTGCCTCGGCCCGCAAAAAGCTGCTGGCAAGCACAACGATAGAAGCCGTCGCCCGCGCCATGAAAATGGGCCTGATCGAATAGTCAGCGAGGTGAGCGGCCGGACAGACGATGGTGACCACGACCTCGCCTGAATTCATCGCATTCGCCTGTACCAGCTGAAAGCCCGGATCTCTTAGGGCTTCTACCTCGCGCCAATCATCCCCATGAGACGAATAGCCTTGTCGAGTTTCCCGAACATCCCCCACCCCGTAATCAGGGAAAACAGGGTCAGCAGAGTTTCCGAATTCTGTCCGACGAAGTCGACAATATCGCCGGAGACCCCAAGTTTCGGCAGGAACGCGGTGAGCAGCAGCCCGGCAATACCGGTCACTGATTTCTTCCCATTCAGAACCCTTCCCAGTGTCTCGCCAAGAGCGGCGTTGATCGGCGTCAAGGGAGGTTTGCCATCCGGCCCCTTGGAGATCGTGGTGGCCGCATCATAGACCGGTGTTTCAACGCCGATTTTTTCCCGCGCAACACCAGTCATAAGGCTAAGCAAAGTGCCCACCGGTGAACGCGGTGCTTTTGCTTCAGCATCGGACCGCACGGTTTCGGTAAGCAATCTGATCAACGCCTCCCGGGACCCGGGGTCTTGCGAGGCAACAAGTTTCTCGATGAGCAGTTCGAGGTCGGATTGTTTATCTGTCACAGACATCTTGATCGCCGGACGAGCGCCCGCTCCCTGTTGCAGTGTATTGACGAACTCTCTCAATGCGGCCATGCGGTTCATCCAGCCCTTGCCAAACACCGGGAAGGTGTCGAGCTGACGCAGGTAGTCCTCCTGCCGGTCCATGAAAGCTTCCGCCAGAATGGAGGGGTCCGCTCCCCTTATCGCGCTCATGGTCATGCGGCCCAGGACCCCGTCGACCACCAGCGGCTTGCCGTCAACCAGCAGGCCGAGGCTGTTGAAGGCCTCTTGCACAAATTCGACTGCGCGCTTGCGCCCCGACAAAACCGAACAATTGTAGATCACCATCGCCATGCGCTCCGGCATCTCACCGCAGCGGCTGGCGCTGTAATAATTTGCACGAAAGATATTGTCGGCTTCGGCTCTGCTGAGGTTTCGGACATCTTCCACGGTAACCTCGGTCCCGCGCCACTCGGCCAATGTGCCGATCGTGATTCCCATATTGGTCGCGCCGCCCGGGTCATCCGGATGATCGACAAAACCTCCCTCCCAGCGTTTGATGAACGCGTGAAGCTTCTGAAACCGTGGATCCGTCGACGCCTTGTCTTCCGGCCGTGACGCATCGCTGCCGTCCAGATCTTCCATCTCGGCAATGACATCGGGTGCAAGCGGCGGCCGCTCGGCGACATTGTGCGGTTTGACCGGGGCAGAAGCACTACCCGACCAATTGTCGATCAGGTTGCCCAGATACTCGGCCCAGGCCTCATCACCACCTTCGGGATAGTGCCCTTTGCGCAGCTCCCTGGCCGAAACACCTTTCAACTGGATGTGGGGCTTTTCAATCAGGGCTCCGGCCTTGTTGTAGAGCGGCGTCATGCCGTTCTCCAACGCCAGCTCATGCATTCTGGTCCAGTAGGCCGCTTCAGCCCCGCGATCATCCCATGACCATTTCCCATTGATCTTGAGAACAAAATCGACTGCCAGGCCGTACTGGTGGATCGACCCCCAGGGTCCTACCCATGTCACCTTTGGTCGCTTCGCCTGCAGCTTTGCCTGGCGTTCCGGGGTTCTGAACGCTTCGAAGATCTCGAACGGTATCTTTTCCTTATGCAGTTGATCCCTGATCGCAATGACCTTGTCGCGTATTGCCGGATGTAAAACCGAAACATCATCGCTGCGTGCCGTTGTATTCGCCATTTTCAAGCCCCTTTAAAGAAGGTATGAATGCTTCAACCTTGAAACAAATAATGACCCCTGTTTTGCAGAGGTGCTTTTGGCCAGCCAACTGAATAGTAGAGATACTATATATCATAAAATGGGATGTGGGGACACCTGCAGCGAGCGACCGACTGCAGCGCATGGATCCCATCCGCCTCGACAAACTAGCGGGGACGACGGCCACAGCGAGCTGGTGTGCTAAACGGCATGCCCCTGACCTGACGGCACAGGCGCGTCTCGCTCAAACACAGACTGCCGGCCGCTGCGACAGGCAGCGGGGCGGGTGAGCCGATTTGAGGATCAATTTGAGGAAAGAGTGCGATCCACGGCAACCGATGGATGTATTGATCCTGGGAACCTACAACGTAGGTGGGCGCCATATGTCCGGACCCACGGGTCCGGTCAGGGACAGCTCCCTTTGGATCAATTAAGGCCCCAGGGTTCGAGATCCTGTCGAGAGGCGCAGATCGCATCCCTCATATAGGTCATCCCGGCTCCAACTCCAATGAGCAAATTGGAAATCATCGCCTTGATCCGCTCATTGGATCGGGACCGTCAAAAGACCGGTCTTCGCGCCCCCGATCAGCCCCCTGCGGCAGGCAAAGCGGATCTGAACAAAGCACTCTTGCGGTCTCGCACCGAAAGGAGACCCTGGCCCGGCCGATCAGCTCCGTCCGGAGAGCTTGCCGGCGATCTGCTCGATCTTGTCGGTCACCTCCGACAGTGCCTCGGCCAGGTCATGATCGGTCTTGTCGACCTTGCTCAGCGCAGTGTCGCGGGTCTTTTTCAGGGTCTCGACTTCGGCTTCCAGACCGCGCATGCGGCGCTGCAGCTCGTGCAGCTCGTCCATCACCATGATGCCGGCCATGACCGTGATCCTGAGGTCGCCAATCTCGCCGAACTGGCCCTTGAGATGACCGACGTAACGGTCGAACCGCCCGGCAAGCTCGCTCAGATGCTCTTCCTGGCCCTCTTCGCAGGCCATCCGATAGGTCTTTGAGTCAATGGTAACCGTTACCTGGGCCATTCAACACGTCCTGTTTTGCACGACCCCGGATGATCGAAGGCAAATGCGATTGATACTGACAGTCTCAGCGGTCGAGAACCGCCCTTATGGTTTCCATGGCCGTCACCAGCCTGCGGGAGACCTCCCGGTTGGCTTCTTCCAGGCGGTTGGCCCGGTCCTGCGACTGGTCGAGCTCGAGCGCCATGCGTGAGCGATCTTCGATCATTCGGCTGAGTTCAGCCGTCGCTTCGGTCGAACTGCGGCTCGTCTCGACCTGACGATCGACTTCGTTGTCGAGCTGGGTCAAAGCTTTTTTCAGCGCCTCAAGTGCGGATTGTGCTGTTTTTTCAACCGGCATCGTCAGCTTCCCTGGATCTGGACTACAAGCCGAATCGCTTGAATTCCGGATACTTGTGAGCGCGACTTTACGCATTAGCCGAACCGGGCGTCAACAAAACCGGATTTGCATCCCCAGACGTTTGCAGCCAAGCCATTTCCAAGGCATTTGTTGACTCCCGCCTAGCAACTGCTATGTGTGCGCGGCCTTCGATCCGGACTATATCCAGCCCGGACCTGACATGAACGCGACCAGGCGGAACCATCATGATTTCACGCGAAAAACACGACCGGATGGCAAATGCAATCCGGTTTCTGTCCATTGATGCTGTAGAGAAAGCCAAATCCGGGCATCCCGGCCTGCCAATGGGCGCAGCCGATATCGCCACGGTGCTGTTTTCGCGCTATCTGAGCTTCGATCCCAAGAAGCCGGACTGGCCCGATCGCGACCGCTTCGTGCTGTCCGCCGGCCACGGCTCGATGCTGATCTATTCGCTGCTCTATCTGCTCGGATATGACGACATCTCGCTCGACGACATCAAGAACTTCCGTCAGCTGGGCTCCCCCACTGCCGGTCACCCCGAATACGGCCACGCCGCAGGCATCGAGACCACCACCGGTCCGCTCGGCCAGGGCATCGGCAACGCCGTCGGCATGGCCATCGCCGAGCGCAAGCTGGCCCAGGAATTCGGCTCCGATCTGGTCGAGCACTACACCTATGCGCTGGCAGGCGACGGCTGCCTGATGGAAGGCATAAGTCAGGAAGCGATCTCTCTTGCTGGCCATCTCAAGCTCAACAAGCTGATCGTGTTCTGGGACAACAACTCGATCTCGATTGATGGTCCAGTGTCGCTCACCGATTCGACCGACCAGCTGGCCCGCTTCGCAGCCTCCGGCTGGAACACGCTCGACATCGACGGCCACGACCCCGACGCCATCGCCCAGGCCATCGAGACGGCACAGAACTCCGACCGTCCGTCCCTGATCGCCGCAAAGACCGTGATCGGCTTTGGTGCGCCCAACAAGGCCGGAACCAGCGGCGCCCACGGCTCACCGCTCGGCGACAAGGAAATCGCAGGCACCCGCAAGGCCCTCGGCTGGGACGAGGAACCCTTCGTCGTGCCATCCGACATTCTCGACGCCTGGCGTCTCGCGGGTCTGCGCTCGGTCAAGGACCGCAAGGCCTGGGAATCCCGTCTGGCCGAGACCGACAACGAGATCCGCATGACCTTCGAGCGCCGGATGAGCGGCCAGCTGCCGGGTGAACTCGAGCCGGCCATCACCGCCTACAAGAAGAAGCTGGCCGATGACCAGCCGACTGTTGCCACCCGCAAGGCCTCGGAAATGGCGCTCGAAGTCATCAACGGCGTCGTGCCCGAAACGCTTGGCGGCTCGGCCGACCTGACCGGGTCGAACAACACCCGCACCAGCCAGACCAAGGCAATCACGCCGGACGATTTTTCCGGCCGCTACATCCATTACGGCATCCGTGAGCACGGCATGGCGGCAATGATGAACGGCATCGCGTTGCATGGCGGCCTGATCCCCTATTCCGGCGGCTTCCTGATTTTCTCGGATTACTGCCGTCCTTCGATCCGTCTTGCAGCCCTGATGGGCATCCGCGTCATTCACGTCCTGACCCATGATTCCATTGGTCTGGGTGAAGACGGACCGACCCACCAGCCGGTGGAACAGATGGCCGCCCTGCGCGCCATTCCCAATCTTTTGATGTTCCGGCCGGCCGACACGGTCGAAACGGCGGAATGCTGGCAGATCGCGCTCGAACAGGGCAAGCGTCCGAGCGGCATCGCCCTGACACGCCAGAACCTGCCGACCGTGCGCACCGACTTCACCGAGGAAAATCTCTGCGCCTACGGCGCCTATGATCTGGTTTCGGCAAGCGATGCAGAGGTCACGATCTTTGCCTCCGGCTCGGAAATCGAGATTGCCCTTGAAGCGCGCGGGATGCTTGAGGCGAATGGTCACAGCACCCGTGTGGTCTCCGTGCCCAGCTTCGAGCTGTTCGAAGAACAAAGCGCGGAGTATAAAAAGGCCATCATCGGAGATTCCAGGGTCAAGATCGCAATCGAGGCGGGCATCCGCCAGGGATGGGATCGCTTCATCGGCGCTGACGGCCTGTTCATCGGCATGACCGGGTTTGGCGCGTCCGGACCTTACAAGGAACTCTACGAGCACTTCGGAATTACTGCCAAGGCTGCGGTCGAAGCGGCCGAAGCCAGCTTACATGACGAAGCCTGATCTCTGGCAGAGACAGGCGCAATCGGACCCAGGACGGAGGGAATAGCATGAAGACCAGGATTGCCATTAACGGATTTGGCCGCATCGGCCGCAATGTTGTGCGCGCCATTTACGAATCCGGTCGCACCGACATCGACATCGTTGCCATCAACGATCTCGGTCCGGTCGAGACCAACGCCCATCTGTTGCGTTGGGACTCGGTGCACGGCAAGTTCCCGAAGACCGTTGAAGTCGACGGCGACACGATCCGCATCGAAGGCGGCGATTCCTTCAAGGTATTCGCCGAACGCGACCCGAAGAACCTGCCCTGGGCCGATCTCGGCATCGACATCGTGATGGAATGCACCGGCATCTTCACCGCGCGCGACAAGGCTGCCATTCACCTGGAAGCCGGCGCCAAGCGGGTTCTCGTGTCGGCACCTTCGGCCGGTGCGGACAAGACCATCGTTTATGGCGTCAACACCGATGTGCTGACCAAGGATGACCTGGTGGTCTCCAACGCATCGTGCACCACCAACTGCCTGGCCCCCGTCGCCTATGTCCTCAACAATGCCATCGGCATTGAAAAGGGCATGATGACGACGATCCACTCCTACACCGGTGACCAGCCGACGCTCGACACCATGCACAAGGATCTTTACCGCGCCCGTGCAGCCGCCATGTCGATGATCCCGACCTCGACCGGTGCCGCCAAGGCTGTCGGCCTGGTCCTGCCCGAACTCAACGGCAAGCTCGACGGCATGTCGATCCGCGTTCCGACCCCGAACGTCTCGGTCGTTGACCTGAAGTTCATTGCCAAGCGCGAGACTTCGGCTGAAGAGATCAACACGGCCATCCGCGACGCCGCAAACGGCCCGCTGAAGGGCGTCCTCGGCTTCACCGACGAGCCGAACGTGTCGATCGACTTCAACCACAACCCGCATTCCTCGGTCTTCCACATGGACCAGACCAAGGTCATGGAAGGCACCCTGTGCTCGATCCTGACCTGGTACGACAATGAATGGGGCTTCTCCAACCGCATGGGCGACACTGCCGTGGCGATGGCCAAGCTCATCTAGTCACCCACTGCCCGCGGGCTTGACCGCTGGCGTGTGAAAGACCGTGCAATTCAGCAACGCCACCGTTCGAAAGAGCGGTGGCGTTGCTGATTCCGGCGCCGACAATGCACCATGACTGCCTTTGTCTGCCGCGCCGCCCGTGACGGTCCAATTGTCACCTTGATTTGAGGAAAGTGTCGCTTTGCGGCCTCTCGATCATTGATCCGATTGCAGCCACCTCCCATACTTGCAGCCTGAGCATTTCGGCTGTTTTTCAGGACGATCCGGACAAGGGACGACGGTTGGACACATTCTACCTCGTGATATTGGCTTCAATGTCACTCATTCTCATTGCAGCCTTCTCCAGCCTTTTGGCGGAGCGCTTTGGCGCCCCCTTGCTGCTGCTCTTTCTGCTCATCGGACTGGTTGCCGGTGTCGACGGCCTGGGCATCGATTTTTCCAACAATTCCGCCGCCTATATGCTGGGCTCGATCGCGCTCGCCATCATCCTGTTTGATTCCGGCTTCGGCACGTCGCTGCAGTCTTTCCGGCAGGCCGCTGTCCCGGCGCTGACGCTTGCCACCGTCGGCGTGCTGTTGACTGCGATCCTGTTTGGCGTCGCCGCCCGCTTTCTGCTCGGTTTCACCTGGCTGGAAGGGTTTCTGCTGGGATCGATTGTCGCCTCCACCGATGCCGCAGCCGTGTTCTTCCTGTTGCGCACCGGCGGCATCAATATCCGCGACAAGGTCCGTTCGACGCTGGAAGTCGAATCCGGCACCAACGACCCGATGGCGATCTTTCTCACTGTTGCCCTGGTCGGCATCGTGGCCAGTGGCGAGGACCTCGACAGTGCCGGCCTCGAGCTCTTGCTGCTGTTCGTCAAGCAGATCGGTCTCGGCTTGCTGATGGGTCTCATTGGTGGCGTTCTCATTGTCCTGATCATGCGCCGGGTTCCCGTCGAGCGCGGCCTCGCCCCAATCTTCGTCCTCGCCCTGGCACTGCTGGTCTTCGCCTACACCTCGGCCATCGGCGGCAGCGGCTTTCTCGCGGTCTATGTCGCCGGCATCTATGCCGGCAACAAGAAGATCCAGGCCAAGACATCGATCAACCGCTTTCAGGAGGGCATGACCTGGCTGGCGCAGATCATCATGTTCCTGGTGCTGGGCCTGCTGGCAACACCGTCGCAATTCCCGCAGATCGTACTCCCCGCCGTAGGCCTCGCCATCTTTCTGGTCTTCATCGCCCGTCCGCTGGCGGTCTGGCTTTGCCTGCTGCCCTTCGACCTGACCCAGCGCGAAACCGGCTTTGTCGCCTGGGTCGGCTTGCGTGGTGCCGTCTCGATCCTGCTCGCCATCCTGCCCATTCTCGGCAATCTCGAAAACGGCCAGCTCTATTTCAACACCACCTTCATCGTGGTCATGGTGTCGCTCGCCATCCAGGGTTGGACGGTCAAGCCGATGGCCAAGCGGCTCGGCCTGATCATCCCGCCGCAGATTGGCGCCATCGACAAGCTCGAACTCGACCTGCCCGGCACCGCCAATCATGAATTGCTGGCCTACCGTGTGGTCGCCGACAGTCCGGTTCTGCGTGGCGAGCGTATTCCGCGCTGGGCACGCCCCTCGCTGGTCATTCGCGACGGCAAGTCGATGCGCTATCAATATGCAGGACGGCTGCGCGAGAACGATCAGGTCTATCTGTTCATCGCGCCCGGGTTTTCGCGCCTGCTCGACCGGCTGTTTGCCTCCAAGCTGGCCGTTGGCGAGAATGACAACGAGTTCTTCGGCACCTTCACCATCGACCCATCCAGAAGCGGCGAGGAGCTCGACAACGCCTATGGGCCCGGCCTGCTCAGCGAGGCGGAAAAATCATTGACCATCGCCGAATTGATGGAGCAGCGTCTGGGCGGCAAGCCCGACTATGCAGACCGGGTCAAGATTGGAAGAATCGTGCTGATCGTTCGTCAGACCGACGAGCATGGCCTCATCAGGATGGTCGGCATATCGCTTGAACCGGTTGCGCCTGCAACGAGGTTGCCGCTGTTCCTCAACCTGCGTGAGATCATTCAGATGATCCGCGATTTTACCCGCGCGCGGCGAAAATGAGTGCTGAAAGCGCCCGCCACCGGTTCCCCTCTCCGTCCTGCCTCGTTACAACAGCGCTACCATCACCGCGCTGGCGAAACCACGCGACATCAACTTGACGAACGGAACTTCCCATGACCTCTTTCAAGACACTTGATGATCTCACCGACCTTTCCGGCAAGCGTGTCCTGCTGCGCGTCGATCTGAACGTCCCCGTCAAGGATGGCAAGGTGACCGACACCACCCGCGTCGAGCGTGTAGCCCCCACGATCATGGAATTGTCGGGCAAGGGGGCGCGGGTCATCCTGCTCGCGCATTTCGGCCGCCCGAAGGGCCAGGCTGTCCCGTCTATGTCGCTCGACCCGATTGCCGGCATCGTCGAAAGCGTGCTCGATCACCGCGTTCATTTCGCCGCCGACTGCATTGGCGAAACCGCGCAGAAGGCGGTTGATGCGATGGTCAATGGCGACATTCTGCTTCTGGAAAACACCCGGTTTCATGCCGGCGAGGAAAAGAATGATCCCGACTTCGCCAAGGCGCTGGCCAGCAACGGCGATATCTTCGTCAATGACGCGTTCTCGGCTGCGCACCGTGCCCACGCATCCACCGAGGGGCTGGCGCATCTGCTGCCGGCCTATGCCGGACGCACCATGCAGGCAGAGCTGGTGGCGCTGGAAAAGGGCCTCGGCAATCCGGCCCGGCCGGTGGTTGCCATTGTCGGCGGCGCCAAGGTCTCGACCAAGATCGACCTGCTCAAGAACCTGGTCAAGAAGGTCGATGCGCTGGTGATCGGCGGCGGCATGGCCAACACCTTCCTCGCTGCCCGCGGCATCGATGTCGGCAAATCGCTTTGCGAGCACGATCTGGCAGAAACCGCGAAGGCAATCGAAGCCGAGGCGCTTGCATCGGGATGCACCATCGTCTTGCCGGTAGACGGTGTCGTGGCGCGCGAATTCAAGGCCGGCGCCGACAATGAAACCGTTGCTGTTTCCGCCATCCCCGCCGATGCCATGATGCTCGATGTCGGACCTGAAACCATCGAAGACATCAACGCGTGGATCACCAAGGCTGACACCCTTGTATGGAACGGCCCGCTCGGCGCCTTTGAAATCCCGCCCTTTGACGCGGCGACGGTCTCTGCAGCCCAGCACGCCGCCCGGCGCACGGACGAAGGCCTGCTGGTCTCTGTGGCCGGCGGCGGAGACACCGTCTCTGCGCTCAATCACGCAGGCGTTGCCGAAGACTTCAGCTACGTGTCCACCGCCGGCGGCGCGTTCCTGGAGTGGATGGAAGGCAAGCCCTTGCCCGGCGTCGACGTTCTCAAGCGTTAAAACCGAAGGCCAAATTTCTCTGGCACCGCCCGCCGTTAAGCATGGCTGAAAAAACACCTGTATTTTCAATCGATTGAAAGATTTTCAATCGATTCAACCCACCTATTGCCTATTTTCTCCGCCTTGCCGCATCTGTTAAAGCAGCCGGCAAGACACAGAGAACGGGGATTATGGCATGATGAACGAAACCATGGCGCGACAGATGGCGGACAAGGACGGCTTTATCGCCGCGCTCGACCAGTCCGGCGGCTCCACGCCCAAGGCGCTGGCCCTTTATGGCGTTGCCGAAGATGCCTATTCCGGCGACGAGGAAATGTTTGCGGCGATCCACGCCATGCGCGCCCGCATCATCAAGTCGCCTGCCTTTACTGGCGACAAGGTGATCGGCGCAATCCTGTTCGAGCGCACCATGGACGGTGAAATCGACGGCATCCCCACCGCCGACTATCTCTGGGACAAGCGCGGCATCGTCCCCTTCCTGAAAGTCGACAAGGGCTTGCAGGCGGAAGAAAACGGCGTGCAGCTGATGAAGCCGATGGGCGATCTCGATGCACTGCTCGAGCGCGCCGTCGCCAAGAACATCTTCGGCACCAAGATGCGCTCGGTCATCAATGCTGCCAGCAAGGACGGCATCGAAGCCATCGTCGCGCAGCAGTTCGAAATCGGCATGCAGATTCTCGGCCATGAGCTGATGCCGATTATCGAGCCGGAAGTGAACATCAAGATCGCCGACAAGGCCGAGGCGGAACAGCTGTTGCTGGACGCAATCAAGCGCCATCTCGAAACCCTTCCTGCCGGAAAACAGGTGATGCTGAAACTGTCACTGCCGACCGTTGCCAATCTCTACAAGCCGCTGGTTGACGACCCCCGTGTCATGCGCGTCGTTGCCCTTTCGGGCGGCTATTCGCGTGATGAGGCCAACCGGTTGCTCGGCGCGAATACCGGTGTGATCGCATCCTTCTCGCGCGCGCTGACTGAAGGTCTGTCGCACGGCCAGAGCGATGCGGATTTCGATGCGACGCTTGCCACGACAATCGACAGCATTTTCGAGGCCTCGCGCGCCGGCTGAGCAAGATCAAGCTGTTGAAACTGCATCAACCCGCCGTGGCACCACGGCGGGTTTCGCTTTATCGTGGGCTGGGTGCACACGCCACCCACGACCCGGACACGTAGAGACGATAGCTGCCATGAACAACACACTTGCAGGCCTGATCAGCTGGATGCTGGTGCCGATCGCACTGTTCAAGGGATTGGGCGTGCGCAGGATCGTGCCGCGCCTGCCGCCGCCCCGGGGCCGGCCAAAGGGCCAGGTCGGAGAAGGCGAAGCCGAGGCCCGCCTGCTGGTCATCGGCGATTCGTCAGCCGCCGGTGTCGGCGCCGACAGGATTGAAGACACGCTGGGACCCCAGCTCGCCGCGCGCATCCACCAGGCCACCGGCAAACCGGTCGCCTGGCGCAATGCCGGCGCCAATTCGGCCATTGCCGCCCAGGTGCGCGATTTCGTGGTTCCGCATATCGAGGAGCGCGATTTCACCCATGTGATTATCACCGTGGGCACCAACGACGCCAAGAACTTCAAGACCCGCTCGGCCTTCAAGAAGGGCTTCGGCGGACTGCTCTATGCCGTCCACGCCCGCTGGCCCGATGCCGCGGTCTTCTGGTCACCTGTCGTGGCCTTGCCGGATGTGCCCGCGCTGCCATCCTCACTCGGCTACATTCTCGGCCTGCGCGCGCAGATCATCAACGCCATGGGTGTCCAGCTGTGCCGCGAGCGCTATGCCACGGCAATCGATCCATTGCCGGTCGAAGGGCCGGAGGGCTTTGCCATTGACGGATTTCACGCCAATGCGGCCGGCTACCACCACTGGGCCCAGCATGTCGCCCGGTTCATTCCGGACGCAGCACCAGCGCCATCATCATCGAGAAAATCAGAATAAGCGCGATTTTCCAGACATCGCCGCGTCGTTTCAGCCCGGGAAGACCGAATGGTTTGATCAGATGCAGGACCATGGCCACCAGAACCAGAACGAGCAGTATTTTTGTCGTCATCCATCACGCCTTTTTTGCCTTTGGCCACATACCTGTCACGATCCTCATCAATCAGCTAGGCTTAAAGAGGCTCGGGCCGTGATTCCCGGCTGCCTCGCCCCTTGAAACTCCTTACACACCGGTTTCCCATGCGCAGCAACCTCCTCCCCGTCTTGTCATTGCTCTTGGGCACCGCATTCCTCCTCGCAGGCAATGGCCTTCATGGCCTTTTGCTGCCGATGCGCGGCTCGGCCGAAGGCTTTTCCCCCACCTCGCTCGGTCTTCTGGGTACAGCCTGGGCCACAGGCTTCGTGCTCGGCTGCATTTTCTCACAGCGGCTGGTCAGGCGCATCGGCCATGTCCGCGCCTTCTCGGCATTTTCGGCCACCATCGCCATTATCGCGCTTTTGACCGGCCTGCTGGTCGACCCGATAAGCTGGATCCTGCTGCGCGTGGTTACCGGGTTTTCGCTGGCCGCCGCCTTCATGATCATCGAAAGTTGGCTCAACGAGCGCGCCACCAACGAGACCCGCGGGCTCATCTTCTCGCTCTACATGACCGTCACTTATGTTGCCATCGTTGCCGGACAGATGAGCATCGCCGCCGGGGACGTCACCCAATCGACCTTCTTCATCATTGCCGGCATTCTTTATTGCCTGGCGCTGCTGCCGACGGCGGTTTCGACGGCTTCCAGCCCCGCGCCGCTGAAGGAGGTCAAGCTTGACCTCAAGATGATTTACCGCAACTCGCCGGTCTCCTTCGTGGCTATGCTGCTGGTCGGCATTGCCAATGGCGCCTTCGGCACGCTCGCTCCAGTCTTCGGCGCCGATGTCGGCCTGACCACCTTCACGATTGCGACCATGATGTCGATCACCATCTTCTCCGGCGCCGTCATGCAATTGCCGGCCGGCCGCATGTCCGACCGCATGGACCGGCGTTATGTTCTCGCGGGGCTGGCCACCATTGCCGGGCTGTCGGGACTGGCCATCACCATCATCAAACCCTCAGGCATCACGGTTCTCTACGGGCTGATCTCCCTGTATGGCGCGATGTCCTACACGCTCTATTCGATCATCGTTGCCCACGCCAATGACTACGCCGACAGCGACCAGTTCGTCACCGTATCCGGCGGCCTTCTGCTTCTCTATGGCATCGGCACGATCATCGGCCCGCTGGTGGGCGGCATCACCATGGGCTACAGCCCCTATCTCCTGTTCGCGGTCACCGCGATCGCTCACCTGGGCGTGGCGGGCTATGCGCTGATCCGATCCCGCATGCGGGCCGCCATTCCGACCGAGGACCGCGAGAACTTCGCCTCCATCCCGTCGGCCCGGGCTGCAACGCCGGAATCGATCAATCTCGATCCACGCGCCACGCCGGAGAATTGACCGCTTTCGCGCTCAACGGCTCCCCCCGTGCGGACCAGGCATCCTGACGGCATGCAACAACGCCCGCCTCCTGTTGGAAGCGGGCGTTTTCGTACAGATCATCAGTGTTCCTACCTCGGCCAGGCAGCAACACAGGCCCTTCAGCTCATGTCGAGCACGATCTTGCCGATGTGATCACCGTCTTCCATCCGCCGGTGGGCGGCCGATGCCTGGTCCAGCGGGAAGATTGAATCCATCACCGGCAGCACCTTGCGCTCGCTCAGCAAAGGCCAGACATGCTGCTGCAACTCCTGGGCAATCCCGGCCTTGAAGGCAATGTCCCGCGCCCTGAGCGTCGACCCCGTATGGGTCAGCCGCTTCATCATAAGAAGCGAAAAATCGACCTCGGCCTTCTGGCCTCTCAAGAACGCGATCTGGACAATCCGGCCTTCGACCGCCGCTGCCTTGTAGTTGCGGCTGATATAGTCGCCGCCCACCATGTCGAGGATCAGGTTGGCACCCTTGCCGTCGGTCGCCTCCTTGACCGCTTCGACAAAATCCGTTTCCCGGTAATTGATCGCCAGATCCGCCCCCAGGTCGCGCATGGCCGCGCATTTTTCCTCCGAGCCGGCAGTCGCAAGCACCCGCGCGCCAAACGCCTTGGCCAGCTGGATCGCGGTGGTACCGATACCCGACGTTCCGCCATGCACCAGAAATGTCTCTCCGGATTTGAGACCGCCACGCTGGAACACATTATGCCAGACAGTGAAGAACGTCTCCGGAATTGCCGCAGCCTCGGTCATCGTCAGGGAAGCCGGCGCCGGCAGCGCATTGGTCTCGTCGACCGTGCAGTATTCCGCGTAGCCGCCTCCCGGCACCAGCGCACAGACCTGGTCGCCCGGCTTGAAACCCTGCACACTTGCACCGACCGCTTCGACCTCGCCGGCAATTTCAAGTCCCGGAATATCCGACGCACCCGGCGGCGGTGGATAGGCCCCCTGCCTTTGCAGGCAATCCGGCCGGTTGACGCCGGCAGCCGCCACCTTGATCAGCAGCTCGGTGGCGCCTGGGACAGGCTTGTCGCGTGTGGTGGGTGTTAAAACCTCAGGACCGCCGGGCTGACGAATTTCAATACTACGCATCTGATCATTCTCCTCGTGACGCTTTTCCACAACTTAGGGACAGGCTAGGATTACGGCAATGCCGGTTGACCACTTGCATCATTACGAAACAGCCCGGGCCGCGCTGATTGGCAGGGCGCGCTGTCAGCACTGTGCAAAAAGGAAAGCAAGACCATGTTTGCAGATGATGATCTCCCCAAACCGAAAAAGCTCCACGAGTTCGGTTGTGATCTGACGTTCCTTTCCGCTGCTGAGATCGAGGAACGAATCGCCTTGTTGCAGGAAGAGATCGAGCGCCTGGAAGCAGACAAGCTATCCAAGACCTCCAGCCGCACCGCTGCGGAGCAGTTTTTCAAGTCGAAATAAAGCAACCAAGGCAAGCACTTACGAAATTAGACTTTGCTGTTAAGCTTCAGTTAAGCTTTACAAGTCATTACTAAAGATATCCAGAATTTCTGGATTTGACAGTCCGGCCCACGGTCAGACTGTTTGACGCCTCCCTGTTAAACTCTTGAGAGCCGCTGATGCGGCTCTTTTTTTGAGCTGGCTCCTGTCCGGACGCGGGCCCTGTGCTATATCTTGTTCACGCAAGTGCCCTTGGAGGCAGGCGTCAGCGACCTGACTGACCTGAGTTGTTTTCGCATCCGCAGCCGATCTCTGCGGCGCGCGACACCAGCTGTTTCACCAGGTTTTTGACGTTAACCCTTTCTTAAGAATAGACTTGCCGGAACAAGGGCTCCGGTTCATTCTGCACCCGTTGGCAGAGACACGCGACGCCAGCCAATGCCGCCTACCCAGTATTTTGTAATCAGGAATATCCGGCCATGTCAGAAACAAGCCTCAACCCGATCAACCTCGCGGACCGCATGGCCAACTCGACCCAGTTCAAGGCACTCTATGCTGAAGGAATGGGGTTGGTTGAGGAAACCGCGAACTATCTTGATGGTCCGGGCCGGGCTGCCTCGAAAGGTCTGCCGCGTCTGGCCGGCGTGCTTTACGCAGCGGAATCGATGCGCCTGACGACCCGCCTGATGCAGATGGCGTCCTGGTTGCTGCTGCAGCGGGCCGTCAACAACGGCGAAATGAACCGCGATCAGGTTCTCGCCGAGAAGAACAAGGTCCGCCTCGACAGCTTCAATTGTGATCGCAGCGCCCAGGGCTGGAATGATCTGCCGGAAGAATTCAAGGACCTCGTCGAACGCTCGCTGCGCATTCAGAACCGCGTGGCGCTGCTTGATCGCGAGATCTACCGCCCCGAGGAAGCAGCTGCCCTGAAGCCGGACAACGAAAACTCGGTCCAGGCCCAGCAGCATCTGCTGCAGACAGTGTTCAGCAAGCGCTGACCACCCGTCGCGACATCACCAGATTTGAAAAGCCCGCGGAAACAGATCCGCGGGCTTTTTGTATTGTGGAAGAGGCTGGCGGACAGTCTGCAGGCAACAAAAA